>Ga0207074_1076_pt1 | contig 16332 bp, 27 predicted proteins | sample Alteio_BWMinHeat_66_FD_153567 | JGI IMG/M metagenome (GOLD analysis project Ga0207074, IMG submission 153567) | Enriched cells from forest soil in Barre Woods Harvard Forest LTER site, Petersham, Massachusetts, United States -... | ecosystem: Environmental > Terrestrial > Soil > Temperate forest >...
CGAGGGACCTCTTCTGGAAAATGACGCAAATTGACAGGCTCATAACCCCGCCCACGCGCTACACGAATTGTCATATTTAATTCGCCAGCCTTGGTCATATGCGCAATGACATGCAGAGGATTAACAATCACCACATCATGAGGTAATTCAAAATCGCCTGCTGTGACAGGACCTTCACCTTGTTTGACGAGTTTCAATTCGACTTCGTCTCGACCCTCTAATTTAAATTCAATCCCTTTGAGATTCAAAAGAATGTCTATCACATCTTCTTGGACGCCTTCTTTAGCCGTATATTCATGGAGAACGCCCTCAATCTGCGCTTCGACCACTGCACAGCCCGGCATTGATGATAACAATACTCGTCTTAGGGCATTCCCTAATGTATGGCCAAATCCACGCTCCAAGGGCCCCAAACCCACTTTGGCTCGATGATGTCCTATTTGCTGAATATCCACTAATCTGGGTTTTAAAAACTCACTAACGGCACGTTGCATGAATTGCTCCTCTCAACAAAGCCTTCTTTATTTCGCGTAAAGCTCTACTACTAATTGTTCATTTAACTCTGCAGGTAAATCCCCTCTATCCGGAACACGTGTAAAGGTTCCTTTCATTTGAGCCGGATCAACTTGTACCCATTCTGGAAAACCTGCGCCTTCTGCTAATCGCAGTGAATCTTGAATCCGCAATTGAGATTTCGATTTTTCTCGCACTTCAATCACATCCCCGGCTTTTGCCATATAAGACGGAATATTGACCGCTTTCCCGTTTACGAGTATCGCTTTATGTCTGACTAATTGACGTGATTCGGCACGCGTACTCCCAAACCCTAAACGATAAACAACGTTATCTAAACGACATTCCAACAATTGCATTAAGATTTCACCCGTTGCGCCTTTTCGACGCGCAGCTTCTGCATAATAACGGCGGAATTGTCTTTCTAAAACACCGTATATATATCTAAATTTCTGCTTTTCATTTAACTGAACGCCATGGTTGGTTGGACGCCCACGCTTTTGCCCATGCTGACCCGGTTTGGTAGTCATTTTGCACTTGGACCCCACATCGCGTAAGCGGCTCTTCAAACCCAGATCAGTTTCTAATCTTCTGGCTATTCTACAAGTAGGTCCTAGGTATCTTGCCATTTCATTATCCCCAAATCTTAAACACGACGTTCTTTAGAAGCCCGACACCCATTGTGCGGGATCCCCGTTTTATCAATAATTCGCAATACGACGCAGAACTCTCCCACTGCGCGCACTGCAGATTCTCTCCCAGGGCCTGGACCGCGCACAAAAACATCGACTGTTTTTAAACCAAATTCTCGTGCAGTTTGAACAGCCTTTCTGGCAGCCATTTGTGCGGCATAAGGCGTACTTTTACGCGAACCTTTATAACCAGCACCCCCAGCAGTTTGCCAAGAAACCACATTTCCTTGCGAATCGGTCACCGTAATAATCGTGTTGTTAAAAGAGGCTAATATGTACACCGCCCCTGTTGTAATAACCCGTTTAACTTTTTTTCGACCCCGTTTTGCAAGCGCCTTACTTGGCCCTTTCTTCCCTTCACTACTTGCTGCCGGACGTTTTGGTTGTGCCTTTGCCATCTAAAAATTTCCTACGCTATTTTGACTCTGTGGATTGTGGTTTAATAATTTGACTCTGACGTTTACGACCTTTTCGTGTACGCGCATTGGTTTTAGTCCTTTGACCTCTAACAGGTAGTCCTCGCTTATGACGAAGACCTCGATAACACTTAATGTCACCTAATCGTTTAATATCCATGGCAACACGCCTTCGAAGGTCCCCTTCTACCTCATATTGATTCACTGCATCTTGCAGCAGCATTGTGTATTCATCTTTGAGATCAGCAACCTTGACGGAAGGATCCACTCCTACTTTTTTACAAATCTCAATTGATCGGGTCTTCCCAACTCCATACACATTGCGTAACGCAATCTGAATATGTTTATTAGGAGGAAGTATCACGCCCGAGATACGTATGATGGCCATAACTTAACCCTGCCTTTGTTTATGTTTTTTAGTTTCGCAAACAATTCTAACAACGCCTGCCCGCCGAACCACACGACATTTATCACACATTTTTTTAACCGACGTTCTTACTTTCATGAATTCGTCCTCTGTCCTGCTTCATTTGGCACAAAATACGCCATTCTACTCTTTTCTGTTTAAAAAGGCTAGCCCTTTCACCCTCTTCCACCCTTTAAGTTAGCTTTCTTCATTAATGCTTCGTATTGATGTGACATTAAGTGTGCCTGCACCTGCGCCATAAAGTCCATCACGACAACTACAATAATCAGTAGAGAAGTTCCACCGAAATAAAAGGGAACATTCCAAGCTAAGACTAAAAATTCTGGCAATAGCGCAACTGTCGTAATATACAGAGCACCAACCACCGTTAATCGTGTCATCACCTTGTCAATAAACTGTGATGTTTGTTCACCTGGACGAATTCCGGGAAAATATCCCCCACTCTTCTTCAGATTATCCGCTGTTTCTTTAGGGTTAAAAACCAAGGCAGTATAAAAGAAACAAAAGAAGATGATAGCGGCACCAAAACAAAGAATATAAAACGGCCTACCCGGAGAAAGTGCAAGACCCAAGCTGCTTAACCATTCCATGCCCGCAGTTTGACCAAACCATTGGCTAATGGTAGCTGGAAATAAAATAATACTGGAAGCAAAGATAGGGGGAATAACACCGGACATATTCAACTTCAGCGGAAGATGACTTTTATGCGCCGCATACATTTTACGCCCTTGCTGTCTTTGAGCATAATTCACCGTAATGCGCCTTTGTCCGCGCTCTACAAAAACCACACAGCCAATAATCAATACTAACATTACACACAATACCACTAAACCGATGGGCTGTAACTCTCCTTGGCTCACTTTTTCTAAAGTATTAAAAATTGCGCCGGGTAAGCCTGCAACAATCCCTGCAAAAATAATCAAAGAAATTCCGTTACCAATACCCCGTTCGGTGATCTGCTCGCCTAACCACATTAAGAACATTGTGCCAGTAACTAAGGTTAAGACCATCGTAAAGTAATAGATAAGGTTTGGATCAAGTGCGATCCCAGAACTGGCAAGATACCGCGACATTCCAATTGCTTGAAAAGTTGCCAACACAAGCGTCGAATAACGGGTATATTGAGAAATTTTACGGCGACCTGTTTGCCCTTCTTTCTTAAGCTGCTCTAAAACCGGCCAAACCACGGTTAATAACTGAATAATAATAGAGGCGGAAATATAAGGCATAATTCCCAGCGCAAAAACGCTCATCCGTCCCAACGCACCTCCAGAAAACACATTAAACAATGCAGAAATTCCGTTATTACTGGAAAATAATTCTGCTAACCGCGCTGGATCTAAGCCAGGTGCAGGAATATAAGATCCGATCCTATAAACAAGTAAGGCGCCTATTAAAAATAATACGCGCCTCTTTAATTCTGTTAACCCACTCGCGTTAATGGCTCGTTTTGTTTGCATGATTTATTCGACTGTGCCTCCTGCAGCCTCGATGGCAAGCCGTGCACCTTTCGTCACCCCAATGCTTTGAATGGTCAACGGACGTGAAATTTTTCCGGCTAAAAATATCTTGGCTTTCTTCCTGGGCATCGACAAAAGATTGGCTGCATATAAGGTTTCAAGATTAACGATATTACCTTCCACCTTATCCAAAGCATCTAAGCGAATCTCGGAAATAAACCGAGCAGTGCGCGAGGTAAAGCCAAATTTTGGAAGACGACGTTGTAAAGGCATTTGACCACCTTCAAACCCAACCTTATGGTAACCACCGGCTCGTGCCTTTTGACCTTTATGTCCCTTACCGCAGGTTTTACCCATGCCCGATCCAATACCCCGACCCAACCGTGTGGATTTTTGCTTGGATCCGGGTGCAGGCTTAATCGTATTTAATTTCATGATGCGATTTGCTCCACTGCTAAGAGATAAGAAACTTTTTCGATCATTCCGAGAATGCGCTTGTCATCTGCTCGAACAACTCTTTTACTCCCTATCTTTGAAAGCCCCAAGCCTCGAACCGTCGCAATATGTCCCGGCAACCGACCCGATATGCTCTTAATCAAAGTAATCGATAATTGAGGTGATGATGCAGATTTTACTTTCTGAATCATGTACGCTCCCCTTCTTCTTTCTGCACACCGATAATGTCTGAAACTTGTTTGCCCCGTTTTGCAGCAACTTGTTCAGGAGAACACATTTGTTTTAATCCTTTTAAGGTGGCGCGAACCACATTCACCGGATTCGTGGACCCGATACATTTTGCAAGGACATTATGAATACCCAATACCTCAAATATCGCCCGCATGGACCCCCCCGCAATGATCCCAGTACCCTCCGAAGCCGGCAACATAACCACCGTGGAAGCACCATGAGTGGATTTAATGGGGTGAAAAAGCGTCGTACCGTTTAATTCAATGCGCATTAGATTTCGTCTGGCATTCTCCATTGCTTTTTGAATCGCAACGGGCACTTCACGCGCCTTACCATCCCCGACTCCAATCCGGCCTTTGCCATCGCCAACGACAACCAATGCAGAAAAACTAAATCTTCTGCCGCCAGTTACCACCGTTGCACTTCGACGCACAGCAACCAGTTTTTCCTGAAAGCCATCGCCTTTTGTTGTTAAATCTACGCTGGTCGCCATGTTCATATTTTAAACCCTTAAGAAACTAAGCCATGCGCTCGCGCAGCTTCTGCCAAAGCTTTTACACGACCATGATATTTATACCCAGCGCGATCAAAGGCAACCTTTCCAATGCCTTTGGCTTTCGCGCGTTCAGCGACTAATTGCCCAACCGCCTCTGCCATTTTAATCTTACCAGGACCGATTTCTTTGTTCCGCAATACGGCTTCAACACTGGAGGCAGAAGCTAATACCTTGGAACCCCGTGCAGAAAACACCTGCGCATAGATATGCTTAGCGGTCCGATTGACGCTTAAAAAAACCGTACCCAACTCGAATATTCTTCCCCGCGAGCGGTTCACTCGACGTTGACGCGTTCTGTCTGAATGACTCATAACATGCCCTACCTTTTACTTAAACGCTACTTTTTCTTAGTGTCCTTTAAAGGAACCTTTTCATCCGAGTGCCGTATCCCTTTCCCTTTATAGTACTCTGGGGGGCGGACTTTGCGAATTTTCGCAGCAGTTTCTCCGACAATTTGCTTATCAATACCCTGGATAATAATTTCCGTAGCACTGGGTGTACTAATGGTAATCCCTTCCGGAATGGGAAACAGATCAGGATGAGAATGGCCCACCTTGAGCTCTAAATCCTTTCCTTGCACGCTGGCACGATACCCCACGCCAACCAGCGTTAGCTTACGTTCAAATCCTTCATGAACACCCTTTATCATATTTTTCAAAATATTACAGGTGGTTCCAACCATAGGATGCACTTTACCGCGTGCACGTATCTGAACAAGGTTATCGTTGATTTCGATTTCAACCGCGCTGTGCAACGGAAAAATAAATGCGCCCTTTTTCCCTTTAACTTGAATTTCATGACCTAGGATTTTTAAGTCAACGCCCGTTGGGACAATAATTGGTTTTTTGGCAATTCTCGACATCTTAAAACCCCTATGCAACCTCGCAGAGAACTTCTCCGCCTTGCCCTAATTGACGTGCTTTTTTATCAGACATAACCCCCTGAGAAGTTGACAAAATCGCAACCCCTAAGCCACCCATCACCTTCGGTAATTCGTCTTTTTGCTTATAAACGCGTAAGCCAGGTTTGCTAATTCGACGAATTTTTTCAATCACGGGTTTATTTTTAAAATATTTCAAGTATACGACTAACGTAGGCTTACCCGCTTTACGGTTTTGAGTTGCCTCGCTTTTCATCTGCTGAAAATAAAGTATATACCCTTCTTCTTCCAATACCTTAAGTATGGCTACCTTAAGCTTCGAGCTTGGAAGCGTTACCTTTTCCTTATTTGCCATCTGACCATTTCGAATTTGGGTCAACATGTTGGCAATGGGATCACTTAAACTCATCTTTCGTCTCCTACCAGCTTGCCTTACGTAATCCAGGAATCAACCCTTGCATCGCATACTCCCGAAGTTTGTTACGACCTAAACCAAACTTACGGTATACACCGCGGGACCTTCCGGTCACAATACAGCGATTTCGGATGCGACTTTGACTGGAATCTCTTGGCAAGCCTTGCATTTCTATCATGAGTTTCATTTTCTCTTCGAAACCCACATCCTTATCTCGGATTTGGACGCGTAATTTATCACGCCTGACCTTATATTTACTGACCAATTTACGTTGGCGTTTATTTTTTTCAATCTTACACAGTCGCGCCATCTTAAACTCTACTCCTTAAAAGGAAATTGAAATGCTGTCAACAATGCTAAGCCTTCTTCGTTCGTTCTCGCGGTTGTCGAGATGGTAATATCCAGTCCACGCAAGGCATCAATTTTATCGTATTGGATCTCAGGAAACACAATCTGCTCTTTAATGCCCATGGAATAATTACCTTGGCCATCAAAAGACCGTTTGCTTAAACCCCTAAAATCCCGAATGCGAGGAATCGCAACATACAGTAAACGTTCTAAAAATTCATACATACGATCGCGTCGCAGAGTGACTTTACAACCAATTGGCCAGCCTTCCCGAATTTTAAACCCTGCCACAGATTTCCGAGATTTGGTAATAACCGATTTCTGACCCGCAATCTTGGAAAGATCACCCGCGGCATTGTCCACGATTTTCTTATCATTAACCGCTTCACCCACACCCATATTCAACGTAATTTTGGTAATACGGGGAACTTCCATCACGTTCTTTAAGTTCAACTCTTTCATAACCTTTTGCACAATGGTCTTTTTGTAAAAACCTTTTAATTTACGATCGCTCAAAACCTTTATTTCCTTTTCAACTTTGGATTCTTTGACATCCTTAGTTTTCTTACTTTCTTTCGATTTGCCCGTCATCTGTTACCTCGTACTATAAAAATCCTACACGTCTATCATTTCACCTGTGGACTTAAATATGCGAACTTTACGTCCATCCTCTAACATTTTGAGACCAACTCGATCCCGTTTCCCGGTCGTCTTGTTGAATATCGCGACATTTGAAATCGAGAGGGAAGCTTCTCGCTCGCGAATACCACCCGGGTTTTCTTTTTGTGGATTTGGTTTTTCATGCTTTTTAACCATATTGACGCCTTCCACAATGACGCGTAACCCCTGTTTTTCACAACCCTTCTTCTTGACCACGGACAAGATAACACCCTCTTTGCCTTTGTCTTTTCCAGTGGTTACGATGACTGCATCGCCTTTTTTAATTTTACATTTCATGACGGTTACCTATATCACCTCAAGGGCTAAAGAAATAATTTTCATAAACTGCTCACCCCGCAATTCGCGCGTTACAGGTCCAAAAATACGGGTACCTATGGGTTGTAACTTGTTATCGAGCAAAACAACCGCGTTTTTATCGAAGCGGATCAAAGATCCATCGTTACGTCTAACCCCTTTACAGGTTCTCACAATAACGGCCTTCACCACATCCCCTTTCTTCACCTTACCCCGGGGAATGGCTTCTTGAACGCTGCAGACAACGACATCCCCAATACCCGCGTAACGGCGTTTAGACCCACCCAATACCTTAATACACATTACACGACGTGCACCGCTGTTATCAGCAACCTCTAGCATGGACTGCATTTGAATCATTGCCAGCCTCCGTCAAAGTCGGAAATCATACACCTTCTACCTCTATTTTTCAAGACGTTCTACCAATATCCAACTTTTTGTTTTAGAAATGGGTCGCGTTTCCTGAATAACGACCTCATCCCCTACTTTACACACATTACCGGGATCGTGTGCGGGTATCTTTGCAGATAGCTTCACCACTTTGCCATAAACAGGATGCTTCTCGGTACGCTCTACCCGAACGACAATGGATTGCTCCATCTTATCACTGACAACAACCCCTTGCAGAGTCTTACCTCGTACTGTCCGATCATTCATCCGCTTTACCTTCTTTCTCTGTCAAAATAGTTTCAATTCTTGCAATATCACGACGTGCCTCCCGCATTTGATGCGTTCCTGCCAACTCTCCCGCAGACTTTACAAATCGTAATTTTAATCTTTTCCGACGCAAACCACTCAGTTCTTGCTTTAACTCAGAAATAGACTTACTTCTTAAATCGGATGCTTTCATCATCACATAATCTCCCGTGGAACTAACTCGGTTTGAACCGGTAGTTTAGAAGCCGCTAACCGAAAGGCTTCTGCAACGAGCTCGGGTGCTACCCCTTCTATTTCAAATAGAACCCTTCCAGGTTGTACTAAAGCAACCCAGTACTCAACATTCCCTTTCCCACTCCCTTGTCTGACCTCTAAAGGCTTCTGAGTAATCGGTTTATCTGGAAAAATCCGTATCCAAACTTTCCCACCTCGTTTTACATACCGCGTAATCGCTCTTCTGGCCGCTTCGATCTGGCGCGCCGTAATCCGCGCATGACCCAATGATTTCAAGCCAAATTCACCAAAACTGACTTTGTTACCCCGAGTCGCAACCCCACGGTTGCGTCCTTTATGTTGTTTGCGAAATTTGGTTCGCTTAGGCTGCAGCATTTGCTTTCCTCACTCAATCAATGGTTTTATGCAACTTCCTTTGCAGGTTGTTCTTGCTTCCCGATGATTTCACCTTTAAAAATCCACACTTTTACCCCGATAATCCCATAGGTTGTCTTTGCAATCGCCGTTCCATAGTCGATATCTGCCCTCAAGGTATGTAAAGGCACACGACCTTCTCGATACACTTCTCGCCTGGCAATTTCAGCGCCACCCAAACGACCTGAAATACAAACCTTAATCCCCTTTGCGCCTAATCGAAGCGCACTTTGCACCGCGCGTTTCATAGCGCGACGGAACATGATTCTACGTTCCAATTGTTGTGCAATACTCTTGGCCACTAATACCGCATCCAATTCTGGCTTACGAATTTCTTCAATATTGATATGGACAGGCAACCCAATTTTATTGCTAATATCGTTACGCAATTTTTCAACGTCTTCGCCTCTCTTACCAATGATGACTCCTGGCTTTCCGGTTCTTAAAGTAACGAGCACTTTGCGACCCGTTCGCTCAATCGAAACCTCACTTAACGCCGCCGCTTCCGGGATGCGCTTTTCAGCGAACCTTCGAATTTCCAAATCGCTTGCTAAGGTTTTTGCATAAGAACCGCCCATGCCGCTTTCTGGCATCCAACGAGAAGAACTTTCTCGGATAACCCCTAGGCGAAAACCAATTGGATGAACCTTTTGACCCATGAATAATATCCTCTCTTTTACACTGCAGCCACAGCTAAAGTGATATGGCTACTTCTTTTAACAATTCGGTTAGCACGCCCCTTCGCACGCGGCATCACCCGTTTAAATCTAGGCGCTTCGTTGACATAAATACGGCAAATTGCCAAGCTATCAACATCTAAACCCTCATTGTGCTCTGCATTCGCGATGGCAGACATCAATAATTTTTTAACAATAACCGCCGCTTTTTTAGGGCTAAAATCTAATAAGTTTTTTGCCTTTGCAACGGGCAATCCTCTCACTTGATCCACCACCAAGCGCAGCTTTTGTGGTGAGATTCGCGCGTTTGATAATGTTGCACTGACCTCTTTCATATTTACCCCTACTTCTTCTTGACGTCTTTACCACCAGCAGATTTACCACCAGATTTACCCCCTGCAGATTTACCGCCCGCAGCTGCACCCTTCTTAGCAGTTCTATCGCCAGAGTGCCCCCGAAACATCCGGGTTGGCGCGAATTCCCCTAACTTATGCCCAACCATATTTTCTGAGATCAAAACCGGAACATGTTGACGTCCGTTATGGATCGCAATGGTTAATCCAACCATATCTGGCAAAATCATAGAGCGCCTGGACCAAGTTTTAATCGGTTTCTTGACGCGTGAAGCCATTGCTTGCTCTACCTTTTTTAAGAGGTGAGCATCTATAAAAGGCCCTTTTCTTAATGAACGTGGCATGCGTGATTCTTCCTCTCTTATTTAGCCGCTTTACGCGAACGAATAATCATTTTCTGACTCAAACGTTTTTTATTGCGAGTCTTCTTTCCCTCTGGAATACCCCACGGGGTACAAGGCGGACGACCCCCAGAAGTCTTCCCTTCACCACCCCCTAAAGGATGATCAACAGGATTCATCGCGACCCCTCTAACACGAGGCCGCTTATTTCGCCAACGATTCGCACCGGCCTTACCCAGTTTACGTAAATTATGTTCACTGTTCCCCACTTCGCCAATGGTCGCACAGCAATCGCTTAATACCTTACGGACTTCCCCGGATTTCAACCGAAGTGTTGCGTGTGCCCCTTCCCTGGCTAAAAGCTGTACGGAAGTTCCCGCACTACGTGCTAATTGTGCGCCTTTCCCAGGCTTCATTTCAACACAATGAATCACAGAGCCAACTGGAATATTTCGCAACGGCAAACAATTTCCAACAACAATCGCCGCATCGATCCCAGCAAGAACTGCGGAACCCACCTTTATGCCTTTAGGAGCAACCATGTAACAACGTTCGCCATCCTCATAACAGACTAAGGCAATATTTGCACTGCGGTTTGGATCATACTCCAAGCGTTCCACCACGCCTCTAATACCCTTCTTCTTCCGTTTCCAATCGATAATACGATAGGAGCGTTTATGCCCACCCCCACGCTGCCACGCCGTAATCCGTCCATGACAGTTTCTGCCCGCAATTTGTTTTTTAGCAACCACGAGCGGTCCATGGGGTTTACCTTTATGCAGTTCTGAATTCACCACTTTTACTAAGAAGCGGCGCCCTGGAGAAGTTGGTTTACACTTTATAATTGCCATTTTATTGCCTCAAAATCCTCAATTATTGGAAGTTGGCTAAGTTTATATCATGACCTTCCGCTAAGCGGATATAGGCCTTTTTCCAATCTGATCGTCTGCCGTCTACTTGTTTAAACTGCTTTGCCTTTCCTTTGATCCTAAGGGTTCGAACAGACTCTACTTTTACCGAAAAAAGTTTTTCCACTGCCTTGGTCAATTCTTGTTTCGTTGCATCCAACGCGACGCGAAAAACATGACAATTTTGGCTCGCCGCACGTACAGATTTTTCTGTGGTATGCGGACCTAAAATAATCGTATATAAACGTTTATCGTTCACTTTAATACCTCTTCAAGTTTTCGAAGCGCATCTACCGTTATCAGAACCTTCTCATATTTAATCAAGCTCACCGGATCGACATTTAACGCTTGCTGCACAGAGACTCTTGGCACATTTCGTGCGGACAAATACAGATTTGAATCCCAAGCACCGGTCACAATGAGAACTTCCTCCAAACCAAAAGACTTCAATGTTTCCAATAAGTCCTTGGTTCTAGGACGCGTAAGTGCTATCCCTTCTATCACAATCAATCGGTTTTGGCGAACTAATTCTGACAATATGGCTTGCATGGCACCGCGATACATTTTTCTGTTCACTTTTTGGCTGTGATCCTGTGTCGTCGCCGCAAACACTTTACCACCCCCTCGCCATATCGGACTTCGAATGGTACCGGCTCTTGCACGACCCGTTCCTTTTTGTTTCCAAGGTTTAATACCCCCCCCACAAACTTCTGTGCGGGTTTTTTGACCACGGGTTCCTGCACGTCCACCAGCCAGGTACGCGGTAATCACTTGATGTACCAACGCTTCGTTAAAATCTCTTCCAAAAGTTGTTTCGGAGACTTCAACCCCTTTTGTGGATGCACCACCAGGCATAGATAAGGCGAGTTCCATTATTTCCTCCTGTTAGGCAGCTACAATTGCTGGTTGAGAACTTTGTTTTACGGCTGGGAAGATCATAACGCTTCCACCAGGCGCCCCAGGAATTGCTCCTTTAATGAGTAGTACATTTTCTTCTAAATCCACTCGAACAACCTCTAAATTTTGGATTGTGCAACGGGTATTTCCATATTGACCGGCCATTTTTTTCCCTTTAAATACTTTTCCAGGGGATTGATTTTGCCCAATGGAACCCGGTCTATTATGCGATAAGGAGTTACCGTGACTTGCTCGCTGAGAGTTAAAGTTATGTCGTCGAATAGGTCCAGAAAACCCACGACCTTTCGTCGTGCCCTGAACATCAACTATTTGACCAACTTTAAATAAAGCCACTGTGATTTCGCTACCAATGACGTAACTGTCACATTCCGTTTCTGTTATCCGAAATTCCCGCAACCCTAGGCCTGCGACCACATTTGCTTTTGCATAATGTCCCGCCAAAGGCTTTGTTAAGGACGAAGGTTTACATTCACCACTTGTCACTTGCACCGCAGAATATCCATCTTTTTCTTTGGTTTTCACTTGCACGACTTTATTCGGCTTAACTTCTAATACTGTAACCGGAATGGAAAGACCATTTTCCGCATCAAAAATCCTCGTCATTCCACATTTAATCGCAACCAAACCCATCGCCATTTGTATTTACCTCTTAAAACGTCTAACTGACCGCGATTTGAACATCTACGCCGGCAGCAAGATCCAATTTCATTAATGCATCGACCGTCTTATCTGTCGGTTCAATAATAATAATCAAACGTTGATGTGTTGGAATTTCATATTGATCCCGAGCGTCTTTATCAATATGCGGAGAAATCAACACGGTAAAGCGTTCTAGCCGCGTCGGTAAAGGAACGGGGCCACGTACTTGCGCACCCGTTCGCTTTGCCGTATCCACAATTTCTTTGGAAGATTTATCTATCAACCGATGATCAAACGACTTTAGACGAATTCGAATAACTTGGCTGGTCATTACTTTTTACTCCAGAACCTTAGCGACTACACCGGCACCGACGGTACGTCCACCTTCACGGATCGCAAAGCGTACCCCTTCTTCCATCGCAATCGGCGCAATCAACGTAATCACCATCTTAATGTTGTCCCCCGGCATCACCATCTCAACACCAACAGGCAACTCTACCGCTCCCGTCACATCCGTCGTGCGAAAATAAAACTGCGGACGATACCCTTTGAAAAATGGCGTATGTCGACCACCTTCCTCTTTCGACAACACATAGACTTCCGCTTCAAATTTCGTGTGCGGCGTAATCGACCCAGGCTTCGCCAACACCTGACCCCGTTCCACATCTTCTCGCTTCGTACCCCGTAACAAAACACCCACGTTGTCGCCCGCTTGCCCTTGATCCAACAGCTTACGGAACATCTCAACACCCGTGCAAATAGTCTTCTGCGTATCTTTTAATCCAATAATCTCTAATTCTTCACCAACTTTTACAATACCACGCTCAATACGACCCGTTACCACCGTCCCGCGTCCCGAAATCGAAAATACGTCTTCAATCGGCAGCAAAAAGGGCTGGTCAATCGCTCGCTCCGGGATCGGAAAATACGTGTCCATCGCTTCCACCAGCTTCAAGACCGCTCCCTCTCCCATCTCACTCGTATCACCCTGTAATGCCTTCAATGCAGAACCCGTGATAATCGGCGTCTCATCCCCAGGAAAGTTGTAACTCGTTAACAAGTCACGCACTTCCATCTCAACTAACTCTAATAATTCCGCATCATCTACCATGTCCGCTTTATTCAAAAATACCACAATACGCGGAACACCCACCTGTCTCGCAAGCAAAATATGTTCCCGCGTTTGAGGCATCGGACCATCTGCAGCAGATACCACCAAAATCGCGCCATCCATCTGTGCTGCACCCGTGATCATGTTCTTCACATAGTCCGCATGCCCTGGGCAATCCACATGCGCATAGTGGCGATTACTAGTCTTGTATTCCACATGCGCCGTCGCAATCGTAATTCCTCGCGCTCTTTCTTCCGGCGCCGCATCAATTTGGCTGTAATCTTTAAACTCACCCCCAAACTTCGCCGCCAATACTTTCGTCAGCGCCGCCGTCAGCGTCGTTTTACCATGGTCAACGTGACCAATCGTGCCTACATTTATATGCGGTAGATCTCGCTCAAACTTACCTTTCGCCACGGACTTATTCTCCTATTTTGATTTGCCTTCTCGCTGTTCAACAATTCCCTGTGCAATATTCGCTGGGATTTCTTGATACTTTAAAAACTCCATCGTAGACGTTGCACGGCCTTGCGACATCGAACGTAAATCCGTTACGTAACCAAACATCTCAGACAATGGAACTTCGGCGCCAATATGCTTGCCAGAGACAGAATCTTCCATGCCTAAAATCACACCGCGCCTTCGATTCAAGTCGCCGACCACATCGCCCATATACTCTTCTGGCGTAATAACTTCCACTTTCATAATGGGTTCTAATAATACTGGACTTGCTTTTAAGGCCCCTTGTTTAAATCCAAGTGAACCTGCAATCTTAAATGCCATTTCATTGGAGTCAACTTCGTGATAGGAACCATCAAACAAAGTTACTTTGACATCAACCACGGGATACCCGGCCAAAGCGCCATTCTCTGCTTGCTCACGAACCCCTTTTTCAATGGCAGGAATATATTCTTTTGGAACTACCCCTCCCACAATGGCATTTTCAAATAAAATACCTGCGCCTGGATCAGCCGGTTCAATTTTAAACCACACATGACCGTATTGACCTCGACCGCCGGTTTGACGAACATATTTACCTTCTTGTTCAATCGCTTTACGAATCGTTTCGCGATAAGATACCTGCGGCTTCCCAATATTGGCTGAAACGCTAAATTCACGACGCATCCGATCAACAATGATATCCAGATGCAATTCGCCCATCCCTGAAATAATGGTTTGCCCCGTCTCTTCATCCGTTCTAACCCGAAAAGAGGGATCTTCTTGCGCCAGTTTTCCAAGCGCAACACCCATTTTTTCTTGGTCAGCTTTGGTCTTGGGCTCCACGGCGACTGAAATGACAGGCTCTGGGAAATCCATTTTTTCAACGGTAATTAAATGATCCGGATCCGATAAAGTATCTCCGGTCGTTGTATTCTTTAGGCCCACTGCCGCCGCAATATCGCCTGCGCGTACTTCTTTAATTTCTTCTCTATCATTGGCACGCATCAATAAAATTCGACCAATGCGTTCTTTTCTATCTTTTGCGGTATTTAAGACACTGTCTCCAGATTTCAGAACCCCGGAATAGACGCGGAAAAAGGTTAAAGTACCGACATAAGGATCGGTCATAATTTTAAAAGCCAAGGCTGAAAAAGGCTCATCATCGTTCGGCGCACGTGTACCGATACTGCCTTCTTTATCATGTAGAATCCCTTGAATGGGCGGAACATCGTTCGGTGCCGGCAAGTAATCCACCACCGCATCCAGCATTGCTTGTACCCCTTTATTTTTAAAGGCAGATCCACAAAATACGGGCACAATTTCACATTTCACAGTTCGCGCTCGAATACTGCCCCGGATTTCTGATTCGGTCAAAGTATCCCCATTTAAGTACTTTTCCATTAATTCTTCAGAAAATTCAGCAGCGGCTTCGACTAATTTATCATGCCATGCCTGGCAATCTGCCTTCATATTCTCGGAGATATCACGCAATTCAAAGGTCATACCTTGGGTTTTATCGTCCCAAAAAATTGCCTTCATCTTCACCAAATCTACAACACCTTCAAAGTGTTCTTCTGCACCAATCGGAAGTTGCATCAACACTGGGGTCGCACCCAAACGGGTTTTAATTTGTCCAACAACACGCAATAAGTCTGCGCCTACTCGATCCATTTTGTTGACGAAAGCAATACGAGGCACCCCGTACTTATTGGCTTGGCGCCAAACCGTTTCAGATTGAGGTTCTACACCATCTACTGCCGAAAAAACAACGCATGCCCCATCGAGCACTCGAAGGGAACGTTCTACTTCAATGGTAAAATCTACGTGGCCTGGGGTATCAATGATATTAATGCGGTGTTGAGGATATTGTGCAGCCATCCCCTTCCAATAACAGGTAATGGCTGCGGAAGTAATCGTGATTCCACGTTCGCGCTCTTGTTCCATCCAATCGGTCACTGCAGCGCCATCGTGTACCTCGCCCATTTTATGGGATGCACCCGTGTAATATAAAATACGTTCGGTTGTGGTCGTTTTACCCGCGTCAATGTGGGCGACGATGCCGATGTTGCGATATTGTTCAATGGGGGTCGTACGTGCCACGATGCTATCCTACCAACGATAATGTGAAAATGCTTTGTTTGCCTCTGCCATTCTATGCGTGTCTTCACGCTTTTTAACAGCTCCCCCTTTTCCTTTACTACCGCCCTCTTCGTCCGCCGCATCCAGGATTTCTCCCGCAAGCCGAAGCATCATACCTTTTTCCCCTCGGT
>Ga0207074_1077_pt1 | contig 16151 bp, 13 predicted proteins | sample Alteio_BWMinHeat_66_FD_153567 | JGI IMG/M metagenome (GOLD analysis project Ga0207074, IMG submission 153567) | Enriched cells from forest soil in Barre Woods Harvard Forest LTER site, Petersham, Massachusetts, United States -... | ecosystem: Environmental > Terrestrial > Soil > Temperate forest >...
GGCTTTACCTTTATTGCCTTGTCACTTTTGTCTTCTATTTTTTTCAATCGAAAATATAAACTATAGCTTTTGGGCTTAACCCACCGATTCTCTAACCACTTCAGCGAGTTCATTTGCCATCGTTTCTACAAGATGCGCGTCTTCACCCTCCACCATGACGCGAATCAAAGGCTCAGTACCAGAAGCACGTAACAACACACGACCATGGCCTTTTAAACGCAATTCTGTGGCTTTTATCGCGCTTTGAATGCGGGGGTGATCAATAACATTTGCTCGAGCGTGCGTCATAGAAACGTTAATTAAGGTTTGTGGATATTTTGTCATACCTTGTTTTAATTCCGATAAAGACTTTCCGGTACTACACATCACTGCCAACACCCGTAATGCAGACACAATACCATCGCCTGTGGTATTAGCATCTAGACAAATAATATGCCCAGACGACTCGCCCCCTAAATTCCAAGCATTCTTTTTAAGCATTTCCAAAATATGGCGATCGCCAACCTTGGTTCGCAAAAATTCGATACCGGAGGCTTTAAATGCCCTTTCTAAGCCAAAATTGCTCATCAAGGTCCCCACCACTCCCCCTTGTAAACGCGAAGTCTCTTGGTACCAACGAGCAATAATAAAAAGGATCTCATCCCCATCTACAATTGCTCCTGTACTATCCACCATAATGATGCGATCGCCATCGCCATCTAATGCAATTCCGACATCCGCTTTTTCAAGCAGCACCCGTTTTGCGAGGGGCTCAGGATAAGTAGAACCACAATGGTCATTAATATTTAAACCATCTGGAGAAACGTTCATTTCGATAATTTCTGCGCCTAACTCCTGAAAAACGGCGGGTGCAATTTTATAAGTGGCGCCCTGTGCGCAGTCAATAACCAATTTTAGGCCACTTAAATCAAAAGAATTTGGAAAAGTGCTTTTGCAAAATTCAATATAGCGACCTTCTCCATCTTTAAGGCGACTGGCTTTGCCAAGTTCTCGAGAATCAACCATTTTTAAAGGGTGTTCTAGTGCTGCTTCTATTTCATATTCCAATTCATCGGGTAATTTCGTGCCTTCCGCCGAAAAAAACTTAATGCCATTATCATAATAAGGGTTGTGTGAAGCGCTAACAACAATTCCAATCTTAACCCGAAGCGTGCGCGTTAGATAGGCAATGCCAGGCGTAGGCATAGGACCTAAAAACAAAGTGTCAACGCCTGCAGAGGATAACCCTGCTTCCAGAGCGGATTCAAAAAGATACCCTGAAATCCGTGTATCCTTACCAATTAAGACTTTAGGACGCTTATCACGCTTATTCTGAGCGGTTAAAACACTTCCGACTGCCCACCCTAATTTTAAGATCCATTCTACAGAAATAGGGGGTTCACCAACACGACCACGAATACCATCTGTTCCAAAGTATTTTTTCATAAAAAATTTTTAGGGCTCACTGGCAGCAGGATCCCCAATGGAACTATCCGTTCGATTAACGACGGTTCTTGAATCTTCATCGCTAGATTTCCTTTTGTGATCATTGTTTTGATTATTACCCCCGTTCCAACCACTCGGCTCTCGCGGCACACGACCTTCCATCGCTTCTTTAAGCTGCTGTGCATCAATGGTTTCGTATTTTAATAAAGCATCCGCCATTAAATGTAATACCTGCATTTTTTCAAGTAAGATATTCTTTGCCAAAGTGTAGTTTCGATCGATAATCTTGCGAATTTCTTCATCAATCACATGTGCAGTTTCATCTGAAATTTCTTTACGCTTGGTCATAGAGTGACCCAAGAATACTTCGCCTTCTTCCTCCCCATAGGTTAAAGGACCTAAGCGATCGGATAAACCCCAACGAGTCACCATGTTTCGCGCAATGTCGGTTGCGCGTTTAATGTCATTAGAGGCACCCGTCGTGACACTGTCCTTACCAAAAATCAATTCTTCTGCGATTCGCCCTCCAAAGAGAGAAGCAAGCTGACTCTCTAATCGTGTTTTACTGTAACTATAACGATCGGCTTCCGGTAAGAACATGGTTACCCCTAAAGCCTGTGCACGAGGAATAATAGTAACTTTATAAACCGGATCATGTTCTGGTACAGACAACCCAACAATCGCATGTCCCGCCTCATGGTAAGCAGTCAGTTTCCGTTCACTTTCACTCATCACCATAGATCGGCGTTCAACACCCATTAATAATTTATCTTTTGCTTTTTCAAATTCTGCCATTTCAACCGTGCGTTTGTTCGCACGAGCTGCAAATAAAGCGGCTTCATTCACTAAATTCGCCAGATCTGCGCCCGAAAATCCTGGCGTACCTCGCGCAATCACCCGAGCATCGACATCTGTACCGGCAGGCACTTTACGCATATGAACTTTCAAAATTTGTTCACGACCTAAGATATCGGGCAAACCAACGATAACTTGCCTGTCAAAACGACCTGGACGTAATAAGGCAGGATCCAATACATCAGGACGATTCGTGGCGGCTATCACGATAACGCCTTCATTTCCTTCAAAACCATCCATTTCTACCAAGAGTTGATTTAAGGTTTGTTCCCGCTCATCGTGACCACCGCCTAAGCCTGCCCCGCGATGTCGACCCACAGCGTCAATTTCATCAATAAATATAATACAAGGTGCTTGCCTTTTTGCCTGTTCAAACATATCACGCACTCGGGAAGCACCCACACCGACAAACATTTCGACAAAATCTGATCCTGAAATGGTAAAGAAAGGCACTTTGGCTTCACCGGCAATCGCTTTCGCAAGCAAAGTTTTACCGGTACCCGGTTGACCAACCATCAAAACACCGCGAGGAATACGCCCCCCTAAATTCTGGAACTTACCGGGATCTCGTAAAAACTCTACTAACTCTGAGACTTCTTGTTTGGCTTCGTCTACCCCAGCAACATCTGCAAAGGTGACTTTTACCTGATCTTCCCCTAAAAGACGTGCGCGACTGCGACCAAAAGACATTGCACCACGGCCACCGCTACCGCCCTGCATTTGGCGCATAAAAAATATCCACACCCCTATAAAAAGAATAATGGGAAACCAGCTGACAAAGATATTCATTAATAAACTGGGTTGTTCGGGGGCTTTACCGCGAACAACAACTCCACTTTCAACCAAGCTCTTCAATACCGATTCAGACACTTGTGGGACATACGTCACAAATGGCTTATCGTCTTGAGTGACCCCAGTAATATTGCGATCTTCGACAGTAACCTGTTTAATATCTCCCGATTTCGCCTTCTCTAAAAATTGGGAATAGGCAAGTTTGGTGACCTGTTTTGGCGGTGGGCCAAAATTACTAAACACGGACATCAGCACTAAGGCGATGACCATCCATAACACAATATTTTTAAGCATGTCGTTCAAGATAAATAACTCCTAGCTAATACATACACCTCTCGAGACTCTGCTCGAGAAGCCCTTGGTTTGCGAACGATAACCTGTTTAAACCGTTTTTTTAACTCAATAAGGTAGCCTTCCCCCGCCGCACCTTGAAATATCTTAATTAAAAAATTTCCATCCTTGACCAATACCCTTTCTGCAAATTCTAAAGCTAATTCTGCTAAGCCGATGGCACGTGCTTGATCAACAACACTTACTCCAGTTAAATTGGGGGCAATATCTGAAATAACAAGATCAACGTTCTGTCCTTTCAGCCTCGTAACTAAATCTTCAAGGACTTCTGGCTTTTGGAAGTCCCCCAATACTATATCGACGCCTTTTATCGGTTCCATAGCTAAAATATCAATTGCAAATACCCGACCACTCTGACCTACGTATTGCGCGGCCACTTGAGACCAGCCTCCGGGAGCCGCACCCAAATCTACCACTTTGATGCCAGGTCGAAGCAATTTATCTTTTGCTTGGATCTCTAATAATTTAAATGCAGCGCGCGAACGAAAGCCTGCCGCTCTGGCTTGCTGCACATAATGATCTGATCTCTGTCTTTCTAACCAGCGCTTACTGCTGTTGGTTTTGGCCATTTTTTAAGTTACCATTATCAAAAATCTTCGAAATGCGATAGAATGAATACCCGATTATAAGAGGTTTACTACACTATGTCACTTACAAGCAAAGCAAAACAAAAACTGATTGCAGCTACACATTCTCTTCATCCTATCATTATTATAGGCAATCAAGGATTAAGCGACAGTGTTGTCTTGGAAACCGATCGAGCACTTTTTGACCATGAGTTAATTAAAGTCCGCATCCTCGGCGCTGAAGGGAAGCAGGAAAAGCGGGCGGTTGCAGAAGCACTAGCAAAGCGGGTTAATGCTGAATGCCTAAAGGTGATAGGCCATGTCGTGATTTTGTATCGAGAGAGTCATAAGAAAAAAGCAGTCCCCGTCGTTCCCAATCCTAAACGTAATGAACGCCGAGAATTTCGTAAGAAATAACCCCACCCGGTGCCTGAACCTCTACGGTATCTCCTTCCTGTTTGCCAACTAAAGCGCGTGCAATAGGGGAGGTCACCGAAATTTTGCCCTGTTTTAGGTCGGCCTCATCCTCACCGACAATCTGGTAAATAACTTCCTGTTCGGTATCCATATTCGTCAAGGTAATGGTTGCCCCAAAAACCACTTTACCCTCGTTTAAAAGACCCGTTAAATCAATAACTTGTGCGAAACTTAATTGATGTTCAATTTCGCGAATTCGACCTTCCGTAAAGCTTTGTTTTTCTTTAGCCGCATGATATTCCGCGTTTTCACGCAAATCTCCGTGTTTCCGAGCTTCTGAAATCGCTTCAATCACCTCCGGGCGTACAACGCTTTTCAGATGGTGTAGCTCTTTGCGCAACTTCTCAACGCCAGACTGTGTCATGGGGACTTTTTTCATTGCTTAACTTTCCTCGCTTTAAGCCTTCCAACCCTAGGATCATACTCAAAAATCTGAAGTCCCGAAAGTGGTTTTATTAGGTTGGTTTATTAGCTTATTTCATCATTTCGAAATTAGCGCGTTGTTGTGCTATCATGCGCCTTCTGAGCGCCTCGTTGTCCCTGGGAACACGAGATAGAGTACCTTGAGAATAAGAAGGTAGGAAATTTGCCTCTGGTTCTCCACTTTTTGCTACTGGTTTTGCTGCTTTCTTTGCCATTTGATAGAGATCCGTAGCTAAACGTGGACTTTGTCTTAGGACAGCTACGTCGTCCTTTTTTGGGCTTTTAATATTATCCAAATGTATTTTGGCGAGTTCTACCGTCTTGTCTTTGGGATCTCCATTCTGAATGACAGATTCGTATAATTTTATGGCTCGATCCAAATCTTTTTCAACAATCCATTTTTCTCCTTCTTGTTGATAACAGCCGTATTCAAAGAACATCGCAAGATAGCACTTGGCAGGATAATATGTTTCACTTCCAAACGTAAAAAGCCGAAAAGCTTCTGCAAAATTGGGTTTCATTCCAGTTCCATAGGCATAACAGGTACCCAATACATAGTGAGCTTTAGCATCACCTTGAGCCATCGCTTGTTTCAAGAAGCGAATTGCTTTTGGCTCGTTTTTTTGGGGAACAAAGTCTCCATATAAATAATATATTCCGAGATCACGTTGTGCTCCGGGGTGTCCTTTTCCAGCGGCAAGCGCGAGATAACGAATTACTGTATCAGAATACCGTTTATCGCCAGAATTTTTACTTAAATCCGCTAAACGCGTCGCCAATCTATAATCAAATGCAGCATCTAATCCTTGATCAGTGTTATTAGCACTTTCAAGGGAGTTAATCGCTTCTTCAATATTTGGAACTATTCCCATATCTTCATGACCTTCTAAACACCATTGACTGTAAAGGGATAAAGCTTCTGGACTATTAACCTTTACAGCAGCGAAAATCAACCGCTTTCCTGGAAAAGGGTTATCTGGGCAGGGCTCTGTTTGAAACATGGAATACACTCCCAAGTTATAGAGCAACTTTGGATGCTTCTTATCAATATTATGACCCTTATTAAAAAATTCGAGAGCAGTGTTAAAGTCTATTAATGATGATTCGTCCCCCTGAGACTGTTTCTCACTTGCTCTTTCATAATGCCATTCTCCCAGAGTATTGCATGCATCTGGATCCTCTCTTTTTGCAGCAGCATGCCCAATTATGTCAGTCAAAGTGGAATTAAGAGGCGTATTTTCCTCGAAATTCTTTTTATAGAGCAAGCTCAAAATCACCTTACCGCTTGGATGGCTTTGTAACGCTTCCAATACTGTTCTTCCGTTGCTTCTAATGGATACTAATCCGTCAAGCGTAATCCCTGACAACAAGTCTGGATTTAACTTAAAAAGTGTACATAAAAGTTTGTAATTGGGAGATACGGCCGTCAGGAGATATAGCGGTGAAGGGCCTTTACTCCAGCCTGGATGTGATGTTAGCGGTTGCATCAATCCGGCAGCTGTAATTTCAAGTGCCAAGCTCGGTCGCTTATTTAAAAGAAGAATAAGCAAATCTTGCCCCCCCCCTAAGACACGTTAACCAATATAAAGAAGAGGCGTTCCCAGTAAGAGCAAGTAATAGATCTCCGGTTAGGCTATCTGACAATAATTCAGCATGGCATATTTTTCCTTCCACATCCTGAACAAGAAATTCTAGAAGAGTTTTCAGCTTTTCTTCATCTTTAGCAATATGAGACAGAAAATTCATGCCTTCTATTTCGACACTAAAAACCTTTCCGATAAATGCAGCATCTCTTTCGAACAAATTCTCTAAATTCTTTTGGGTAAAACATTTCAACAGATTACCGGCATACTGATAAAACTTTTTTTCTTTTGCCGAGCTCTGTTTTTGATCGTGTTGTTCTTTAACCTCTTCTTCAAGTGGTAAGTTTTTCTTCTCAAATTTTTCAAGCATTTCTTCTGTCGCTTTAGCTTGTTTCGAAAAACCACGCGCTTTCAGGTCCGCTGCTTGTTCTTTCAATTCAGCAGCCCCTGCTTTCGGATCTGGCTTTTTCGCATCCTCTCGCGGTTTTGCAGCAGCATCTGCTTTAACGGCCTCCGCTTCCACGGCAACCTTAACTTCTGCTTCAGCTACTTCTGAACACCCTAAAAATGCCTTCTTTAAATGACTACAGTAGTGTTCGGGAGCATCTGTTACAAAAGAAAGCTCTTTTTGTGTCCGAGTCGCTGTCGTAAAAAGCTTAGCAAAAGCGTTTGTATAACCAAAAGTGCTTTTATCGTATTTGTCTTGAACTTGATTCTGTGTGTCTTCTAGATCGTTTTTACCAATCCTATCATTAGTTTCTTTAAAAGTCGGATCATACTCACCTTTACATTTATAAAAAGGTTCATACGCAATGATGTAAGGATATTCCAATCCTCCAATCTCCTCAGCCGTGAAAATATTCGGACAAGGACCATACTCCGTCTTAAAAAGCGCTTCTGCATCCTTTCTAAACGATTCATCTGTAATAACAATGGCAACCTCGGGTGAAGGAAGTCCGTTTTCCAGAATAAAACGCTCTTCCCACAACTTCTTCGCATTCTCTACATCAGGCTTGCCTTCTTGAGGTTTTGAGGGCATCCAATGGATTTTACCCCGATGTTCATGTTCAGCCTCCGGAGAAGGACGACAAACAAGACATTCATCTTTATCAACAACCCCGCCAATCATTGATCTTCTAAACCTCAAAATGTCACTCGCCAAGGCCGCAATGACCGGTGGATTCCGGTAAACTTCCTCTAACTTATAAGACTGATACTTGCCTAGAACCGCCGCTTGACCATCAAGAACCCTCGTTAATTGACTTAAAGGCGAAAGACGAAATTCATGGCATTGCAAACTGTCTGTACAGAATACTATTCTTCCATTAGGTTTTAACCACGAAAGCACGTTCTTAATTGCTTGCGGAGACAGTAATTGAGACTCATCTACCACAATCAAATCATACTGCTTTGCTTCCGATGGACACGCTATCTCATAAAAAGTTAAATCGCATCTGCGAGGGTTTGCTTCCGCTTGGCTCTGTGCTTCTTTCTTCCGAGCACTTTTCGTCTTGGCTTTTCCTTGCGCCGGTACATCCGATGCCACCGCAGACGCTTCGACAAAGGCAAATTGTTGTTTAAATGCTAAAAATATCTGCCAGATATCTTTTGACAATCTCGGGTCTTTCGCAAAAAGCGTTTGCCTTACCTCGGTTTTTTGATAATTTTCCACATCTTGACAACCAGAACATACTCTAAATTCCTCATACAAGCAGTTTAAAAACTCCGCTTCTATAAGCTGGGTATCTTTTTTATGGATACCTTTTTTAGAAGTACCTCTTTTAAACGCATCGAATACTCGTTGAAAGTTCGCCTCTTTATTTCTTGCTTTACTCCAGTCTTTAAAAGCAGACCGAAAATCAAAATCTTGTGCACCAAAATCGGTTTCCGCTACTTGACGACACAGTGCTTCATACGTAAAACAGGATACAGCATTTACAGGGAGCGTTTCAGAAAACGCTTGTTCCATACCCTTGACCAAATAACGCGATTTTGTAAGATAGAGTCTTCGCCTGGGTAAACCCTCTGTCTCTACAACGTCGCGTTCCAATATCCGACGCGCCAGAAGAGACTTTCCTGCACCCGCAGGCCCATTAATAACGTGGATCCCACCCCTATCTCCGGAAATATGCTCTAAGACTTCCGTCTGGGTAAGGCTTAATCGGTGTAAAGACTTTGAACTGTGCAAAGACTGATATCGAGGTTTCTTAGTTTGCAGAGCCTCTTTCCGTACAAATGATAAAGAACTTTCCATTTCTTTAGGAGGCGGAGTCACCGCTTGTAACGCTGCTTTTAGAGCCTTTTGGTTCTGTTCAACATAGGCTTTTAGATACCCAGGCTTAAAGAATGGACTATTCTCATACTTATGATCTTCCAGGTGCTCCAGCAATAACAAAAAGTTTCTTTTGACTTCTCCCTCTTCTATAGAAACAGTGGTAAATATAAGACGATGTTTCTCATTAAGATCCATGGCAAAGATTTTGCCATCATTAGAAAGACCATTTGCTTTAAAAGGGGATAATTGTACATGTTTTAAATCTAATTTAGCATCTCCTTCGAAAATCTTATTAATGGCAGTGTCATAATGACCCAAAACTCCATAGACTTCAGCACTCCCACGTGCATCCGCACAGGCATCTTCAACAACCCCGTCAAATCTGTCGAGAAACAGGACTCGATCGCTCTCCAGCAATAATTCTTCTTGGGCTGCTTTTTGTTCTTCAACAGGCATTATAGAAGCCATTGTTCACTCTCCAGAAAATAATCATTTTATTTTGGGAGATAGTAATTCAAACAACTCTCAGCGTCAATAACTGAATATTTAAACAGTATTGTACTATTCTGACAACTCGGTATAATGACTTAGTTTAGTTGGCTTATTCAAATTCATATAAATGGAGGCACCATCATGAGTAAAAGAACTGATAAAAGGGCTCGCTTGATTGAGGCAGCTGATAAGTTGTTTTTCGAGCAAGGCGTGAATATCACGACGCTCGCCAATATTGCTGCGTTGGCTGAAGTTCCTCTAGGAAACGTATACTATTACTTTAAATCGAAGGAATCGATTATCATCGCCGTTATTGAACGCCGTCGTCAATCAATTCAAGCGCAATTTTCAGAATGGGAAGCACTGGGTAATATGGGTCGTCTCAAGTCCTTTATTGAGCTCAATGCGAACCAAAGCTCACAAACCGCTTCTTTTGGAGACTGGTTAGGTAGCTTATGTCAAGAGCTTTGTAAACAATCGGGAGAAATTTCTACCGCCGCTTCTTCTTTACTAAAAGAGGTATTGGGTTGGTGTGAAACACAATTTAAAGGTATGGGAAAGGGTGAAAAGTCTCAGCTGCTCGCCTTATCTTTATTGTCAGGCTTGCAAGGCACAAGTCTTCTAACGCTTACTCTAAAAGACTCTGTTGTCACAGAACAGCAAAGCAAGTTCCTCATCCAGTGGTTGGGAACGGTCTAAAAAACGGCAATTTCCAACAGAATGTCACAGGCTTAAAACCTGTGACACTGTCATTGCTTGATTTGACTAAACCCCCTCACGCCTGCTATACAAAACAATAGTATCCACTTAAGTTAGCACAAGGAACAAGGCATGAGCTTACTCACAATTGTACTGGTACTGATTATCGTCGGTGTATTATTGGGATTAATCAATAACTATATCCCGATGGCAGACGCAATCAAGTCCATTCTCAATATTGTCGTGGTGATTGCGGTTGTTCTTTGGATCCTGTCCTCCTTAGGCATTATCAGCATCCCACACATAAACTTAAAATAAACAGATAAGGGTTAGGAATTTTAAGGAGAATACTATGAGATTCATGATCGCACTTGTTGGAATTATCCTAATTATTGCGGGGCTTGTACCACTCGGCTATAAAGGATTCAGTTACAAAACTGAAGAAAAGGTGGCGGAACTGAAAGTAGGCGGTGTCAGTAAATTTGAACTCACTGAACAGAAAGAAAAAAGCATCCCTATTTCTCCCGTTTTAGGGGGGGTATCCATAGTCATCGGTATTTTATTAGTTGCACTTGCTAGAGGAAGAAAACCCTAAATAGGCATTATACCCTTTTAGAAATCTGCTCTATAATAAAGCTCGTTTCAAATAGGTTAAAAGCGCCGTGCAAAAAACCCGATTTTACCAAAACCCAAAGTCAGAAACCGGGATAAGCCCTAATCGATGGGATGGAATCGCCCTCGTGATTATTCTTGCAGGATTGGCAGGGCTTGCCTTTGCAGCAACGAAAATGCATGGCCCATACCCGATCGGCAAAACGAATGAAATCTCTCTCTCTCCCTCTGCCCTCCCGGGTTATGCGCTACATACCGTACTGCGCATGTTTATTGCGCTTTTTTGCTCCCTTTTATTTACTTTTATCATTGCACCCCTAGCCGCCAAAAACCGCCAAGCGGAAAAACTCTTAATCCCGTTGATTGATGTCTTAGAATCCATTCCTATTCTGGGCGTCTTGTCTATTACGGTAGTCGCTTTTATTCAGTTATTTCCGGGCAGCCGCTTAGGACCCGAATGTGCCGCTATTTTTGCGATTTTTACTTCTCAAGTGTGGAATATGACTTTAAGCCTTTATCAATCGCTTCGTACCACTCCACAAGAATTTTTTGAAACTGCCTCGGTTTTTCATCTTTCTCGCTGGCAACAGTTCTGGCGAATTGAGGTGCCTTTTGCAATACCGGCTCTCCTTTGGAACACCATGGTTTCTATGTCTGCGGGTTGGTTTTTTGTGGTTGCCTCTGAAGCGATTGCGGTATCCAATCAAAATATATTATTACCCGGCATTGGGTCTTACATTCGTGTTGCCATTGATACCGAAAACTTAACCGCTATTTTTTATGCCATCTTGACGATGTTCATTGTGATTTTATTGTATGACCAATTACTATTTCGTCCCCTATTAACATGGGCTGAACGCTTTAGCAGTTCAGAAAAAACGGAAATCCAAAGCCCACGCGCTTGGTTTTATCAACTATTGGCAAAAACGCGTTGGATGAAATTTGTGGATATGGGTTTAAGCGCGGTAACAGAGCCCCTTTTAAATGCTTCCTTCTTTAACTCACCGATTCTGACCAAAAAATCTTTTTCTTCTAAACAGAATCAGATTGCCATTCTGGGTTGGAATATTGTTTTGGTCTTATTCGTTACGGGCGCTGTGAGTGTGTTATGGAATTTTATTAGTACTTCCGTCTCCATAACAGAAATTTATCAAGTATTCTATTTTGGCGCTATTACCACCTTAAAAATCACCCTACTCATTATCCTGGCTTCTTTGGTGTGGGTACCCATTGGCGTTTGGATTGGTCTTAACCCAAGAGCAAGTCAGTTAATCCAGCCCTTAACGCAATTTCTCGCCGCTTTTCCGGTTAATCTTGTCTATCCGATTGCAGTGACCTTGATCATTCACTATCAACTCAATGTTGAAATTTGGAGCACACCCTTGATGATCCTCGGAACCCAATGGTATATTTTATTTAATGTCATTGCAGGCAGCGCAGCCATTCCCAAAGAACTTCGACAAGTCACTAAAAACTTAGGCGTTAAGCGCTGGCTATGGTGGAAACGCCTGGTCCTGCCTACCCTCTTCCCCTATTATGTAACCGGTGCGATGATCGCCGCTGGAGGCTGCTGGAATGCCAGCATTGTGGCAGATGTCTTAGAGTGGGGAAATCATAAACTCGTTGCAACTGGCCTTGGGAGCTATATTGCTGAGCACACCCGTGTAGGAGACTTCCCAAGAATTGCGTTAGGGATCGCTGTCATGTGTTTTTATGTACTGATTATCAATCATTTCGTGTGGCGCAAATTATATCAGTTTGCCTCCACGCACTTTGGAGCCCGATAACGCCATGACAACCCATAACCCAATTCTCCGTTTAGAAAAAATTCAAAAATCTTTTACCAACTCTGAAGGTCAAGAATTATTGGTACTTGAGGACATTAGCTTTCATCTTAAAAGCCAAGAAATCGTCGCCTTACTCGGAAAATCTGGATCGGGAAAATCCACTCTGCTGCGCATTATCGCCGGCTTAAGTCGCCCTTCTGCAGGCACAGTTTATTATAATGATCAAGCTGTGAAAGCACCCGTTCAAGGGATTGCGAAAGTATTTCAAAATTTTGCGCTTTTTCCTTGGCTAACGGTTCTTGAGAATGTAGAACTTGGACTAGAAGCCCTGAAAATCCCTAAGAAAATCCGACGACAAAAAGCCCTAGAAGCCATTGATATCATTGGATTAGATGGTTTTGAATCTGCCTACCCCAAAGAATTGTCTGGAGGAATGTGCCAACGGGTGGGACTCGCACGCGCAATGGTGGTTGAACCTGAACTCTTACTGATGGATGAACCTTTTTCGTCCTTAGACATCCTCACAACAGAAAATTTAAGAAGTGACTTACTGGAACTCTGGACCGATCGAAAAACCCGTACGAAAAGCATTTTATTTGTCACACACGATATTGAAGAAGCCGTATTGATAGCACACCGAGTTTTGATTTTTTCCAGTAATCCCGGTCGAATCCAAGCAGAAATTTCTGTCAATCTGCCCTTTCCACGCGATACACAATCCAAACCTTTTAGGCGCTTAATTGAACAGATTTATACCTTAATGACCATTAGCGAACGTGACAAACTTTCAAAAGTAAAAGCACGCACAAAAGCTGCCGTGAAGCACCCAGAATATGCCTATCGCTTACCTGAAGTCAGTGTTTCGGAATTAACCGGCTTTTTGGAAGCCATGGAATCCCACGAAGTAGAAGGGAAAATCGATCTGCCGGAACTTGCAGATGCCTTACATTTAGATGTCAATAATCTTTTCCCGCTGATAGAAATCTTAGATATGTTGCATTTTGCCAAAATCTCGAACGGCGATTTGACGTTTTTAAACGCCGGGCGACAATTTTCTGAAAGCCATATTTTAGATCGCAAACAGCTTTTTGCCAAACATTTGTTAGAATATATCCCGCTTAGCGCACATATCCGAGAAGTTTTAGACAAAGAGCCTGACCATCAAACTTCTAAAACCGTATTCTTAGAGGAATTAGAAGAATTTTTAAGTATTGATGAAGCCGAACGATTATTACGCATTATCATCGATTGGGGCCGGTATGCCGAAATTTTTGCTTATGATTATGATACCAACGTTTTGAGTCTGGAGAATCCGTCTTAGCGGTACACCCTACTCATCTTTCTGCACAAAAAGCCGATAGTACAAGCATGACTTGAATACTTTGACCTATTCATAATGTGGTACTTAATATGAATTCACCCATTAACCGCCAATTATTTTTTAGGATATTTCTTATTTTATGCCTTACTTTAAGTCCAAAAGGACAAGCCGAAGATTTGCTAGAAGTTTTTCAATTAGCACATATGAATGATCCCACACTCGAGACCGCAAAAGAAACCCAACTCGCAGCGAGAGAAAACCTACCTCAAGCAAGAGCCCTTTTTCTACCGGTTGTAGGGGGAACGGCAATTTACCAATCCAACAATAATTCTAACGCTTTTAATACCATCAATTTCGAAACAATGCCCCCCAGTGTCGAGATAATACCCCCAACCACCGTCAATTTTAAACAAACGACTTTTACGCTATCACTTACACAACCCGTACCGTATTATCGGGAATGGGTACAATATTCAAAGGCAAACAGTCAAGTAAAAAGCGCCAATGCGACTTACGCGGCTGCGGAACAAGACTTAATTGTTAGAGTTGTACAAAATTATTTTAATGTATTAAAAGCCTATGATGCCTTGATATTTTCAAAAGCAAATCGCAAAGCTTTTGCAAAATTGTTGGAACAATCCCAAGAACGCTTTAAAGTTGGTTTAATTGCAATTACCGATGTTGAAATCGCGCGGGCACAACATGACAACGCCCTTTCACAAGAAATTACTGCTGAAGCGACCTTGGGCGACCAAAAAGAAATCTTATATCAAAGTACAATCAAACCTATCCAATCATTTTATTTTTTGACGGATAACCTAAAATTACGACCCCCGGAACCTACCAATGTTGAAAAATGGGTACAAACGGCATTGCAACAAAATTTCCCCTTACAAGCTTCTCGTTTTGGGGTTACTGCCTCTCGATATGATATTGATCTAAATCGAGCCGGCCATTTACCCACTATCGGGATCAATGCGAATGCACAACGCGCCTCCTCAACGCCCTTGGCACCAAACACCCTCAACAAATTTGTGAATCTGCAGGTCACGATGCCTATTTTTAATGGCGGACTGGTAAACTCTAAAACTCGCCAAGCCGCCCATGTTTATCGGCAAACTGAAAAACAAATGGAAGTTTTGTTTCGTCAAACAGAACGCAATGCTCGTCAATTTTATCGAGGCGTCATAACGCAAATGAATCAAGTGGCTGCTTTAAAACAATCCATAATATCCAATACCAGCGCATTACGCGCCACCCAAGACTCTTTTAGCGTAGGCACTCGCACGATTGTGGACGTTTTAAATGCTCAAACCAATTTAATCCAAGCACAACAAAATTACGCAAGTGCGCGATATGACTATATTGTGCAAAGTATTCAATTAAAACAGGCCGCCGGTACTTTAAGCTGCGACGATATTCGTCATATTAATGCTTGGTTAACGAAATCCCAAAAAGAGCACCTAAAAACTGCCTTACCCACTTTCACTGATCCCAAATCCAATTCAGCCACAGATTCGTTTGAAAAAGAATCTTTTCAATTGCGATCCAAAGAACTCAAGGCCTGGGAAGCTATCCCCTTAGATTCAGAATAAGTTAATTTAATTTCTTGTGAACCCTTAAAGCATCTAACCTGCCCTCAATCTTCTTTTGAAAATTCCCTTGACGTAAAGATAACGATATCCCAAAATACATACATGTAGTGCTTATAAGCAAATGTTAACCACAATATATTGGGTTGACTACCCATTGTTAGATGACTTAAAGACCTGGAGACGCCTATGTCTATTGATACCACTGATACCACAAAGTCCCCTGTTATACCCATGAGCCATCCGGTTGCGCCCGGAACCATTACCGTCATCACACGAAATAAAAAACGCGTGCCTTTTGATCGCAATCGGATTGAGCGCGCAATCAGAAACGCATTTTGGGATGTTGAAGGGCAAACGACCTATGTCTCTTCTAGTATTACGGATATTGTTACCAAGCTAACCGAAGATGTTGTCAATGCTTTAAAACGTCGCATCCCTACCGAAGGTGGTATCGTCGATATCGAAGCCATTCAGGATCAAGTTGAGCTCGTTTTAATGCGCAATGAATATCATCAAGTCGCCCGATCCTATGTTTTGTATCGAGAAGAACATCGAAAATTAAGAGAAGCTGAGAACACAACCCAAAGTCATGCAAATGAGTCAACTATTCTCGTAACGCTTGAAGATGGCACTCGCGCTCCTTTACAAACGGACGCTTTAGAAAGAATGCTCACAGAAGCTTGCCATAATTTAACGGGAGTCAGTCCAAAACCTATTTTGAAAGATACCTTACGCAATATATTTGAGGGCATTCGGCTAAAAGATGTGCGTCAAGCTTTGATGATGACAGCGCGCACGCTCATTGAAGAAGAACCCAATTATAATTATGTCACTGCCCGCTTATTGTTAAAAGAACTGCAATTAGAAGCCACACGTTTTCTCATGATTCCAACCCCTA
>Ga0207074_1078_pt1 | contig 16062 bp, 15 predicted proteins | sample Alteio_BWMinHeat_66_FD_153567 | JGI IMG/M metagenome (GOLD analysis project Ga0207074, IMG submission 153567) | Enriched cells from forest soil in Barre Woods Harvard Forest LTER site, Petersham, Massachusetts, United States -... | ecosystem: Environmental > Terrestrial > Soil > Temperate forest >...
TTAGGTCTGGATCATCATTGCTTTAAACCCATGCGGGAACCAGAGACCCGCGAGCAATTCAGGCAGCAATTCAATTTTTCGTGGCCGAAGACGATTCTGCACGTTGGAGGCGCTGCTTTTTATAAGAACTTCGAAAACGTCATTGAAACACTGGCTTTGATCCGGCAAAAACACCGCCAGGATGTCCATCTGGTTCGGATGGGCGCGGGAAATTTTAACATGTGGCTATTCCCGTGATCCGTAATGTGATTTATTTGCCCTCCATGCCGCCACGCCAAATAGGGATATTCGACATACTTTTTCCATCGCGATACTATTCCCCCGGCCGACTTTCCATTGGATCTTGGCGAATAGCGATGGATTTCGCATACAGATCGGCAATATTCGCCCAGCGAAGATTCCAGTTCATCTGCATAGCGCAACATGCTGAATTGTCGATCGCCAGCATAATTCGTGAAAAGATGAACTTGCAGGAGACGATTCGTCAGATCCACGGTCAATTTATATGAAATTGATTAAATATTCTCATGTAAGAATTCGCCATAGTCTCGTGAGAAAATACTGCAAGGGCTCGGTCCCGACCTAATTGGGACATTCGCTTCCTCTCTTCTGGAGACCTTAATAAGCGAGCAAGCGCTTCGCGGAGAGATCGAATATCCCCTTCCGGAAACAGGATGCCCGCCTCGCCAATGACTTCTGGAATGGCTCCTGAACTGGAACCAATGACGGGTACACCGGCCGCCATCGCTTCAACCATGACCATTCCAAATTGTTCCTTCCAAACGGGTGTACTCACCGAGGGAGCCACCAACAGATCCATGCACTTCAGATAATCCGGAAGGTCGGGGCGGGCCCCTGATCCGACTAACATTAGCCGCTCGCCAAAGACCCGTTGCCATTTCTCTCGAAGAGTGGACTCTAATGGACCGGCGCCAATGATCACCAGCTTCCAGGGAATCTCTTTTAATCCTGAGAGGGCTTCACAAAGCAATAGAATTCCCTTCTCAGGGACCAACCGGCTCATGAATCCAACCACTGGAACCCCGGGCTGCTTGCCGATTTCGTGCTCGATCCCAGGCTTCGCCATGCCTTGGTAGGCGGCCCAATCGAGTCCAAACTGGGGCAGCAAGAAGCTGGGGCCACGATAATTTTTGCGCGAACTTAGAAGTTGTTGCGCTTCACGATTCCCAGCTACGACGCAGGCGGCGCGAGACAGCGCGAAGCGAGTTAGCCATCGCTTAATCACCCTTAAAGGAAAAGGCGGTACGCGGGCAAGATTGTCCCAAACTAAAAAACCGATCGGCGTTTTCGGACAGCATATGGAAGCCAGGCAAACCGTTTCAAAGCTTATAGCCGAATGGGGATCTTCTTCTATGAAAATGAAATCCGGCTTAAACTTCAGAAGGATTTTGATGAGGCCTAAGGGATCAAGAAGGTAGGTCATATGCGACTTGGAAAAGAAGTCCCTCAAGCAGACGGCTTCATCCGCATTTAAACCAGGAGCAACTTTGTGTTCATAGCGCCTATAGGCGTCTCGAGTCGTTCGCGGGGATACGATTTTCAATTGCAGCGCAGGATGGGAGCGCTTCATGACGGCATATTTCATTTGATTGAAAGCCGTGACGTAACAATGACTCACTACCAATAATCGCACGGTTTAGTTCGGAGAGCCGTCGGCAGGAAGAGCGTAAATTTCGTCTACTCCTCCGGAGATATCATTTAAACGCGTCCCGTCCAGCAGGTAAGCCCGATAGCGCGCCTTTTTCAGAGTCTCTTGGCAAACTTTCCGTGCTTCATTGTTGTGAATGGCGATAAACCAGACCGCGTCTCGCTTGGAAAGCGCATGCTCTGCGCCCACCAACGCCAATGTTTCATCGCCTTCGATGTCCATTTTGATCAGGTCGGGCGGCGGATACCCTTTTTCGATCAACGCATCAATGGAAAGCGTCGGCACCACGAGCGAACTGTGATTGTCTGACGAAAGATGCCCGGAAAAGTTATTTTCCGCCATATGAAACGACGCCAATCGTTCTCGGGCGGCAACAGCCGCGTTGATGACCGTGACGTTCTTGAGATCATTTAGACCGATGTGCCTCAGCAGACGCGACGAATTCTCCGGGAAGGGTTCGAAGGAATAAACATGCCCTTTCTTGCCCACCAACTTGGAAAACAACAGCGTATAGAACCCTGCATTGGCGCCAATGTCGTAGACCGTCATCCCTTCGCGAATGTATTTACAAAGAGCGGCTTGCTTCTTCAGTTCAAAGGTGCCGAACCAGAACGAATAAAGATTCGATTCCAAAGTCCACTTCATTCCTCGACATGGGCCGGACAGGATCTTCATCGGTGTTCTTTTAGGCAGCAAATGCAGTGGCGCCCGCAAGACTCGTCCCAGGATGGTATCGGGTCGAATATCCGTCCAATCGCGCCTGAACCAGCTCATGCGATGGCTTTCTCACGAATCGCTCGGCGATTCTGATACCAATCCAATGTCAGACGCAGACCCTCTTCCAGCTTCGTATGCGCACGAAAACCGAAAGCCTTCTGAGCGCGGGAAACATCCAGCCTCCGACTAGGCTGCCCGTCGGGTTTATGGGCCTGCCACCGAATTCGTCCCTGGTATCCCGCGATTTTGCAAATCAGCTTCACCAAAGCGCGAATCGAAACAGCGCGGCCCGTTCCCATATTCACCGGCTCCGCGTCGTTGTAACGTTCGGCGGCTGATACAATACCGTCGGCGGCATCGGCCACGTACAAAAATTCACGGGTCGGCGTGCCGGTTCCCCAGACATCGATATGGTCAGAACCCCGTTCCTTGGCCTCGAGTACTTTTCGAATCAGCGCCGGGATGACATGGGACGTTTGGAGATCGAAATTGTCGCGGGGGCCATATAAGTTCGCGGGTAGAAGATAAATGGCGTTAAACCCATATTGCTCCCGATAGGCCTGGGCTTGAACCAAAAGCATCTTCTTTGCCAAACCATAGGGAGCGTTCGTTTCCTCAGGGAACCCGTTCCAAAGATTGGTCTCCTTGAACGGAACGGGTGTAAATTTTGGGTACGCACAGACCGTCCCGACCTGAACAAATTTCTGAACCCCGCACTGGCGCGCATATTCCATCAATTGAATGCCCATAATCGCGTTATCATAAAAGAACCGACCGGGCTCCGCCTGATTGGCGCCAATCCCGCCGCAAACAGCCGCCAGATGGATGATCATCGTTGGGCGAGTTTTGCGAAGGAGGTCGTTGATGACTGAGGCAATGCGCAAATCAGCTGTTTGGCTTCGAGGAACGGAAATATTGCGGCATCTGGACTTCTCCAAGAGAGCCACAACATGAGAACCGAGGAATCCGGCGCCTCCCGTCACAAGAACCGTTTGCTTAGCCCAGAAGGTTAAATCAGGTGTTAACTTCGACATGGAGCGACGACACGGAGGGCGGCGTAGAAACGGGTGAAGAACCCTGATCTCCTTTCATCGCTATTTCGACGTCGGCGTCCACCATAATGCGCACGAGTTCTTGGAAGCGCACACGGGGGGTCCAGTTCAGGACCTGCCGAGCCTTGGAGGCGTCTCCGACGAGAAGATCAACTTCAGTCGGCCGGAAATAGTGAGGGTCAATCCGAACATGATCGTGCCAATTGAGTCCCACACAGGAAAAAGCGGCTTCAACAAATTCCTGAACCGTATGGGTTTCACCGGTCGCGATCACAAAATCATCCGGCGTATCCTGCTGTAGCATGAGCCACATGGCTTGAACGTACTCTGGCGCATATCCCCAGTCTCGGCGGGCATTCAAGTTGCCCAGGTAAAGGAATCGATCGAGGCCGGCTTTGATGCGCGCCACCCCGCGGGTAATCTTGCGCGAAACAAACGTTTCTCCACGCCGGGGGGGATTCATGGTTAAACAAAATACCGTTGCAGGCGAATAACCCATAGGCTTCTCGATAATTAACCGTCAGCCAATAGGCATAGGCTTTCGCGCATCCATAGGGGCTGCGAGGATAAAACGGTGTGGTCTCTTTCTGAGGCGTTTCAGCCACTTTACCGAACATTTCGCTCGATGAAGCTTGATAAAAACGCGTTTTCACTTCGGTTTCGCGAATGGCGTCCAGTATACGCAGCGTCCCAAGACCCGTGACATCGCCTGTATATTCAGGAATATCAAAACTGACACGGACGTGACTCTGTGCGCCCAAATGATAGATTTCGTGTGGTTTGATGGAGCGAAGAAGTTGATTCAGCGCACTTCCATCGGTTAAATCGCAGTAATGAAGCCGGAGTTTGGCGCCCGATTGATGGGGGTCCTGATAGATGTGCGATAGACGCCCTGTATTAAATGAACTGGACCGCCGGATGAGTCCGTGAACGTGATATCCCTTACTCAACAAAAACTCCGCGAGATACGATCCGTCCTGGCCCGTGATTCCGGTGATCAGCGCTCTTTTTGACGAAGTTTCGGGGTTTTCTAGCATGATAGTGATTATATCTAATCACGAATCCGACGGGCAGCAAAAATGCTTTAATTCCCGGCAAGGAGATTTTTTGACGATGGCTCATAAACCCGTTCTATCCGTTGTCATCCCAGTTTTTAATGAAGAAGAATCGGTCGATATTCTGGTCGAGCGCCTGCGGCGTGTCCTGGACGACCTGACGATTCGCTCCGAAGTGGTGTTTGTCAACGATGGCAGCCGGGATCGCACGGCTCAGAAGCTCGGTGCGGCGCGGGCCAAGGATTCTCGGATCCGCGTGCTCAATCTCAGCCGGAATTTCGGGCATCAATGTGCCATTTCCGCAGGACTTGATCGCGCCGCGGGCGAAGTATGCGTCATTATGGATGGAGATGCTCAGGACCCCCCGGAACTCATACCCAAATTGCTTGCCCAGTGGAAAGAGGGATTTGAAGTGGTCCATGCGGTCCGCAAGGAACGGCAGGGCGAGACTTTTTTCAAAAGGTGGACGGCCTACGGGTTTTACCGCATTTTGCGTATGGTTACGGATGTTCCGATCTCAAAAGACGCGGGAGATTTTCGCTTAATGGACAAGAAGGTTGTGCAGGCCCTTCGGGCTGTCCACGAACGCAGCCGTTTTCTGCGGGGTCTGGTCACCTGGGTGGGTTTCCATCAGACGGAGGTCTATTTTGTGCGGGAATCCCGAAAAGCCGGCAAGACTAAATTCTCTCTCCCTCGGATGTGGCGTTTTGCGAAGGATGCGATTACGTCCTTTTCCGTGGTTCCCCTCCAGATGGCGACGTCGCTGGGTATGCTATTTTCGGGAGCGGCTTTTCTCTACTCCTTGGATGTTCTTTACGATCATTTTGTGACGGGACGAACCGTGGCGGGATGGACTTCATTGATGATCGTCGTACTCTATTTTGGAGGCATCCAGATGATGTTTCTGGGGGTCTTGGGCGAATATATCGGCCGTATTTTTGAAGAGGTGAAGCAACGGCCGCTGTATGTCATTGATTCAGAGGAGGGGTTTGATTAACGAAAGGACGGAGGTTATGGGCTTCGTTATAAATAGGGATGATTATGGACGGCAGCGACCTCTTTACGACGAGGAGGTAAAAAACCTGCGCACGGCCTCGGCAACGTATTCCACATCCCCTTTTTCCATTTGCGGATAGAGCGGAAGACTGAGTGTCTCCGCGGCTAATCGCTCCCCGTTTGGAAACTCTCCCTTTCGTCCGCCCAGGCCGCTAAAGGCTGGCTGCAGATGAAGGGGCATGGGATAATGCAAACCCGTGGCAATTTGCCGCTGTTCCAGAAATTGACGCAGAGCATCTCGCTTCGCCGCTCGAATCGAATAGAGATGGTAAATATGTTTTCGAGAAGCCGCCTCCTGCGGTAAGGTGATGGGAAGACCAGCCAGACGGCGGGAATAGTCGGCGGCCAGCTGCCGGCGTTTGTCGTTCCAGCGGTCGAGGTAATTCAATTTGATACTCAAAATAGCGGCCTGAAGTTCGTCCAGCCGGCTGTTGTAACCCACTTCTTCATGGTGATATTTTACAGCGGCTCCATGATTGCGAAGCCGTCTGATACGTTGCGCTAACCGATCGTCAGGGGTTAAAACTGCGCCCCCGTCGCCATAAGCCCCTAGGTTTTTGGTCGGGAAAAAACTCACGCAAGCAATGGTGCCGAAGCTCCCCACTTTTTTGCCTTCGTATTCACTACCGATGGCCTGTGCCATGTCCTCAATCAAGGCCAGTTTATGTTTCTGGGTGATGTCGAGCAGCGGCCGCAGATCTGCCGGTTGCCCATACAAGTGCACGACGATCAGCGCTTTGGTCTTGGCGGTGATCTTCGCCGCTACGCTGGCCGGATCGATGGCGTAAGTGGTCAGGTCAATGTCCACAAAAACTGGCCGCGCGCCCAGTAGTGCGACAGGTTCGGCCGTCGCGATAAATGACATGGAGGGAACCAGGACCTCGTCTCCAGGGCCGATATCGAGGGCGCGCAAAGCGATCGTAATTGCATCCGTTCCGGAATTAACGCCGATGGCGTGTCTGGCGCCGCAGTAGGAAGCGATCTGGCGCTCGAGCTGTTCTGTTTTCTTCCCCAGTATGTAGGATCCACTCAATAGGACTTCTGAAATCGCAGGGTCCAGTTCACTTCTCAGCTCGGCATATTCTTTCCCAAGGTCGATAATCGGAACGCGGCGGCCGGTGGGGAGCGGAGTCGTCATCGTTTTCTCAGCGCCTGACGAAAATAAGAAATGGTTTTGGATAATCCTTGTGACAAGGTCACATGCGGCCCCCAGCGCAATAAATGAGTAGCACGGTGAATGTCCGGCTGTCGGATTTTAGGGTCGTCCTCTGGCAAGGCGCGGAAGACCAACTTGCTGCGGGTTCGGGTCAGCCGTTTCACTTCATTGGCCAGCTCGAGCAAGGTCATTTCATACGGATTGCCGATATTCACGGGTTGGTTCTCCCGGGAGCGCAGCAGGCGATAGATTCCATCCACCAGATCGGAAATGTAGCAGAAACTTCGTGTCTGTGACCCGTCGCCGTAAATCGTGATGGGTTGACCGCGAACTGCCTGGCTGATAAAGTTGGGAATCGCGCGGCCGTCGTTGATCCGCATGCGTGGTCCATACGTGTTGAAAATCCGCACGATTCGCACCTGCATTCCATGATAACGGTGGTACGCCACAGTCATGGCCTCGGCGAAACGCTTCGCTTCGTCGTAAACGCCGCGGGGTCCGATGGGATTGACGTTGCCCCAATAGGTTTCCGGCTGGGGGTTCACAAGCGGATCGCCATAGACCTCGGACGTCGAAGCCAGAAGAAAGATCGCCTTCTTTTCCTTGGCCAATCCCAGTGCTTTATGGGTTCCCAGGGCTCCCACCTTCAACGTGGGGATTGGCAGCTCCAGGTAATCGCGCGGCGAGGCCGGGCTGGCGAAATGAAGCACGGCGTCTACCGGTCCCGGAATGTGAATGAAATTGGTCACGTTATGTTGGACAAAAGCAAACCGCTTTTGGCCAAACAAATGCTCGATGTTGCGCAGGTCGCCTGTGATCAGATTGTCCATGGCCACTACGGAATGTCCCTTGGATAAGAAATAGTCGCACAAATGACTGCCAATGAATCCTGCTCCGCCAGTGATGAGAACTCGCATAAAATTATTTCGCCCGCCCCATGCCGTGATATTCAAAGCCGAGCGATTTCATTTTTTCTGGCTCATAAAGATTCCGGCCATCGATTAGGATTGGATGGGTCATCGCTTTCTTGATGCGTTTAAAATCGAGCGTTTTGAATTCAGGCCATTCCGTTACGAGAGCCAGACAGTCGGCGCCGGCCGCCGCATCATACGCGTTGCGGCCGTAATAGACGTTGTTTAAAACCGACCGGGCTTTGGTCATGGCGACCGGATCAAAAAGCCGGATGCGCGCGCCTTGGGTCTGCAAACGTTGAATGATATCGACGGCGGGAGCGAAACGGATATCGTCCGTCCGCGGTTTAAACGCCACCCCCAGAATGCCGATCGTTTTCCCTTTGAGAATCCAGACCGCTTCTTCAATTTTTTTAACAAAAAGAATGCGCTGCTGTTCATTGACATCTTTGACGATCCGCAGAAGATCGAAGTCATAGCCGACTTTTCGTGAAATGTAATGGAAGGCCTCGAGATCCTTTGGCAGACAAAATCCTCCAAATCCGATGCCGGCATGCAAAAAGGCGCGGCCGATTCTCGGGTCCAAGCCCATGCCTTCTGCCACCTGAGTAGCGTCGGCGCCGACCAGCTCGCAGACTCTGGCCACGGAATTCATAAATGAAATCTTCGTCGCCAAAAAAGAATTCGACGCATGTTTGATAAGTTCGGCGCTCTTTAAATCGGTCACCACCACATGGGTTTTGAGCGGCGCATAGACTTCCGTCATGACTTTCTCTGCCCGCTTGGATGTGACGCCGATCACAATACGATCCGGGTGCAAAAAGTCTTGGATCGCCGTCCCTTCGCGGAGAAATTCCGGATTGGATACGACGTCGAAAGGGATCCGTTTCCGATTATGACGCATAATCGTGCGTTCGACTTGGCCGCCGGTTTCGACCGGGACGGTCGATTTCTCAGCGATCACGGTATAAGATTTGAGATTCAGGGCGATTTCGCGGGCCACCGATTCGATAAAAGTAAGATCCGCCGAGCCATCCGGATGAGGAGGTGTGCCCACCGCGATAAAGACGACATTGACCCCGCGGAGGCCATCAGATAATCGTTCCGCAAAGGACAGGCGTTTGTTTTTGACATTTTGGAAAACGAGGCGGTCCAAACCGGGTTCATAAATAGGAATCTTGCCTTTCTGCAGGAATTCAATCTTGCGGGCATCGTTATCGACGCAAACAACCCGGTGCCCGATTTCGGCCAAGCAAGCACCCGTTACCAGTCCCACATAACCGCATCCCACAACGCAGATATTCTTACGCTTCACGACAAGACCTTCGACTTGCTAAAGTGATCCGCCAGCGCTTCTTTCCACGAACGGAGGGATTTAAAGCCATCTAAGGTCCAGGCCAGGTTTTGGAGGCCCGAAAATCGCGGACGAGGTGCTGGGAGATTTAATTCCTTCTGCTCCAGCGCCTTCAAGTGACGGTATCCCGACTTGCGATGAATTCGCAGGACTTCTTCCGCTAATTCAACCCGACTGCAAAATCCGCTGTTCGTGAGATGGTAAGTCCCGAAATGATGGCTTTCCGCAAGCTGGAGCAAGCCCTCCGCCAAATCCGGCGTGTAAGTGGGGGCGCTAACCATATCCTTCAGCGCATAGATGGGTTTCTCTTCCTGGCATAACTTAACAAGCTGATCGACCCAGGTCGGTCTGGCTGGCCCGAAGAGCCACGAGGTTCGCACGATATAGAACTTGTTAAGAAGTTGTTTTACAAACATCTCCCCCCACAATTTGGACTCCGCATAATGATTGATGGGGTTGGGTGAATCGAATTCCCGGTATCCACTCTCCGGAGGGTTTTCCCCGTCAAAGACCGTATCGGTAGAAATACTTAGGAGAATCGTGTCAAAACGCTGGCAAGCGAGAGCCAGATTGCGGTTTGTCATCGCATTGCCTTGAAATGCGGCTTCCAGATCCGTCTCGGCTCCGTCGACGTTATTGTAGGCGGCGCAGTGCACGATCATATCCGGATTTTCCTTCGTCACGACGCTATAGGTCCTAGCGGCATCGGTTAGATCGCAAGATCTCCATTGGGCGGTGGCCACATAGGGCGGCTGTGTGCGGCCCAAAGCCACGAGCGTATGCCGTGGCTCAAAAACACTCCACACGTCATGCCCCAGCAACCCCCCTGCCCCTGTCACGATAATCTTCATGCTGCTCTCCGAACGTATTGACGCGTGTAATACCGGCGATACGTCTTAGAGCGATGCAAAATCGGCTCCCACCAGCACCGACGGTCAGAATACCATCCAATCAAGTCTTTCAGGCCGCTCTCAAACCGTACTTGAGGGCGCCATCCGAATTCCCTCTGCATTTTCTGAATGCTCATGGCGTAACGGCGATCATGTCCTGGGCGGTCTTTGACGTAGTGAATCAAGCTTTTGGGTTTGTTTAAAAGACCTAAAATCGTCTTGGCTACAGCCAGGTTTGAGAATCCACGCTCGCTGCCGATGTTATAGATCTCACCGCTCTTTCCGCGCCGCAACAGCAATTCAATAGCGGCGCAATGATCAGAGACGTGTAGCCAATCCCGCACATTTAATCCATCACCATAAAGCGGCAAGGGCCGGTTTTCCAGCGCATGAGTAATGAAAAGAGGCAAAAACTTTTCGGGATATTGGTACGGCCCGTAATTATTGGCGGCGCGCGTTATGATAATCGGAAGCCCATACGTGTGAAAATACGATAAGGTTAAATGGTCTGCAGCCGCCTTGCTGGCAGAATAAGGACTCGCCGGATAGAGGGGATCCGTTTCTCGAGCGCTTCCTTTAGAAATTGACCCGTAGACTTCATCCGTTGAAATGTGAATAAACCGCTTAATGCGAGCACGGCGCGAGGCCTCCAGGAGCACATGAGTGCCGACCACGTTGGTTCTTAGAAACGGCGAAGCGTCCAGAATGGATCGATCGACGTGTGTTTCAGCAGCAAAATTAATGACCGTATCCACTCCATGAATGAGACGATCAACAAGCGTTGTATTCGCGATGTCTCCGCGCACGAAACGATACCGCCGATGAGAGGAAAATTCCCGCAGGTTGTCCAGGTGTCCAGCGTAGGTCAACTTATCCAAATTAATCAAAAGTTGAATATCCGCCCGCTTCATCATATGCCGGATAAAGTGTGAGCCAATGAAACCTGCCCCGCCTGTGACCAGCAGTTTCATGATACTTTCTCCGCTTGGAGCCCCGCCGCCTGAGTTCGCTCGAACCATTGCCAGGTTCGTTTCAGCCCCTCCTCCAGCCCCACGGGCGGTTTGTAGCCCAGTAATCGCTTGGCCTTCCGGATGTCGGCCCACGTTTTGCGGACATCGCCGGCCCGGGGGGGCCCGTGCTGGCGTTCAAGCTGACGACCCGCTAATTTTTCTAGAACCGCAATAATGTCCAGCAAGGAGTAATTTCTGCCGTTCGCGATATTAAACATTTCTCCCGCGACTTTGGCTTTTTCGGCCGCCAGAAGATTGGCCCGGACGACGTTCTCAATATAAGTGAAATCGCGGGACTGCTTGCCATCGGAATGAACTTCGAGCGGTCTTCTCAACCAGGCACATTGCATGAATTTGGGAATGACGGCGGCGTATTGGGATTCGGGATGCTGGCGAGGACCAAAAACATTGAAATAACGTAAGGAAACCGTCTCAAGCCCGAAGGTGCGCGAAAAAACGATGCTGTAAAGCTCTCCCGCCAGTTTGGAGACGGCATAGGGGGACAGAGGTGCCGTGCGCATCGTTTCGACTTGAGGAAACGTCTTTTGATCGCCGAATACGGAGGACGAAGAGGCGTACACCAACCGCTTCACGCCTGCTTGCCGGGCAGCCATCAAGAGTCCTAAGGTGCCATCAATGTTCACGGCATTGGTGGCATTCGGATCATCGATAGAGCGTGGCACGGATCTCAAGGCCGCTTGATGGAAAACAACCTCAACTCCTTGCACGGCGCGTTCGATATCTTTTTTCTCTCGAAGATCGCCCTGAACAAACTCCACGCGGGGACTGGTCTTTGGAATGTTTTCGAGGTGTCCTGTACTCAAATTATCAAAAACGCGAACATTTTCGCCGCGCTTCACCAGCGCATCGACGATATGCGATCCGATGAAACCGGCGCCGCCTGTGACAAGACATTTCATGGCCATAATTTTACTAGTTTAGGTTCAATCTGATGCAGAGTAACGCCATCACGATCCTTGACGGAGAGAACAGGATCTTGAATCGGCCATCCAATGGCCAGATCGGGATCGTTCCATATGAGGTGCAGTTCATTCGAGGGGTCGTAAAAATCCGTGCACTTATATTCAATTTCAGCGATTTCACTCAGCACGCAGAAGCCATGCGCAAACCCAACGGGAATATAAAGCTGTCGGGGTTGCTTGGTGGTCAAATGTACGCCATACCACTTCTTATAAGTAGGCGATTTCGGACGGATATCAACCGCGACGTCCCATATCTCCCCCGATACGACCCGGATGAGTTTTCCTTGAGGGCGGCTCAGTTGAGCATGCAGGCCGCGTAGCGTTCCCTTTTGAGATTTTGAGAAATTATCCTGGATAAAGGGCCCGGGGATTCCAGCGTCGGCATATTTTTTCTGATGATAGGTTTCGAGAAAATAACCGCGCGGATCTCGATGAGTGTCCAGGTCAATCAGAATAACGCCAGCAAGCGGCGTGGCTGTGAATTTCATGAAACAAGACGGAGAAGATGCTGCCCGTAATCATTCTTAGACATCGGCAACGCCAGGCTCTGAAGCTGTTTGGCGGAAATATATCCTCGGCGGAAGGCGATTTCTTCCAAACAGGCGACCTTGAGTCCTTGGCGTTGCTCCACGGTTTGAATAAAGTTAGACGCCTGCAGGAGCGAATCATGGGTTCCGGTGTCCAGCCAGGCAAATCCGCGCCCTAAGGCTTGGACGCGCAGCGTGCGTTTTCGAAGATAGGCACGCAGCACGTCCGTGATCTCGAGTTCGCCTCGCGCCGAGGGTTTCAATCGGGAAGCGATGGAGACAACGTGATGATCGACAAAATACAGCCCTGTGACGGCATAGGAAGAGACCGGATGCTCCGGTTTCTCGACCAAGGAAACGGGCCGTCCCTTCTTATCGAACGAAACCACCCCATATTGCCGCGGATCGCGTACCTGATAGGCAAAAACCGTGGCTCCTTGCTTCTGTGTGCGGGCGGCGGTTAGACGCTTCGTAAATTGATCACCGTAAAAAATGTTGTCGCCCAGAATCAACGCTGTGCGATCACGGCCGATGAAGTCCGCCCCAATCAGAAAGGCTTCCGCGATGCCGCGCGGGCGGCCCTGAACGGCATAGGAAATCCTCATTCCCAACCATTGTCCATCTCGCAGCAGCCGCTTAAAACTTTCCTGTTCATGCGGTGTGGTGATCACAAGAATATCCCGAATCCCCGCCAGCATGAGGGTCGACAACGGGTAGTAAATCATCGGTTTGTCGTAAATAGGAACGAGCTGTTTGCTAACGCCATGCGTCAAAGGATAAAGCCGGCTGCCGCTGCCTCCGGCGAGAACAATACCTTTCATAGCGCAGGAACTTTAACAAACTTCGACGGAGAGGTCAATGTGAGCCCGACGGCGGAATTATCGCGCATATTCGTAGGCGCGCCAGGGATAAAACTGTGTTTCGAGATCTTTATCGGCGATGTCCTTGGCCGCAGCCGCCCCAAATTTTAAATCAAACAATAATGAATATTCCGTTCCGAAGGGCGGCCGGCTGCGGTAGACGAACTGGGCTTGCCAGCAATGCATATCTCGGGTGACGATGAATTCGGTGTCTATAAAAGAAGACCCTTGCATGGCCGCTCGAAGGCTGGTTTCCGGAACAAGCGCATGCACAGTCGTATCCAGCCTCCAGCCCGGGCTGAGATAGATCCCCAGACGCTGGTTGACGGTCCAAGTCCCTTCTTGTCCGCGATTGTAGAGCAGGCTTGTTTCGATAATCGTCCGATACTTCCCATGATAGCGAACTGTCGCCTCCGAAAGAGATGTCTCTGTAGGGTAGTAGCCCAGCGCATAACGGCAAAAAAATTCATATGGCTTTCGGTAAGGTTGAAGGGTCAGTTCCGTTGTCCAGGGATCGACACGACGCTGCCGATATACATTCGGGTCTTCGTCCGCGATGCGCCTCAAATCATAGCCAGAGAAGCTTCGCAGCAGGATTTGCCGCGTCGGACGATAAAAAACGAGCCAGTTCACTCTGTGGGTTTCAATTCCTCCATCCGCCAATTCCCTATCCAAAGTCGTGCCATTGGGTTCCATGCGCGCAGTGAGAAGGTAAGCCTGGTCGATGCTTAAGGAAGAAAGCGGCCGATAACGGAGCGTGTCCGTTGTCCCCAGGCGCCCCTGGTAGCCGCGATATGTCCCAATGGGGATCACTGTGGTGCTCGATCCAGCTGGGGGAGGCGGCAGCGGGTTAAATTTGTCCTGCCAGTTCAACTGCGGAGAGACACTGGGGGTAAAGCTCCACCGGCGTGAGAGCAAAATCGAATCGCTGAAACTGAGAGCCGTCGAAGCGTTGGTGCGAATCTGATCGTCGATTCGAGAATAGTTATTGCCGGCAGATCCTGTCATATTGAACAGGATCGGCCCGATTTTTCTCGAGGAAGGCAAGGCCAACGATGAGGCAGAAGACGTGCTGGACGTTAAAGGACCCGCTGATTTTGCGGAAGGATTCCAAAGCGGAATTTGGTAGAGAGTGAAATCATACCGTGGCAGCGAGGCGCTCTGCACATGCGTCGTCGCAAAGGTGGTCGTGTCCCCCGGATCCGGTGCGTCCAGGCGTTCGAAGACCACGCGCTGATTGTATTGCTTCTTTTGTTGAGTGAGGGCGATCGAACTGGTGATGTCGTTGACGGATTCATTGGTGTCTTGGGAAAAGAATTGGTTATTGAAAGCCACATTTTTACGCAGATTGGAGTTGGATTGCAGCGTCGTATCCGAACTTAGTTTTTGCCAGTGATAGAAGCGTGTGGTGTACTGCGGGGCTTCAGGAGCCCCCGTCAGATCCGCGTTGGCATGCGGGTTGATGTAATATCCAAACAGTGAGCCCTGTATTTTTCCCGGGATATTGTAATCGAATTCATTTCCAAAACCGTTGCCGGCCACCGAATAATGGTCGAAGAAAACGCGGTCGTATACACGGTCGACGAAACGAATCGTTGTCGTCGTTTTGGCGAAAGCCCCTTTGACGGTATCGTTGCCAGGTGCCACCTGAAAAACGATGCGCTGTTTGTCGAGATATTTGTATAGGAAAGGCGTATAGAAAACAGGGATTCGATCGATATAGCCCCGACTGTTCCAGGCCCAGAACATTTTGTCCGGAATGAAATGAACACGGCTGGAGCGAATGTGATAATGAGGATCAATCAAATCGCAGCTGGTGAAGGAAGCCTCCCGCCCCAGATAATAGTCCTCTTGTTTTTCCCAGGATTTGGCTTGCATCCGCCAGGGTGCCACATAGCCTCCGCCTTGGTAAAGGGTTCCTTTTTGAGATGCCACATCATAGTCTAGAAAGTCTCCCATCATAATTTTTCCCAGTTCCCGCATGATGACATGCCCGCGCGCCTGCATACGGTTTTGTCCGCGGTCGTAGCGCATGAAGTCCGCTGTCAGCGTGGTACTGGTCTGAACGATGATGACGTGGCCTTCGGCCGTCATTTCCTGGCTGGCATCGAGGTAATCGATGACGTCGGCCGAGATGTCAAAGGGTTGATGGGAATTAAAAGCGTAGGCTCGCGTTGTGGTGAAAAGAATGGCAGCGCCAAACGCCGAGAGTAAGGCGATAGTTCGGGGTGCGATTGGCGCGTCTTTAATCGGACAGCTCATGCGCGACAAGTCCGGCGCCTACCATACCTAGGTCCTGGTCGAGCTTGGAGACGATGAGCTTGACCGCCAGCGCCGGGGTGGGAAAACTGCGTTTGCGAATAGTCCGACGTACGGGATTCAGAAGCAGCGGACCGGCTCGCGAGAGACCGCCGGCAAGCACGATCCATTGCGGGTTTAAAACATTCACCAGCGAAGCTAAACCGATCCCGAGACGTTCACCCGTTTGCTCCCACAAGCGAAGAGCGAGCGCATCCTTCCGGTGCGCGGCATCCTGAATGATAAGCGGTTCAATCCGGCTGAGATCACGGTCAACTAGGTTTCCAATCAAACTGGACTCCCCGGCCTCAATGACCCGCCGCGCTTCTTCCGCCATGGCTCGGGCTCCGACGTAGCGCTCCAAGCAACCGTGATTTCCACAGGGACATGAGAGGCCATCAGGAATCAGCGTGATGTGGCCGATTTCTCCCGCGCTGCCGGTTGTTCCACGATATAACTTTCCCTCCAAAACCATTCCGCCTCCGACACCGGTTCCCAGAGTGACGCAAAGCAGGTTGCGAACG
>Ga0207074_1079_pt1 | contig 16011 bp, 15 predicted proteins | sample Alteio_BWMinHeat_66_FD_153567 | JGI IMG/M metagenome (GOLD analysis project Ga0207074, IMG submission 153567) | Enriched cells from forest soil in Barre Woods Harvard Forest LTER site, Petersham, Massachusetts, United States -... | ecosystem: Environmental > Terrestrial > Soil > Temperate forest >...
CGTGATGAGCGCATTTCGATTGCAGCGCCTCGGAACGCTAATGGAGCCTGAGCCAGGTAATCCCATGGAAGTCGACGGCGTCCTTAATCCAGCGGCCGCTCGTGGCCCAGATGGCAAGCTCTACTTGTTCCCACGGCTCGTCGCAAAGGATAACTACTCCCGCATTGGCATCGTTCGCGTAAATTTCAACGCAGTTGGCGACCCAGTTGGAGTCGAGCGCCTCGGAATTGCGCTCGAGCCGACGGCTGATTACGAGCGGCGTTCTGACGGAAGCGGCGGTTGCGAGGACCCGCGCGTTACATTTGTGGAGCCGCTAAAACATTACGTGATGACCTATACGGCGCTTTCGCAAAGCGGTCCCCGTATTGCCCTGGCAATATCGGAGGATCTGTTTCACTGGGTGCGCATCGGGTTGGCGGCCTTTGAACCCTATGAGTGCATAGATTTCCATAGCGTGGATAACAAGGACGCCAGCATCTTCCCTGTCGCCATTCCCAATCACGCCGGGAAGATGGAGCTGGCCCTTCTGCATCGTCCACTCTTTCCCGGTACCCGCCCCGAGGACCTCGCCTGCCAGGTCGAGTCGCGGATTGTGGACCGCGACCATGAAAGCATCTGGATTTCCTATTGTCCGATGCCCGCCGCCGGACTCAAGCCGCATCGTCCGGGCTTGTTCAATTCGCATCATCGATTGGCCACTCCCGTGTCCCCCTGGGAAAGGCTGAAAATCGGCGGCGGCACCCCGCCCATGATGACGCGGCACGGCTGGCTGATCTTGTACCACGGCGTAAGTAACGTGGCGGAACCTGGCAGCGGCGAATGCCAGCTATGTTACTCGGCCGGGGTAATGGTGCTATCGAAAGAACACCCTCAGGAAATTCGCTATCGTTCTGCGCACGCGGTGTTGACGCCGCAATCGCAGCAGGAATCTCACGGGACCGTCGCCAACGTCGTGTTTCCCACCGGCATTGACCGGCGTGACGATCTCGGCTCCGCCAACCGATTCGACGTCTATTACGGGATGGCTGACACCCGGATTGGCGTGGCTCGCCTTGACGTTCCTGAACATTTACCCTTGGGAGCCCCTGCCGATCTGCCGGAAATCACATGCACGTCGCCCTAACCATGCCGCGATCAGGCGCTTCGATCCCAGCCCATCGGCGTGCGTTGGTGAACCTTTGTCACTCTCCGTGCGCGTTGCGAGATTGTAGGTACTACAGCAATCCGGTCGCACGGTTTGTTCACCATACCACCGATCGTCTCGATCCGCGGTCGCGTGCGCTCTAATGTAAGACAGCCGACGACATGCTTATGCGCTCAAAGCGCGTGAGAGACGCGTGATACGCCCCTATCGGCACGACCACCCTGGGTCAATAGTAAGTGCTCTCTAACCCCTATCGAATGAACCAGGAGATGAAGAATGAAGGCCGTATCAAGTTTGTTGATTCTAGCTGCCATGCTTTGTGGCTGTGTTAGTACTCCGCCGCCGGCGAGAACGACCACTGTGGTTGTTCCGCCAAGCTCGGGAACCACCACAGTGGTCGTGCCTCAGCCATCGGGAACCACTGTAGTTTGTCAAAATGGAACTAGGCCGCCCTGTTATTGACCGGTGAGCGCTCGGCTATTGGCCGAGCGCTTGCAGTTTTAAGTACATAAGTTTCGATCGAACGGGTTTTCCTTGAGAGGCCGAAATGGCGGCAGGTCTAGGCCACGTTCCTGGACTCAGCGCTAGCCTCGCGCAATACCTTCAGCCGCCACGAGTGTGATGACTTTGAAGACATGAAGGCCGCCAGGTTAGTACTCGGTTCTGTTCGGTCTTTGTCATAGGCTCTCCTCCTCAATGAGAAGTTAAGCCAGAATGTCAACTAAGTCTTGGGACTTCACAACTGGAAACCGCAATAAGGCGCTCCGGGTCGATTGGCCTCAATGGCTAGCGCCGATGAGGCGACCGGATCAGATCGCCCAAATGTGGTCAACGCTGCGTCGATCATAGATATCGACGCGGATTCCCGCACACGCGGCGCCATAGGGTGCCAGCGTACAGACTACGCTGCGTCGAAAGCCTAGGATTCTTCTCTTAGTCGCAAATGCGACATGCCGTCGATATCATCCTCAAGCCGACCTGGCAATGCTCGACATTCTCAACTTGAATCGATTTGCAGCGATATTGCTGCTCAGCGTTGCTGTCGTCGGTGCTACCGGGTGCAATCCCTCCGCTGCCACCGGAGACCGCAAGCGCACACCAGAGGCCCTCCATATTCTTCTCCAAACACTCTCGTTACAGCTGGTCGGACGCCGAAATGTCAGGAGCCGAGCGTAGTGCTATGCAAATCGCTCCGACTGTGGACCAAGAGACACGCGCGCTATCATTCACCGCGGCGCTTCGCAATTTGAGCGGCAGCCTCTTTATTAGCGCTTTCTGTCCGTACCTTCTCTATCAGTATCTGGCGCCGCGATTTCCGGCGGCCAGCCTCGTCCCCCTGTCATGTGCGAGTGCCTTTCCTATATTTGGCATCATCTTCAGCCTCGCGCGCCGCCGTTTGTTGAATTTTATCGCGCTCCTTGCGCTGGTGGAGATGGTAGTCGCTCTCGTCGCGATCGCGCTTTCCAACACCCAGTCTCAAGCGCTCATTGGCCGATCTCTCCCGAATGCAGTTCTGGGCGTTATCTTCCTGGTCTCCGTCCTTTTCAATCGACCGATCATGTATTCAATCACGCGACAGGTGGTCGCCGGAAGTGACGCCGGGCGAAGAACTCGCTTCGATCAGATCGCGCTGACACCTGGCGGCCTTCATGTCTTCAAAGTCATCACACTCGTGTGGACTGTGGCGCTCTTAGTCAAATGTGCCACTAGCTTCTGGAGTGCTGAGTCGCTCTCCCCGTCGCACTTCATGCTCGTTTCACCCGCTTTCAACTATGGTCTGGACTTGGTTCTCCTGTTTTGGGCCATCGGCTATGGAAAAACCAAACTGCGCCGCACCGACTAAAATTGGTTGTTTTCGTCTGCGTCTCTGGACAATGCCGGGCTGCATTTCGTATTGGTGGCTTCAAAGCATTCCCTCGTCTATAAGTTTTTGAATCTTCGACGCTCGCCTGCACGTAGAGGTCCGCGGGAGACGGGCAGAAACCGGCCAGCCATTACTCGCCGGTCCCCGTGTTGAAATACCCGCCCTGAAGCGGACGGTCGCAAATTTGGGAGGACAGCCGCAGGCTTTAGTGCTAGTTAATGCCACTATGCTTGGGCTCCGGTCAGAACAATTCCCAAGATAACTACAAATTGCGAAGGAACAGCCATGAAACATGCACTCAAATTGTCTGCAATCTCCATTGCTGCGCTGAGCGGAGCAATCATGATTTTCAGCGTTGCCCCCTCTGCCGCTGCGAATCTAGAAGTCACCAATGACGGCGCTGACAGCGCAACGTGCGGGCCGCAGACGAACCCGTGCCGCTCAATCAGTCAAGCAATCGAGAACGCATCGGACGGAGATGCTATCGAAGTCGGTGCCGGACACTACGGAAATGTCAGCGGTGATCCGAACTTCGCCGGTCCCGGCGACGAGCACCCCAGCATGACGGGCGAAACTCATGGATGCATCATCTGCGTGACGAAAGCGGTGCACATCTTTTCGATTCACGGCGCAGCGGTGACGATTATTCAAGGCAGCGCGACAACTCCCTTCCGGTCCAACGTCATGATTTTGCACGATGGCGTAATTTTTGGCAGAGCAGGCGGCGGGTTCACGATCACAGGCGGGAATGACACTGGACTGGCGATCAACGTACCACCTACAGATGGACCCTTTTTAAGCGTGGTTAGAAACATCACCGTCGCCGACAATGTCGATGTTAATGACGGGACCGGATTTTACTTCATTGGTATAACGCGGCAGCAGATCATCGGTTGTCCTCCTGCAGAATGCCCGCAAACTACTGCACAAATTCTATTTTCTGACAACGAGGCTATCGGCAACCAAGTCGGTTTCAATTTGACGGTTAATGTAGATTTAGGCCCGGGACAGCTTGTCGTACGAAACAATATGACGGTCGGCGCGGGGACAGGATTCGCGGCTATTCCAGGCGGTTGCGGAGTTTGCGATGCGATAAATGCCCCGGCAAGTATTGTGCAGTTTGTAGACAATGTTGCGGCAAATGGCGGCGTAGGCTTTTCCGCGAACTTGTCAGGTCTCATCGAGGGCAACACCGCGAGTGGCAATTCGCTGGCCGGTTTCATAGTCACCCCTGGATACACTCAGATATTTCAGTCCAATTCCGCGATTGGCAATGGCGGCCCTGGTGTGATCGTTAATTTCTCACCGGATCCGTTTACTCTGCAAGTCACAGCGTTCGCTTCGTTCAGTAACAACAACTTTTACGGAAATGATCGGAACAGGCCGGTATTTTCGCTATTTGGGTTTGACCATCCAGGCCCGGCCGCGCACTGCGGGGTCTTTAATGTGGGAGCACTGGCAGCGCAAACGCCAGGAGGCGTGGTCTCACCACCACCGGTCATCAAGCTTCAAGCGGGAAACAATTTCTGGGGGTCAGCCAGTGGTCCGCAGTCGAATGGGCCCGGCGATGCGGTGGGGGGAGTCTGCGATCAGAACGGGGGTATTACTCTCGCAAGACCATACGCAACGATTCCGTTCGGGATCACATCCTGGCCGTGACCGACCCGTGTATTGCCTCCTTCAATAGCGAGCATTTTTTGGCGCATGGAATTACAACGCTGATACTTCAGTAGGCATCCCGAGGCCACTTTGGGCTCTGGTACATTGACGGTTGACAGCTACTCTCACCCCTTCATCGAGCGCCCGTAGCGGTCGTGGGAGCAGACGCGCCCTGGTGCTTTTGTGCCTCGCAGGGTTGCGAATATCGGTGTCCTTTTGTGTCGCGCCGCGACCGCTCGCGAACTGGCCTTCATCAACAAGATCACCGCCCATCAGCGCCAGTCTGGATTAAGGGGTTAGGCCTCACTTCAGCGCGGAGAAGTCTGATGGGCGCATATAGATCTCATCAACCTTGAAATCGTCCCCATCGTGTTTGATCAGCGGTATGGCGGCTTCCCGATACGGTGGAAAAGCTGGATTGGAGTGAAACGCGTGCCAATTCCTTTCTGCGGCCTCACGGCTCGGATGCGCCACTAAGTATATGAAGGTGTCCTTCCACGGTTCCTCGGTGGGAACCCAATAGCCCAGTACACGGAGGTACTTAGCTTGGAGCTTTGAGGAATCGCGGAAGAGTGATTCAAGCGCCGTGGCCTTGCCTGGGACCGTGTGATAGATCATCAGCTCATAGACCTGGCCGGCGGCCGTCGCTTCACTCGCCTGGATGATTCGCGCCCGTGTCATCGAGCCGGACATAAAGGCGAGCATGACCGCGACGATTGTCATCCATCCCCTGGACATGAAGCTTAACGGCTTTTTCATGGGAACCACCTTGCATTGGATTTAGGCCTTCGACATAGGAGCCTCAGCGGGCGCAGCCTTGATAGGCTACCGGAAAGCTGCCGCTCGCGAACGACCGAGATGGGTTGAATCCGCAGTCGACACCGGGAATTGAGCGCATCAGGCAACTGCCGACCAAAACTCGCCAGTGGCGGGGCCGAAATGATCGCCTGTTACCGGACGCTCGCGGATCCAACGGAAATTCACCCCAGGGTGCCGGCCGGTCTCGCTGTCCCGCTAACTCGCCAGCCTCACGGGAAGCAGGCGGTCGTACTCTTTTTTTACAACCGCATAACACTCACAACTGCGTCCTTCTAACGCTGCCCGGTCGAGCACCGTGATGTGCCCGCGTGCGTATTGAATCAATCCGGCGTGCTGTAACTTGAGCGCGCCCTCGGTCACGCCTTCACGGCGAACCCCCAGCATGTTGGCGATCAGTTCTTGCGTCATCACCAGTTGGTTGCCCTCCAAACGGTCCAAGCTCAGCAAAAGCCAACGGCACAGTTGCTGGTCAAGCGAGTGGTGGCGGTTGCACACCGCCGTTTGCGACATCTGGGTTATCAATGCCTGGGTGTAGCGCAGCAACAAGCGCAGCACCGGACCTGCTCGGTCGAACTCCTGTTTCATCAATTGCGCTTTCAGGCGAAATCCCTTACCCGCGCTTTGCACCACCGCACGGCTGGAGGTGGACTCTCCTCCCATGAACAGGGAAACGCCGACAATGCCCTCGTTGCCAACGACGCCAATTTCTGCCGAGGCGCCGTTTTCCATGACATACAGCAACGAAACGATAGCGGTCGTAGGAAAATAAACGTGGCTCAGCGTAATGCCCGACTCGTAGAGCACTTCGCCCAGCGAGAAGTCGACGGGTTCCAGGTGCGGCAGCCAGCGCTGTGACTCTGCATGCGGCAGCGCAGCGAGCAACTGGTTCTTCATAGACTCCGACGAAAGAATTTCCACAGAACTCCGAGGTATATCCAGTTCCTAATTAGCAGCGTCGTTGACGCGCACGGCCATGTTCTAGGCGAATCGAGCCCTCTCGAATGTTCGCTACCGAACAAGTATAGCCCGTCAACGCTCGCTAATTCGGCTTTTTTGGCATGTTGAATTTAACAAGAACGCCTGCGTCGAGCCGGTTTTTGTGCGGCAGCGAACAGAAGCCCTTGAGGAGTAAGGCTTACAGTCCGAAAGCCAATCACTGCATGCAGTTGGGAGCACTCCAATGAGTGACGTGTACGTCTACCACTTCACGCGTCGCGGGCCGGCTGGCGAAAATATTCTATCCAAGCGATGGGCTACACTTGAGGCGATCAAAGGTAAGGGCGAAGCCGTCATGGAATCGCAGATCGTGGTCGATCACACAGAAGTGGACGCCTACGGTTTCCTTATAGGCGGCATTGGCAACGAGTCGCACCCGATGGATGAGCGATGGGCTCAAATTCGGTCGCTCGAACGAAGAGCCAATTCAAGAGACAGCGAAGCGTTGACATTGAACGAGGGTGGCGAGGGCGCCCGTATTTATTTGCTTAGCTTGGAAAGTCGGGAGTTACGCAAGCAGGCACAAACGTTGCGGAAGCACCTGGCCGATTCGATGGCCGGCGAGCTCGGCAATCGTGACTCGCACGTCTTCGTACGTTTCGGGGGCGGTCCAATAACGGAATAGACGCGACCGCCGACGCTGGCAACAATCGGCGGCATGGGCCCCGGCATTTGGCGAAAAATTCCGATCGCAATTACCTTTGTTCGCTAGGGAACAAGGTTCATAGGTTTTGTTCGGTATCGAACATAATTGCTTGTTTTAATTATATTAAATTATAATTGTGGCACGTTTGAATCGTTCGATTCACACCCGTCCGTGATCGGCCTTTCGAAACTCGAAGAGTGGCTCCCCGAAGGAGTTACAAACACGGCACACTGGGTGAGTTTTAATGGTTCGCGCAAAACAGGTCTCCGTTCCGAATCACTTGCTTAGCGCATTGCCCCGTAAGGACTACCAGAAACTGCTGCCCGTGCTCGAACCGGTCAAGCTGGACTTTGGACAAATTCTGTATGAATCCCACGCCCAGATTCGGGACGTGTACTTTCCCATCGACTGCTTCGTCTCAATGCTGACTACCGTGGATAACGGCCGGGCTGCGGAGGTCGGACTCATCGGCTCCGAAGGTATGATCGGGGTTCCCATGGCGCTGGGTGTTGCTATCTCGCCTTTTCGGGCAGTGGTACAAGGCGGGGGCACGGCCATGCGGCTAAAGACAGTGGACTTTCGCCGCAATTTCAGCAATAGCCATGCGTTGAAGAGAGAGGTGTTCCTCTTCACCCACTTGTTGATGATCCAGATCGCGCAGACGGCGGCGTGCAACCGCTTCCACGTGGTGACACAGCGCATGGCCCGCTGGATATTGATGACCCGCGACCGCGTCAACTCCAATGAGTTTCGCATAACGCAAGAATTTATGGCGCTCATGCTGGGCGTGCGGCGGGTCGGCGTCAGCGCGGCAATGTGCCGCCTGGCCGAACGCAAGCTCATCGTTTACCGCCGCGGCACCATCACCATTCTCGACCATGAAGGCCTGATGGCAGCTGCCTGCGTGTGCTACAAAACTGTCAAAGACACCTATGCCCAAGCTAAGAAGGGAAATTCCCAGCCAGCACTGCACAAGTAACGTGGCCTGTCGGCGTCAAGTTGATACGCTGAGGCCCTGAGATTCGTGTACTCAAATACGGCGACGTTGTCGATGCGGCATGCCAATAAGCTGCCGGTCGAGAGCGTCTCCTTCGGGTCGAGGCTGTGTAAAAACAAAAACCGACGTCGCTGTAATTTAATTCTGCAAAATTTAGAATTCGAAAACTCGCAGAATTGAAACACGCTTGGGATTTTCAGCTCGTTTATCTCAATTGGCGAAAGTGCAGAGGATTTTCTCACAGCCTCGGTCGTCACCAGCCGACGGAGCCTCTTTCCTGTTCGCTTATTGGGATTAAGCGATCAGTGTAAAAATTGCCCGCTGACCGAATATTGGAAAGTGCTTCATTGAAGCTACTCTTGTACGAAGGTCCGATCCACGCCAACGGGGATATGAGTCCGTCGCAAACGATCTGTCGGCCATAAACCAATAATCCCGTCTCGACCAGCGCTCCTGATCCGCCGAGCAACTCTTTGATCGGATTTGTTATGCCAACTGCACCGTAGGCAAGTATCCCTGCCTGTTCCATGAATATCGAGTATCGACGAGTATCGCGCAGGTACACCCAAGACTTGACTTGGAGGCTGGTTGCGGCGGCTAAAACAGTTTCGTCCAGATGTTGTCCTTGATCATGGATACGAGATACCGCATCGTCCAACAACGATACGTCGGACATAAGCTTCTTTCGACCCTCCACAAGCCGCCTGAGCAACTTGACGTTTCCCCCAGTAGGGCCGCAAATCTCCAGCAATAGCTTCTGATAGCCATTGATGAAAACCGTCGCCGATCGCTCGTCGAGAATCATGATTGGTGAGTATTCTATGGGCTCTTGCCGTCCAAGGCACATCAGTAGCTCCGATGGCCGCGCGCCTCTGGCCATTCCGTTTCCGAAGCTGCCGAGGTCACCAGTTCGCCGTTGCACTGGCACGAATCCGTGCGGTCAGACCGGAGTCGACCCGAAGCCGACCGTGGTCAATGTCGGCTAAGTGGAAGCTCAATTAAACGCGAAGTCATCGCCGCCCCGGGCGGGCGAATCCGCGTCAATAAATCGCCTCTTGCTTCAGCGTTGAGCGACGAGTTCATCCCTCGGTTGCAATTTAACCAGCGCAGCCTGAATGCCAGCTAATTGCCGCTCTAACGAATCGATCTTTGCCGCTTGTACCGAATTCACCTGTTCCTGTTTCTGCACTTCCTGTTGCTGCTTCTGCACTTCGTTCAGCAGCATCGGAGCGAGTTCGTCATAGCGAACGCCCTGGATCGTGCCGGCCGCGTCACGGATGACGAGTTCGGGGTATACCTTGGCCACTTCCTCAGCGATCAGGCCGTATTGCCGGGTGCCACTAGGATCGCTCTTCAGGTGAAAGGTTACCGGCCGCAGCTGTTGCAGCTTCTGCGTGTTCGCACCCATCGGCGCGATCGCTGTCTTGTAGCGCTCGGATGAAGCCAGTACACCGAGCTGCCCCGAGGACGTGACGTATACGGCAGCGCCGGTTATCTTGGCACTTTCGATTCCTGCAATGTACGTTGCGGTCTGCGTGGCGGGCGTTCCGATCCGTATCTTGCCGCTTTCAGTTGCCACGCCCTGATTGCCGATATCAATATTGTTATTGCCGTACGTCAAGTTATAGCCCGCGCCGGTGCCCACCGCGATGTTGTTCGACCCGGTCGTATTAGAATAAAGGGCCTGGAGACCGAGAGCGACGTTGGAATTGCCGATCGTATTCGAGAAGAGCGCCTCGGAGCCCGAGGCGGTGTTCTCGTATCCGCTCGTGTTATAAGGAAGTGCGTCATCCCCATCCGCCGTGTTGCTGCTGCCATTGGTGTTCGAATAAAGCGCGTAAAATCCGGATGCAGTGTTGTGGTTTCCAACGGTGCTGGAAGAGAGTGCGCCATACCCGGAGGCAGTGTTTTGGTAGCCGGTCGTGTTGGAAAGGAGGGCGCTAGAGCCCGCAGCTGTGTTGTAGTTGCCGGTCGTGTTCGAATAAAGAGCCTGGTATCCCGTGGCAGCGTTGTCGGTTCCCGTCGTATTCTGATTGAGTGCTTGGTATCCGTCCGCAGTGTTGTCGCTACCACTTCCCATGACGGCCGGGCAAGTCGATTGGAAGGCCCCTGCCGGGCGGGCGCCGCCCGACAGAGCAAATGCGCCGGAAGCCGTATTCGCGCTGCCAGTGATACCGCAGGAGAGCGCATTGGTGCCCGATGCTGTGTTGAAGCTTCCAGTTTTGTTGCCAATTAGCGAATCGGTCCCGATAGCGGTATTGCCGTAGCCGGTAGTATTTTGATTGAGGGCTTCGACGCCGACTGCCGTGTTATACGAGCCGGTCTGGTTAAAATACATCGTGGTATATCCGAGCGCGGTATTACCGTTACCCGTGTCATCCCATGATGGAAGCGCGAAGAATCCGATGGCAGTCGCGAACTGTTCCTGATTCGCCTGGCCTGCAGCAATCCCGTAGGAAACACTTCCATTGTCTGACCCCGTTCCCGAGCTGTAAGACAGACCGGCGGCGCCGAACAGCACCGTGCCAATGATCGCGGATATCATCTTGTGTGGATGTCTCATGGAGCGGCACCTGTGGCGTGTTGGAAGTAGTTGAGTGTCCTTGGTCTCGCGACGCTGAGGCCCAAAGCGAACGATTTGACAATAGCTAGCTACGCCGTCTGTGACTTAGCGCAACCTTATTGGTTTAAAAGTGTGTCGCCAATCACAGACGTCATCTGATTATGTCAAATGGATTGGCTATCCGGCAATTTTCGCGGCCGAATGATCGGCCCGGCTCTTGGCTTCGACCGGCAATATGAGGGAATGACCGCTGTCAGGCGAAGATTCAGATAGGCTGAACTCCTGCTCTTGGGCCGGTAGTTGCCTGACAGTCGGAGAAGAACCCTTTGACGAGTAACTAGTCCTCCCCAAGGGTGTCGCGCAGCGGGACTCCAAATTGCATTGCGTATTTATTGCGAACGTTGATAATTTTATTTGCTCCCTGACTCTTCATCTGCCGATCTCGCGAAAAAAAAAATAGGGCTCAAGGTCAGCCAGTTCGTCGCGAACCTTTTCTACGGACGGGTTGGGGTTTTTCCAGGAGACAAAGTCATCCCACTGAAGTGGGTATTCCACATTATTATCAACAAACCGATCCATCAACTGAATCGCCTCATTAACCGACGTTATCTTTTGGCCACGGATATGCACAACGGAAGATCTCACCATGCAATCGGACAGCCACCGGATAAACTTCATACTTCAAACTCCGTAGTTACCACCAGAAGCCCGGCGGCAAAGAAGTGAATGGGACTTTTCATTGCGGATTAGCCTGTAGTTGGGGCAGCGGGCTGGCCGAAGACTAGTATTAGCTTATCGCGTGCGCGACTGTCCGCTCTAGGGCGGTGACTTAGCTAGCTCCGACGCCTGCTTTTGGCCGGGATGGAGTTCCCAGGATTTAGTGGACACGTCGCCGCCTTCTTCCTGCGGCCTCAAAGTCCTCGGGACTGACGCCACCTAGGTAACTGTGGCGCCGAGTCTGATTGTAAAAAGATTCGATGTATTCGGAAATGTCGGCGTGTGCAATCTCGCGATTTCTGTAGATTTTCTTCTTGATGCGTTCTTTCTTCAAGCTACTGAAGAATGACTCAGCAACCGCGTTGTCCCAGCAATTGCCGCGTCGACTCATACTCGGCTCGAGATGATTAGTTCGGCAGAAGCGCCGCCAATCGTCACTTCCATACTGTGACCCTTGGTCCGAGTGAATTATCGTTCGGTTCGGGCGTCGCCGCCTCACTGCCATCAGGATCGCGTCAAGCACGAGCTCGCGGCCAATCGTTGGCCTGGTCGCCCAACCAATGATCATTCTGGAGAATAGGTCCATGACCACGGCAAGGTAGAGCCAGCCCTGCCATGTGCGGACGTACGTAATATCGGTAACCCAAGCTTTATTCGGCCTCGTGACGTCAAAATTTCGCTGGAGTACGTTCGGAACGAGTTCAGAAGGCTTAGATACCGAGCGCTGCCTCGTCCGATATCCATGCACAGCTCGAATCTTGTTGACCCGCATCAGACGCGCCACTCGATGTTTGCTACAGGTCTCTCCGGCCTCCCGGAGATCTAGGAATACACGCGGCGCACCGTAGATACCATGACTGGCGACGAACGATGCGCGGATTAGTCGAAGGAGCCTCGCGTCTTCCTGAGCTCGATGCGATATCGGTTGATGCAGCCACGCGTAGTAGCCGCTGCGAGTAACCTCCAGGACCCGGCACATCATCTTGACGTCGTATTGATCCCGATTTTGTTTGATAAACTCGTACACACGGCGGACCTTCCCGGTGCCCAGTTTCGTCGGCATTGGTCTTCCCCTGTGCTCGTGATGCCGTTAGCTTCACGTGTCCACAGAATCCTGGGAAGTCCAGGAAGCGACCGATGCCCTACCCAATACCGGACCCTCACCACGGGCGTGTTCAGATCGGCAGCAGTAGATCCAGCCTTGCTCGGTGGCTACTGGCTAAGTTCGGCAAAAAACCGGTCCGCAAGTGAAATTGATTGCGTCCAGAAGCCGCCGGACACGGATGGCTTTACAGTTAGTTACACCTCACGGATTCCCTGATAATTCCCTGTTCCAGATTTGAACTATCGGGGTATCATCTTGCCGGTTGGCGGAAATGTGGCTTTCATTTGGACGCGACTGGGTGGAGGGGAGGGTTAAAGCGCCCGGATTTCCCTGTTTTTTTCCCTGTTTGTTAATTTTGGCGCCAGAGACGATTTCGCTGATGACTGGCAGCACCGCCACTTTAATTTTGAAGCATTTTTGAGACTTGTCATGTAGGTCTTTTCCTACGGCCAATCGGTTGCGGGGAGTTGCCGCCTTAGGCTCTGCGGAGGATTACAGATGCAGCCAGCATCGAAAGCGGGCATCGTTGACTCCAAGATCGGGGCACTGAATGGCTTGCGCGGCATCGCTATAGCGATGATCGTGCTTCACCATCTCTTCATTCCGTATACCGCCAGGAATCCGTTGCGTCCGGGCGAGATCGATGGGGAAGGGCTCTTTGCGGCCTTCATAAATGACGCCTGGTTGGGCGTCAATATATTCTTCGTCCTGTCGGGATTCGTTCTATACCTACCTTACCGGACCGGGCGCAGAGCCATGGGAGGTGTGGCGGGTTTCCCGGCGTTCTATCTCCACCGGGCTCAACGGCTATTGCCGCTCTACTATATTGTCGTACTGGTTACGCTTGCCTTGCATTCCAAAGAGCTGGCCGGCTCCGGCGGCTGGTATCTAGAGCTCGGAGCCCTGCTTTCCACTTTGTTCATCTTCTCAGCGCATGGGTTCATGCCACCGTCCAATGTGGTGCTTTGGTCAGTCAGCGTCGAAATCTGGTTCAGCGTGCTCTTCCCAGTCTTCGTCCTGCTCGTCCAAAGACGGAGAACACCGAACGTCGTCGTAGGCACGGTAATGGTTTGTGCGGCGTTCGCATACATCGGACACTCGATTTCGATCGAGCGTGTCGGGTATTTCTGGCCGTTCACCAGTGGAATCTTTGGATCGTGCTACGAGTTCCTTCTGGGCATGATGGTCTGCGATTTATACGTCAAGGGAGTAGAGAACCCCGCGCTGCGTGGGAAACATTCGCAATTGCTCCTGCCGGGTGCGGTGATTACTGTCGGCGCTCTCTATTTGATGCATCATACAGCCTTCGTCGAACTCCATATCCTCGGCAATATTGGATTCGCGGTCGGATTCGCGTTCGTGCTGCTGAGCATACTGTCGGGCGTCAATCCGCTGCGGCGGTTTCTGGAGAGCTGGCCGCTGCAGGTGCTGGGGTGCATGTGCTACAGCGTCTATGCCTGGCACGGCATCATCATGAATGAGATGATCCCACCGTCGACTTCCTCGCTGGCCGATACACTCAGGCTGTTGGCGCCCTTCCTGTTCGTGACGCTCGCGCTCAGCGGCTTGAGTTATCGCTATATTGAGTTTGGCCGCGAGCGAAACTGGAAAGCGCTGTTTCTTGTCGCCGATGCCAAGGGCGCCGGCGCCCCGATGCCGGGGCATACCGTCCCGGTCCACAGTGAAACCATGGATGTTGAAGTGTTGCGGCTCGAACGGCCGGGCCAGACGGAGAATATTCCGGTCACAAAAACCCCGGACCACACAGGGTCCGACCAAGGAACTTCGAGTGACACTGAGCTAGAACCGATTGCCAGTCAGACAGAGAAGGACTCCACGCTCAAGAAAACGGCGGCCACCTAACGGAATCGGATGCAACGAATTGCCCGTCGGGGAGCCGCGGAGCGGGCGTTGACTAAGGACGGCTCTGGATCGAGAGTGCGCGTACGCGGTAGTCCGACGGGCGACGGTTTACATCCTGAGTCTTTTGCCGTGTTATTTGAAACGCAGTTCGGCGCTTTGGCAGCAAGTCTCCGAGGTAATCATCCGGCGATTTTGATCACCCGTGGGCTGATTTTCGAGGCGCGGGATTTCGCGATAAAAAAATCGGAGGTGGAAGTGGGACCCATGCGTATCGCCCATTAACAGGCGGTCACTAGGCAAATACGGGTGATTTCCGACGGTACGCCAAATCGATTCGGCGGCCCCCAGTATCCCGTACCGCGGCTCACATATACCCATAAATTCTTCAACCGATGCAGGCCGCTGCTAAAGGGCTGAAAGAAATGCACGAACAGGTTCCACGGCCAGAATTGGCCGCCGTGCGTATGCCCGGAAATTTGCAAATCGAAACCCGCGTTTGCGGCCGCAGCCGCCGAACTGGGCTGATGCGCGAGCAGAATTTTCGCACCCGCACTGGCTGGCGCGCCGCGCAATGCCGCCCTGGGATCGCTCCGCTGCGCGGGATCATAGTGGTGCGCACTGGCGTCCGTCACACCCGCGAGCACCAGCGACGCGCCGTTGTGCTCCAGCACCACGTGTTCATTCTTGAGAACCTGCAGACCGAGCCGCCGGATTTCTAAGGTCCATGCGCTCTCACCAGAGTAGTACTCGTGATTGCCGGTCACGAAGTACGCGCCGTGGCGCGCCGCGAGTTGAGCCAATGGCGCCGTATGAGCCGACAATTGCTGCACGGTTCCATCGACCAAATCCCCCGTTACTGCAATCAAATCCGCGTTCAGCCCGTTGACCCGGCGCACAATCGCCTCGACGAACCCGCGTTTGATGGTGGGTCCCACGTGCACATCACTGATTTGAGCGATCGAGAAGCCGTGCAGGGCCCGCGGCAGGCCGGCGATGGGAATATTGACCTCGACCACGCCGGGCATGCGTCGCGCGATCACGAAGCCGGCCAGCGTGATCAAAACGGTGAGATACAACGTCCAGTGCACGCTGGGGGCGACCCAGAATGCGGCTTGTCGGTCGCTTAGAAACAAGCGTACGCCGCACACCTGCACTGCGTGCACCTTGGCATGCCGGTACAAGAACTCCTCGATCTCGCGCGGCGAGATGTTTTCGCCGCCCCTGATGACCAGATCCTTCAGTCGTCCGGTCACATTGCCGTAGCCCTGCGCATCGATCACGCCGAGATCTCCGGTATGCATCCAGCCGGCGTCATCGAGCACTTCCCGGGTTTTCTCCGGATCCTGACAGTAGCCTTTCATCACGCAGTATCCCCGGGTATGCAACTCGCCTTGGACCCCGCGCGGTACGCACCGGCCTTGCACATCGACAACCTTGACTTGGACATGAGGATGCACGCGTCCGACTGTTGATACACGCCGGTCGAAGGAATCGTCGGTCGAGGATTGAAAGCTCACCGGACTGGTCTCGGTCATACCGTAGCAAATGGTTATTTCCGTGAGGTTCATTTGGCTGATGACGCGTTTCATCACTTCGACCGGGCACGGCGAGCCCGCCATGATCCCGGTTCTCAAGCTC
>Ga0207074_1067_pt2 | contig 15984 bp, 17 predicted proteins | sample Alteio_BWMinHeat_66_FD_153567 | JGI IMG/M metagenome (GOLD analysis project Ga0207074, IMG submission 153567) | Enriched cells from forest soil in Barre Woods Harvard Forest LTER site, Petersham, Massachusetts, United States -... | ecosystem: Environmental > Terrestrial > Soil > Temperate forest >...
TCGCGACCTTCTCCACGATGAACTCGAGCGCATCTGGGCGGAGACCGGGCGCACCATCATATTTGTCACGCACAATGTGCGCGAGGCAATTCGCCTTGGCGATCGCGTCGCTCTTATGACTTTCCGCCCTGGCCGGGTGAAGCGTGAGTTTGTGGTGGATTTGCCGCGGCCCCGCGTCCTGGAAGATGTTCATGTGGCCCGCGCAGCCGGCGAAGTTCTCGGCGAACTGCGTGAAGAAATCAATCGCTCCCTCGAGGTTGAATACAACGTGGGCATCAAGCCCCATGTGGAAGTGGGAGTGGAACCCTAATCGTGAAACGCGCCGCTCGATTGATTGTTTTCTATGCCGGATTACTCGGCCTCTGGACCTCACTCGCCCAGTTGAAGATCTGGCCGCCTTACCTGTTCCCGACGCCCTGGGGTGTTGGCGAAGCACTGTACGCAGGATTCAAAGATCACAGCTACTGGATCGCGATTGCCGTCAGCATGCGGCGGGTATTAATGGGCTATGCGATTTCGGTGGTGCTCGGCATGATTCTAGGACTCGGCATCACGAGCAGCAAGTTTCTCGAAGAAACCATGGGTGGATTGCTGGTAAGCCTGCAGAGCCTGCCCAGCATCTGTTGGTGGCCTCTGGCGCTTCTTTGGTTCGGCCTAAGCCAAAATGCAATTCTGTTTGTCGTCATCATGGGATCGCTCTTGTCGGTCACATTGGCCATGGAAGATGGTCGCAAACAGATGCCCAAGATCTACGGCATGGCAGGGCGTAACCTTGGAGCTAGTGGATTCCGATTATTTTGGTATGTGCTTTTGCCCGCTAGTCTGCCGTTCATCGTTTCAGGCCTGAAGCAGGGATGGGCTTTTGCATGGCGCTCTCTCATCACTGCCGAGATGCTTTATCTAAGCCTGGGATTGGGCCAGGTGCTGATGATGGGCCGCGACCTGAACGACATGAGCGCAGTGATCGCCGTCATGATTCTGATTATCGCCATCGGGTACGTGGTGGATGGTTTGGTATTTAAGTCGATGGAGCACCGGTTGCAACAAAGGTGGGGCCTGACGGCGTCAACCTAGGCTCCCGTGGGAACCGTCCCCCGACTTCCCAACAATTAACACAAATTTAATGGGAGAGAGGCGTGTAATTTCTAATCTCTAGTAAATTGATTGTAATAATAGTTAAAGTCGATTAATGCGTGCCCTAAGGCCTCCGCATCGTCGACTTCGAAAAGTTTTCTTTTTCTCCCCCGCAATGCGTTGTTCTTGCCAAAACTCAAAAGGAGAGGATTGAAATTCGATGAAAGCAACCAACAAGATATTGTCCACTGCTCTTGGGCTTGCGGTCTTCGCTGCCGGCGCTTGGGCAGAGAGTCCTGCGTCGCCAGCGCCGACCGCCAAAGATGCGGCCGGTTCCCCTGCACCGCCGAGCATTACCGCTGCGGATGTCCAGTCATTGAAAGATGCCTTGGCTGCCCAGCAATTACAGATTGAGCGGCTTTCGAAGCAACTTGAACGCCAGCAGGCTCAGCAAGCCGCCGCGGAAGCCGCCAGTAAAGCGGATACGAAACCCGCGGCGCAACAGGTAGCGGAGATCGGAGTAAGCACGCCTGTTCAGCAGGACGGCACGCCGGTTGCGGCGCAAACGCCTTCCGAACAGTCGCCGAGCGCAAGTCCGATCGAGGGCCCGCTCACCATCCATTTCCGAGGCATCAACATTACGCCCGGCGGGTACGCCGCTGCGGAATTTGTGCGGCGATCCAGAGCGCTGAGCGCCGACTTGCCGACGCCGTTCAATTCCGCCACCATGCCGGGAGCCTCGCAGAGCCAGTTGTCGGAGTTTTTCGGCTCTGGCCGTCAGTCAAAGGTCACGACGTTTGTGAACGGAAGATTGAAGAACGTCGAGCTTTCCAGCTACGTCTCTGCCGACTTTCTTTCCGCCGGCGTTACCTCGACCTCTACCTCCACCAACAGCTACACCCTTCGCCTCAGGCAGGCGTGGGCGCAGGCCAAGTTTGATAACGGCTGGAGCTTCCTCGGCGGCCAGGTGTGGAGTCTGGCGACCGAAAATGGAAAGGGAATTTCGCCGGACGATGATCTAGGCAGAACCAACGACGCTCGGCCAAAGACGATTGATCCGTCGTATAACGTCGGCTTCGTTTTCTCGCGCCAGTACGGAATCCGCGTGACCAAAACCTTCGGCGACAAAGTTGCATTTGCCGTTGCCATGGAAAACGCGCAAGGAACGCTCGCCACTCACGGCAACGGAGACAACTTCCTGCTGGGGAATGCGGGTGCAAGCAATAGTTACAACACCACATCGACCTACACCTTCAACCCTTCGCCCGATCTTATCGTCAAGGTCGCATTTGATCCTGGCTTGGGCCACTACGAGATATTCGGGCTCTACGACCGGTTCACCGATCGCATCTTTCCTTGCGGCGAAGTCGCGCTCGTCTCCTCGGCAGCTACTGGACCGTGCCCGAGTGGCGTGGGAACCGGACCCAATGCCGTTGGAGCATTCAACGCATCGAAGAACGGAGGGGGTGCCGGAGCGAGCGCCCGTTGGAACCTTGCCAAGAAAGTCACGTTCGGTGTCAAGGGATTCGGCGGCAGCGGAGTCGGGCGCTATGCCCCCGGCGGACTTTCCGATGTTTCGATTAACGGCGACGGGTCCTTACATCTGATCAAGAACTTGATTGGATTGGCCGCACTGGAGGTACACGCTTCCAAGACGCTCGACATCTACGGTTACGGTGGAACCGAGTACGCTGGCCGGGCTGCCAGCTTCGATCCGATCAGCAAGAAAGAAGTCGGTTATGGCGCGCCATTGTTCAACAACTCCGGGTGCTACACCGAGGTGCCGCCCGCAGTTAACACCGGTTTTACTCCAACCAGCTTGAGCAGTTGCACGGCTGACACTCGTGCGTTGATCGAGGGAACGGTTGGCTTCTGGTATCGCTTTTACAGCGGCCCCAGGGGCAGATTCCAGTTCGGTACGCAGTACTCCTATCTCACGCGAGATACCTGGTCAGGCGTAGGCTTCACCAAAACCGGGCCGGGCGTGACGCCGGAAGGAATCGACAATATGGTCTTTACTTCCTTCCGCTACATCCTGCCCTAATCCTGGATGATCTCGCGCCAGCACTTGACGCGGGATCACCCGGTTTCATTGGGCTCTTAACTTTCTGAGGGGCGCTTCCCTGCAGAATCGCCGCCGGTCCGGCTTTGGCTTACTCTCCTTTTCTGGGCCGGTGGTGCTAATTTAGTGATGCTAATTTACTTGATGAAGGAACTCGAACCGAAAATGTTTTTGCTCAATCAGGTTGCGCGCTGACGAGGCCGCAGCGTTGCCCGGCAAGTTTGCGCATTAACTTTCTTGATTATGAACTCCAGAAGAGATTTTTTGAAGCACTTCTCCGCCGCGGCTTTTGCGGCCAGTTTACCACCATCGGGATTAACGTGGGCTCTGCCGGAAGGACAATCCATCGAGTTTCCCGGCAAAGATGGCTTGATTCTCCGCTCCTATCGCTTCATCGATCTCGAAACCCCCGCCGAGTATTTCAACACCTGGCTCACGCCGGTACCGCACTTCTTCGTGCGCAATCATATGCACGAACCAAGCCAACTCGAGGCCAAAGAATGGAGAGTATCTATTGGGGGTGAGGTTGAAAAGCCGGTCACGTTGAGCTTGGCCGAACTATCGAAAATCGAAACTCACTCAGTCGTCAATACGCTGGAGTGCGCCGGTAACGGCCGCAGCCTGCACCGTCCTCAGGTTCCCGGCGTCCAGTGGGGCAAAGGCGCGGTGGGGACCGCCCGCTTCTCCGGAGCACGCCTGCGCGATGTGTTGCAGCGCGCCGGAGTGAAACCCAGCGGCAAGCACGTCATGTTTCGCGGGCTCGACGAGGTTCCAGGCAACGTTCCTCCCTTTATTCGCAGTATCCCTATCGAGAAAGCACTGGATAGCGACACCCTCGTCGCCACGCACATGAATGGGTCGCCGCTCACCAAGCATCACGGTTTTCCCGCACGCGCCCTCGTGCCCGGTTGGATCGGTGCGGCCTCATGCAAATGGCTCACCGAGATCAAAGTGCTCGACTCAGAATTTGTCGGTAACTTCATGAGCCCCGGTTATCGCCTGCCGAACCAACCGGTAAAGCCCGGTGACGCAGTCAAGCCGGAGGATACGCACCCTGTCACCGCTTTGAACGTGAAGTCGGTGATTTCCGGTCCATTCGACGGCGCCAATGTAAAGTCAGGCAAGCTGTCCGTCCACGGAGCAGCGTGGGGCGGAGAGGCCGACATTGCGAAGGTCGAGATCTCGACCGACGGCGGTGCTTCCTGGAATCTCGCCAAGTTGGGCCGCGACCAAGCCCGCTACGCGTGGCGGCTGTGGAGTTTCGATTGGAAGACCACGAAGCCCGGCGACTATGAAATCCTGTCGCGAGCCACAGACACGTTGGGCCGGACTCAGCCAGCAACGCCGGTGTGGAATCCCAGCGGTTACCTCTACAACGCTGTGGATCAGGTGAGGATTCATGTCGCCTAACTTGTTTCTGAAGCTTCGGAGTTTTATAGCAATCGTTGCTTTTCTCTCAATCGCGGTAATTTTGCCGATGGGTTCGCGGGCTCAGAAACCCGGAGCGCCAAATGTGACTGCCGATCTTCCCGCCGGCCCGATGCAGGCGAAAGCGACGACGGCATGTCTCGAGTGCCACGAAGCTCGCATCATCCTGCAGCAGCGTTTGAGCAAAGCTGCGTGGGCGAAGGAAGTCGACAAGATGACAAAGTGGGGAGCGGTAGTTGATCCCGCCGATCAAGATGCCTTGATCGATTATCTGAGCTCAAACTTTAGCCCCGATAAGCCCGCTTTCGATGCGCAGCGGACTTCGTCGGGCAAGAGGGGCAAGTGACTACGAAGAGATGATTGGAAAATTCTCCGCGGAAAAAAAGCAAAGCGCTGTCGACCCAATGTTCGAACTTTCGCGAACACTACGACAGCGCTGCCGTTACAGAGCCCAAATACATGGGCAGAGTATAGAAAGAGCTTTGCCCCAGTTCTAGTGCATACAGGGGTTCGGCCAAATTAGACGCAAAGAGAGAAAAAGGTTTTAACGTTTTTCCGCACTATTCTCTGCGTTTTCTGCATGCAAGCTTTTCTCCGGGCGCAGCAGCGGGAACAGAATTACATCGCGGATAGTATGCGAATCGGTTAGCAGCATACACAAACGATCGACTCCGACTCCCACCCCGCCGGTTGGCGGCATTCCATACGAGAGAGCGCGAATGTAGTCTTCATCCATCTGATGCGCTTCCTCGTCGCCGCGCTCGCGCTCCTTTAACTGGCCTTCAAAACGTTGCCGCTGATCTTCAGGATCGTTGAGTTCGCTGAATCCGTTCGAAATTTCCATTTGCCCGGCGTAAATCTCGAAGCGCTCGGTCCACTCCGGTTCGTCCGGTTTCTGTTTGGAAAGGGGCGAGACTACAGTTGGAAATTCATAAATAATCGTTGGTTGCGTTAGATGTTCTTCGGCGACGGCCTCAAAAATCGCTGCTACTGTAGCACCGGTCGGCTTGTCCGGATCATAGGCGAATTTGATTCCTGAGTCTAGAAGGTGCCCGATCATAGATCTGACGATAAGTGGCGACGCAAATTCATAGAGTTGTGGTTTTGATCCGGCTTTTTCTGGCCAAAACCTGATAATCGCTTCGCGCATGGTGAGCCGCTGCCACGCGGACCAATCGATTTCCTGGTCGCCCCATTTTGATTTCGTGCTGCCGTTCACATCTTTCGCGGCGGTTGTAATCAGCTCCTGCGTCAAATCCATGATGCCCTGATAGTTGGTGTAAGCCTGATACGCCTCCAACATGGTGAACTCAGGATTCCATCGCCAGCCCAGTCCCTCATTGCGGAAGTTGCGGTTGATCTCATACACCTTGTCGAATCCGCCCACCACGAGGCGCTTCAAGTAAAGTTCGGGTGCGATGCGCAGGTACAAATCCATGTCGAGTGTGTTGTGGTGCGTCACAAAAGGACGCGCGACGGCTCCGCCGGCAATGGGCTGCATCATCGGTGTTTCAACCTCAACAAAACCATGCGCCTCCATCGTCCGCCGCAGCGACTGCACCAGTTTGCTGCGCTTCAGGAAAACCTCTCGCACTTCTGGATTAACGACTAAATCTACATAACGCTGCCGGTAGCGTTGTTCCACGTCGGCGAGCTCGTTCCACTTCTTTTGGCCCGCGCTGGAGTCGTCACCTTGAACTGTTTTTCCCACGGGCAGTGGTAAAAGATCCTTGCTGAGAAAAGTAATTTCCTCCACGTGAATTGTGAGTTCCCCGGTACGGGTGCGAAACAAATAACCGCTCACGCCGATGTGGTCGCCGATATCGAGCAACTTGAATAACTCGAATCCCTGGTCACCGACCGCGTCTTTCTTCACATAAATCTGCAGCCGCTGACCGCCCTGCTGCAGATGACAGAAGCTGGCCTTGCCCATCAGCCGTATTGCCATGATGCGGCCTGCCACACGCACGTTGACCCGCGGATTTTCCAGTTGCTCCGCGGTCTTCTCCGAATAGTCCGCGAGAATCTGCGGAATCGTGTGCGTGAATTCGTACTTGCTGCGATAGGCAGGTTGGCCAAGCGCTTCAATCTGCTTTAGCTTCTGGCGCCGCAGTTCGTAAACATTTTCGTCAAATGCCAAGGGGGAACCTTTCCTAATCAAAAGAGGGAACTGCGATTATAACCAAGCGTACCGTCTCAAACTTGTCATCCGGAGCGAAGCATCGGCGACGCGATTTCGCAGGCGAAAGCTCCCTCCCGCATTGAGTCCAGGTGGTTTAGCCATTGGCTGTCCAGCGTTGGTCTGGTGTTCACTCCTTTTATTGTTGGTACCTAGATATTATGGTACATTGGTACACATGATCGACGATGACAAATTTCTGGTCGAACGCGTCCAGACCGGCGTGCGCATGGAGAAGCGTCTGCTCAAAGTTCTGAAAGCCTTCGCCGAGTACCACGACATGACTCTTGGCGATCTACTGGAGGGCATCGTCCTCCACGGCTTCGATGGAAAAACTCCATTCAATGCCGCCTCCCTGGAACGCATTCAGGAGTTGAAGCGCTTCTACGATTTCGATCTCGATTCCAGCGCGAGTCATCGCTTGAAGGAAATCAAAGCGCGGCCCGCCCGCAAGCGAACTACTGACAAAGACAAGTCTAGCAAAGACAAATAAAGAGAGGCTCAACATGTCGGAACAACGAATCAAAACCGCCATCACCGCATTGCAGTGGACGTTGGGCGTAGTCATCCTGATCGAGGCAATCCTGTTCTTGATGCCTGCTGCTCGACACGACTTTGCCAGCACGCAGATGCCCGAGACCGTTCGTCAAATACTGGGATGGGGCGAAATCATCGGCGCTCTCCTTCTTCTCATCCCGCAAACTGTAGCTCGTGGCGCTTGGTTTCTAGTCGGCCTTTTCGCTTTTGCGATCATTATTCACCTGCTGCACGGCGCCTACAACGTCGGCAATTTGGTTATCTATAGCGCTGCAGCGTGGGCAATTGCTGCCGAAAAGCCTTCTGCCCGGCCCGTTGCCTAACCAATGCAGCCATTTCAAGCGTTATTGGTCGAAGGCACGTCCGGCGTTGGAAAGGCCTCTTATCGAGGCCATGATCCGCCGTCATGTTTCTTCATCGCCGACCGGAAAAAGGAGGATGGAAATGCTTGGTGTTTCTGAACGGTGGACCTAAACAAAAGGATGCACATCAGTGACCGCCGACCAGATCATCGAACGATTCGAGAGTGGAGCGATCGCCAACGATTCCTTCCACCATGCCGACCACGTCGAGTTGGCGTTCAGCTACCTCAGCAAGTATCCGGTTCTTGACGCGCTGCAGAAATTTTCTTGTGCCCTGAAGAAATTCGCAACTGCCCACGGTAAAACTCAGCTCTACCATGAAACCATCACGTGCACGTATCTTTTTTTGATTCATGAGCGCATGGCTCGCGGCGAGACAGCGACCTGGGAAGAGTTTGCTCGCCACAATCCCGACCTGCTTGTTTGGAGAGGTGGCATTCTGAGCCGCTACTACCGCGACGCCACGCTGAAATCCGATGTGGCCCGAAAGGTTTTCGTGCTACCCGACAAATCTCTCGAAGACGCAAGCATCTGTGGTTGAAGTAGCCACTCATAAGCGGTAAGATTGTGCGCTCGGCATTTCGGGAGCCAGCAAGCCGCGCGAGGCATTCAATGCCGCAAAACTACGTACCCATTTTTATCTTCATCGCAGTTATCGTTGTCGCACTGCCGCTGACGTTGCTTGCGGCGAAATTGGTGCGCCCCAACAATCCCGGCAAAACCAAGCTCATGCCGTACGAGTGCGGTATCGATCCCATCGACGACGCCCGTGGCCGGTACACCGTTCGCTATTACATCGTCGCAATCCTGTTCGTGGTCTTCGACGTGGAAACCATCTTTCTGTTTCCCTGGGCGGTGAAGTTCAAAGCTCTCGGCCTTTTCGGCCTGTTTGAAATGCTTATTTTTCTGGTCATCCTCATCGCGGGCTACATCTGGGTATGGGCGAAAGGCGCGCTGGAATGGGTGTAACCCCGCCCACTCCCGCCGGCGAGGCCCAGGCCCAAGCCTTCACCGCCAGCCGCTGGACTCAGGGGAACTTTCTGTTCCCCACTCGACTTGTGGTGAGCTCGCTCCGCGTAAGCCGCGTGAAATCGCGCTGGTTTGGCAGCAACGACGAGAGCATCGCCATCTCGAAGATCGCCTCGGTGCATATTTCCACTGGCGTCCTGTGGTCAGAAATTCGTATCGAGTCGACTGGCGGCACCGATCCCATCACCAGCCACGGTCATCGTAAGGCCGATGCTCAACGCGTCCGCGATCTGATCGAGTCCTATCAAGCACAGGCTCGCGGATAGTTGCTGTCCTGGGTCGTTTCGGCACATAACAATGCTCTATTTTCCTCGCAAAACGTTGACACCGTATCCTCAAGCTGATAAAAGTTAACGTTCTCTCCTGAAGCCTTCGCGCCTGAGGTTCGTGCGTTCGCAGCAATGTCTGAAGAAGCCAAGTCGCCCTCTTCACCACCGCCGGAAGGTGAGCCGAAGCCGACCGCGGATAAGCCAGCCGTGCCGGGAGGCGTGAAAGCCACGACCTCCGGCTCTGTTCAATCCGATCCAAAGGCATCCGCCGAAACGTCTGTCTCCGCTGAAAAGCCCGCTTCGTCAGCCCCGGCACCAGCTCCGCCGAAACCCGCCGCTGCGCCCCCAAAGGCGGCTGTTCCAACGCCAACTCCCTGGGATTCGCCGATGATCGCGAAATTCAGGAGCACATACGGTTCCGGCATCGAGCCGCTGACCTACGCCGGTCAGAACTATATGGTTGTCGATCGCTCGATGATTCCCGAGATCCTCCAGATTCTGCGCAACGAAGAACAATTCGATTACTGCGTCGACATCACTGCCGTGCATTATCCCAAGCGGGAAAAGCAGTTCGATGTCCTCTGGGTCCTGTACTCGTATTCGCGTAATGAGCGCATCCGGGTGAAGACCCAAATACTTGACGGCGAAAGCATCCCAAGTTCCGTGCCGATCTGGGCAGCCGCGAACTGGCTGGAGCGTGAGGTCTTCGATATGTTCGGCATCAAGTTTGACGGGCATCCCGACATGAAACGCATTCTGCTGCCCGAGGGATGGAAGGGGTATCCCTTGCGCAAAGACTACGGCATCCTGCAGCAAGATAATGAGTGGGTGCAGATCAATCTGGGGATTGAAAGCGGACAATGAAGCGGCAGTTAAGGTCGCGGTTGAACACGAGCCGATAAATTTAGAACCGTTAAGTCTAGAAATGACCGATTCGAACACGCTCTCGCATCTCGATCTCGAAACTCCCGAGAAGCCGTTTCTCGATGCGAACGAACTCGTCATCAACATGGGGCCGCAGCATCCTGCGACCCATGGCGTGTTGCGCGTCATTCTTCGCCTCGATGGTGAAAAAGTTCTTGGCCTGGAGTGCGTCATTGGATATCTGCACCGCGGAGTGGAAAAGATCGGCGAACACCGTACTTATACGATGTTCAATCCATACGTCGATCGCATGGATTACGTTGCTGCGGTCTCCAATGGTTTGGGATACTGCGAGACCGTAGAGAAGCTTCTGCACGTCGAGGCTCCGCCGCGCGCGCAATACGTTCGCGTCATCCTCACCGAACTCAACCGGCTCGCCAGCCACCAGCTCTGGTTGGGCACACACGCGCTGGATATCGGCGCGATCACGCCACTGTTTTACACCTTCCGCGACCGCGAAGAGATTCTGAAGATCTACGAAAAATATTGCGGAGCCCGCCTTACCACTCACGCCTTCCGCATCGGCGGCCTGCAGTACGAGACCTACAACGGTTTCGAGCGCGAGGTAAAGAATTTCCTCAGTTTCTTCCGACCCAAGATCGACGAATACGAGGAGCTGCTCACCACGAACCGCATCTGGGTGGAGCGCACCAAGAACGTTGGAATTATTTCTGCCAAGGATTGCATTGCGCTCGGCGTTACCGGCCCGGTTCTCCGCGCCAGCGGCGTGAAATGGGATCTGCGCAAAGCCCAGCCTTACGCCAATTACAAGAACTTCGATTTTGATATTCCCACGTGCCAAAACGGCGACACCTATGATCGGTATTTGGTTCGCATGGCCGAAATGCGGCAATCCGTCCGCATCATCGAGCAGGCCGTCGAAGGACTTCCTGAAGGTCCCGTCATGGCAAAAGTTCCGAAGGTGATGAAGCCTCCTGCGGGCGAGGTCTATCACTCAATCGAGGCGCCCAAAGGCGAGCTGGGATACTTTATCGTCAGCGACGGTTCCACTCAGCCTTACCGCGTGCGGGTGCGTCCGCCTTCGTTCGTAAATCTCCAGGCCCTCGACCTGATGTGCCGCGGCCAACTGGTGGCCGACGTCATCGCCGTGATCGGCACGCTTGACATTGTCCTCGGCGAGGTGGATCGCTGATGGGTCACGACTTAATGGGCCAGATCTTCCAATACATTCAGTCCTACCTAAGCAGCGACCAGACTCCAGGCGCCGCGGGAAACATGTTTTGGGTGCTGATCTACATCCTGGCGGTCTTCGTTGGTCTCTCGATTGCCGTAATCGCCATGAATTGGCTGGAGCGCAAGATTCTCGCTCACATGCAGGTGCGTCTTGGACCTATGCGGGTCGGACCACATGGCTTGTTGCAGCCCATCGCCGACGCGATCAAATTGCTGCTCAAAGAGGACATCATTCCCTCTGAGGCCGATGTTGCAATATTCTGGATGGCGCCATTCATGGTTGTGCTGGCGGCCTTTACAGTCTTTATCGTTGTTCCGTTCGGCCCCACGCACGCGGTTACCGACATGAACATCGGAATCCTCTTCATGCTCGGGGTTTCGTCACTCAGCGTGCTCGGCATCGTGATGGCGGGCTGGGCCTCGAACTCGCACTATCCGCTGATCGGCGCATTGCGATCAAGTGCGCAGATGGTTTCCTACGAAGTCGCAATGGGGCTCGCCGTGGTCTCCGCCATCGTAATGACCAGCCTGAATGCCAGCGGAACCGGAACTCTTAGCATGATCGGGATCGTGCAGGCGCAGCAGGAGCAAGGTGTTTGGTTCATCTTCAAGTTTTTCCCGCTCGGGTTGATCGCCTTTTTCATCTTCGCCGTCGCCATGGTTGCCGAGACAAACCGGGCACCGTTCGACCTGGCAGAGGCCGAATCGGAACTGACGGCAGGCTTCCACACCGAGTACAGCGGCTTTCGCTGGTCACTATTCTTTCTCGCAGAATATTCCGCCATGATCGCGGTGTCGTCGATTGCGGTCACGCTGTGGCTCGGCGGCTGGCTGCGCCCATTTCCCAATCTTCTGAATGGCTCAACCTGGGACCTGATCTTTTCGCTCTTTCCCGGCGTCACATTTCTTTTTCTTGCCGCGATGTGTTTCTTCAACGTGGTTCGCATGCCGAAGCATCCTTTCTTTCGGATTCAAACCATCGGCCTCGCCGGATTCGGCGTGGTGCTGGGTTTGATTGGCTTGGTAATGCTCGTTCCTGCAGTGAGAATTCGCGTGCAGGATATTTTCTGGTTCTCGGCGAAAGTTGCCGCATTCATGTACCTCTATATCTGGTATCGTGGCACGTTCCCGCGATATCGCTTTGACCAGCTTATGCAGATGGGATGGAAGGTCCTGCTGCCCATGGGGCTGGGCGTTCTAATTTTGACCGCCACGTGGCCGATGCGGCACGAACTCTGGAGCCAGGTTATTACACCGCCTTGGCACGTGATGTTGCGCCTGCTTAGGCTGGAAGATTGATATGGCACCCGTAGCTACACCATTTTTTTTCTACATGCTCTCCGGGATCATGCTCATCGGCGGCATCCTGGTGATCACGCGCAAGAACCCGGTGCACTCGGCGCTCGCGCTGATTACCGTGTTGCTCGCGCAGGCGGCCATTTATCTGATGCTCTACGCGCCCTTCGTCGCTGGCGTGCAGATTATTCTTTATGCCGGCGGCATTATGGTGCTGTTTCTATTCGTCATCATGCTGGTCAACATTGACCGGGCCGCGAAAGAGCGTACGTTCAATAGTCAGTGGTTGGTAGGAATTGTTGCTGCGACTGCGTTAGGCGGATTATTTATCGCGGTTTATACCAAGGGAAACAATATTTTCCCGGAGCATGCGCTCTCGTTGATCGAAAACGACAATACGCAAAAAGTGGCCACTATGTTGTATGGCCAATACATGTTCGCCTTTGAGATCGCGTCGCTGCTGTTGCTGGTCGCGATCATCGGGGCAGTGGTGATGGCGAAGAAAAGGATATGAGGTAATCAGCAGTTAGCGGTTAGCAATTGGCTAATTGCCAATTGATGAAAGTACTAGGCCGGAAGCTGAAATGGAATCAATACTCCACATCACGACGCTGCACTATCTCGTTCTCGGCGCAGCGCTGTTTCTACTGGGAGTGATCGGCGTGCTCACTCGCCGCAACGTTGTTATCGTTCTGATGTCGATCGAATTAATTTTGAATGCCGTAAACCTGAACCTGGTTGCCTTCTCCCGCCTTTGGGGCGGAGTGCACGGCCAGATCTTCGCCATCTTTGTAATCACTGACGCCGCCGCCGAAGCTGCTGTCGGCCTCGGAATCCTGATCGCTTTCTTCCGAAATAAGGAGACGGTGAATATAGACGAGGTGCACTTGCTGAAGTGGTGAGAAGCAGTGCGCAGTTCCGAGTGCCTAGTTTCGAATATTTACACCGGCTATTTAGCACGAGTAAATCTTGTCATCCTGAGCGAAGCGAAGGACCAATGTACTCTACCGGCCGCGAGAAAATGCGTGAGTCTTTGTCCGGGGCGATGACGCGTCTCCAGCCAACGACCAACGACCAACGACCAACGACATGTTCTTCCTAACCCACATCTGGCTGATCCCGTTGCTTCCCGCCTGCGGTGCGGCGATCATGTTCTTCTTTGGTCGCAAGCTGCAAAAGGCTACGGTCAGCGCGGTTTGCGTTGGAACCATCGTGCTGGCATTTCTTATGGCGTGCGGCGCGGTCCGGGAATATTCGGCATGGTCGTCGCAGCCCGAGCATTTCCATCAGCCCTATCAGACCATCCTCTACACCTGGCTCGGTACCGACACCGGGCGCATGAACTACACCACCCACGATGGATCTCCAGCCGCGTTCCAGGCTGACGCCGGGTTCCTGCTCGATCCACTTTCCAGCATCTGGTTGCTGTTCGTCACCGGCGTTGGAATGCTGATCCATATCTATTCAACTGGATACATGGCGCATGAAGGCGGCTACTACCGCTTCTTCGGATACCTCAACCTCTTCATGTTCTCCATGCTCACGCTAATCCTGGCGAACAACTATGTGTTGTTGTTTGTCGGCTGGGAGGGAGTGGGCTTGTGTTCGTATTTGCTGATCGGATTTTATTTCCATCGCAAGTCGGCGAGCGATGCCGCCGCGAAGGCTTTTATCGTCAACCATCGCACATAGCGGACGCTTCGCAATCGGTGATCCCATCATCACCGCGGCCACGCTTCTTCTTTTCGTTGGAGCGTGCGGAAAGTCCGCCCAGCTTCCGCTCTACGTCTGGCTGCCCGACGCCATGGAAGGCCCCACGCCAGTTTCCGCGCTCATCCATGCGGCAACAATGGTCACGGCTGGTGTTTACATGGTGGCTCGATCGAATGCGCTCTTCGTGCTGGCGCCCACCTCGATGAAGACAGTTGCGATTGTCGGTGCGCTCACGGCGATCTTTGCCGCTTCCATCGGCCTGGTTCAAAACGACATCAAGCGCGTGCTCGCATACTCTACGGTTTCGCAGCTCGGCTATATGTTCCTCGCGCTCGGCGTTGGAGCATTCGCCGCCGGAGTCTTCCACGTCTTCACCCATGCCTTTTTTAAAGCGCTGCTCTTCCTCGGTGCCGGCTCTGTCATCCACTCCATGAGCGGCGAGCAGGATATGCGCAACATGGGCGACCTGGGACACCGTATCCCTACAACGTATCGGACCATGCTGGTCGCTACGCTCGCAATTGCAGGGATTCCGCCCTTCGCAGGGTTTTTCTCGAAGGACGAGATCTTGTGGCAGGCTTGGACTTCGGAGGGCGTAGCCTACCATTTGCTCTGGTATATCGGTTACGCCACCGCGCTGATGACGGCGTTCTACATGTTTCGCCTCATCTGCCTCACTTTCTATGGCAAGCCGCGCATGAGCCATGAGGTGGAGCATCACATCCATGAGTCTCCCGCTTCGATGACAATGCCGCTGGTCGTTCTGGCGGTGATGTCCGTCTTCGCAGGATTTCTCGGATTTCCAAAGAGCCTCGCTCGGCTGGTCGGCATTCACGGACAAACGAACACATTCGAGGCTTATCTCGAGCCCGTATTCTCCAAAGAAGCTCAGGTGTTCAAAGCTGAAGAACCTGGACAACTTGCCGCTGGTACCAAGGAAGAGGAAAAGACTAGCGGCACGGAATACGGGCTGATGTTGCTTTCGGTGGCAGCTGCAGGAATCGGCTGGGTCATGGCATCGCGAGCCTACAGCAACTCCGACAAAGACTACCGCGAGCCGATCGCGGTAGCTGCGCCGCCCATCTACACCACATTGCTGCACAAGTATTACGTGGACGAAGCCTACGATTACGTCTTCACTGGACGGCGAAAACTAGGAAGCGCCCGCCTCGGAGTGCTGGGACTCGGCGAAGGCTCCGCATGGTTTGACACGAATATTGTCGATGGCGCAGTGAACGCGGCCGGATGGTTGACGCGCCTTACTGCAACCATTTCCAGTTGGTGGGATAAGTGGATCATCGACGGCATTGGAGTCAATGGCCCCGCGATTCTGGCGCGTGTCTTGTCGTATCCTGCGCGCATGTTCGAATGGGGTTTGGTGCAATGGTATGCGCTGGTGATGACCGCTGGATTAGTAGGGTTCGTGTTCTATTACGTGTATCACTGAAATGCGGCTTTTAGCTGCTAGCTCCTAGCGCATTGCCGTTTAGAGCTAGAAGCCAGGAGCTAGAAGCTAGAAGCTGACCTTCATGCAAAACCACATACTCTCGATCATCCTCTTCACGCCGCTTATAGGCGCGCTCGTTCTCCTGTTCGTTCCCAAGGAGAACAAGGACGCGATTCGCTGGATCGCGAACTTTTTCGCGCTCGGCGGCTTCCTGATCTCGCTGCCGCTGGTTCCAATGTTTTGGGCGCAGCGTTTCATGCCCGGCTTCAAGTTCATCGAAGGCACGCCCAACAATTGGATTCCCTCTATTGGCGCGGGTTACGTGATCGGCATTGACGGCATTTCCTTTCTGCTTATCATGCTTACCACGCTGCTCGGCTGGATCTCGATTCTCTCTTCCTGGACCGCCATTGACAATCGCGTCAAAGAATACTACGTGTGGTTCTTGATTCTTCAGACCGGCATGCTCG
>Ga0207074_1080_pt1 | contig 15981 bp, 14 predicted proteins | sample Alteio_BWMinHeat_66_FD_153567 | JGI IMG/M metagenome (GOLD analysis project Ga0207074, IMG submission 153567) | Enriched cells from forest soil in Barre Woods Harvard Forest LTER site, Petersham, Massachusetts, United States -... | ecosystem: Environmental > Terrestrial > Soil > Temperate forest >...
ATGCGTTTAAACAATGAGCAGTTGAGTGTGGTTTTTCCGACGATACCTCAAATGCTGACACCTTTGACTATTGTGTGAAATAATCTTACGAAAGGTTCTTTATGCGTTTTTGCGATCTCAATGAATCTCAATTATTAGCCTTGGCAATCACCAATGAGGAAGAAGATGGGCGTATCTTCCGTGATTTTGCCCAGGAACTGCGCAAGAGTTTTCCGGCATAACCAATATCACAGTATCATTATAAGAGGAGGCCCCAAGTCCATTGACTAATGCCGCAAGCCCATCACCTAATCCAGTCAGATGATTGGCCAGTTGACCTTTAATTGCTCCTTGATTGACATGAGTATCCCATCCGCCCAGGTCTAGAAAAACTAATTGTATATTAGTATCATTATTAATGAGCTGAGCCAATCGTCGGGCGCTATCTGAAAAACCATTGGGTGAAGGGGCCCCTTGACTTGCCATTTCCATATGCTGCTGTAAATCAGTCATCAGCTGTTTTCTGGCATTTTGGCCTTGCATATAAGCTTGAGATAAAGGATCGCTGCCTTTATAAAGTTCATCAAACACACTTTCTACCATCGGCCGGTCAATGGGCATTGGATTGGCGGCGTTTTTACCTAATGCAATGTTAGCCACATTCATTTTACCTTGAAAAATGCGCGGCAAGACTGGGCCTAAACTGACTGCCTGGGTAGATGCGTGTGCTCCTGGTAAAACAGATAAAAGCCTGTTCATCCACCCATCCGGCGTCGAAGGGTTTCCCGGAGTGCCGCATTCCATAAAATTCTGCGCGTCAAAATGGGAACGGGTCGGGTCTGGAGAGCCACACGCATGCACAAACCCCAAGGTTTTATTCTGCCATAACGGCAATACCGACGCCAACGCAGGATGCAATCCAAAATACCCGTTTAAATCTAATACGCCATTCGATTGGCCGTTTGAGGGGATGGCAATGCTTGGCCGTGCATCATAATAGCGCCCATCACCAAATGGGACCACCACACTTAAACCATCGACAGCCCCCCTTTGAAAAAGCACAATTAATTTTTTCCGTTTAAGTTCCGGGGACGATGAGAGAATATCCCCGTCAAGCCCTCCAGCCCAACCTGTCAGACCTAAAGGAAAAAGACTAATAACAAACACGGAAGCCAGGTATTTTAAAAATTGACGGCGATTCATATCCATATCAGCCCCCTATTTTTTCATCATTTCCGGACTGCCCAAAACTAATGCTGCCCGTAAACGGGCAGGTGCTTGTTGGATCGCATCCATCGTCGCTGAAGATATTTGATTATCAAATACAGATAAGAGGTCCTCATAAGTTATCGGAAACTGGTCATCATTAATATTGATCCTGCCAAATGCTAATGCCGTTGCAAAATTAATACGCCTCAACATCCCATCGGGATTAAGCCACGCGTCCTGGGTATTTTTGTAGCCATCAGGGGTTTGGCATCCATAAAAAGGCATGCCTAATTGTTGCAACATACCGATCAAGGGACGGTAATTAGTGACTTCTTCACCTGAAGCCCTGATAGCACTGATAACATATTGATAGGGTGTTTTAAATTTATTACCATCATTCTTTTCATCCCAAAATTGAGGACTGTCAAAAATAGTTTGCAAAACTGCCCGTATGTCCCCATCGGTCTCTTCAAATTTTTGAGCCAACTGCTCGACCAACGCAGGGTCTGGATCATCTGCCACAAAATATTGTGCCAGCTGATAGCTGATATGTTTGGCAGTGGCAGGACTTTTGGCTAAAATATCCAGGGCCTCTTCCACTTCTTGTTCTCCATTCTCCCCTGTGATGGTTTGCCCTAAAAATACTTTGTCAGTGTTATCATGGCGTCTCTCATTAAAATAAAAATCATAACTTACTGCACTACTCCCTCTTGGTTTACCGCGAAAACCCCACCCCGTGAGGATGCGCGCCAAAACAATGACATCATCCTGTGTATAGCCACCATTGACTCCCAAGGTATGCAATTCCATCAACTCACGCGCGTAATTTTCATTTAATCCATGTGTTTTCTTAGGGTTCATTCTCATAAAACTATTGGGATCTACATTTTGCCAGTTGTCGAGATAAAAAAGCATGGCAGGATGTTTAGCAGTTGCTTCCAAAAGATCACGGAAACGCCCCAATACAAATGGACGAATGGCCTCACGCTCGTAATCGCCGACCCATAAATAGTCCAGTCCTTTTTGGGCAAAGACATTAAAATGATTATACCAAAAATCCACCATGACTTCTTGCAATTGCCGAGGGCTTTCAATGGCTTGCATCAATCGGGCTTGTATGGCTTCACGTAGAATTATCTGGGCTTTTTTACGTTGTTCTTTTGCCACCTCAGGATCTGGCCTTACACCATTGATTCTTGGTGGCGGCCCATATTCCTCAAATAATTCATCGGGGTTAAGGGAGTATGTTGATAATCCATTGAGTTTTTCTGTAAGCCTAGGCGGCACTGCGATTGTTTCAGGATATAATTGCTGATGGATATAATTCTCAACACCCATGGCGTTAACACTTTTGACATCACCAGGCCGAGGACCAAATCCTAAACGGTTGAGGACATGAAGCGCTTTTAATTGAGAAGGTATTTCTGCAGCGATTAACAGCTGGGGCTGAATAAAGGTAAGAAGACTCATGATGGTGAATAAAAAAATGGTTTTCATTCAATCATCCATCCCAAGGGTCCCTTGTGCCGCGATTGTCCCAGCGGCCGTGGCCTTACCTTTTAGGATCCATTCAAAAAAAACACCAATGACAGCTCCCAAAATTGGACCAAGAACATAAATCCATGAAGTGCTTAAATCACCACGGACCAAATCCGGTGCCAAGGTCCGTATCGGATTCATGGACGCACCGCTGATAGGAGAAGCCCAAAGCCCTGCTAAAATGATGTACCCACCCACCGCAATAGCTCCATTGCTTCCGATATTACGTGCCCCAGATGCTGTTCCTAAAATCGTATTGACCAGCCCAGCAGTCAGAAGAATTTCCATTGCTAGGGCCTTTGCACTGCTAAATCCATTTCCTGGAATCGTTGAACCCAAGTGAGCAACCGGACCAAAGATCAATTTAAGAAAGAATGCCGCAGCAAGACCACCAATAATTTGAGCAAAGATATAATTGGGCACTCGGGCCCACGGAAAATTACGGCGTAATGCAAATGCCAGGGTGACAGCAGGATTCAAATGAGCACCGCTGACTTCTCCCATAAAATAGATGATGGCCATCACCATCAACCCCGGGGCTGTCACTGCCATTGCTTGTGTTACCGCACCGCCACCCATAGAAACCATCATGGCGCCGCCTGCCGCAACCACTACTAACAAAAATGTTCCCCAGCTTTCCGAAAAAATACGCCGCCATTCATAAGTTGGGTCCAAAAAGTCCGGCGACGATGATTTATGCATCATCCGTTTCTTTTGGGCCAGATCCAATCCTTCTTTATGAATTGATTTCATGCTATAAACCCTGAGAATGCAGGAAAAAAATTACTACTGAAGCGCATAAACAATAGATACCAAATAAATACCAACGTCCACCCTCCAACCAATTAGACAACCATTTCAGGGCCAAAGTTCCGGAAATAAAACTCAAGACCATACCGATCAAACTTGGTAAAAAAAGGCTTAATATATTTGTTCCATGATGACTCACGGAGTGTTGTGCCTTTAAAAATCTTAAACCTTCCATCAAAATAACCGGCGGCGTCAAAATAACGGCAAGGGCGAAACTAAAATCCTCTACCTTTCTTTTTTCAATTCCTAATATAAGCCCAGTGGATATCGTTGCTCCTGATCGTGAAAATCCCCGAAAAGGCAAGCAAATCCCTTGCACCATTCCGATCAAACAGGCAGCTTTAATTCCCAAAGGAAATTTCTGTTTTGATGCCTGCCCTTCTATATATCCTGCCCAAAGTATCAAAGCTCCTGCCGCCGCAAGCGCTGCTGAAATTAAAGTCAAATTGCCAAAAAGCAATTCAATTTCAGGATGGGAATAACCTTTTAACATGATCTTCTCAATGATAAGCTTCAAAAATACCCCTACCAAGGCCGTTGCCATGGTTGCTACCATTAACAACTTCATTGTTTCCTGAAAAACTTTTTGCGACCGGAAAAAATTCTCTTTCCATGAATTCCAAAAGAAAACAATGACCGCAAACATGGTGCCCGTGTGGAGCATGACCAAAAGAAGGGTCATCTGTGGTTTGGTCGGGTCAAGCCCCATTAATTTTTCTGCGACAATAACATGGGCTGAACTTGAGACCGGTAATAATTCACAGGCCCCTTGAATAACAGCCAGAACAAAAATTTTTAATAACATTTCCATTTTAAGATTATACCTCGATTAAAAGTCTTTTGAAAGACGAACCTCAATTTCCGGTTGTGATGAAAACCATTTTCCCGTCCATTGGACCACCGGCTTTTCTTGTTCAAATTTTATAGTAATAGAAATTTCACCGAAAGAAGTTGGTGCGGGCCCAAAAGACATGGTGGTTTTCGCCTCAAGCCAAGCGCGGGGAATACCGGAACACAAAATCAAACGGTTTGACTCTTCACGCACAAAACAATTCCTTATCATCATCACCCATTCGGCTGCAGCCCACACATGCTGGCCATCCCCCATACACCCGCCTTTTGTGATGGGATGGACAGATTCCGGCCATTGGCCCGTCGGAGAAGCTATTTTAGCAATGGCTGTCATCAAATCAAAATACCTCTCATCGCCAGAGCGCAATAGCACCTGGGCCAGATGCAAGGTCAGGTAAGGATTGATCCCTGAATGGGTCATGTCATGGAAAAATCCGTTATCAATCATGCAATTCTTCATCAGGAAATCAACTGTATCTAAAAGCCTGGGGTCATTTTCTTTCCACAGCCGCAAAGGATAAGACGCCATCATTGTACCAATAGCGCCTGAGTCCAATCGCCGATAGGGAGATGCCGGTACCGCAGGTCTTTTAATGCGTTTTGCAGTCACTTCAAGGCTTTGGTCGATACATTTTGATAATTTCTGGGATTCTTCCTCTAAATGTTGGGCCTCATCAATATTTTTATAAGCCCGGCTGAAATAAGCCGCCGCATTCAAACCAGCCACCCCCCAGAAATCATCCCAAAAATAAAAATCATTAGGCCCCAAATGCTCAGCACTAAAGCCTGCAGGTAACAAACCAGCATGAGGCAAACCAGAATTAGAAGGCAGACATTTTTTATGGATCCAACGGCCAGCCCTATCTATGGAATTCTGCCACTTTTCAGGCGGCAGGTTCCCTGTTAATACACAATATTGTTGCATGATCCATAACGCTTCTCCATTGGAATCCCATTCACCCTCCTGAGAAAGAAAATACCCTTGTATCGTCTGTTTTGAAGGAAAACATTCAAGAACTTTTACCACCCGTTCCTTTAAACCGACGCATAACATGGCATGCAAAATAAACGCGGCATCCCGGAACCAAAATCGCCGGTAAATAAAAGGCCCTGGATAAACCTCATCAGGTGAATGTAAAATCATGGTGCGGATGGCTGCATCATAAAGAAATTGGAAGTGTTCATCTGGGACCTGTAAGGAACATTTTCCCTCCTCGCTTTTGTCCCATGCCAATTGGGATGTTTGAGGGTAATCTAAATGAGACTCTTTCTTAGATGGAAGATCTATTAATGGCACCTCAAGGGTAATTTTCCTCTCCTTGCCTGACTTTAGCGCATATAATGCCGCGGCAGTAGCCATGCCAACATTACACTCTACTTTACTTTTATCTTCCGTGGACGGCAGGCGGCTATAAACATCTCCATGACGATAATAAGAAAATTCATATTGATCGGCTAGTGTGTCAAAGTTAACCGGAAATTTTTTATCGACCATCCATCCTAAATGACCATCCAGTAAAGAAATATCATGAACGAAACTGACCCCTTCGGGATTATAAGGCCTCAAGGAAACCACCAGCCAGGAATCCGACGGTGAAAAACCGGAAATCTCTATCTGACAAATAGGTGTCTGCATGGAACCAATAACTTGGGCCTTTGTTTGAAGTTTCATATGTTTCAATTCAGTATTTGTGGTGATGCATAAATTACCAGTGGTGCTCATTTTCTGTACGGCTAATGGCTGACGGGAAGGAATCAATGCTGTCCCTTCTTTAGGAATAATCCAGGCATCAATAGACCAGCCGTCATAATGGGGCGTTACTAAACCTCGGGGATCAACAATAGGGTATTTGCCGCATCCTGGGATCCCTAAGGCTGTCCAATTACGGTGTGTCAGATTGATCTGTGTTAAAGAAAATGAGCGGGGAATGAATGCTTCATTGCGGGGATTATATTGACATTCCACCCAGTATGGCCAAATCCAGTCGAGATTATGCTGGATCGCTAGGCTGTTCATAAGCCCACGGGCATGCAGCACAGCTCCCAAACGTAATAATTCAGTCGGGGCCGCTACCTCTGCTGGCTGCATAAAATTCTGCATCTGGGAAATCACCTTGATGGGATCCAAAAACCCCCGCCGATGTGCTACATCCCTTACTATATATTTCCAAGGAAACCACTTCCACATGATGAATTTACCTTATAGTTAACCTTTTCTGAAAATATACCAGGTTGTTGCTAAAATAAAAATGATTTCAAAAGCAGCGTAAATGATAAGGCTTGTCGCGATTCCGGAAGTAAATCCGTAAGAATGGAGGCCCACGCTTAAAAGATTGACCCCAAACCAGGCCCACATCACCACCATCATGCCAATTACAGCACCGACGGCAAGACCTCGGGGCCCAATCATTTGACCGGCTTTAGCATGGAAAAGCAGGGCTGTCCAAAGAACGATCATCAACGCCCCGTTTTCTTTTGGGTCCCATCCCCAAAACCTGCCCCAGCTTTGATCAGCCCAAATACCGCCGAGATTTGTCCCTAAGAAGGTCAAGGTCAGTGCCACGCCTAAAATCCCCAAAGTTGTTTTATAGGTTTTATCTAAAGTTTGAGTATCTTTCCTAAAGACTGCCTGTAATAGCCAAATATGCCCTAAGAGGCCTCCGACACAGGTGGCTGCATAACCCATGGTGATGGTTGTCACATGGGTCGCCAACCAAAAATTGGAATTCAGTACAGCAACAAGCACCTTAAGGGTGTCCCCCTCTGCGCTGTATTTATTGGCAATAAATAACAAAGCCGTCCCGCTAATGGCCGCTGTGATAATACCTAACCATTGCCGGTTGTAATACTCGATGGCAAGCCCTAAAAGGACGGTAATAAACCCCACAAAAATAAAAGTTTCATAAAGACTGGATACCGGCGGGCGACTCATAATGATAATACGCATCAAAAGGCCCAAAACATGCGGGATAAAACCTGCCATAACACTGCATAGTCCCAGGTTATACCAAAGCGGCTTTGAGGAAGTAAATGAGATCACAAAAAAGATAAAGGCGAAAATATAAAACATGATCGCCCATGTAAATGGGCTGCTGGCTTGATAAAATAGCTCTAATGGGAATTTATCCACCTTTTTAAGATCGTCTTTAGACAGCGAAAGACGGACGCTGTTAATATATAAACGTACCGCCTTGTTAAACGCCACGTCATTACCCTGTTTATAACCGGAAGCCATATCACCCCAAAGAATGAGCAGCCGCCGCGTTTGCACATTACTAAAATCTGTTGATAACGCCTCCCAAAGACTTAACCAATTTTCATTTTGACTGGAAGGGATAACAGTGAAGTAATGCGAAAGGTCCAAATATAGACTGACATTATCAAAAACCCGCATCATTTCATTCTCAGCCAGGCTGCGTTCTTTCTCAGGGATTTTTGATGCCGCTTGTGCTAATCCTAACAAAAGTGAAAAGTTTCCCTGCAGTTGTGCTGGTGTATAGCGTCGATCTTGCTGGGGCGCGATGCCTAACGCTTGCGGGATATCGGGATTATTGATCAAAAAAATCTTGTCATCGATAGTTGAAGCCCGGTTAAAAAAAAGCGCTGCAAGCCATTGGGAAGCTTGCTGGTTATTGTAATGGTCCTTGCCTGAAAATTGTGTCAGTAAACTGCGCGCGAAAGTATCTAAAGGCTTGAGGCGCCCATTATCAAGCACAGGGATTTTCTTAAAATTACTAAAATCTTTGATGCCAGGCTGGGCAAACGCTGTGGAACATAGTGTCATTGCGAGAAGCGTAGCGCAGCGAAGCGACGAAGCAATCTTTTTAAAAAGATTGCTTCGCTCACTGCGTTCGCTCGCAATGACACTGGTTGTAACCATTTTCATATTTTTGCCTTTGCCATAAATGCCTGAATAAAAAAATGCAAAGCCAGCCCAAAGAAAACTGTAAAACACGCCATATACGGCATTGCCCTGGCAAAATTCTTAACCACTGCCAAGGTCGAGTGTTGTTTGCCTGAACTATCAGTATCATAAGAAGCTTGATAAACGGTATAATCTTTGTACCTTAAAGGATTATTCATATAAATACGCACCTGGCGTTTTAATGAACCCGTGGTGATCGTGACTAAACTTTCAAAACTTTTAGCCACATCTGTGCCTGGATGAAATTCTGCTTTAAAATGGTCTAACTTGATTGTAAATGGCAATGGGATTTCTTTAAGGAATGGCTGGGTAGCAAAAGAGACATTCGTCTCTTCACCTTCCGCTAAACGCACGTTGGATTCCTGGGCAAAATGAAAGATCATGAAAGCCGCGATAAAATATAAAATAAGCCCCAAATGGATAATCAGAAGCCCTACGTTAGCCCATTGGGTATATTTTTTAAAAGTTAAAATCAACGAGCAGATTAAGTTGACAAACAACACCCATAGGACTAATTGTGCCCCTGGAAAAGGTATGAATCCCGCGGCTAAAAAGAAAAATGAATTAAAAAACCGCTCCTGGGCCGCAAACAAGCCCTGCTGGACTTGAGCAATTGTCCCCCAAAAGGTCAGGATAAAAAGTAAAAATAAACAGGCAACCGTAATGCGTAGAGAACTTAAAGCTTTTATCATCATTTTATATACGTCCTAATACCCCAATTGACCGTAAAGTTATCAGACACTAAAATACCACCATGGTCAAGATACTTGTTCCAAATTATATTAAAATCCTTTCGATTGATGATCCAACTGCCTTTCAGGTCAATCCATTCCCCATTAGCCTCTGGATTGATGATGCTCTTAAATCTGAAAGGAAAAGCCAGCTTCCTTTTAATCCCATGCATGTCTAAAACCCCTTTGACCTCATAACCGTCTCTATCTTGTACGATTTTATCACTTTTAAAAATAATCTTCGGATATCGTTTTGCATTTAATAATCTTCTTGATCGCGCAAGCTTATCGAGCCATGGATGATTGGATTTGATACTACCTACTTCTATTTCTAAATAAACCGATTGGACCTTCTGTGAACTTTTATCTAAAACAATTCTTCCTTTAAAATTATTAAAATGAACGATATACTTTCCAATGAGGGTATAATTAATTGATCCCTCTATTTTCGTTTCAAGAGGTCCAAATATAATAATTCCCCTGGCATAAGATTGACCTATGTCCATTCCGAAAACGACAGTCAAACCGAAAAGAATAGCCAAAAGCCTTTTTTGTCTTTTTAACATACTCCTAGTATAATGAAACATTCTGATATAATACCTAAAAATTTTATTAACGGAGATAGTCATGCCCTTTATATATGAATTGCTCATCATCCTTATCATGATCACTTTCAATGCTATTTTTTCCGCATATGAAATGGCGCTGGCCTCTATTTCGCGGACTAAACTTACATATTTGGTGGAAACCAAGAAAAAAGGATCTAGTGAAGCTTTATTCATGAAAGACCGCATGGAAGCGAGTTTAGCGGCGGTGCAATTAGGAGTCACCTTGGTCGGATCGATTGCCGCAGCCATCGGCGGTGCAGGCATCACCGAAGCCCTTAACCCTTATTTTCAAAAAACCCTTGGCCTATCAAAAGTAATGGCAGAATTTTTGAGTTTGGCCACCTTGGTCATACCTTTAAGCTCCTTTACCATCATATTCGCCGAACTTATCCCTAAGACCTACGCGATAAAAAACAGTGAATGGGTAATCCTTAAATTGTCAAAGATGATGATAATTTTTACCTATATCGCCTATCCTGTTATTTCCACCCTGGAAAATATTGTTAAAGCTGCTAATAAATTCATTAACAAAAAATTACCCAATAATAACTCGGTCTCTGATACTCAAAGTAGTCTGCATGAGCTCACAGCTGCACTTTCATTAGCTAGAACATCACGGTTAATTGATGCCCAGCAAGAAAAAATCGTCTTGTCCGCAGCCCAGCTATCCTTAAGGCCAATCAAAGACATCATGATCCCTGTTGCCTATATATGCATGATCCCTCAAAATTGCACCTTGTCAGAAGCCTTGGTCCGGGCCCACTTAGATATGCACACCCGCTTTCCTGTGTGTGAAAATATTGATGACCCACAAACGATCCAAGGCTACATTAATTTCAAAGATATTATTGCCGCACTTAAAATCAACCCCGATGATCCGACCATCAAAGGGACTGTCCGGCCCATCATGAAATTTCTAGATACAACTCCGATATCAAAGGTATTAGAGCGCATGATCCAGGAAAAACTCCATATTGGCCTGGTTGAAAATGCGCAAAATCAAATCATAGGGATGATCACACAGGAAGATATTATCGAAGAATTAGTCGGGGAGATAGAGGATGAATTTGACCGCCTTCCCAACCATATCCATCCTTACGGCAGTCAATGGCTGGTCGGCGGAGCAATCTCCATGTCTGCACTGGCCAAAACACTTGGAATCAACTGGGCCCCTTCTTCTGGCGAGACAAACGATATTAAACTAGCCGATTGGTGCGAAAAACACTTTGCAAAACCTTTTAGCGGCGGTGAAATCATCACTGGAAATGGCTTTCAGATCACCGTCAGAAAACTAAGAAGGAAGAAAATCAGCGAGGCATTTATTTCCAAAATGTCTTAATTAATGATACCTATATTCTTATCATTATTAATTTGTTTAAATATTTTGGGCATTTCAGAAGCCAAAGAAAACCCTGGCACAGTGATCAATGTGTTGAAATATGGCGCTCTGGGGAATGGTTTGACTGATGACACCGCCGCTATTCAAGCGGCAATCAATGCCACGCCACCTAATGGCATACTTTTTTTCCCAACTCCGAGGGTCTATTACAAAATCACCTCTCCTCTCTTATTGAAATCAAATCTTAAAATCACGGGGAACTCTTCAAAAATTTATATGCCTTCTTATCCCAATGACCGTACCACAACTATTTTCTATACCAATAAGTCATCAACCACTTCCAACGTTGATATATCCGGTCTGAAATTACAATCCACCAACGATGTGTCTGGGGTTGGTTTCTATGCCCATTCAAATACCAGTAATGTCATGGGCTTTGATTTTGAGAATACATCCCATGTTGATATCCACGATTTATCTATTGATTCTGCTCTTTATGGGATTAAATTAAGCGTTAGATCGAATGATCATGTTTTTATCAACGATGTTAAAATTTCAAATACAGCGACCGATATTTATATGAGCCATGCTTCTGATATCCATATTAGCAATTCCCATCTTGATAGCTCAGGCTTTCTGCTGACAGATCACCATTTACATAACATTTATATTGAAGGTGCTGTCAGCAATGTCTTTATTAGGGATGTTTCTTTCGCCAATACCGCTGGTGGGGGCATACAAATCTATCAGGAGTCTGGTTTTCCTTCCAGCAACATCAATATAACAAACGCCTCTTTCAATAATTGCCATACCGCTTTAATAGCATGGTCAAAAGTTAAAGGTGTCAAAGTGACTGGATTCACTGCATCTTCAACACCTACCATCCTTTCAATTAACGATGCCCATGGTGTCACGCTTTCATATGGGAAAATTAAATTGTATAGAAAACTGCTTTTGAACGATACCAAAACCTCAACGGATATACGCTTTGATCATTTGACCATTGACTGATTTAAATCTGGATCAACATGAATAATCGCGTTAGAAAGATAGGGTAAATGTTTCATAATCTGATCCTTTACGGCCTTTGCAATCTCATGACCTTTTTCAACAGAAATATCGGGTGAAACCGCAATATTGAGTTCCGCGTGCACTTTATGGCCAACCCATCTGGCACGTACTTCTGAAACATCCAAAACTTCTTTAACATGTCTGGCTGAATGCTTAAGTTCTTCAATCAATTCCGGTTCAACCCCGTCCAAAAGCCGTACAAAAACTATTTTTATTGAATCCCATACAATTTTGAAAATAGTTAAAGTAATTAATACACCAATAATCGGGTCAGCCAAAGGATACCCCAATGAAACTCCCAAAGCACCAAACAATACCGCCAAGCTGGTAAAGCCATCTATACGAGCATGATAGCCATCCGCTATAAGAGCGGCGCTATTGATTTCTTTGCCAACTTTGATACGAAAAACAGCCACCACTTCATTGCCAATAAAACCAATCAAAGCAGCTAACATCACAGCTTTCAAATTTTTTACAATTTCAGGGTGAAAGAAACGATGAATAGCTTCATACCCTGCAATAACTCCGCTTACAAGCACCGTTAAAATAACAAAAAGCCCTGCTAAATCTTCAATACGGCCATAACCATAGGTGAATCGTTTATTAGGCTTTAATTTTCCTAAAGTAAAAGCAATCGCCAGCGGTATGGCTGTAGTTGCATCACCAATGTTGTGAATAGCATCAGCCAAAAGGGCGATACTATGTGAAAAATAAAAAACAATTATCTGAAAACAACTTGTCACAGCCAGGATAATAAAAGACCATTTGACAGCCCACAGACCTCGATCATTGGTCGTAATTGAACTATCAATTACCCCATGAGTGTGTCCATGGCCATGATTATGACTACCTTCATGTGTATGTTTATGCATATTTCCCAGGTCTACCCAATATATTTTATCCTTCTATGACTTTACTAATGAATCTCCCACACTAACCATCACTATCCCTTTAGCACCTCATTGACAGCCTTAAGAAGATCTTGAGGGTTAATAAATTCAACAAAACGATCTATCCCTTCTTTTTCCCCAATCTTTTGGGTGATGGAAGTCCTTTCAGCGCTTTTTTCTGTATACAAAATATATTTAACATCCTGAGTTTTAGCCATCATTTTTAACTTCAAAATCACCATATCCCCGGATATATCAACTAATCCTAATTTCACCAAAGCAACATCGGGAACGGTATGGGAGACCCGTTCAATACCCTCCGTTCCGTTTTGCGCAGGATTAACCATATAACCGGCATTTAAGAAAACAGATCCGATTTTGTTCAAAATTTCCGGATCACTTTCAATGATACATATTTTCCTTGGTTCTCTTGTCCCTGATGGTGTTATTTTAACACCAGTATTCGACCTTTTTTGGATAATGGTCTCAACTTCGTGAAGCAAATCAGCAATTTCAAATGGTTTGGCCATAAAACCATCGATATTAACTTCTTTAAAAAGCTGTTCCATATTAGCCCGGGCTGTAAGGACCAAAACCGGATATTTCGGCTGGCTGCCCCCATAGCAAATTCTTTGATAAAATTCCAAACCACCCATCTGGGGCATATTCATATCTAGGATAATTAAATCCGGTTTTACCGTTTCTAATTTGGCCAAACCTTCAACCCCATTATTGGCTGTTTCGACATGATAATTCTTGGATTTCAAAGTAATCTTCATTAATTGCTGTAAATTAACTTCGTCATCAATCAATAATATGATCTTTTGTTTATTCTGTTCGCTCATGACACTATCCTCCGCTCTTGTATAGGAAGTATAAAGTTAAATGCGGTCCCCACACCGGGTTTGGATTCAGCCCAAATTTTCCCTCCATGCCGGGCAATGATTTCTTTACAAATGGCGAGTCCAAGCCCCGTTCCCCCTTCTTCATTCTCCTGTGCTGATTCTATTTGTTGAAATTTTTGAAATAGTTTGGCTAAATCTCCTTCTGCAATTCCCTTTCCTGTATCAATGATACTCACAAGAATATGATTTTCCGAGGACTTTTCCTGCGTCTTGACTGTGATTCCACCTTGCTTGGTGAATTTAACCGCATTGCTTAAGAGATTATTTAAAACCTGGACCATACGGTCGCTGTCGAAAACGACCTGCGGGATTTTAGAATCAAACTCAGTTTTTATATATAACCCCCGACTTTTGGCAACATCCTTTTGGGCTTCAGTCACTTGGGTTATCACCTGATTAATGTCATTCATCATAAAATTCATCTGCAATTTACCTGCCTCGATCTTGGTCAAATCCAAAATATCATCTATAAGCCTTTTTAAACGGTCTGTTTCCTGCTTGGCCCGACCTAAAATGTCTTTTTGTTCGCTGTTAATTTGCCCGGCGGTTTCCTGAATAATTAAATCTACAGCCATTTTAATTGAAGCCAGCGGGGTACGCAATTCATGCGATACCGTTGAGGTAAATTCTTTTTGCATTTCATACATAGCTTTTAATCTTTTATTCGCCATTTCCAGCTCTTGTTCATGGGCCTTGGCCTGGGTGACCAAATCATAGTGCTCGATAGACTGGCGGACGGTCGAGAGTAACTCCGTGGTTTTCCATGGCTTGCTGATAAACCGGTAAACCTCCCCAATATTAATGGCTTCTTCCGCTGAAGAAAAATCAGTATACCCCGTAAAAAGGATCCTGATGATATCAGGATGCTTATCTTTGATTTCTCTTAAAAATTTTACCCCTTGAATTTCCGGCATGCGCTGATCAGAGACCATTACTTTTATTTTTTCCTGTGTTAAAATTTCTCTGGCTTTATCCGCACTACTGGTCGTCAAAATTCCATAGGGTTCTTTGATAAATAATCGCTGCAGACCGTCAAGAATGCTTTCTTCATCATCTAAAAATAGGACCTTTATTTCTTTTGACATAAACTTTTCTCCCATTAGGTCATTTTGATCCACTGACCGCACCAACATAAAAAGCATTAAGAATATCACGCCGTCCGATCACACCCACAATCTCTTTTTTTGATAATACCATGACAGGCAGTGTATGGATATTACGTTCACACATGATCTTCATAATTTCGTAAAGACTTGTCTCATCGGTGATCGTCACAACCTCATGGGTCATAAGCTCTGCCACCTTCATTCCCCCATAATCCGGTGCATCTTGGTTTTCCATTTGCACGACCATCTTCTTCATAAGATTAAACAGGTCTGTTGCTGTGACAATCCCGCGAATGTCCCCATCTTTCCCGCATACAGGGACACCACTGATCTTAAAACGCATCATTAAATGGGCCAAAGTCGTGATGGTTTCATCTTCTTTGATCGTGATCGCAAATTTAGACATCAAATCCATGGCTTTGATGCTTTTCAGTTTTTGTTCCAATTTCTTGTTATTTTCACTATTCATAGTTGCCCCCTTTGTATGGGTAACATCACCGTGAAGGTAGTGCCCATCCCAACTTTCGATTCCACCTTGATATCTCCTCCATGTTTTTTAATGATCTCGTAGCTGACACTTAATCCCAGTCCTGTGCCTTGGCCTACCGGCTTGGTCGTAAAAAACGGATCAAATATCTTCTTTAAATTATCCTCTGTTATCCCATTACCCGTATCACTGACACCAATACAAACATAACCCTGCTGCTGATAGGTCTTGATCATTATCTTTCCCCTCTCCTGCATGGCCTGGGAGGCGTTGACCAATAAATTAATAAACACCTGCCCCAACCGTTGAGGGTTCGCATTGACTAAAGGAGTCTGGCCATATTCTTTAATTAATTCTGCTTTATATTTCAACTCGTTTTGGACAATACTTAAAACACTATCAATGACTTCTTCGACCTTGATTGGTTCTATGTTTTCTACCCTATCTTCCCTGGAAAAAGTCCTTAAATCCAACACGATCTTGCGGATCCTCTCAAGCCCACGCCCGGAATGCTCCAATAGCTTGTTGAT
>Ga0207074_1081_pt1 | contig 15932 bp, 8 predicted proteins | sample Alteio_BWMinHeat_66_FD_153567 | JGI IMG/M metagenome (GOLD analysis project Ga0207074, IMG submission 153567) | Enriched cells from forest soil in Barre Woods Harvard Forest LTER site, Petersham, Massachusetts, United States -... | ecosystem: Environmental > Terrestrial > Soil > Temperate forest >...
CTTTGAAATCTGGTCTTGTAATTGTTCTTTCTCTTTTGCTGGTAATTTTGCTTGTGCTTGTGCTGCGTCAAGCTGTGCTTGTAAAGTCCTCTCTCTCTCTCGTGCTGCTTCCTCTGCCGCTCGTGCCGCTGCTTCTGCTTGTGCTTGTGCTTGTGTCTCTGCCGCCACTCGTAACGCTTGCTCTCTCGCCGCTTGCGTTGCTCTCTCAAGTTCTGAAGCCAATCGCGCTCTTTCTTGCTCAAACGCTTGCGCTTGCTCTCGAGCCTCTGCCGCTCGCTCTTGCTCTCGTGCTGCCGCCGCTGCTTCTGCTTGCGTCTTTGCTTCCGATAACGCTTGTGCTGCCGTCGCTAACGCATCATCCTTCTGTCGTAACATTTGCTCTTGTTCTCGGGCCGCGTGCTCTCTCGCTGCTCGTTCTCTCTCAACGTCGGATTGTAATCTGTCCGCTCTCCGTCTCGCTGCTTCTAATGGAGACGCTCCTGAGGATTTTTTTTGATCTTTAAGTCCTCCTTTTCTGCCTCTTCGATTAGCTTCTTCAAGTTGTGTTTGTGTTTTCCCTAAGTCTGTTTTTACTGTCTTTAATTGCCCATCTAGCTCATCTGCTCGTCCTTCTGCTAGCCCTAGTGCACTTCTCACTTGATTGTTTTCGCTATCCCTCTCTTTTATTTTTTCCTTAAGCTTTGCAATCTGCTTTTCTAAACTTTCTTTCTCTTTCGCTGATAATTTTGCTTGTGATTGTAATTGCTGTGCCGCTCTCATCGTCTCTTGTGCTTGAGCTTCTGCCATCTCTAACGCTTGTGTTCGTGTTTGTAATGATTTCTCTAATTCCGCTACCGTCGCATCTCGTGCTCCTAATGCTTCTTGTGCCACTGCCAATCGTGCGCTTCCTTGCTCCAAGCCTTCTCTCAATGTCGCCAACTCTTCTCTTTGGGCCGCTAATACTCGTGTTGCCTTTGCTGTTCGTTCTTCTGATTCCTCTACCGTCTGCGCTCGTGCTCCTAATGATTCCTCTGATTTTTTCAACTCCGCAGATCGTGCATCTAACGCTTCTCTTTGGGCCGCTAACGCTCGTTCTGCCGCCTTCGTTTCTTCCGTTCGTCTCCCTAACTCATCTCTTTGGGTCGCTAACGCTTGTTGCTCTCTTGCAAATTGCGCTTGTGATTCCAGAAACTCTCGTGCTGCAGCTTCTGTTCGTTGTGTTTGTGCCTCTAATGATGCCTCTACTTCTGATATCGTTACCTCTCGTGCCGCTAACTTATCTCCTCTTCTTCCAAGCTGTTCTTCTAAGCTCGTTAACGCTTCATCTTTCTCTTCTGTCGTTTTTCGATCCCTTGCTAACGTTTCCTCTCTCTCTTCTAATATTCGTGCTTGTTCTTGTTGTTCCCTTTCTAACACTTGCATTGCCGCTGCTTGTTCTTGCGCCGCCAACTCTGCCGCTGCTCGTTCCCTCTCAAGATCTGCCCGTACTTCTTCTGTTTGTGCAGTCGCTGCCGTTAATGCTTGCTCTTGCTCTAATCTTCTTGTTTCAAGCTCTGTAACTTGTGTTTGTGATTTCGTTAATCTGGCTTCTGCCGCTTGCTCTGCTTGCCTTGCCGTCGATAACGCCACTGCTTGTGTTGCAAATTGCCCTTGCATCTCTCCCAATAATACATCTTTCTCTCGTAACGCTTGTGCGTGCATCTCTGCCGCTTGCGTTGCTTCATCTCGTGCTACGCCAAGCTCTGCCCGTACTTCTTCTGTTTGTGTATTCGCTTGCGCTAACGCTTGTGCTTGATCTTGTGCCGCTTGCGTTAACGTCTTCACTTTCCCTTGTAACGCTTGTGTGCCTCGTGTGCTCTTTTGTGCCGCCGCTTGTTCTCGCTCAAACGCGGATTGTAATCCTTTCGCCCTCCCTCTCTCTACTGTTAACGCTGCCTCTAACTCTCGTGCCAATCGCTCTGCCGCCTTTGCTCTGTCGTCTGCATTCCGTTTCGCTGATTCTAATTCTTGTTTTTCTGAAGGTAATGCTCTTTTAGATCCTGAAGTTTTTCTAATTTTGTCCTCAGCTTCTTTAAGTCTTGCTTTTGCTTCCTCTAACGCTGCGCTTGCTGCCTCTGCTTGCCTCCTTAGCACATCTACTTGTCCTTCTGATAGCCCTAATGCACTTCTCACTTGATTGTTTTCTCTCTCCCCCTCTTCTATTTTTTTATTAAGTTTTGCAATCTGCTTTTCTAATCCTTCTTTCTCTTTCGTTGATAATTTTGCCGATTTCCATTCTGTTTCAAGCTGTGATCGGCTTTCCAATAATTCTTGTGCTTGCGTTTGCATACCCGCGCGTTCTTCTATAAGTTGTCTTTTCTTTTCCGTTAACGATGCCGCTCGTGCCTCTAACGCTTCTTGTTCCGCCGCCAATCTTGCGTTTCCTTGTTTTAATTCTTCTCTTTCCCGATTCGCCTCCTCTTGCGCCTGTTCTGCCCCACTCCTCATCTCCTGCACTTGAGCTTCTAGTGTCGATAACGCTTGTCCTCGTGCATCTAACGCTTTTCCTTCCGATGCTAATCGTGCTCTTTCCCTCGCTAATACTTCTTCTGATTGCCCTAACTCTCTGGCTCGTGTTTCTAATGATGCCTCTGTTTCTTTCAACTCTATCGCTCGTGCCGCTAACGCTGATTGTCCCTCCGTCAATTGCGCTCTTTCTTGCTCTGATGCCTCTAACATTCTCTTCGCTTCATCGGACATCTCTTGTGCTCTGGCTTCTGATCCCGCTACACCAGTCTCTCGTGCTTGTAATGCTTCGTGTTCTGCCACCAATTGTATTCTTTGATCCTCCAACCCTTTTGCGTGTAGCGCTACTCGTGTTTCTGATTCTATTAGCCCCTCCATTCGTCCATCTAACGTTCGCTGTAACGCACTCACCTCTGCCGCTTGTACTCCTAACGCTTCTCTTTGGGCCGCTAATGCTTGTTTTGCAGTCTCTGTTTGTTCCGTTCGTCTCGCTAATTCTTGTTGCTCTCTTGCAAATTGCGCTTGCAATTCCGACAACGTTTGTGCTGCAGCTTCTGTTCGTTGTGTTTGTGCCGCTAATGATGCCTCTGATCCCGCTACCACAGCCTCTCGTGCCGCTAAAGCTTCTTCCTGTTCTCTTCTCAATCTCGCCAATTCTTCTTGTGCACGTGTCGCCTCCTCCTGAACTCGTTTCCTTTCAGCCTCTAACTCTTCCCGTCCTCTAGCAAGCTCTTCTTCTGATCCCAATAACTCTGCAGATCGTGTTTCTAATAATGCCTCTGATCTCGCTACCACAGCCTCTCGTGTCGCTAACACCTCTTGTCCCGCTGCCAATCGAACGCTTTCTTGCTCTGCCGTCGCTAAGGCTTGTCGCGCTCTCTCTGCCGCTTGCTCTTGCTCTCGCAACGCTACATCTCTTTGTCGCGCTGCCTCGTCTTTATCTCGTACCGCTTGACGTTCCCTTTCTAATGCTTGCTCTTTTTCTTGATCCGCTTGCGTTGCTTCCTCTCGTGCTTTTCGCTCTGCTTCCTTCGCCGCTTCTAATATTTCTCCTAATTTATCTAACCCTTTTTCCGATTTCCCTGTAAATTTGCTAAGTTTTTTCGTTGCTGCTGTCAACGCTGCTTCTAGAGCTTGTTGTCGACCCAGCGCCACACCCATCGCATCATTTGCTTTCGCTGCTTCACCTGACCTTACTATACTTTCTTTCACCGCAGCTTCCCTTTCTGTAACCGCAATGTCCCTTTCTCTAACCACCGTTGCGTTTTTTGCACGAAGCTGTTTAATCTCGATGCTTAACGCTTGCTCGCTCACATTTACTGTCGGTTTCGCTTGTGATTGCGCTTGTGCCTTTGTCGCTTTTGGTTTTTTTGGTTCCGCTTGCTTTTCTAGCTCCGCTTGTTTTTCTTGATCCATCCGCTTTACCTGTGCCTCCAGCTCCTTTGCTCGTGCCTCTGCAGCTACTCTCGCCGCCTCCACCTCCGTTTTCGCTTCCTCTGCTTTTCGCGCTGCTTCCTCCGCCACTGCTTGTGCTGCCTTCGCTTCTTCTGCTTTCCTTTTTGCTTCCTCTAGTTCCAATCTCGTAGCTTCTGCTTCCTGCATCTCTACCGCTAATGATCGTCCTACCCCTGCTGTCGCTCCAAATTCTACCTTTGCACCTTTCAATCGTTTTTGTTCTTCTTGTAATCTATCGCTTTCCATCTGTGCTATCTTTGCTTCTGCTACCGCCAACTTTCCTTCTAGCGCAGAACTCCCTCTTGTTGCTCCGGCTAACGCTTCATCTCGTTTTTCTAATTCGCCTAGCGCTTTTGCTTCTGCTGCCTCAGCACGCACTATTCGCCCCTTCACATCATCTAATTGCATCGTTACACGGTCTCTTTCTGCTTCGGTTCCTTCTCTTTCTTCCCGCACCTGTCTTTCTCTTGCCTCTGCTTGCGCTAACGCCTGTTGTACTTTTGATTTATCCTGTTTGTCTTTGAATGATTCCGTGACTGAGCTCAGTGCTGTTTCCGCTGTGGTTATAAATTTCGTTACGGTATCTTCTAAGTTACCAATATTTTCAGAATTATCCAAAACACCTTTAAATAAAGTGGTATATTTCTCTCGCACTTCTTCCAGTTTTTCTGAAAGAGAATTTTTCGCTCCCTGTGGTTTTACTTGTGCTAATTGCTCTTCTTTTAACGCATCAAACTTTTGTTTGAATACCCGCTGCGCTTCTTCAGCTTGTTCGGATTGAAGTGCTCGCGGTTCACGTGACGCTTCTGCTACCCCTATCCCTGCCGCCTGCTCTAGATCGCGCACCTCCTGTGTTAGTCCTGCGAGACGTTGTTCAAATTGGGCTGTCCTGCGGTCTAATGTGCTTTGTAATGCTGAATTTTCCAGTGCTAATTTCCGTTCTAATTCTGTAGTCAAATTTAATTCTTCTGGTTGCTTTAATCTATCCAACAGGATACGTTTCAGATCTTTTTCATCTTTCAGAAACAACGCTGATAACATCTCTTCTCTGGCTTCATCTGACGATACAATCCGATCTCGGTTCTCCATAATAGTCGCCAAATGTTCGGTGACAAAATCACCAACAGGCGTTGAAGGCGCATCCTGATCCTCGGACAACAATAAAACTGCATTCTTGAGTTCTGTTTGAATCTCAGAGACCGCGGCTACACCTCTAGCATCCAGACCCTCTTTCTTGTCTTCTAAATCGTGATCGAGTGATAGAAAATACTCATCTATAAAAGTCTTGAGTTTCGCCTGCTCTGAGAGCGCTCTCGCTTTTTCTAATTCTTCTTTAATATCCTCAATACCCCCCATCAACTCTGATACCGCCATTTTGCTATCACGAGACACGGCGGCCACTTCTTCATAACCCACCACCTTCTCATCAACATATTCTTTAATCATTTCAACTACAGTTTCAATAGGTATTGGAAATGACATATCCGCAGACTCAAGTAATTTTGGGATTTTTTCTCTAAGCACTTTTTGTCTTTTATTTGCATCCTCCCTATACCCAGCGACTATTTTCATCACTTCGCAATAAAGGTACTCGCGTACAAAAAACCTTAAAATTTGCTCGACCGTTTCGAGAACCTCTTCCTCATCCGCATCTGCAGTTGGATCTTTTATATCTTCATCATCTTCAGGCATGCGCACCACCTTAACTTAACAATTTTTTAAGTTACTCTTTTCGACAGGTTTACTGACATTAAGTTCAAGTTTTTTAAGAAATGCGTGCAATTACAAGAAAAAATAATCTCATTGAACACAGTGGCACGGTGAAAATGTCGTTGTTTTGCATACAGACTTGTTATTATGGAGAGTGATTATTCACGAATTAAGCTTACTCGCTGATGCGAAATTCAATCGGTTTGCACTGATAGAAGCAATTGACGCGCCTGTCTAAGTTCTTACAAAGGCATTTCACTCAACATTTTTTTAGATTTTTCTATGACTGCTTTTTTGGCTTTAGGTGACATCTTGTTAAATAGTTCACTAAATTTTTTAGTCATTGAGCTGACCCTCCGGTTTTAAAGTTTCTATATGTTCATCATATAAAGTATCCGCGATAGGCACATAAATTTCATACCACCGATTATTTCCTGTTTTCTCTCCTCCTCAAATCTACCGCCTTCCCTTAAAAAAACTCCGTAGGAGTTCGCTCGCAGGCTCCGCCAACACGCCGCCTTCAAAAGTCACGCGATGGTTTAAACGTTCGTCTTGTAATACATTCAAAACGCTGCCAGCCGCCCCGGTTTTGGGATCAAAAGCGCCAAACACTAAACGTTGGATACGGGCGTGCACCATGGCCCCGGCACACATTACACAAGGTTCTAGGGTTACATAGAGGGTGGTATTGAGGAGCCGATAGTTTTTAAGATGAACAGCGCCTTGCCGTAGTGCCTCAATTTCGGCATGGGCCGTGGGATCAGAGGCGCGTATCGGTTGATTCCACCCCTCCCCAATGATTTCATCCTGGAACACCAAGACCGCTCCCACCGGCACCTCGCCTTCCGATTCCGCCTTCTTGGCCAGTTCCAAAGCGCGCGTCATCCATTTTTGATCAAAAGACAAAATATTATGGGGCATAAAATCTCAAAATCCGATAGAATATTCAGCTATACGGCACAAAATTTAACACAATGGGTCACGTTATACCATGTCAAAAGTTGTCTTTAGCGTTTCGGAATTAAACCAGGCTACCCAACGACTATTAGAAACCCAATTCCCTTCCATTTGGGTAGAGGGGGAAGTTTCTAACCTGGCTAAACCAAGTTCTGGCCATCTCTATTTTTCTTTAAAAGACGCAAAATCTCAAATTCGATGCGCGATGTTTCGTCATAAAGGACTGAAATTAAATTTTGAACCCCGCAATGGGCTTTTGGTACAAGTTCAGGCCAAAGTCAGCCTCTATCCCGATCGAGGCGATTATCAACTCATTGTGGAAAACATGGAAATGGCCGGGGATGGCCTGTTAAAAAAAGCTTATGAAGAGTTGGTCCAAAAACTCGCCAAAGAAGGTCTCTTTCAAGATCAATGGAAAAAACCGCTCCCTGCTTTACCCGCACATATTGGCGTTATTACTTCTCCAACAGGCGCCGCCATTCGCGATATTTTAAGCGTTCTAAAAAGACGTTTTCCCAAAATACCCGTTACCCTTTTTCCCACCAAGGTACAAGGCGCAGAGGCTGCACCTGAAATTATTCGTGCGCTTAGTCTTGCCAATCAAGATCCCACACTTGAGGTTTTAATCCTGGCACGAGGCGGCGGCAGTCTTGAAGATCTGTGGCCTTTTAACGAAGAATTGGTCGCAAGAGCCATCTTCGAATCTTCTATTCCCATTGTAACGGGCGTTGGCCACGAAATAGATTTTACCATTGCAGATTTTGTCGCAGATAAAAGAGCGCCCACCCCTTCTGCGGCAGCAGAATTAGTTGTTCCAGAACAAATCGCTTTACACCAACAATTTTCAGTTTTAGAAAATCAATTAATCCAAACCATCAACAAATATTTGCAACACCAAGCTCAACGTTTAGATTGGCTACTAAAACGCATTCAACATCCTGGACAACAAATTGCTTTTCATTTGCAACGCGCCACGACTTTAGAAAGTAGATTGATCTCTACGATACGCCAAGTATTCAAACAAAAGCATATCGTCTTAAACAGCGCAATGCGTGCGCTAGACGCGGTAAGCCCACTGGCAACCTTGGGACGTGGCTATGCAATCGTCTCTGCTGGAGAAAACAAAAATATTATTCGTTCTGTTGAAGAAGTGGCTATAGGAGACTTATTAGAAATCCGGTTTAAAGATGGAATTGTAGAAGCCAAATCAAGCGATCGTCATTTGCACGTAAAAGACAAGCTAGAGAAAGTAGAAGCGTCTGCATAAAAAAGGGCGGAAACCTATCCGCCCTTGCAATTTTTTATACCACTTACTATTTATTTAAATCGCAACTGGACTCGCATTCCAACAATGTCAAGATTACGTTTCGGTGCATCGTTCGCAGGGTGAATAGCTGCACGAATGTAGTTTAATGACACGCGAATATTATCGGTGTAAAACCAATTCAAGCCCAACGAGACATTCCGTTCAGAACCACCACGCAGGTTTTTATTGTTCAAGTTCACGCCATCATACCGAGCAGCAATTTCCCATGCGCCATAGGAATGGTTTGGTTTAACTGATCCAAATGAACCATCTCGAACATCATACTCATGCGCTTCACCGGTTAAGAGATAACGCGTTTGCAAATTCCAACCATCAAAGGTTAAAGTGCCCGTTGGGTCGCCCACACGATGAACATAGACCGTCGTGTAGTCTCCTTCCAACATCCAAGGACCGCATTGACGCGCTGCCTCAATGTTAAAAGACCTGACATTGTTTGCACGAATAACGGAATGTTGGAGCTGACCATTAACTACACTCGTATAATTGGGATTACCGGTTGTCGTATTAACCAAGTCCGCAGTATTTCTTGCAACACCCCCAGGCCCGACCTTAAATGAAGGTCCCATGATGGGCCTACCAACTGCTATAGCTCCCCCACTACCAACATCAAAAGCAGTATTCGCCAATGTGCTTTCAAATTCAGCATAAGCACCCGACACCCCAAAATGCCAAACATCGCCGAGTTCGTGCACAGGCGCAAACGTACCCCGTAAAGTACCGTGCCATCTATCTCGCTTGGTTTGAGCCCAGGAGGCCATATGATCCGGTGCCATCACACTCAAAGTAACCGCACCTTGATCCCACCACATATCCGTCATTACCCCAAGACCCGGCTCAGGACCAAAGGCACGGGTAACCAAGCTTCGTTCCAAGAAGGGATTCCAAGAACCACTATTGGAATTGTCTAAACCAAACCAGTTGCCTTGAACACGTCCAAAGAATACTTGGTTATTCGGAAGAAAACCGGAGTAAGCAATCCAGGTATCGCTAATACTAACAGTGCCTGGCCCAGTAAAGCTTAAGGCCAAGGTATAATCCCAATCGGGGCCAACACCGCCGTCAAAATATAATTCCGCGACCCGTATTTTAGAACCGCTTGGAAAATCGCCCATTTTATCGCGAGCGCTGCCCATAAAAAGTGTGGAATCTAAACGCAGTAAACCACTTAATTTAAACCAATAATCCGCGTTGTCGGGATGAATAAAAGAAACGCCCCCTTGAGAACCCAGTTTCCATCCTCCTCCAAGATCCCATTCACGCTTTTCATGTTCTATGACATGCGCTTTGGGTGCGGACTGATGTCCCTGGTGATGATGATGTCCTTGGGCTGCAACCACATTGCCGCTTGCCGTAACACCAACAAATGCCAAGCCACTTGCAATTCTTTTCGCAATCCTAGAGTACATTTTCTTCCTCTTCATTTAAATTTCCTCCACCAATACGCATTAAGCGCATCGCCAAACCAGAACCGTATCACAGGTTCGTTGCATATGCTAGTACTATTCCTTTATCTTAAATAATTGTCAAGACACAAATTATCGTGGAATGAAAAAAAAGAAATACTGTAGGTCAAAAAATTTATTGAGGTTCTTCGTTAGAAGCTGATGACAAAAACTCTACCTTTGCCGCTTTCAAAACCTTGGTTGCGTATAAGGCATACTCGAATTGACTCGAAAAATCTACTAAGTTCTTTTGATATTCATTGGCTAAATCAGGCGCTAGCTTTTCCCAATCCCCTGGAATAACCTGCTCAATCTTTAATACTAAATAATCCCCTGAAGGTAATACAACCCCACGGATATTTTCTTGCTTGTTATCGGGATCAAAGGGTATCTGGAAAGCGCTCATCACGATTGAGCGATCAATTTCCGAAGGGGTTCTTAAAACCCCTTTTTTCACAATCCAGGGTAACTGATGATGCTTGGCAAGTATTTCTGGCTTTTCGCCCTTTTGTAAATCTTTAACAATCGCCTCACCCTTTTCTTGAATGCGAATTTTGGTTTGTTCTGCTAATAAATGATCTCGGATCTTCTTTTCAGCTTGTTCTACTGTTTCCTGAACCGCTGGACTATGCGCCTTTAAACGAACGACTACCATCACAGTGTCTGACACTTTAATAGGCTCGCTATTATGACCCTGTTTCAAGATGGCATCACTAAAGGCGATTTTTCGAACTTCTGGATGATTGACAAGCCCTTTACTCACCGTATTACGCTCATCCCGTTCAAAAGCTTCTGTCTCTTGTACTTTTAACGCCATTTGGGCAGCAATAGACTGAAGATTGGTTTCTTCAAAAGAACGTTTGGCCAGTTCTTCCCCTTTTGCTGCAAACTGCTCTTGTGCGCGCTCACGTTTTAATTGTTGCATGACCAAATCTTTTACCTCTTTATAAGGTTTAAGTTCTGCTGCTTTATGATCGATTAATTGGATAAGATGATAGCCAAACTGTGTACGAACCGGTTCACTAATCTCTCCCGGATTTTTAAGTGCAAAAGCAACTTGCTCAAATTCAGGCACCATTTGGCCGCGCGTAAACCACCCCAAGTCACCCCCTTTTTCTGCAGAACCCACGTCATCAGACTCTGCTGTAGCAAGTTTGGCAAAATCTGCGCCTTCCTTTAATTGTTTTGCCAAGGCCGTAATCTCATTTTTTGCTTTTTCGATCTCAGCTGCACTCCCCTGTGCAAGGCGTAAGATATGCCGAGCTTGAACACGCTCTGGTACACTATAGGCTTCTTTATGCGCCTCATAATAGGCATGTACTTCTTCTTTATTCACGGTTATTTTTTCTATCAACGGGTCTAAAGAGAGTTCTATATACTCCAAAACCACTTGTTCAGGCTTCACAAAACTGGCCTTATGCGCTTCATAATAAGTTTTGATTTGTTCAGGAGAAAGTTGGATCCCTTTTCGCACTAATGCAGCAGGAAGTGTCATAAAACCAAAATCTCGCTTTTGATCAATAATGGCGACCATATTTTTTAATTCATTGTCCAGAATAAAATTCGATTGGGCCAATCCTTGCTGTATTTGCCCAATTAATGCATCTTGGGTTAATTCATGCCGAAAGAGTGCATCGGTATAACCCGCTTGTTCTAAGGTCTTCAAATAAAGATCTTTTGAGAATTTTCCGTCGACTTGAAATGCAGGAATTTGTACTAAAAGATCTACAATCTGATTTTCACCCACTCGAAGCCCTAAGGTTTTTGCATCCGCTAATAATGCACTGCGTTGAATGAGCAGGGTTAACATCTGATTTTTCAAGGCCTTTACGTCAACTTTTTCTCCCATTTGACGTCCATATCTTTCGGATAAAGTGTCAACAGCGCGCCAAGTGATTTTTTCACCATTGACTTTTGCAGCGATATTCCCTTGACCACGCTTGCCTATTGAAAAATAATCATTGAGGCCCAAAAAGACAAAAACCGCTGCAATTACTAATACAATTAACCAGCTTACTATTCCTTGGGCTTTTTCACGAAGTATTTGTAGCATAAATCCATCTATTTCAAAGGTTGGCGGAGCGGACGGGACTCGAACCCGCGACCCTCGGCGTGACAGGCCGATATTCTAACCAACTGAACTACCGCTCCAAATGTTAACTGGTGGGTGCTGAGGGGCTCGAACCCCCGACCCTCGCCTTGTAAGGGCGACGCTCTACCAACTGAGCTAAACACCCAATCTCTTATTGTGGGACCACTTAAGGATCCCCTTTACCTAAGTCACTTTTTACTTTTTGCCGTTGACGGCGTCCTTTAAGGCCTTGCCAGGTTTAAAACCAACCACATTCGTCTCTGGGATTTGCAGATCATCACCCGTTCTTGGGTTACGACCCACTCGCGCCTCTCGTTTCTTAAGCGTAAATCTACAAAAAGGATCTAATATCGCTTTTTCGTCCTTAATCAGAGCCTCTGTGATTTGATTAAAAACCACTTCAAGCACTGCTGCAGCTTTTGCCCTGGACAAATCCGCAGCAGCGGCTATTGAATCTACGAGTTGAGTCTTATTCACACTTGTCCCCTCATTTGCGCTAAAAACAGTATTCAACATAAGCTGGGTGAATTTATACCATAATGCATAGGAGAGAGGCAAGGTTCAATTCTTAAGATTGCTGCTTAATGGTGCGCCGCAGTCCCAGACTCTGAAGAAGCAGGGGGTTGGTCACCTCTCACAGGCAAAATCCCACCAGAGGTTTCCGTTAAAGCGGGCACGACTAAGGGTTCTGGTGCCCTTGTCAAGGATAACTCTAATACCTCATCTATCCAATGTACTGCGTGGATCGTCAATCCCTCAGTGATTTCTTTTGGAATTTCAGACAATTCACGTTGATTCTCATCTGGAATGATGACATCTTGAATACCCGCACGTCTTGCTGCCAAAAGTTTTTCTTTTAACCCTCCGATAGGTAAGACTTGCCCTCGTAAGGTAATCTCTCCGGTCATTGCTACATCTTTTTTCACCGATATCCCCGTCAAACTAGACACCAAAGCAATGCACATTCCAATCCCCGCACTCGGGCCATCCTTGGGGGTTGCCCCTTCCGGAACATGGATATGAATATCATGCTTTTCATAAAAATCATCCGGAATACCCAGTGCTTTGCTGCGACTTCGAACCACAGTCATTGCGGCTTGAATGGATTCTTGCATCACCTCGCCCAATTTACCGGTGCTGGTCACTTTCCCTTTTCCAGGAACGCTCATGGCTTCTATGGTCAACAATTCCCCACCAACTTCGGTCCACGCAAGTCCTGTGACTTGGCCTATTCGATCTTGTTCCTCAGCTTGTCCAAATCGGTAACGTCTAACGCCTAAGTAATGCTCTAGCGCATCGGTATCCACGGTATAATGCTTAATCGTCTTATCTAATAACAAATTTTTCACAATTTTACGGCAGAGCTTAGAAATCTCTCTTTCCAAACTTCGTACGCCAGCCTCTCGAGTGTAGTACCGAATCATCTCAATAATGGCTTGAGCCGTAATAGTTAATTCATTAGGCTCCAGACCATTTTGTTTTAATTCTTTGGGAATCAAATACTGAATCGCGATATTGAGCTTTTCGTCCTCGGTATAACCCGATAAGCGAATGACTTCCATTCGATCGAGCAACGGCAAAGGAATGTTCATAGAATTTGCGGTGGTGACAAACATCACATCCGACAGATCGTAATCGACTTCTAAATAATGATCATTAAAGGAATTGTTTTGCTCGGGATCCAACACTTCTAATAAAGCAGAAGCCGGATCTCCCCGAAAATCCATCGCCATCTTGTCGATTTCATCTAACAGAAACAAGGGGTTCTTCACTTTTACTTTAGCAAGCTTTTGCAAAACTTTGCCGGGAAGCGCGCCAATATAGGTCCGACGATGTCCTCGAATTTCTGCTTCATCGCGCATACCCCCAAGAGACATCCGTACAAATTTACGCCCCGTTGCCCGCGCAATGGATTGACCTAAAGAAGTTTTTCCCACACCCGGTGGCCCAACCAAACATAAAATCGGCCCTTTCATTTTTTGTACACGCAGTTGAACCGCGAGATACTCTAAAATCCGTTCTTTGACTTTTTCCAAACCATAGTGATCGCGATTTAAAATTTCTTCCGCCCGAACGAGATCGCGACGAATTTTGGTTCGGTGTCGCCAAGGAACCGCCAGCATCCAATCCACATAATTTCGAGAGACGGTGGCTTCTGCGGCCAAAGGCGACATCATCTTTAATTTATTAATTTCAATAATCGCTTTTTCCTTGGCTTCTTTCGGCATCCCTACGGTTTCAATTTTTTTCAGGAGATCTTTAATTTCAGACTTCCCACCGCTTTCCTCCCCTAAATCCCCTAGTTCTTTTTGAATGGCCTTCATCTTTTCATTTAAATAATATTCACGTTGACTTTTTTCAATAGAGCGTTTAACACTACCGGTGATTTTTTTCTCCATTTGGATCAGTTCAACTTCTGATTCAATCATTTGAATCAATTGCGCCACACGAGGTTTAAAATCTAAAATTTCTAAAATCTTTTGTTTATCTTGAATTTTTAACGGCATATGCGCGGCGATGGTATCTACCAAACGTACAGGATTGTCAATGCCGGTTAATGAAACAATCACTTCTGTTGAAAATTTGTTGCTGGCCTTCACATAATGATCAAACTGAGTAAACAAAGATCTCAATAAGGCTTGTATTTCTGGTTCATCGGGTACAATGGTGGTAATAATTTCTACATTGGCTAAAAAGAAAGGTTCCGTTTGTTCAAAACTAACAATCTGCCCCCGATCAACGCCTTCCACCAAAAGTTTTATAGTACCATCCGGAAGCTTTAATAACTGCAAAAGGTTAGCAACGGTGCCAATGGAATATAGACTTCCCTCTGTCGGGATATCTACTGCCGCTTCTTTTTGTGCGGTTAATAAGATTTGTCGGCTGTTGACATTGGAAAAATCCAATGCTTGAATGGATTTTTCTCGGCCCACAAACAAAGGGATCACCATATGGGGATAGACGATAACATCCCGAAGCGGCAATACGGACATTTGGGTTGTCATGGTTTTACTCCGCTTTCATTACTTGCTGGTGCCTTGCCCAAAAAGTTTTTTATCGCTATTTTCAAAGATTAATAAGGGTTCAGAATCCCCACTGACCACCGATTCATCAATAACGATTTTCGAAACATCCTCCATAGAAGGCAAATCGTACATCGTATCTAATAATACATGCTCTAAAATAGAACGAAGGCCTCGTGCTCCCGTCTTTCTTTCCATTGCCTTTTCAGCGACTTTTTTCAGAGCCGCTTCTCTAAATTCAATTTCAACACCTTCCATTTCAAACAATTTACGATACTGTTTGGTAAGCGCATTTTTAGGTTCAGTCAAGATGCTTACCAAAGCTTTCTCGTCTAATTCTTCCAAGGTTGCCAAAATGGGTAAACGGCCAACAAATTCAGGAATCAAACCGTACTTAATAAGATCTTCGGGTTCAACTTGGCGCAAGGTATCGCCTACCGATTTTTTATCGTCTTTGCTGGTAATTTCAGCAGAAAATCCAATGCCCCCTTTCTCAGATCGTTGACGAATAACTTTTTCTAATCCAGAAAACGCACCTCCGCAGATAAATAAAATCCCCGACGTATCGACTTGTAAGAATTCTTGTTGCGGATGTTTGCGTCCACCTTGTGGAGGCACCGAAGCCACTGTTCCTTCAATTAATTTTAACAGCGCTTGTTGAACACCTTCACCCGATACATCGCGCGTGATGGAAGGATTTTCAGATTTACGGGAAATTTTATCGATTTCGTCAATGTAAACAATACCTGTTTGTGCTTTTTCAACATCGTATTCACATTTTTGCAGCAACTTTTGAATAATATTCTCAACATCTTCCCCCACATACCCTGCTTCTGTTAACGTCGTTGCATCCGCAATGGTGAAGGGTACATCCAAAAGACGAGCCAAAGTTTCCGCTAGTAAGGTTTTTCCACTTCCAGTGGGTCCAATCAGCAAAATATTACTTTTTCCTAATTCAACTTCTGTATCCTTAACTTTAATACCCAACTGCAATCGTTTGTAGTGATTATACACGGCAACTGAAAGTATTTTCTTGGCTTGGATTTGTCCAATCACATATTGATCAAGGATACGATTAATCTCTTTGGGGGCTGGTAGGCGTGTGGCAAGCGTCGGCCCTTGCTTTTCTTCAATTTCTTCACGAATAATGTCATTACAAAGTTCTACACATTCATCACAAATAAAAACCGATGGCCCAGCAATAAGTTTTCTAACTTCATTTTGGCTTTTACCACAAAAGGAACAATACAACAATTTCCCATCGTGACGCCCACTCTGTTTATCGCCCATGGATTACCTCGCATTTAGTAGTACTCTGTGTAAATGGGGGCATTTCACCCCCTTTCAAGTAATCCTCTAGAAAAACATCCCTCAAACTATTGTAGAAAAATTACCCAATTTAGCGCTCTGTTATCACAGAATCTATTAACCCATACTCAGTA
>Ga0207074_1082_pt1 | contig 15847 bp, 18 predicted proteins | sample Alteio_BWMinHeat_66_FD_153567 | JGI IMG/M metagenome (GOLD analysis project Ga0207074, IMG submission 153567) | Enriched cells from forest soil in Barre Woods Harvard Forest LTER site, Petersham, Massachusetts, United States -... | ecosystem: Environmental > Terrestrial > Soil > Temperate forest >...
ATTGATGATAGTGGCGCATTAAGCCCTTTTGAGGTGCGTGCTAGAGCCAGACGGGTTGCACGCTCATACGGTAACTTAAGTCTGATCGTCATTGATTATTTGCAGTTGATGCAGGTCCCGGGGCACAATGAGCATCGTGCTGCAGAAATCTCTGAGATTTCTCGCGCTTTAAAATCTTTGGCCAGAGAATTGAATGTTCCGGTGGTTGCCATTTCTCAGCTGAATCGTGGATTGGAACAACGGCCGAATAAACGCCCTGTCATGTCAGATTTACGGGAATCTGGTGCGATTGAACAAGATGCCGATCTCATTGTCTTTATTTATCGAGATGAAGTTTATAATAAAGATACCGCGGATAAGGGCACAGCTGAAATTATTATCGCCAAGCAAAGAAATGGTCCTATTGGGGATTTAAAGCTCACTTTCCTTGGCCAATATGCACGGTTTGAAAATTATTCTGCAGAAAGTCGAGCTATGGAAGGGTTTTATGGCGCTCATGCTTAAAGCAGCCACCCCGGAATAGCTAACCTTATAACTTAAAATTTTCAGATATGAAAATTTTAAGGGTTGCCCTTGAATGTGTGAAAAGCGTCCCCATATTAACACTCTCTCTATTAGAAGTGTTAAGATAACAAATCTCTGATAGAGGACAGGTTTTTTGTCGAAATATCTCATCAATTGAGGAGGAAAAAAATGAGCAAACTTAATAATATTCGTCCGTTGCATGATCGTGTGATTATCCAGCGTCTCGAAGAACGAACCACCGCAGGGGGCATTGTTATCCCTGAAACCGCTGGCGATAAGCCTCAGCGGGGCAAAGTAATCGCTGCTGGTCCAGGAAAATTTGAAAATGGTAACTTGCGTAAGCTCGATGTCAAAGTGGGGGACGAAGTACTTTTTGGAAAATACTCTGGTACAGAAGTCAAAGTGGGCACCGAAGATTTCTTGGTGATGCGCGAAGAAGACATCATGGGTGTCATCGAAGCCTAATTGAGTTCTTGTATGGACTTAATACCTTTTTTAAACAATTTATATTTTAGGAGTAACTAACATGGCTGCAAAAGAATTACATTTTGCTGAGAGTGCACGTCGCAGATTATTGCTTGGGGTAGAACGCGTAGCCGATGCGGTTGGCGCTACTTTAGGGCCTCGTGGCCGAAACGTCATTATTCAAAAATCCTTTGGTGCACCTACCATCACGAAAGACGGTGTATCGGTTGCTAAAGAAATTGAATTTGAGGATCCCATTATCAACATGGGTGCACAAATAGTGAAAGAAGTGGCTTCCAAGACTTCTGACGTCGCTGGAGACGGCACCACGACCGCCACAATTTTAGCACAAGCCATCGTCAGAGAAGGCCACAAAGCCGTGGCTGCTGGCATGAATCCAATGGATTTGAAACGGGGTATGGATAAAGCAACTGCAGAGGCTTCGGCTCAACTTAAAAATCTGTCGGTTCCCTGCAAAGACAGCAAAGCGATTGCACAGGTGGGTACGATTTCTGCAAACTCGGATGCATCTATTGGGAACATTATTGCAGAAGCCATGGGCAAGGTCGGTAAAGAAGGCGTTATTACGGTTGAAGATGGTAATTACGACTACAACGAACTAGACGTAGTGGAAGGAATGCAGTTTGATCGCGGCTACATTTCTCCTTACTTTGTGAACGTCCAACAAAATATGAGCTGTGAATTAGAAAATCCGTTTGTATTGTTGGTCGACAAGAAGATTAGTAACATTCGTGAAATGCTACCTATTTTGGAAGCAACCGCAAAATCCGGTCGTTCCTTATTTATTGTGGCAGAAGATGTGGAAGGCGAAGCGTTGGCAACTTTAGTGGTGAATACCATTCGTGGGATTGTCAAAGTCTGCGCGGTTAAAGCGCCTGGATTTGGTGATCGTCGTAAAGCGATGTTGCAGGATATTGCTATCCTCACCAATGCTAAAGTGATTTCAGAAGAAATTGGCTTGAGTCTTGAATCTGCTAAGATGGAAGATTTGGGATCAGCAAAACGCATAGTCATTTCCAAAGAGAACACCACCATTATTGATGGCAGTGGCGAGAGCACGGAAATTGAAATACGTGTCAAACAATTGCGTCAACAAGTCGAAGACACCACTTCCGACTATGATCGCGAGAAGTTACAAGAACGTATTGCCAAATTATCGGGTGGCGTTGCAGTCATTAAAGTGGGTGCGGGTTCAGAAGTCGAAATGAAAGAGAAGAAGGCTCGCGTGGAAGATGCATTGCATGCAACACGCGCTGCGGTGGAAGAAGGTGTGGTTCCCGGAGGTGGAGTTGCTTTGGTGCGGACCATTCCCTTTCTGAAAAAGCTGAAAGGCGATAACGAAGATCAAAATCATGGTATTACCATTATTCTTCGTGCTTTAGAAGCTCCTTTACGCCAAATCGTCGCGAATGCTGGTGCAGAGCCTGCAGTTGTGATTGAGCGCGTTAAGGCAGAATCTGGAAACTTTGGCTACAATGCTGCAACCGGTGAATACGGGGATATGGTGAAGATGGGTATTTTAGATCCCACCAAGGTTACCCGTACGGCATTGCAACAAGCCTCATCCATTGCTGGCCTATTGATTACCACAGAGTGCACGATTTCTGATGTACCGAAGTCTGATAAAGACAGCGGTGGTCATGGCGGCATGGGTGGTATGGGCGGCATGGGTGGTATGGGCGGTATGGGCGACATGATGTAGCCCGAGTCATCAAACGCTGCAAACTGAGCGTATAGCCTTTGTTGTTACTAAAAACCCCGCTTAAAGCGGGGTTTTTTTTTGTCTTTCCTTTCGGTATCATCGTAAATAGTTGAATTAATTTAACCAACAAACTAAAATATAATTGAGTTTGCCCTATTTATATTGACCAAGAATCAATCGTGAGGCAAGGGAATGCTGTTTCAGAAAAAAATGCGCGTAGTCGCTATTACAAGTTCGAGCTTGATTGTTCTTGTGGTCTTATTTTGGTTGGGTTATAAATATCATCAAAATCACCAAAAATCTTTAAGAGACGCAGCCAGTGAAACCAATGCCATTGCTACTCCCTTGTTTGTGAAACAGTCTGTGGATATTCGAAAATCGTTTGAAGGGGTTGTAGAGGCCTATGAATCGCTACAGATGCAACCCTGTTATGTGGTATTTTCTGTTCCTGAAAATGAATTTAAAGAAATTCAAGAGTTGATTCAGACGTTTCCTGGAATCGCTGAAGTCCAAGCACTGAACAGTAGCGCTATGGTGGAAGAAGGCTTTTTAGAATGTATCCACGATTTACAAAAGTCTAAGCCGGGAATGGTGGAAATGCGTGTGGTTTTGACCAATAAAAGTGAGGTATTCCAGCCAGGACAAGTGGTGAATGTTTCTTTAGTATTACAGTCCTTTTAAAGATAACGCGCGGTAAAGGTCATCATTTTTGAGATAAATTTCATACTGCGCTTCATGCTTTTGGGTAAGCCTATGCCGCCAAGTGCGAGGGCATGATTTGCATGTTGCAGTTCATCAGTTTTCATTTTCTCTAAAATTTCTCGACTTTCTTTATCTTGAGGGGGAAGCTTATCCAGATGTTCTTGTAAATGTGTTATGACTTGATTTTCTGTTTCGGCCAAAAATCCCAGACTCCATTTATCTCCCAGAAGACCGTTGAAAATACCTATTCCCAAAGAACCCGCTGCCCATAGAGGGTTTAAGTAGCTGGTTCGTCCCCCCAATGCCTTTATCCGATTCGCACACCATGCTAAGTGACGCTTTTCTTCCTCTGCTGCTTGGTAGAACATGTTGACCAATGCCGGATCACGAGCGACCCAGGCTTGCCCCAAATAAAGCGCTTGGGCACAAACTTCCCCGCTATGGTTAACACGCATGAGGGAAGCAGAACGTTTTTTTTGTTGGAGCGAGAGCGGGGGAAGATCAGATTGATTTTTTGTTAGTTTATTTTCTGATTTTGAAATTAAAATCCTATCACAGTGTAAAATGATTTGATCAAATAGGGAATATTGTCTCATGCTATAAAGGTAGCATGTTTTAATTTTTAACAACAGAAAAGGGGTGATTGATGAAGCGGAAAAAGAAAAATTCTTGGGGATCTTTAGCAGTAGCGGCGATTGTAGCAGCAGGGGCTAGCACTTTATCTATGAACTTAGCGGCCGAGCAAGAGCCGGGAATGGAAAAATGCTATGGAATCGTGAATAAGGGTAAGAGTGACTGCGCAACCCCCAATCATAGCTGTCAGGGACAATCCACCCAAGATGGCGATCCGGCTGAATGGATTTATGTTCCTAAGGGGACGTGCAATAAGATCGTCGGAGGCATTCTGAAGTAAATTGAGAGGTTGTCGTGACACTTCGGGAATTACAACAAGAATTTGTAAGAACCTTGGAAGTTAATCATTTAGATATCCCTTTTTTAAATGGATTTAAGAGGACGGGTTCGCTTTGTCCAGAAAAAGGGATATTGGTTTATAAAAATAACCATAAGCTGGGTTTAACCAAAACCTTGATTCACACTTACCCGGTTCTTTATCGATTGCTGGGAGAAGCCTGTTTTCGAGGTGTTGCGGGTTTGTATATCCATCACCATCATTCAGAGTCTCCTAATTTAGAGGATTATGGCGGATTTTTTCCAGAATTTATAAGACATTTAGCGCTGATCGAAACAGTTCCTTATTTGGCGGACGTGGTGGAATTGGAATGGGCGGTGCATCGCGTGATGATTGGCCCTGATAATGTGGAGTTTGACTGGCAAACACTCTCGTCTGTCCCATTGGAAAAACAGGGAGATCTGATCCTTTATCGTTCAGATAATAGCTTTTTAATACACTCTCCATTTCCAATTGATCGAATTTTTGAAAGTAATCAAGTAGGATTTACGGGAAGCGATATTGTTGACTTATCCGAAGGTGCGGTTTTTCTTTACATTGCTCGCATCGGTTTTGATTGTAAAATAAGACGCATAGACGCTTTTTCTTTGCGCTTGTTACATTGTTTAGATGGGCGTTGTGCTCTGGAACAATTGCCGCTCAGATTTTGTGCGGAAGAGGATGAATATGTCGAAGTGACGGAAAAAATTTTAGCGGCATTGCCTAAGTTGATCCGGGAAGGCTGTATTGCAGGATATCGTCTAGAGACTTAAGCTTCTTCAGTTGCTTCAGCCTCAAAATATTCAGCACGCGCGACTTCCAGTGTCTCTGAATTTTGAGGAGGCCCATCCAATTTACCCAGTAATGCGTTTAAGCTTTGTTCCCAATGAACTTGACGTTTTTTAAGGGTGCTATTTTCCTTTTCCAGCAAACTATTTTTTTCTTCGAGATCTTCCATTTGCAATCGCAATATTTCAAGCGTTTCAATGACGTCATCAATTTTATTTTCCAACTTCAACAGTAAATGATCAGACATCTTTATGCCTCCTACAATGGGCGTCTTAGCAATATTGTAAACCACAATCACAAAGCTGTGTAGGGGTTCAATAAAACACAGTTTCCGCTTGAATGCCGCGTTCTTCCATAATGGAGCGTAGCAATTTTAAGGCCTCTACTTGAATTTGACGGACCCGTTCACGGGTAAGACCCACATCTGCGCCAACCTCTTCTAGGGTTGCTTCATCAAAACCGCATAAACCAAAGCGTTGGAGTAAGATAGAACGTTGTTTATCATTGAGAAGACCCAAACAATCTTCCAATTGATCTCGCATGTTCTTATCTTCTAAAATTTCGGCTGGTCCGTCACTATTGTTGTCCGCTAAAGCTTCCAATAGGGGCTTTTCCGTATCATCTCCCATCGGAGTATCCACCGATAAGGTACGTTCGTTCAGTCTTAACAAGCGGTTCACGTCTTCCGGCGATTTGCCCAAAGCTTTTGCAATGTCTTCGTAAGTGGGCTCATGATCTAATTGGTTGGTAAGTTTTCGTGCTTCGCGTAAATAACCATTCAATTCTTTGATGATGTGGATGGGTAGGCGTATCGTTCTGGTTTGATTCATAATAGCGCGTTCAATATTCTGACGTATCCACCAAGTAGCGTAGGTCGAAAAACGAAATCCGCGTTCCGGATCGAATTTCTCAACTGCGCGAATCAATCCTAAATTTCCTTCCTCCACCAAATCTAGCAGGGATAAGCCGCGATTCAAATAACGGCGGGCAATTTTTACGACCAGACGGAGATTACATTTCACCATGTGGTTTCGGGCCTCTTCTTCACCCAAACGGGCGCGTCTGGAGTAATAAACTTCTTCTTCTGCGGTGAGCAGGGGGGATGCTCCAATCTCGATGAGATAGAGTTGGGTGGGATCGGATTCTTGTTTTCGAGGGTTTCGTAAGGCGCTTTTAGGCTCTGAACTTTCCCAATCGACTCCGATGCAGGCAACCTCTGTTTCTATTTCTGCTGCTTCCTCTTCAACTTCATCCAATGCAGCGACTTCTTCTTCGTCAGTCTCTATTTCTTCTAATAATAGGGTTTCCGATTCTTCAACAATGGGCTTTTCCCAATCTTTTAGCATGGTGTTCCCTCCGATCCGTGGATGTGAACTGGGCAGTTTTAAGATAGACTTTTTCATCTTAGAGTGATTTGTTTTAAATTGCAAATACAATGATTAAACAATACAAAAGCTAAAATATGAAAAAATTAAGAAATACCAGATTTATGATGGGTCTAAAATTTTCTGTATTAGATTTGAGCGCCTGATATAATATGAAAGGGAAAAGTAGGAGGGCAACCTTATGACACGCTTGGAACTCATTCAAGTAATAGCTGCAAAAAATAGTCGGTTGACTGAAAAAAAGGTTGGATTGGCTGTAAGATATATTTTTGACCAGATAACGGAAGATTTAGGGAGTGGCAAACGCATCGAAATTCGTAGGTTTGGTAGTTTCTCGGTTCGTTATCGGGCACCCAGAATGAAGAGAAATCCAAAGACCGGTGTTTCTGTTCGTAAAACTGGAGAATATTCATTACACTTTAAACCAGGGAAGGAGATGCGAGATCGGGTAAATGTGACTTCGCAATAGGAATGATGACTAATGGTGAGAATGGAGTTTTTATGAAATTAAATCAGGGATGGGCAATCTCAGTATTTCTTGCTATGAGCGGATTCGCTATGCCGATCTTGGCCGAATTTGGCGTCAGAGGTTCTGATCTCTCTACGGATGGCTGTGGGACTATTGAAAACACAGACTACGGAAACGCACAAACGGTTAGATTCCATAATGCCATATCCGGGACTTCTTGTTTAACCAAAGAAGAACGGGACCGATTAGGGAATCTTTTACCTTTGAACGAAACCGGACATTTTTATGGTCGATTTAGGCTTGCTTTTAGCACGGCTGTTTTAGATGAAATTAGAAATCGTTCTTCAGGGGTGGATTCAAATGCCACAGTCAATGTGAAACATGTGTCTGATGCACGTACAGCGTTTGAAATTGCGGTAGGGTATTTCTTTTCCTCTAACTTTAGAGGCGATCTTGAATATTTAGCGAACAAAAATTTTACCTATAATGCAAATCCCCTGTTTACTAATGGGCCCGTATCGCGTTCTTTAACCGCCGAGATTAAAAGTAATACGTTATTAGCCAATTTGTATTACGAATTTACGGGTGTTTATCGATTTAGACCTTACCTTACCGGAGGGATAGGGCTTTCTAACATTAGTGTTACTTCCTCTGTCACGCCCACTCCGGTGGGAGCCACTACGCCTGCGCCCCAGAATCCCAAAAAAGGGGGCATTGCTTGGTCTGCAGGGTTGGGACTACGCATTAATATCTTTAAGCGTTGGAGCTTAGATATGGGTTATCGCTATATTCGATTGGGCAGTGGAATTAATATTAAGCCAAATTCGGATACCAAGCTTATCAGCAATTATTCAGTGAATAATATGAGCTTGGGCTTTATTTACTTATTTTAATTTCCCTTTTTTTACGAATAGAAGATGAAGAAAAAATTTACACCCACCTGGGCGATTGGCAAAGTTGGACATTGGCTTTTGAAAAACAAGCCTGCCAGGCGAACCTATCTTTGTGATTTTCAACAGATTTGCAAGGAAGTTCAATCTGGGGATGTTTTGCTTGTTGAGGGGCGTAATCGAATTAGTTCGATTATTAAAAATATAACCCAAAGTCCTTGGTCACATGCGATGTTATGTATTGGTAAATTGGAGGATATTGAAAATCCAGAACATCGAAAGAAAGCTAAGCGCTATTATAAACGTACGCGGTACTATAAACGTAAAACTTCTAAAACGGATTTAAGCGGACTGCTTATCATAGAAACCGATGTGGGTGTAGGAACAATTATAACGGCAATAGAAAAATACAAAAACGATCATATTCGTATCCTAAGACCCCAAGGGATATTGCCGGAAGATATTCAAAAAGTAATAGAGTATGTAATAAGTCGATTAGGGACTCATTATAGTTTTCGCCATATTTTTGATCTTGCCCGCTTACTCCTTCCTTGGGGGTTTTTACCGAGAGAGTGGCGTTCCTCTTTATTCGAGCAAAATGCATTAAAGCCTACAGAAGATATTTGCTCTTCTATGATAGCCCAGGCTTTTGAAAATGTTAATTTCCCAATATTACCCATCATCGAGAAAAAGGGGAAGATTGTACAATGGGTGCATCGTAACCCCAAATTATTTACACCGAGCGATTTTGATTATTCACCCTATTTTTCAGTCATTAAATATCCAATTTTACCTTCAGATAAGAATTTATCTTATCGTGATTTACCTTGGGGTGTTATTAAGGATAAAAAAGACGAAATAAGATGAGTAAATGTGATTATACACTCGAAAATCCATTTGCTGAGACTATCTTTTTAATAGCACTTTCTGTATAATAGTCAGTCATCATTCATAAAAATATTATCATTAGGAGAGATCGTTATGTCACACCCTGTTATTGCAGTACTGGGAGGAGGTATTGCTGGCTTATTTGCTGCGAGAGAATTGCTTCGTAATGGGTATGAAGTCATTTTAATTGAGGCGAGAAATAGATTGGGAGGCAGAGTTTATCCAATTAACATTGAAGGCATTGAATTACAATTAGGTGCGGCTTATCTGCATGATACTGGAGATAGCGAAAATCCGAACATGCTTATTTCAGAATTAAAAGTAGAAAATGGATTGCAAAGCTTGGGACAGGCCGTTCAACTTGATTCCCCGGAAATTACAATCATAAGTGAGGATGAAGAAACATTTGGTTTTGCGCTTAAGCAAATGTTTGAGGGTTGCAATATTGATAGATTAAGTCCTGTTGACAGGGATGAAATGGAGGGTTCCTATGAGGGGGGAGAGGATAATTTTTTCCTATATGATGGGTATTCGGATTTGTTGAAAGATCTTGAGGCAGAATTAACAAGAAACGGAAAATGCCATATATTGAAAAATACGGTAATTACAGAAGTTTTGCATAATGTAGAAAGTAATAACCATTTTTTAAGAACTAAAGATGGAATGGAAATTGTTTGTGGTGGCGTTATTTGCGCGTTGCCAATTGGAGTTTTACAAGGCGGGTTTCTTAAATTTACCCCACCATTGCCAGAGTTATTGGATAGAATTAATTCAGGGAATGCAAGAAGGTTTGTGATTCAATTTGAAGAAAATTTTGTAGATCAACAATGTTCGCACATTATAATGCATGACGAAGAGACTAATACAGCCTTTAGAATTTTGAATGTAGATTATTATAGAAAGGCCAAAAATCCTGATATAAAAGAAAGCAATTGTCTAGTGGTGACGTATGTGCCATTGCATGAAAAAAAGGAAAATTTAACGCCAGATGCGGTTATGAAAAAGATAAAAAATTGTTTAAAAGAACGGTACGAGCAACATGAAGGCGTGATAGAAAGCGGTATGATCATTGCAGAATGTGATTGGGGCGCTGATGATTATTGCAGGGGAGGTTGGTCTAGCTTTAATGAAACGATAATAGATGAAGATGCTTTTAATGAGTGGTTTCGCAAGATAAATAAATATTGCGAAAGTTGCAACATACATTTTGCCGGTGAATATATGTCGAAAGGGGGTAATGGAACGGTCCATGGTGCTGCTCTTTCTGGGAAGCAAGCAGCTTTTGAATTGGAAAAGTCTTTAAAAGAACGAGATATGCCTTTAGATTTAAAACAAGAAGAATTGTTTTTTTCTTGGAGTAAACATATGCTAGAAGCGGAAAGAGGGAGACGTTATCTTGAAAGTAATCCCAATGCTAAACCAGGGTATGCTCCAGGTACGGTAGTATTATATAAACCATCCTTGTAAATGGTTCTTTTATGCCGATTTTTTGGAGATCACAACAAACTCAAACACAATCCAGGATAGGGCTGAACATACCATAAAGATAAGGGCGAGTGGTACTTGGTTGGTGTCCGGCAAATAAGAGACCAGAGCACTAATGGCGGCGCCTCCACCCAGTTGCATAAAACTGTACAGGGAACCCGTATATCCCGCTATTTTACCAAAAGGCGCAAAGGCGCCTGCAAAAATATTTGGCCAAATGAGTGTGCTGCCAAAGTAAAACAGAATCATTGGCACAACGATAACGACAGTGTTAATGCCGTAGATAAATTTCAATGCCATCATCAAGCTGCCAGCCATAAACATGATTGCCCAACCCATGCGTAGCATAAAGTGGGTGCCAAACTTTACGACCATTTTTCCATTCACCAGACCTGCGAGCAACATAGTGCCGCCGCCTCCAAAAAAAGTAATCCAGCCAAATTGTACCGGGCTTATCCCGATTAGCTTTATCAACAAAACGGGACTGGCCGTAAACCACGCAAAGAACGCGCCATAGCTTACAAAGGTGCAAACCGCATATCCCATGAAGATACGGCTGGATAATAGCTGTCCGAAAGCCTGTACAAAAAACTTTCGGCTCAATCTCTCCTTATGATGGTGGGTGCTGGTCTCTTTAAATAAAACCAAAACGATCAGCAATGTTATCAAAGCATACGAGATCAAGAAAAGGAAGCTGGCTCTCCAGCCAAAATAGGTTTGTAAATACCCCCCCAACGTTGGAGCCGCTGGAACAATAAATGCGACGATGATTGAGAGATATCCCCCATATTTGGCTAATTGTACGCCTTCAAAGGAATCCCTGAAAATCGACCGCCAAAGGGATGCCCCTGCACCAGTCCCAAGCCCCTGTATAAGGCGTCCAAAGATAAGCACTTCAACGCTTGGAGCATAAAAGCATATAAAACTGCCAACGGTCATGATGGATAACCCAATAATCAACGGGTACCGCCGACCGATTCCTTCAGAAATTGGGCCATAGATCAATTGTGATATGGAAAGGCCTAACATAAAAATAGCCAATGTCCACTGCACTTCTTCTACGGGTATCTTTAAATCATTGGCTATGGCGGGCACGGAAGGGATGTAAATATCTGACGCAATTCCCGCGAAAAATCCGACAAGCACAACAACAAGAAACAATAGAAAATTTGATTTCACTTTTTACTCCTATGGCAGAGGGCTAAAGCTTAAACGATTCCGTTCACTCAAACAAGCGCTTTGATGAAACAGTACCCCAATATAGTTTTTCAGGTTGGGTGCATACTCATGGACCCATTAAAGTTTTTTGTGGTTTGATTTCCATAAGAATTCTCTGGTAAAATCAGGGTTTTCATTATGGAAAATGTATGGATTTTATGAATCTTGATGTCCCATTAGCAGCACGAATAAGACCCTTGAATTTGGAAGAATTTTTTGGTCAGGAACATTTATTGATTCAAAATGGCCCGCTGCGAAACGCCATTACTTTGGGCAACCCGCACTCGATGATTTTGTGGGGGCCTCCAGGTACGGGAAAAACAACCCTTGCTAAAATAATTGCTTCTGCCGCTCATGCCCAATTTCTTACTTTTTCAGCCGTAATGTCTGGCATTAAAGATATTCGGGAAGCAATTACGATCGCGAAAAAAAAACAAGAAACAAAATATCAGAAAACCATATTATTTATTGATGAGGTTCATCGTTTTAATAAAGCTCAACAGGATGCTTTCTTACCATTCGTAGAAGACGGTACTATTATTTTTATTGGCGCGACGACAGAAAATCCTTCTTTTGAGATTAATAACGCATTACTCTCTCGGTGCAGGGTTTATCAATTGAAGTCCTTAAATGAACAAGATGTGATTAAAATCATTGATCGTGCTTTAAAAGACCCCAAAGGGGGCTATGGTTCCAAAACAATCGAGATGGAAAATACTTTAAAAGCGAGGTTGGCAAAATTTAGCGATGGAGATTCAAGGCAGGCCCTAAATTTATTAGAAATATTAATTACACACGCCAAATTGAAAGATGAAGAAACGCTTTTAATAACCGAGGAAATGCTCAATAAAGCCCTCTCTTCTGGTTTGCATCGTTTCGATAAAGGTGGGGATATTTTTTACGACCAAATTTCCGCGCTTCATAAAGCCGTCCGCGGTTCCTCTCCCAGTGGTGCGTTATATTGGTTTACCCGTATGATAGAGGGAGGGTGTGATCCTTATTACATCGCTCGTCGCGCATTGCGAATGGCAAGTGAAGATGTTGGAAATAGTGATCCATTTGCTTTAACGCTAACACTTTCTGCTTATCAAACTTACGAAAGGCTAGGTAGCCCGGAAGGAGAATTAGCATTAGCGCATGCCATTCTCTATTTGGCTTCTTGTCCTAAAAGTAATGCTGTCTATACGGCCTACAAAGCTGCAGCTAAAGAGGTACAAGACTTGGGCTCACTCGAAGTTCCCTTGCATGTTCGTAATGCGCCAACCCCGTTAATGAAAAAATTGGGTTATGGGAAAGAATATCGATATGATCATGATGAAGAGTATGCTTTTGCGGCAGGCCAAACATATTTTCCAGATCAGATAGGAGAACGCGAGTATTATTATCCTACAGAAAGAGGTCGAGAGAAGAAAATAAAAGAATATTTGGAATTTTTAAAAACGCTTATAAAAAAGTAAAGATCTCTAAGCGAGTCCCTCCCTGTAAATTTTTAGGATTTGTTATTTACGGGAAATAAATTGTGGGGTATAGTTAGAGAACAATTTTATTGGCTTACAAAGGAGTGAACATCATGCACGACAAAAGTCAATTGATACAAGAAGCAATAAAAGCTTCAAAACTTGCCTATGCACCCTATTCGAAGTATTTCGTTGGGGCTGCGTTACTAACAAAATCCGGAAAAATATTTACTGGATGTAATGTGGAAAACGCTTCTTATGGTTTATGTATTTGTGCTGAGCGTATCGCTGTTTTTAACGCGGTATCAAATGGAGAAAGAGGGTTGAGTTCGATTGCCGTTGTAACTGCAGATGGAGGATCTTCTTGTGGTGCTTGTAGGCAAGTTATGTATGAGTTTAATCCACAATTATCTATCATAATAGCAAATTTTAAGGGCGAAATTGTTCTTGAGACCACGGCTTTAGATTTATTACCTCATCCTTTTGGATTGGACGGACATCTTACGAATTTTTGATCTATTTCACAAGCCCCTATGTGCGTTGCCATCGTTTAACCTTTCATTAATTTTTTTGAAAAAAATATTATGCACAAGCTATTTTACCTCCAAATCTAAGTTTATTAGACATTCCACCAGCAAATGCAATTTCGTTTCAGGGTTATTTGACTTTGTTTTCAAATTTTCTTCTAATAATTTTTTTGAATTTTTTAAAGCTATTGGTAGCTTATCTGCCAATAGGTCAAAGAGATCTTCATTGGCTTTAGAATAGCCTCGAAAATATTTTTTTAAAAAAACAATTAAACTATCTGCGGCCGAACGAGTTCCTGTTTTTTCAAATTGCTGAGTTGTATATATAAAATGTAAAAGTATCCAAATTTCAAAACAAGGAACAGAGGTAATTGCTTCAAATGTAGTATTACTTTTTATATGCTCCTTGATTTTTTGCCCATTGAGTTTATCTATGGCTGCATCGTAGCTAGTGTGGTTGTCACGATCGAAAACGCATTTCACATGGTCAGTATGAGGGTTTTGTTCTGCATATTCTATTGCAGCATCTACTATAGTAATGGGTGCTGAGCCCTTTGCTTTTACGAATATTATGTTCGCTGTATTTAGGCGGTGATGTTTGCGTAAGCCTTCAAGATAGTAATATTCTGTTTCCCCTTCTCAGACAATCGCGTAAGTGCTATAGGGTGCTTTTTGAGCTTTTCGACGTGCGATATTCCTGACATTCCTTTCTCGCTTCTTTTGAAAAGCTTTGCTTTTGGACATGTACATTCCTTAGAATTTTAAATCGCCTAAGAATGGTAGGGCTCCATAGCGCCCAACTAAATATCCTTTTTCAATTGCTTCCTCTTTCCTTGGACTGAAATCGGTTAGTGGATATAACTGAGAACTTTGTTCGCGGTTTTTTTCAATAAACCAAATTTGATCCCTGCGAAAAAGCTCAGTGGTATCCAAGAGAGATGTATTATGTGTAGAAAAAATTAATTGTGCATTATCTTGATTGATTTTTGGATTGTGCATTAGCTTTATAAGAAAACGCACCATTTTGGGGTGTAAACTACTACATAACTCATCGATTACCAGTATTTTACCATTATTTAACGCTTCAAGAAAAAAACCTGCATATGAGAATAATCTTTGGGTTCCATGCGATTCTTCATTAATTCCAAAAGTCACTGGTCGGTCGTCTTTCCCTTGATGAATAAAAGTGATGATAGGGACGTCTATTTCTTTTTCTGATCCCGCGACTAATTGGTTGTTGGCGCCAGGTTGAAAATTCCATTGAACTTGTTTTCCCTTTCGCATTTCGATATGAACATCTTTGATTCCTAAATCTGCTGCCTGGAGAAAATCAAGAATCTTAGATTTTTTGTTTTCTTTCAAATGCGCTAAAGTAATATCAAGTGGAATAGGAACATTGGGAACAGGGAGAACAATAAGTCGTTCTGCGAACCACTTATAAATCGGTCGTAATTGTTCACTATTGAGATTAACTGCCGTGGAGAGAAAAAGCGCATTTGCTCGAGTGGATTCTCTCCAAATTTGATGACGGTGGCTTTCCAAAAAATATGATCCAAAGTACCAATTTTCTTTATTTTCTTTTTCATTATACTCTCTTTCGAACCAACGCTGAGCTCTAGCCGTTTTGTAAACTAGTAGCCATTCTTTAACAATTCGAGTGGCATTTGCAGCAAAGCCATATTGATAGCGTATTCCATTATCAATAAAAGTAATTTCTAGTTCAGAAGGTTGTTTAGTTGTTTCTACGTTAAAGCGGAATGGTGCTATATTTAATGATTGCCCCTCTCTGAGGCCAGTTGCAGAAACTTCCACCATATTTTTCATAAAAGCTAGAGCTAAGATTAGATTGCTTTTTCCGCTCGCATTGGCACCATATAGGACTGCTGAACGCAGTAACTCGGGGGTTGTGTCAATACAATTAGAGGCTTCGAGAGTGGGATCTTTGCTCGCTACCATGCTTAACACCGCTGTGTCTTGGAAGGAACGATAATTAGTTATTCTAAATTCAACAAGCACTAAAAAATAATCTTAATTATTGCATACTTTTTTCAAAAATGCAATTTATTTTTAATGATTGGCAAAAATGGCTAAAAAATTCAGAGAGCTGATATTAAAAACAGCACAATGCATACAGCATAGTTAAACGTCGATTGCATTATGTAGTCTTATAAATTATCTTAAAGGCATTTTTGGTTTGGCTGGTGGGCGGCGAATGGTGTTTTTCAAAGAACAGATAAAATAATTAGCTACATAAATGATTATTCAAGCGTGGAAAGTATAGAAGAGAATAAAGCAATTAAACTAAGGTTAGAAACACTTGAAAATGTAATCAAAAAAGAAAAAAAGAAAGAATGAGGTGTGTTGATCAGACACCC
>Ga0207074_1085_pt1 | contig 15595 bp, 14 predicted proteins | sample Alteio_BWMinHeat_66_FD_153567 | JGI IMG/M metagenome (GOLD analysis project Ga0207074, IMG submission 153567) | Enriched cells from forest soil in Barre Woods Harvard Forest LTER site, Petersham, Massachusetts, United States -... | ecosystem: Environmental > Terrestrial > Soil > Temperate forest >...
AAGAATTTTTCCGTTTAAGATCTTCGCCGGCATGATAATGGCTTCTCGTTACTATACTAAAAGAATGCCTTATATTGGTAGGCTTGTAGGCGGCTGTCAACTGTTTGTGTGTCAAAAATAGTTATTAAGTAAACTAGCGTCGGTGAGTGGTTATATTTGACCTTTACTTGGCTTGGCTGATACTATCACCGTCTCTTTCATCATTTTTAAATTCGGGGCATAGCGCAGTCTGGTAGCGCACCTGCTTTGGGAGCAGGGGGTCGGGGGTTCGAATCCCTCTGCCCCGACCACACGTCATCAAAAGAGCCCGTAGCTCATCTGGATAGAGCATCAGCCTTCTAAGCTGAGGGTAGCAGGTTCGAGTCCTGCCGGGCTCGCCATTCTTAACAAATTTACGTGAATCTGAAAAGCTTGTTGAGGTTAGAGGCAAACTGTTACAATGCCATTCCTGTTATTTTTCATGGTGGACGTAGCTCAGTTGGTAGAGTCCCGGATTGTGATTCCGGTCGTCGCGGGTTCAAGTCCCGTCGTTCACCCCAGATTTTCACTTACAAATCAACAACATACATCGATTTCGTTTTAGTTTTGCCAAGCCTGAAAAAATCCTTGCGGGACTTTTGCGGGACCTAGCATCCAGCCGTGAACAAAAAATCACATAGCAATTTTTTGTTCACTTTGCTGACTTCTACTTTTGAGCAGCTCATGATTCTGATTTTGTAGCAAAGTGAGAACTAGCCCACTGCGACGAGATTCACAAACCTTGTTAGCTGCCTCATAGAGATTCTGCAACTCGGCCGATGAGTAATGCGTCGTAATTCGCCCTGATCGATGCCCTAAGAGATCTTGTCGATCTTCAAAACTCACGCCCGCGGCACGCAGTCTGCGACCGAAAGTATGTTTCAGATCATGCACACGAACACATGTTAAACCAGCCCTTTTTCTTGCATTGGGCAATGAGCCTATTCAAATTATTTGATGGTTTCACACCCAATTTAAATCACATTATCTAAAGGTTCTATAGTAAATCCCCTCGAAGAGCTTGACTAAAAGCTCTTCGAGGAGTTCCCTTTATAGTTACCACAACTTTAAGGGGAGTAGATGAGGAGCCGGTTAGAGTGATCTGATCGGTTTACTCACACACCTAAATTTCAAAAAGCTGTGGGTAATTGGAAGAGTCCTAAAGATGTTTTTTCCACTGATAATGGTATTATTTGCGCGAATGTACGTCAATCGTATATAAGGCTATAAACTCTTTCAATAAATTACTGAGCTTCCAATGTTGGAATGACATCAGCCTCTCTCTACCACAGGCAATCATAAATCTATATTGGTACGATATCCCATAAATAATGTGTAGTAATTGTGCCGTAGCAATAGCATCTGATAAATGTTCTTTGGAGTCAAAAAAATTCATATAATTTTTAAAACAAGCATTTTTAATCTTCAGATACGTGTTATCTTTCTCTGTTAGTGCATGATGTTTTTTTATTTGTTCTAAACAGTTTAGCAGAGAAAAAAATGGATGCGAGATTACTATTTCACCCAAATCAATGATTGTGATATCTTGTGACATATCGTCTATAAGTGTGTTGTTATCATTGAAATCAGGCTGAACAATGGTTTGTTTGATAGAATAGCCATCTAATTTTTTGCATAAATTAGAAACCTTTGGGATCAGCTTCTCCAATTTACTAATTTCCACTTCAGATAGACCGTCCGCCATTAATAAATCATTTTTTGAAATTAATTCTTTATATAAACCAGGCAATTTATCTAGTCGATAATCAGGGACTCCAATATCAAGAAAAACATCTACACAATCTGAAACAGCTATCTGAAGGCATGTAAATTGCTCAATAGCTTTGCAAAGCAATGCCTCATCGAATTTATTTTTTAAAACTTCTCGTAATGATCGACCTGCGTCTTTCATTAAAAAACAATTTAATTCGGAATTGTGTGCGATAACTGTTGGAACAGAAGCATGAAATTGATCATGCAAAATTTTAATAATTGTTGGCTCCAATGCAAACAGTTCCGGTGTGTGCTTCAAATAAAAATAACCATCAGATGTTGAAAAGCGGACCACATAAGACCAAGGTGTATTTAGTACATTTTCTGGCAGGCTGTTTTTTAGTGTATACCCAAGAGATAAAAGTTGTTTGTAACCCCATTGGATAATTTCATTATTCAGACTGTCATTTCCTGACCCAAATTCAGTATTCATGGTTCAGCCTCCAGATTATCAATAAACCAAATAAAACCCTTGTTGATTTTATCATGCTGCTTTACGCTCATAGGATTGTCAGCGTTATATGGCAAATGAATTGCATCTAAAAATCTCTTTTGAGCAAACAACAAGTATACAGGAAGTAGTATGTTGATTATTTCAATAACTCTAATCATGCTTTTTTTATCTTCTAGCCATCCATTAAAACAAGTCTCATGTATTTTCTGATAGTCTATGGAGGTAAACACTACGTTATAGCGATCGCATGGAATTTTCAGAAAAGCGGCGAGCGAAAAGAGCGGATGATTGAGGGCTGTTTCTCCTAGATCAATAATGCTAACTTTTTGCGTGGCGTTGCTGAATAGCATATTGTTTTCATGAAAATCAGAATGATTTAAACATTCAGGTATCCTGTAATTTGATAGCTCTTGGCATAACGTCTCTACTTTGTGTACTGCATTTTTCAGTATTTGAATCTGCGCCGTTTCTAATCCATGTGTTTTTAAAAATTCTTTATTGTTGATAAGGTCTTGGTATAATTTTGTAAAATGCTTAAGGCGCCAATCAGGCACACCAACTTGAAGAAAAGCATCCACATGTGGCGCTGTCGCCTTCTGCATTCTTGTGTAAACCTGTAGACCTTGAACTAACAGTTCAATGTTAAGGCGCCCATCAAACACAGTGCGTAAAGATTCATCGCCACATTCCTTCATTAAAAAGCAGTGTAGATTTTTATTCGCTGCGATTACTTCAGGAATGTCAGTTATTCCGCATAATTCCCGACATTTTTGAATAATGTCAACTTCGATAAATAAGTCTGATGGCGTTTGCTTAAGATATACTGGACCATGGAGTGTGCTGATTTTTAAAACATTGGACCAAGGGGTTTCTGCAACGACCGCTGTATTCATTTCACTTTGCTTTAGCGCCTTCATGGCCCATTCAATATATTTAATATGTGATCTGGTTGTTAATTGATCGTTAGCCATTCTTTTTTGCTATCCAAACAAGATGATACTCTTGATCACTTTCTTTTAAAAGAATTTCAAAGTCATATTTTTTAAGATACTGTTCATAAACATTAGGGGCTAGGCTGTAAAAATGAAGCTCTTGGTTGAGCATATTACTATTAGTCCCTTCATATTCACTATCACCGCTTGTAAACTCAAGTATCCCACCTGGCTTTAACCACTCTGCGAAACGAGCAATCATGTGCTCATGGTCTGATTTAGGAAGATGAAAAAGAGACCACCATTCGACAATGGCATCAACGGTTTCATTGAACTCAATAGTACGGATATCGCCATACAGACCTCGTATTTTTGAGCATTTCTTTTTAGCAATATTTAGTAATTCTTGTGACCCATCGATGCCAGTGACTCGGAAATTTTTCTCGATTAAATAATGAGCAATAGGATATCCAGATCCACAACCGATATCAAGGATGTGAGATTGTTCTGGTATATAATTTATTAATGCATCGAGGTATTTTTGCTCGGTGTTAAATGAGTCTCGCATTTTAGCAAAACTCTTTGCAATGTTATCGTAAGATTTTCCTTGGTTTTTCATCATTCGTCTCTCGAATAATCATGCCAGTATTTTTTCACGCTGTCCATCCTTATGCTCATTAATGAGTGGGTCCGTATGGACTTGTGTATCCACCCGGTCTTGGCCTTGGCGCGACCATTCGACTCTTAGTGCGATCTCCCTGGGGAAACAGTGCTTTAGATTCTAGACAAGCTTGAAGACCAAGTTCAGGACAGTCGTATAGCAGATAAATAAAAAACCGATACAATTCTCGCCGATCTTCGAAATCGGGCCAGGTTCCTCCCTGTTTTAGATAAGCCTCTTTAAATTTACCATGCTTCCCAAGCCACAATTCCACCAATACAAGCTCTAATTCTATGGGTGCAACAACATAACTTTCCACATCAATCAATGAAGTAAAAGTATAAAATTACCCTCTATAAATGTAGCAGATTTGGCTATTAGACACAACAGTGGGCAAGTTGATTAACTAATTTCAAGTAATATGCTTGACACGACTGAAGCATATAAGCTGGTGATACTGGGTGTCAGTTTATAAGGGTACTAATGCTTATGAGCAAATTTTTAGAAACAGATAGGTTGATTCTCAAGTTAACTTCAGTTAATGATTTTGACGATATCCTTGCCCTTCGCTCCGACCCTAAAGTGCAAAAATATACTACACAGCCTCCAGCAACAAAACAAGATATTCAAAGATTTTTAGACGCTGTAATTCCGTATCAAGAAAAACATGGTCATGGCATGGCGTCAGTTTTTGAAAAGAATACAGGTGAATTTGTTGGTCAGGCGGGTATATTTCATATTGGCCACTACGATTTACAGCCGGAAATTGAAATTGCTTACCGCTTCCCTGTAAAGCATTGGGGCAAAGGATTTGCAACAGAAATAACTCAAGCGCTGGTGGCATGGGGGTTTAAATACTTAAATATAGATACTATGGTTTCTTTTGTTGAAACAGAAAACCTTGCCTCAAGACGGGTTCTAGAAAAATCCGGGTTTCATCATATTGGTCTTCAAAAATGCTATTATGGCATACTTGAAAGATATGAAATTTATAAATCATAGGGTAGAATCGGGCCTCAATTGCAAGTTTTGTGACTTTGTGCATTCATAGACAATTTAATCCGTCCCTTAACGGACTTCATTAATCCAATTAGAGACGGATGCTGCAACTTTACTTATTGGCAATGTAGTCGTATCCAAAGCTTTAACAGCGGCTCTTTTATCCCAATTTTCCAATTGATCCCAAGCATTAAAGTCAAGACCATTCCAGCAATCTTCTTTTAACACATGTTGCATCCACTGCGGATCTCGGTGATGCATACGAAGCCAAGATGACCAATTCAACATGTTCTGATCTGCGCCATAGGTGTTGCGCTTTTTGAGGCGTTGAATGCGCTCAAAATCGCTAACATCTAAAAGACAAAAATTAATTTTATCTATGTGTTTAGCGGAAGGGCATGCCAATATTTCGCCTAAAACAATTTGACCAAGCAAGCAGGCATCTTTGTCGTCACTCAATAATTTTTGTAACCACTTCTCAGTAGATTCCTGACGCCATTTTTTGTCAGCGTTTTCAGGTACGCCAATATCATCAAAATCGTATACAGCAACAGTGCCACCTAGGATTTTTTTCAAATCCGAGATTATCGCAGATTTACCGCTACCACTGGCACCAGCCACAAAATACAAGGTACTCATGTTTGCCTCGAATAAATATTCTCAATTGGAATTTGTGTTTTTTTTGTCTGGCAAGAATCCGCCCACTTGTGCATTCCAAAGCGTTTGATACAACCCTCCTTTCTCAAGTAATTCTGTATGGCTGCCATCACCTACAATTTTTCCTTGATCAAATACAAGGATGCGGTCCATATGTAAGAGTGTCGATAATCGATGTGCAATGACAATGACCGTTTTGCTTCTAGGCCCTTCGCTCGTTAAATGGCTATTCTTCTCATAACTGGGTGAAGGTGTTCCCTGCATTAAATCCCAGAGGCTTTCTTGAATGTCCCGTTCGGTCACGGAGTCCAGCTGTGATGTGGCTTCATCTAAAATTAGAATCGGTGCATTTTTTAAAACTGCTCTGGCAATTGCAATTCGCTGTCGTTGCCCCCCGGATAGCTTAATTCCTCGTTCACCCACGAGAGAATCATACCCCTGCGGCAGCTTGACTATAAATGCATGAGCATGGGCCTTTTTTGCTGCCTCAATGACCTCTTCGTCTGAAGCATCCATCCTACCATAACGAATATTTTCCATTAAGGTCCGATGGAAAAGCGAGGGATCTTGAGGGATCATGGCAATGTTACGGCGTAAGCTATCTTGGGTAACCTCACGAATATCCTGATCGTCAATTAGGACTCGCCCCTCTGTTACGTCATAGAGCCTTAAAATTAGATTCACAAAAGTCGTTTTGCCACCGCCAGAATAGCCGACCAGCCCTACCTTCTGGCCTGCATGAATTTTTATGGATTTATTTTGGAAAAGCGGCTCTGTACCCTTGTAGTGAAATTTAACACCCTCAAAATTAATTTGACCTTGAGAGACAATCAACGATTCAGCTTCAGGCGCGTCAACAATCTCAGGTTTGCCTAAGACGGCACGCAAAGCTTGAGTGATTTTGCCATACAGTTTTGAAAATTGCGAAAACTCTCTTGTAAGTTGCCATAAAAAATCAAATACAGTATTCATAATGCCTAAAACCAGCACAAAGTCACCAATCGTTACCCAGCCAGCCTGATAGCCTTTGCATAGAAAATAAAAAGAAAGTGCTAACACTACAAACGAAGACAATCCATAACAGATCCACATCCAAAAAAATGCCCACTGTAATTGTTTTTCTGCATCAACTGCATCTTGGAATGTTCTGTTTAATAATTGTTTTTCGGATTTTCTACCTGTAAATAAACGTACCGATAAAATATTCGATAAGGCGTCTACCACTCTTCCCGTGATTGTTGATCCACATTCAGACCAATGATCGGAAAGCTGCGTTAAATGTTTTGAAAAAATAATTGCTCCTGTCATAAAAATGACTGTCCACACCAACAAAAACGAGGCAAAAAATATACTAACCTGCCATAACGTGATGACTGCAATGAGCACCGCAAGGCCGTGACTAAAAAAACGGTCCAGAGTAATTTGTAACAGTTCTGGAACGCTGGCGGTGAGATCATTAATTTTATTGGTTAGACTTCCAGAAAAGTTATTTTGGTAATAGGTATGGCTTTTATCGATCAGCAGACCAACCCCATCGTTTGCGATGTTTTGACGCATATTTGGGATCATTCTTATGGTGACAAAATAATCATAAAGACGAAAACTATTCTGCAAGATAAACTGCATCGCAAGGTATAACAATATGGGATAGCCCAGGGTCGCAAATACATTTGCTTGCGGGCCAGAAATAAGTTTGTCAACCAACGTTTTTGTCAGATAGGGCATCACAGATACGCTGATGGCCCAAATGATTGCTACCCAAAACATCACCCCTATAGAAGCTGGAAAGGGCTTTATATTGTTGATTATGTATAATGCCACCTGTTTTGGGGTGATATTTCCGCTCATTTCAGTGCAGCCTCTTAGATATCTCGCCTTAGCACTGGCACGATACACCTTTTCTATACAAACAATCAATTTTTTATAAGTTAACCACCCCGAAACACTTCAAAGTTCAAGAAAGCTAACCTGAATCCATGTTTAAAATGGCTTGCCGTCCTGCCTCTTTTAGGGCATCCATCGCTTGATAATACGGGCTAGGACCGTAACTGATGCGCGCGACTCCCAATAAAGCCAGCTCTTTTAAAGTAGGGGTATCCCCTAACACCATAATGTTTACGGGAAGTGATGAAAATTTACATAGTTTTTCAATGTGATTTGCGTTCTTTAAACCTGGAGCAAAAAATCCATTGGCCCCGGCTTTTTCATAGGCAGATGCACGACATATGGCTTCTTCCAACTGTTTTTCTCTATGGTTAACAGGCTCGGTTTTAAGAAAGATATCCGTCCTAGCATTAATAAAAATCGGAATAGACAAGTGATCTGCTACTTCACGGATTGACTGGATACGTGCGCACTGATCTTCAATCGAATATAGGCCATCCCCCCCTACGATCTGATCCTCAAAGTTCATTCCTACTGCCCCTGCTTCAATTATTTTTTTAGCAGTCTTTTGCACTTCCATTGGGCTTTTTCCATAACCTCCTTCTAAATCAATCGTAACCGGAAGATCAACGTTGGCAATAATCCGCTTGAGGTTTGCGATAACTAAATTAAAGGATAGTTTTTCACCATCCTCAGATCCCTGTGACTCAGCAATTGCCCAGCTACTGGTTGCAATTACCTGTGCTCCAATTTCCTTCATGGCCCTTGCACTTCCTGCATCCCAAACATTAAACAGCACTAAAGGATTACCTTTGATGTGGAGCTTATGTAGAAGATCCGCAGATTTTATCTGAGCCATCATAATTTACCTCCTCGTTTTTCATGGTTTATTAGCCATTTTTTGCGTATCAAACCGCCACCGTATCCGCCGAAATCGCCATTCGTGTTAATCACACGATGACATGGAATTACTATGGCCAATTGGTTTGCACCATTTGCTTGTGCAACAGCACGAAAAGCTGACGGTTTTCCGACAGCTATAGCCATATCGGCGTAAGACCGTGTTTCACCAAATGGAATTTTTTTTAATTCCTCCCAGACATGTTTTTGAAACGGTGAACCAAGCAAAACCATTGGCGTTTTAAAATCTCTTAATTTCCCCTCAAAATACTGTGCCAATTCCTTTTCAATCAAATTAATGGGTTGTGTAACCCCAGGAATAATGGCAGACTTCGTTTTTTTCCTAAGTCGATCAACCTCTCGTTCCAAGCCACGGCGATCTACAAATTCCAAAAGATAAAGGGAATTTTCGTCTGAGATTGCTACCATTGGACCTAGTCGCGTATCCACCCAAGATGCCTTGAGTATATGGTGAGCCCCCAACTTTGTGGGTGCTGATCCCATAATACGAGAAAATGCGTCTCGAAACCCGCTGCTAGATTCATATCCGCTTGAAAGTTGTGCGTCGATCACTGCATTTCCTTCTCTAATTTGTTTAATAGCGAGTCCCATACGCCTTGCTCGAGCATATTCTACGAATGTCATGCCAAATCGTTTTTTAAATTGCCTACGCGCTGTTGAAACATCCACGGATAATGCACGAAAGTCCTCATCTTTCCATCGTTTTTCTGGGTTTTTTTCAACTGCTTCTACAAGTGTCTGGACTAGCTTTGAAACATGCTTGGGGTGAGAAAGAGGTTGGCAGCGTTTACAGGGTCGAAATGAAGCCAAAAGGGCTTGTTGGGCGGTTTCGTAAAATTCACAATTCTCAAATTTTGGCTTTCGGGCAGGACAGGTAGGCCGACAGAATACTCCCGTTGTTTTTACCCCAACGTAGAATATACCCTCATATTCCGTTTTTTTATTTATCAGTGCCTGATAATATTCTTTCTTGTTGTCGTCTGTTAACATTTTTTGACCTCAGTTCTTAAATTAAGCATCTAAACCATAGCTTTGTTTTCATTATAAGGAAGTTTATAAAAAGCATCGCCGATATTCGGGCATTGATTTTTTATTTTAGGGTTATTCATGAGTACTGGGGACAAAAACAACCGCTATCAATGCTTGCTTCCATTTAAGCACACATGCTGCGCTAATATACAGTAAACGACTTTTTCGTAACTAAATAGGCTGGACCGCCCCTCTTACTCTAGGCTCTTTTTTCATTCTAAGATCATAAACTATGCTGGTAAAAATGTGGGTGATCGTCTGTTAGTTTTGAGCTAGAATCTCTTTTTATCTGCTTTGGATATAAGAGAGTCATATGACAGAAACAATTCCTGATATATCTATCGCTAACACAATAGCCGAGGTTATTAAGGGTATAAAAGCCTTTGATGATTTAGAACAACAGCATATTCAAGAAACGTTAATATGGATCCGAAGCGGCACGCCCATATTTCGCACTAAGAAACCAGATATTCCCAATAAGCATCTGGTTTCCTATTTTGTACTTTTTGATGAAAAAACCAAAAAAATCTTATTGGTCGATCATAAAAAAGCAGAGCTTTGGTTACCGCCTGGAGGACATGTTGAAGTAGGTGAGCATCCTAGAAATACAGTTATTAGGGAATGTATCGAGGAACTTCAATGCAAAGCAGAGTTTTGGTCTGAAAAACCTATTTTTTTGACAGCCACAGTAACCGTCGGTCTGACGGCAGGTCATACGGATGTTAGTCTTTGGTATGTATTGAAGGGAAATTGTAATCAGCTCTACCAATTCGATAGTGATGAATTTAACACTATTCAGTGGTTTGGTTTTGAAGCCATCCCTTTTGAAAAGTCAGATCGGCATATGCGCCGATTTGTTAATAAATTAAGTACGTTAGAATAATACGTAATCTAACAATAAAAGACGGGCCATTTCGGAATAACTGTATCTATCATCAAACGTTAAAATAGCCTTGATTCGGTCACCCCCTGTGTCAGGAAAGATGTCGCTTCTGAATATAAATAATTCATAGGGGGCATAATACACCCTACCCCTATCAAGTAAAATAACAATGTCTTCATAATGCTATTGATTTTCAGATACATAAATTTCTATACGTTCACGACCTTTCCCAGGATTTGTTCTTTTAAGGCGTATTATTCCCATTTCGCCGGTCTTTTTTATATGGGTTCCACCGCATGGTACTTGAGAAAATTCATTTATTTTCCAATATCGCCTTTCATTGTCTTCGTCGCTAAATGCGCTAATAATCTCTTGATTGGAATCAATGATATTTTGTGCTTCTTGTTGTAGAGAAGTAATGAATGGCGAAATATTTTGGCTCCATTCAAAATCGATACGTGATTTATCTTGAGCAATATGAGCTCCAACTTTTATAACATCGGGGAACCTATCACACACTAGTTCCAGAACAACTTCTGCTGCAAAATGTAATCGCATTAGTTTATATCTACGGTTCCAATCAATGATCATTTTTATTATGTCGCCGGGTTTTAAAGTGTGGTTGTCTGCAAGAATATAAAAGATCTCTTTTCCATCTTTTCTAGCTTCTAAAACTTTGTGACCACCAATGGTTCCGTAATCGCTTTCTTGTCCTCCAGAAAAAGCATAAAAAATAGTTTCTGAAACTGTAATTTGATTGCCATTGACCGTTTGGACAATGGTATCTAACTCGGTTAAATAAGGGTCTACCCAGAAGATTTTTTTTGTCATAACATTTTCCAACGCAAACATTTTTTACCATATGCCAAAGAAAAAAACAATTATTTCCTATGATGGCTTAAATTCATGTTAACCTTTTTCCTTTTTTCAAATTATTAAGTATAAGTTTCTAAAAGTTTTTTACCTTTGTCTGTAATTTTGTATCGTTGATTTTTGCTGCTCGGCTTGTTTATGATTGTAGGGGCAATTAAATCCATTTCTTTTAATCTTCTTAGAGCATATTGCATATTGCCACTGAAAGTTTTATGGCCAAATTTTGTCAAAATGTCTTTTCGGCTTATGGGGTGCTTTAAACAAAGTTGTAAAATCTTCAATTCTGTTTCATTAACTGTAGCCTCAACTGTAGCCTCAACTGTAGCCTCAACTGTAGCCTCAACTGTAGCCTCGTGAATGGTTGCAGTTACACTATTATCTAGAAATTCAGGATGGATTTTAATTTCAGCCCAGAAAGACTGGCGTGCCCCATCCGTAAAAAAATTAGGTTTAGGGGAACCATTTTTCTTTAGTGACCACCGTATTTTAGGGACTCCTGTACCACGGCCTTCACAAAATTCTAATTCTTTTAGAAACTCGCCAATGCGCCTATTTCGATAGCGACGGCTCAGCATTTGTCCAGCTTTCATATCCTTTAATGTGATTGAGGGATCAGGTCCGGGGTGGCTGACGATGCTAATGCTTGTGCGATTAATGCGGACTTCAATAGGTTCTCTAATTTCGTAACTACGATGATAAACGGCATTTACCAGAGCCTCTTCAATTGCCTCATAGGGATAATTGAAAAAACGTTTTGCTTCGGCTTGTCCTGGAATTTTTATGACACGTTCAGTGATGAAATTATTTCTAATATAGCGTAGTGCACTGCGCAGTTGATGATCGAGTGGGCCTTTAAAAATTTCTTCTTGAATGATGTCGCCGCTCTCGTCTTCTGGAAAATATACAACGTCAATTTGAGCATAAGGAAAAAACTTATTGGGTTGATCATTGAATAGTAACAACCCAATATTGCGAGGCTTTAAATATTCAGCACTTCCTTCTATGAGCGCCATTTGTTGATATAAATTTTTTAGAGGTGTTTTGCGAGATTCCTGAAGCAACTTACTATCAACTTCTTTTAAAAATGATTGAATAAGAGGGAGCTTAATATCTTCAAGTGCAGCATGGTGATTAATACGATCGTCAAAAGGTATAGCGGTTAATCCAATTAATTCTTTAAGTTCATCATTTTTAGCTATTACGGTACTCGAAAGTTTTCTAATATAATATTTATATTCTTTACCCTTTCCTAATGAATTAGGGGCGGAATAGGGTCGTGTATTACCACCGGGTACCCAAATTATTAAAACATGCTTGCCATCATAATTTTCAAGAGAGGTAATTGGGGTATAAGCTGGCTTTAAATAAGAACAGATCCTTAATAAATTTTTTTGTATCACATCAACTTGCGATAAGTTAATTCCCTTAGGGGGTAGAATAGGCAAGCCGTCCTTTTCTTCAACCCCAATAATAATATAACCGCCTCCAAAATTATGAAAGTCATTAGCGAAGGCGCATATTGTATGGAGAATAGGTTCAGGATTCCAGTCTGTTTTAAATTCTATCCGGTCGGATTCGACAACTGAGTTATTTAACAAATCTGATATATTGATGGGTAGGTGCATTTTCAGTTTCCTAGACCTGTATAGTTGAGCGGGGTTCGCTATAATAGGTCAATATTGTTATTCAGCAGATTGAGTGTCTTCAATTTTTAGATAACTCATAAGACCAACAAAATAACATCTTAAACTAAGGCAGGCCATAAAAACAAGAATATCCCTCTTTGAGGGATGAGATTTTTTTAAGAGTTGTCTTAAAAATCGCAACTTACTCCCTAAGATTCGCTGCGTGATATTTGCGGGTTTGGGTACGCCATTGTTGTACATTGCTCGCCATTGTAGGGGTTTGTCGCATTAGACCTTAGAATCCACCAATACAGGAGATCAAAACACGATCTTCCAATTTAATTTCTGTGATTCCAGGGCCTATCTTCTCAACAATACCTATTCCTTCATGACCCAATATGCGTCCTGGGGTAAAACTTGGTACGTCCCTTTTTAATATATGTAAATCAGTTCCACAAATAGTGGTTTTAATTATTTTGATAATAGCATCAGTATTTTCAGTAATCGTGGGAACTGGGCAATCATCTAAGGATATTTTTTGCGGGCCATGATAAACAAGCGCTTTCATTTTGTTTTACTTGATGTCTTAGTGGAAGTTATTTTTTGGGATAGTATTGGTGGTTTGTTGGGATCTAGAATCCTATAGGCGAGTAGCTTCACGCCATCACTAACGAGTGCCAATACGAGCGCATAGGCCCAGACAAATCCTGCCCAATACCAACCTAGAGGTGTCATAAACAAGCCGTAAACTGCGATCAAGGTTGCTATCGATTGTGTTCCAATGACAGCGAATAACAGAATCCAAGCAGGGCGAATGGACCAAAACGGTCCACGTGTGCGTGTTAAGAAAACTGTCATATGTCCCGCAACAGACAACTTCAGGTACATTAGCGTCTGAATATGTGAATGCTCCAGATGATAAATGCGATCCCCAATGTAGAACAGGCCAAATGCAGTCAAAGGACCGATGATGCCCAACACTGTGGCAATCCCCAACACGATGCGCATGTTCCAAGCTTCGGGCTGATTCTTGTAATGAACGTTGTCATAGGCAATGGACAGAATTGCGCCGTCGTTGAGTAACGCTAGTATCACGATCATCACAGCAGTTAAGGGATAAAAATTAAAGATCAAGATCGCGAGCGTCATGAATACCAGCACGCGCAGAGTTTCGGCGATGCGGTAAATAGCATAACTGTTCATCCGCTGGAAAATTTTTCTACTTTCTTTGATCCCATCAATAATCACCGATAGCCCAGGGGACATCAACACGATAGACGCCGCAGCTTGCGCTGCGTCTGTCGCGCTCGAGACAGCAATACCGCAGTCGGCTTTCTTCAGTGCGGGAGCGTCATTTACCCCATCGCCTGTCATGCCAACGATGTGACCGAGTTTTTGCAAGATACTCACGATGCGGAACTTGTGTTCGGGGAATACTTGGGCGAAACCATCGGCTTTCTCGATGGATTCTGTCAATTGCTCCGTCTCCACTTTCGCGTCACCAAAGCCTCTGGCATCGAGAATATTTGTGCCCAACCCTAATTTTTCAGCGGTTTCTTTAGCGATAGCCAGTTGATCGCCCGTAACCATCTTAATCTTTACGCCCATTTCTAGTGCGGTCGCAATCATTTCTTTGGCATCGACTCGTGGGGGATCAAAAAGAGGTAACACACCCAGAAACTGCCATTTGTCTTCTCCTTCGGTTCGTGCTACGCCTAATGAACGAAACCCTCGTTCTGCAAATTCTTTGACTGCCTTATCGACGTTCGCCTTCACTTGTCCAGCAGTGTTCGATAGCGCTAAAATTACCTGTGGCGCGCCTTTCGTCACTTTGAATTCCTTTCCGTTGGGCCCTTTGACGGTAGCCTCGGTACGTTTTTGTACCGAGTCAAATGGCTGGAAATGAATCATTTGGTAGTCTTTTAATGTCTTATCATTTTTCAGGCCACCCAGAACAGCTAGATCAATAGTATCATTATTTTCCGTGCGTGATGCCAGTGCGGCATGGAGGATCACTTCCTCAGCCGTGATTTTGTTCACACTGAATGGGTCGCCCAGCGTCAACGTATTTTGGGTCAATGTACCGGTTTTGTCCGCACACAGCACGTCCACACCAGCCAATTCTTCTATAGCCACCAATTTGGTCACAATAGCCTTTTTTTTGGCAAGCAGACGCGCGCCTACCGCCATAGTGACTGATAATACTGTCGGCATCGCTACGGGAATTGCCGCCACGGTCAGCACCAGGGCAAACTGCAACGTGGTTAGGATTGGATCACCGCGATAGATCGCAACGCCGATAATTAGCCCTACAAGAACAACAGCAAGCATGATCAGATAATTGCCAATCTTTAGCACCGCCTGTTGAAAGTGGCTGACCGTGTGTGCTTCTTTCACAAGTTCTGCCGTTTTGCCGAAGTAAGTATTGGCACCCGTGGCGTATACGAATGCGCCTATTTCACCCTGACGAATAATGGAACCCGAAAACACTGTCTCACCAGCTTTGCGCGAGACGGGAAGTGACTCTCCCGTTAGTGCAGACTGATCCACATCTACTGGGTCGCCTTCTAGCAAACGGGCATCTGCTGGTACGATATCGCCTAGGCGTATGCGGATGACATCGCCTGGCACCAGTTCACGCGCAGATGGAGTGATCCACTTTCCATCCCGTTTCACCCGAGCCTTGATGGCAAGTTTGGCCTTTAGTGCAGCGATAGCATTGCCAGCAGCGTGCTCTTCCCAAAATCCGACGATGGCATTGGAAAAAAGCAAAACGAGTATAATGGAAAAGTCTGGCCAATGTTTAAGCACGCCCGATAGAATTACTGCAACTTCAATCATCCACGGAATCGGACCCCAAAAATAGGTAAGAAATTTGAGGAATAG
>Ga0207074_1086_pt1 | contig 15482 bp, 15 predicted proteins | sample Alteio_BWMinHeat_66_FD_153567 | JGI IMG/M metagenome (GOLD analysis project Ga0207074, IMG submission 153567) | Enriched cells from forest soil in Barre Woods Harvard Forest LTER site, Petersham, Massachusetts, United States -... | ecosystem: Environmental > Terrestrial > Soil > Temperate forest >...
ATATTTCAAACTGGTGGTAAGCAGTATCAAGCGCTAGAGGGAAAAACTATCGCGATAGAAAAATTAAAAGCTGAGCCGGGTCAAGAAGTGATTTTTGATCAAGTTCTTTTAAGAAAATTAAGCGATAATGACGTTGAAATAGGGCAACCATTTTTAAAAAAACATATCAAAGCCACATTGGTTAAACATATGCGGGGGCCAAAATTAATAATTTTCAAATTTAAAAGACGTAAGAAGTCCAGACGTAAGCAAGGTCATAGGCAAGATTTATCAATAGTCCGTATTGCTGCTATTTAATAATTCGATAACCAATTTTAGGTATTAAAGGATTATTTTTCAAGCATTGGCAAAGCTTTGTATGCTCGTACTAATGGTTTACCCATCGATACTTCGACTCCGCTTAGCTGGGAGAAGTTTCATAGTGGCTCTGCTATGCCCATAGAAATTTTATTCTACTGCGTTAAAACTTCGAAGAACTAAACCCTACGACTTGTCCTCTGAAGCCTTGTGCGAAAGAGGAAGCTTTTCAGTTCTTAGAAACTTTTTAATCCTTCGTAACTTTCCAGTTCTTCGAAACTTTAGTGAAGTAGAAAGTGAAGTAGGGGCGAAAGAGGAAGCTTTGAGTAACAATAAATTATCTTTTATGATTTATTGAGATAGCAAAAAAACTTAAAGTTCAATTTACAATAACTTAAACTTGACTAGGGTAATACATGAAAATTATGCCAAAATTAATTTCAATAATAGTACCAATCATTATGGTATGTACTATTGCTATATTTTCATGCTTTTATACAATAGAGCCAGGCTTTACTGCACTTCAATTACGTTTGGGTAAAGTTGTAGCAGTATATAATATTTCAGGATTTTATTTTAAAATACCATTTATAGATCGAATTATAAAAATAAATACTCAAATTAATAAAGCAGCTATAGAGACCACTGGTATGTCCCGAGATTTACAAACTGTTTCAGTGGGTATGGTTGTTAATTATAGAATTAGCGATGTTTTTAAGCTATACCAAGAAATAGGGACAAATTTTGAGCGGGTAATAATTGATCCATTTACACAGGAAAGTGTGAAAGCTGTTATTGCTAAATTTACAGCGGAGGATCTTATTCAAAGTAGACATGAAGCTAAAGAAAAAGTTGTTCAGGAATTACAGGATAGGTTAGCTCCTAGATATTTACAATTAATAGACTTTAATTTTATTCATTTAGATTTTTCACCAGATTTTATAAAGGCTGTTGAAGAGAAACAGATTGCTGAGCAAAGTGCTAAAACTGCAAAAAATTTAACTGCTAAAGTGCATGAAGAAGCAGTTCAAACACGTGCTCGTGCGGAAGCTGAAGCATATGCTTTGAAGGTGAAAAAAGAAGCGGTTACTCAAGAACTCATTGAACTACAGCAAGTAGAAGTTCAATTAAAAGCTATTGAAAAATGGAATGGTATACTTCCACAAGTTAATAGCGGAATACTTCCTCTTTTATCTTTAAGCGGTTTTCAAAAAAAATAAATTAGCTATTGTATTTACCAATATATTGTAATTGTTCCTAAAATTTTAACCAGGAGCTTATATGCTTAAAAAGTTTTTTTCATTCTTAATCATATGCTTTGCAATGAAAACTATAATAGGTGAAGAAGTCGAAAAACAAGATAATATTGAAGCAAACCTTGAAATGCAGAACAGCGCTACTCAGAATGAAATACTATTTGATGTAAAGAATAGTGATATATTTGAGAATTGTGTTAAATCTTTATCAGATGAAGAAAGAGAAAAATTACAATCTTTTATAAATCAATTTGAACAAAAGTTATTGGATGATATTGAATTTAATGATCTACTTAAGCAATACCGAGAGATATTTACCAAGCTAAATCTTGTTGAAAAAGCTTTACCCAAGGTTACTCTTATTTTTGCATTTTATAGGGAAAATTGGACTGATTTGGTAAAAACAGAAGAATTTGATGTAGATATTTTAAAAAATACAATTTCTGAAGATCAGGCGAATACTCTTAATCTTGATCTTGCCAATATAACTCATGCATTTGAACTGATAGTAGAAAGAGTACAAAAGCTTGTTGCAACAGAATTAGACATGTCATCTGTTTATAAATCAATTAAAGAGAAAAATGGTAACCAAAAGATACGTATCAGTATTATTTTGGGATTAAGTCAAAAAAATTTATAAAAATCATCAAGTTCGTTTGATTTTCATATTGATTAATGTAAGTTTGGCGTAATCTTTATAAAAAAAATTTGTTAATTACAGAACAAAGAATTTGTTCTCTTGGTCTTACAGGCGCTCGTCCTGATGGTCCGACTATGCTCACCACTAAAGACCAGCCTGCTCGCCGTAACTTTGTGAAGGCTGGGTTGAAGGATACGAGCGCATTTTTGGATTTTTTGATTATCGAATTTGCGTTTATTAGGAAATATGCATTAAATTTCTTAAATCGAGTTCACGTTGATTAATATTTTCTAAAAGTTTCGAGGTAAAATATTTTTTAAGCGGTTATAGCTTGTTTTATATTTCATTATATTTATGAGTATATTTTACCACTTTAATTTTGCATAGGATGTTATATAATAAACTTAAATTTTGTTTTAACCAATTTTATAGGGGATTTTTTATGTATAAAAAATTTTTGTCTATTGGCTTATTGGCAATCTTTGCACATGTACTTTATGCTAATGAAGTAGAACGCTCTAAATTTGATTACAGCGCTAATATTGGTGAGAGTAATGAATTGGCGGTCTTTACTGCGACAGAATCCGTTAGTCAAGAAGTTAAAGAGGATACTACTACTCAAGTTGTTGAGAATCAAGAGATAACAGAAACTCAGAAGATAGTCGAGACCGAGGAAACAGTCAAAGTTGAAGCGACAACAGAAGCTCATGAAGTAATTGAAACCATGCAAACAGTCAAAGCTGAAGATATAACAGAAACTCATGAGGTAGTCGAAACTGAGCAAACCGTTAAAGCCGAAGAGATAAAAGAAACTCAAGAGGTCGTTGAAACTCAGGAAATAAAAGAAGAAGTTATCTCAGTAAAGTTTGATATTACAATTACTCCTAGAGCACAGCAAATATTGAAAGTCTTATCAGATGAAGGATGGCATGATTTTGAAGATTTTTGCCATAAATTTTGTAATGAATTTTTTGAACTATCAATAGTTCAACAGATTATTTCTAAACATAGTGCTATTTATGATGAGTACAAAAAATTTAAAGGCGACCTAGCTAGAGTTGTTATAGATTTCTTTGTAGAGGGTGATTCAGAAATTGATGTAATTATAGCTAAAGCTAATGAGTTTGGTGTTAAATTTGTAAAAACATTGTCTGAAGAAAATAAAATAAAATATGAGCAAGCAAAACCAGATATAACTACTTTGATAGATATTGCTCATGATTTCGTTCTCGTAAAGTCAAAAAAACGTAAATTTATTAGTGAGCTTGTTGGTATTGATACAAGTAGCATATTCATGTTTACCGTTCATATTGACTAATAATTTCTAAAATTTTTGAGCTAGAAGCGTTTGTTACAAAGCGTTTCTAGCTTTTTTTATATCCCTATTTTTTACTCCTAGAATATAATTTTTAAAAAAATATCGCTATTTGTTAACCATAAGTTTTATAATAGAAATGATAAACGCAATTTGATTTTGATTATATTTTGAAAGAATAATGTTGAAAAATAAGTGGATTTGGTTAGTTATAGGGGCTCTATATTTTAGCGATATTTGGACAGGTGATTTTTTGCCTGACTTTATACCATTGCCAGATGTAGGTGTTGATGCTAATATTGATTCGTTTCCAATTACCGGTGTTGTTAATCTAGGTGATAGTTCGGTTATTAATAGTATTGCAATTGACAATAGCAATAGGATTGTAGCAGCTGGATTTGTTAATGTTGGATTTAATACAAACTGGATTCTAGCACGTTATAACAGTGATGGTTCATTAGATACCACTTTCAATGCAAATGGTCCTCAACCAGGTATTGTTGTAACCAATGCTTATAATAATATGATACCTAGTGGGCTTAATTCTGGAACTCCTGCGTCAAATGGTAATCAAGCTATTAATAATATTGTTATTGATAATAATAATAAGATTGTTGTTGTAGGTTATGTAAATGACGGAACTAATAACTTTTTTACCGTTGGAAGATATAATAGTAATGGGACTTTAGATACATCCTTTAGTCCACAAGGAACAGGGACGAATGTTCCAGGAACGCTTATTACTAATATAGAAAGTGGTAATGAGACTGCTACAGCAGTTATTATAGATAGTAATAATAAAATTGTGGTTACCGGTTATTCACAAATTACCGGTGGCCAAACAGAAACAAATTATACGGATATTGCTTTAGTTAGGTATAATAATGATGGATCATTAGATACTACTCTAAATCCGGATGGTCTAATTTCCGACCAGCCCGGGGTTGTTATAACGAATGTAACCGGCTCTCCTCAAACGACTATAACAGGTAATAATAACTGGGCCTTTGCGATTACTATTGATAATGATAATCGCATATTAGTTGGAGGTGCCGCAAATATTACCGAAATGGTTCTTAATTCATCTATTTCAGAATCAACTGGAAGTTTAGTGATAAGGTATAATCCAGATGGTTCTTTGGATACAACTTTTAATGCTTCAGGTGTACAATATGGTCCGCCTGGTTCTGCTATAACTGTGGTGAATAATACAGATAAGGTTACCTCTGTAAAAATTGATAATAATAACAAAATTGTTCTAACGGGATATTCAACATTTCCTACTAATGATGCCGGTCAAGGGGATGATCTTTTTATTATTAGATATAATGAAGACGGATCTTATGATATAACATTGAATCCCGGAGCTTTGTTGCCTCCATCTATTGCTGGGATTATTACTACCGATATACCGGGATATCAGCTTGTAGGTAACTCTGGATTTATTGATAATAACAATAATATTGTTATTGGTGGTTGGATTTCAAATCAATTATCTAATTTTGAAGTAATGCCTACAAATGTTACTGAAGTAGATTTCCTAGTGGTTCGCTATCTTCCAAGTGGTGTATTGGATACTACGTTTAATACTATGATCAATACAAGTAATAGTTCATTTACTCCAATTTTATTTTTGCCAGGTTTTGTAGTCACTTCTATACCTAATCAATCGGCCATAAATGGCTTCTTGCCGAATGCTCAGGGAAATTCTGTTGTGCTAGATAATAACAATAATATTGTTTTAGCAGGTTTTTCGACTAGTGGTCCAGAAAAAGATTTTACTTTGGCTAGGTATACCAATGCAGGAATTTTAGATACTACTAATTTTAATCCTAATGGGATCATTAGCAAGGAACCTGGAGTTGTTATCATTGATGCTACCGGCGGTTCTAATCCATATAATGTTTCAGGTGTTGCATTGACGCTTTCAACTATGACCGACGTGATAAATTTACCAAATATTGCTGTTGATTCAGAACGAGCTGCAGAAATTTCTTCATTTTTTGTTGGATTCAGTCGACCTTTTATTGAAGCTCCGCTTGAAATATTAAAAGATGATGATTCAGAATTAGTGCTTGCAGGTACAGCTCATCCACATTCTACAGTTCATTTAGCAGTTAATGGAATAACGAAATTTAGCTTTAAAGCAACTAGTGAAGGTTCTTGGAGGGTGGCATTTCCATCATTAAGTGATGGGAATTATCATGTTTATGCTACCTCAACTGATCCCTTGAGTCATCTTTCTTTTACCTCTAATTCTGTAAATGTAATTGTTAAGAAGCATAGTTATATTGCACCTTCAATAATTCGACCAACCGTTAATGAGTATTTTGATACAAGAGTTGTGAATGCACATGGCTCTGGTGAACCAAGTGGTCCAATTTTATTATTTTTAAATGCTAAGTTTGTTGGCCAAACAAAGGCAGATAATGAAGGAAATTGGGAATATGAGTTTAATGATTTGCCTGATGGGAAATATTTGTTCAATGTTATAGGTTTTGATAATCTAGGCCATCCTAACCGAAAGTCGCCAGTAGTGAACTTTTTCGTTGATAGAGTTCCTGTAACTCCTAAAATAAATAATCCTCAAAAAGATCAAACTATTACTGTTAATTATGTTAATGCTTCTGGTGCTGCCAAGCCATTTGGCAGGTTGTCAATTTTATTAAATGATAAAGAAATTGGTAATGTGATGGCTGACGATAAAGGTAATTGGCGTGTTAAATTAAAAGATCTAGATCCAAAAGATTATGCTTTGCAAGTTATAGCGAGAGGTGCAAAAAGATTACCTTCTGATACTGTTAAGTTTAAAGTAAAAAAACAGCCTATAGAAACTTCTCCATTAAATACCTCAACTGAAGGAATAACTCCTATAAGTGATAATGTTATGTCAATTAATGGGATGCTTAAGCCAAATAAAAATATAAAATTACTAATGAATGGTGATCATTTAGCAGATATTAAATCTGATCATGTTGGATTATGGAAGCATCAATTACCATTGAGTTCAGTTCCTGAAGGAGATAATAAGGTTCAATATGCCTTATTGGATAAAAATAATAAGTTAAAAATGTTGGTGGAAAGACCAGTTTTGATTAATAAACTATCTTAGTAGGTTTTATAAATTCTTAAGCCATTCTATGGAGGCTTGAATAATTTCATTCCAGTGATTTTTGCCTAACGTGTCGGTAAATGAATGATCATAATCATTATAGCGTTGATAGGTTAAGTTTGTTTTTCCTAATTTTTTAAACAAAGTTGAAAGTTTATCTGCACTTTCAACGGGGCAATTTATATCAGCAGTACCATGGACGAGATAAATGGGTATTTCTAGTTCAATAAGATACTTAGCAGGATTTAAATTAGCTATGGCATTCCACCAAGCAAAAGAGTTTGTTTCCCCCAAGCAAGTCATGGAGCTTGTTGAAAAAATTTGAGATAAATAGAGTGTAAAAGAAATTTCCAGTATTTCTAAGTATTTCATGCCCCAATTTAGTAAACCTATAGGGATACTGATGATGCTTTTTTCAAGAGATTTTCAAATAAAATACTTTGTATTATCATTGTAATTGAGGTTGTAATTGTGTTATATTTACAATTGGTTAGGGAGTAAACTATTATTTAAATAAACGGAGGTAAGAATGGAAATAAATCAACGTATCATTTTGATATCTATAGTTTTAGTGGTTTTTCAAACATCAATAAATTGTATGGAAAGACCATCTCAGGGCAGTGGAAATATACCATCTCTTTCTAATATTGCGGTTCCACATGTTGCAAAGCAGGCTTTGAAAATTTACACAGAGGAAGGTAAAGACAAGGCCATTGAATTTCTTAATAGGCTTAATCGTGATAGTTATTTTCCTATAGTAAAATGGTTAATAAATGAGCTTGTTATGACGGACGTTGAGAATGATGATTCTATTGATTTGATTATCTTAATTATAAAAAATTACCGAAATGCTGATTTTTATAATGATGTAATTAACATAACAAATGAAAAATATGATGAAATACAAGCCAAAATTACAAATTTATTAATTCCGCTTAGCGAAGAATTGCAATTGAAACTGAATGATGATCAAAATGCATTGGACATATTCAGATCGATTGCCAAAAGGGAATTGATGAAAATATAATTTAACAAAAAATGAAGTTAGCATCGTAAGTTATCTCCAAAAAAAAGAACTAAGGAGAGTCATACGATGCTTATAACTATTTTTTACTATACCGATATAAATTTGAAGAAAAATTGCAATCTATTGAATAAGTATGGAATTAATGCAGTTTATAATTTAGATATTTTAGCCAAATTTCTATTGTTATCAGAAATTATCAAATTATCTTTAGCTTTAATAATATAACGTAAGTTCGGCATAATCTTTATAAAAAAAATTTGTTAATTATAGAACAAAGAATTTGTTCTCTTGGTCTTAAAGCGCTCGTCCTGATAGTTCGACTAGCTCACTATGAAAGCTTCTTCACACTCATTATGATCATGTGAGAAGTCGAAGGGCGAACCATCACCACGAGCAGATTTTTGGATTTTTTACCTGGCTACCTAGTAACGATTCTTTATGCCTTATTAGATAAAAATAATAAATTAAAAATGTTGGTCGAAAGACCAGTTTTGATTAATAAACAATCTTTATAAGTGTAGCATAGCGAAATATTTTTGCATTGAGTTATTTCAGGTATTCATATATTATTAATAATATATAAAAAATATTAGACCAAGAATGGAAATTCCTAAATGAAAAAACTCATATTCTCAATGACTTTTGTCTTTTTTTCAACTTTAAATTGCTTAGAACGAACAACCGAAAAATTAAATTTCAGCTTAAGCGCAAAAGAATGTATTGTAGAGGTAGTCAACGAATGTGTTGGAAACATTCATGTTTCGACACATAATGAAAATACAATCTTAATTGATATTTTAAAAGAGAGCAGTTCAAAAGAATGCCTTCAAAATTTGCAAGTTAAGATAGATAAAACTGATCAAAAAATTTTGATCTCTGCTATAAATAATAACGACAAAAAAGAGAAGACATGGTTCGAATGGTTTAGTTTTACCAGTTATACAGTAAATGGCAAATATTCAGTAAATGGCAAAAGTGATAGAATCGATTTAAAAATTAAAATTCCCAAAAACTGTGCTCTTAATATTGATCTAAATAACGGAAATACAGAGCTTGAAAATATAGAGAAGGCGATTAGTATCAAATCAAATTTAGGATCAATCACTGTAAAAAATGCAGGTAGCTCTGTTGACATTAAATCTAATAATGGAACTCTAAATCTTGATACTATTAAAGGCCATTTAAACATAAAGAATAATTTAGGCAGTGTTAACATCAAGGATATAAACGAGGGCCTTGTTGCAAAAGTTACTAACGGTAATGTTGATATAAGAAATGCGAAAGAATCATTAAATGTTTATGTTACTAATGGTTCTATCAATTTACATCAAGCTTCAGTACAGGATTCAGGTCAAATAGATTTTAAGACAACCACCGGATCAATTAATCTCCGGTTGTCTTCAGCCCAAAATGCAACAATAAATGCAAAAACCACTATTGGATCAATACTAATAAATAATAAAAAGGTAAGTTCGTTTAAAATAGGCAATTCTTATAGAGGATCTTTAGGGCCCGGGATACAATCTAAAGCAAAAATATTCTTAAAAACAATCACTGGATCAATAGAAGTTAATACTTTATAGTAATTTATATATTTAACGCAGTTCGACATAATAGCGGTATTGGATTTTTTACCAATAGTTCTGAACTTGAATATAAAGAAGCTAATTATATTGACCGAATAATAGAAGATCGAATTTATAAATCTATTCTTTTATCAGCGAAACCATTAGATGAATGTACTGAGCGAGAAAAATTTGTTAGAAAGAAAAATGCTGAAAAATTAAAGCAAATAATATTGAAAAAATTTGCAAATTTGAGTCAGATAGTCCTATCTAGCATAAACCTGATTCTAAAAGTGATATTTACCGGTGAGTCTGAAAAAGCTAAAGCTCTATGATATTCTAAATGTCCTGATTCAATTATATTTTAGATATTTTAGCCAAATTTCTATTGTTACCAGAAATTATCAAATTATCTTTTGCTTTAATAATATAGCTTTCACTAATCAAAAGAACTTCATCATTAGTTTTTTTGGCAATGCATTTTACCTCATAATTATCTTCAATATCTTTTACCTGGCTGCCTACTAACGATTCTTTTGCTTGAATTAGACTTATACTAAAATCTGGTGTTACTTGGATAAGTGATTTAAAAGGTAAACTTAAAGTATCTGCAAGCCTCTTTCCAACCTCTTGTTCAGGTAAAACAACTTGATCAGCTCCTACAAGATTCAGGATCTCTTTATGTATTGGGCTAATTGATCTGGTAATAACCCTAGGTACCTTTAATTTTCTCTTCAAAAGGGCCGTGATTAAAATGGATTGTGCAAAATCTCCCATAGCTACGATAACCGTATCCACTTCGTCTGCACCTATGCTTTTTAAATCTTCTTCATCATTTATTTGCATACATATTGGTTGAGTAATTCTATCTTTTATGGAGTCTATAATTGTTTCATGGTTGTCTACTCCTACAACATCCATACCATGCTCTGCTAAAGAGCTTGCTACTTGATAGCCAAATCTTCCTAGTCCAATTACACAAAATTTCATATTTTTTACCTTAATTTTACTAAATCATTATACGTTCTTCTGGATACTGAAATTCTGCTCTTTCTTGTTTTTTGCGACTAATAAATGCCAACAAAAAAGTTAAGGATCCCAATCTTCCAATTAGCATATTGATAATAATTAATAATTTTCCTGCAACTGATAAGCAGGGTGTTATATCCGTTGCTAAGCCAAGTGTTGTAAATGAAGAAACTGTTTCAAAAAATATACCAATAAAAGTTTGATCTGGTTCAAAAAAGAGCAATAAAAAAGTACTAATAAAAATCCAACAAAAACTAATGCAGAAAATTGATAAGGCTTTAAAGACCTGATCTTGTGGAATTCTACGACCTTTTATTTCGGTATCTGTTCTTTCGATTAAAATAGATCTGATAGTTGCCAAAACAATTACAAAAGTTGTGACTTTCATACCACTTCCAGTTGAATTAGGAGATGATCCAATTAAGCTATACATCAAAATAAACAATATGCTTGCTGGTTGCATAGTCGTCAAATCTATACTAGTAAATCCTGTGCTTCTATATGATATTGCATTAAACAACATGTTAAATATTGTTTGTGGCCATGATAATATGCTGGCCCCTCGATAGCTTTCTAAAAGTGTTAAAATTATTGTTGCGACTAAAATCATTATGAAAGTTGTTGATATAACAATTTTAGTAGTTAGGGAAATATTTTTCCTTCGTTGCTTTTTGATCTTTCGTTTTACGTAATTAACTAGCTCATATAGAGTCATAAAACCAATTGTGCCGAATAAAATTAACGTACCTGTTATAGCAAGCATTGGCATATTGGTCTGATATTTAATTAAGCTATTTCCTGTAAAGCTAAGCCCTACACTACAGAAAGAGGAAACGCTATGAAAGATTGAATTAATAATTGCATCTACAAAATTAAAATCAGGCCTAATAATAAAATATATACAGATAGCACCTATCAGTTCTATACTCAATGTAAAAATAGCTATAAATATTAGTATTCTCTTTATATGTCTTGAAGTTTCTAACTCTAAAATTTGCCCAGCCATTAATTTTGTTGCTAATCCTAAATCCGTAAATAATGATATTAAGCATAAAGACAATGTTATTAATCCAACACCACCAATTTGCATTAGAATGATTATTATAAGCTTTCCAATATAGGTGAAAGAATCTAGAGGAACGGTTAATACACCTGTTACACATGCTGAAGATGCTGCAGTGAAAAGGCAATCTATGAACAAAACAGGTTGCGCTTGGCTAACTGGTAACTTCAATGCTAAAGCGCCTAATAATATTGCAAAAATAACTGATAAAAGAACTACTCGTCCTGGCGAAAAAATTTGTTTTCTAGGCATTTTTATCCCTTAGTGGATGATCCAATATGAAAATATTATAAAAGCTATTCCTAAGCTGATAATATAATAAAAATATGTGTTAAGGAAATAATTGACAGAGTCACCCCAAATATATATTCCAGCCGATATTAAATAAAATCTAATTCCTCTGCCTAATATTGTAAAGATTAAAAATGCCTTGAGCGGTAATTGACAAAAACCAGCTGTTAGGGTGAGTGCTTTGAATGGTACAGGGGTAAAGGCTGCAACAAATACTGTAAAATTTTGATATATTTTAAATTGTTCAATTAATTTATTAAATTTAGCTTCAGAAATTAAAAGATTTATCAATTTTGTCCCAGTTAAATTCCATAAAAGCATTCCTAAATAATAACCAGCTAAAGCTGAAAGTATAGATACTAATGTTGCTATACCAGCGTAGAGAAATGTTTTTCTTCTATCTTTTAAGCAGTAAAATGCTAATAATGTACTTACCGGCACGAAAAAAAAGCCTTCAATAAATACAAGGAGCCCAAATACATAAATTCCGTATGGCGCATGTACATGTTTACCTAGCCAGTTGTACATGCCCTTCATAAATATATCCTATTGATTTAAAGTTCATTTTTTATTTTTTCCGGGTTTTTTAAATATTCTTCAATTTGGTTGATTGGTGCTCTTTTTTGCTTCATACTATCCCTATCTCTTATCGTTACGCAATGATCTTTTTGACTTTCAAAATCATATGTAATGCAAAGAGGTGTTCCTATTTCATCTTGTCTTCTATATCTTTTCCCAATTGATCCGGTAATATCAAATTGTACAGGATAATTTTTTTTCTTAAATTCTAAATATATATTTTCAGCTTCTTGTGCTAATTGTTTGCTTAATGGTAAAAACGCAGCTTTGTATGGAGCTATATTATGCTGAAGTTTTAAAACAACTCTTGTTTCACCGTCTATTTCTTCTTCATGGTATGCATCAAATAAAATTGTCAATAATAATCTGTCGGTACCAATAGAGCATTCTACGACATGAGGAATATATGATGTTTTAGTTTCTTCGTCAAAAACTGAGAGGTCTTTTCCTGAAAATTTTGAATGTTGCGTAAGGTCAAAATTACCTCTGTAAGCAATTCCTTCGAGTTCTTTCCAACCAAAAGGAAATTGATACTCTACATCTGATGTATATTGTGAATAATGTGATAGCTCATCTTTAGCATGTGCTCTTAATTTAATGTTATCCGTGTTAATACCTATATTTTTATAGAAATTCATACGTTCGTTACACCAAAAATCAAAGAATTTTTTAGCATCTTCACCTTTACAAAACCATTCAAGTTCCATCTGTTCAAATTCTCTCATTCTAAAAAGAAACTGCTTTGGCGTAATTTCATTTCTAAAAGCTTTTCCGATTTGAGCAACGCCGAATGGAATTTTTACTCTATTAGTGCTTATAATATTTTTGAAGTTAATAAATATTGATTGAGCTGTTTCAGGTCTTAAATAAGCAATAGATGATTTATCTATTGAAGCTCCTACATGAGTTTTGAACATTAAATTGAACTGACGTATTTCTGTCCATGATTTATTGCCACAATTAAGGCAAGCTGCTAGCACATCTATATCATCAGCTCTAAATCTATGTTTACAGATTAAACAATCAATGAGTGGATCTTGGAAATTTTCTGTATGACCAGATGCATTCCAAACTGATTCTGGTGCTAAAATAGAACCTTCAAAAGGTAAAATATCTAATCCCGTTGATTGTAATGAACTAATCCATTTTTTTCTTAAATTTTGCTTTATCATTGTACCGAGAGGTCCAATGTCATAAACCCCATTAATTCCCCCATATATTTCTGATGATAGGTAAGCAATTCCAACTCTTTTACAAAAAGAGGCTATCTTATCGATAGTGATTTGGGATATAGAAAACATGGTCATTGGCTTTTTCAATCTATTATTATTGTTGAATATTGTTATTTAAATTATATCTAATTATTTTTTTTGATCAATTTGGAGCAATATTTATCTGAGATAAAAAATTTGAAGTTATATTTTTAAGATAGACTAAAAAAGTATAGGCAAGCCTTAAAAACCTGCCTACTTATTTTTTTAATTTTTGTATTGAGATCAAGGAAATACCTCAATTTGCTTTTTAATCAGCTATTTCTAATAAATCAATTATTTCTTTACGTATTTCTTGGCTACCATGTAGGCGTTTTTTTGCTACATCTAAAGCTGTTTCACCATTTTCATTTTTTAGGTATTTATCAGCGCCATAATCAAGTAATAACTTGACTATGCTTGGCCAGCATTCCTTGATAGCTTTATGTAAAGCTGTTTCGCCCATATAAGATATATATGGCTTAGCACCTTTTTGAAGAAGTTTTTCTATCATTTTGTAGTCACATTCCGAGATTGCCCAAAATAAGGCTGTGTACCCATTTACATTTGATATGTTTGGATCGGCCTTATTTTCAAGTAATAATTCTACTATATCTCGCCTATCTTTGCGTGTAGCTTTAAGTAAAGGAGTATTGCCATACTCATCTTGTATATTGACATTGATATAATGTTGGTTCAGTAATTGTCTTATTTTATCTAAATTTGTCTGATCTCTTACAGCAGCCTTCATGCCATAATTGCTGTAGTATATTGCATTTAATAGGTCTTGGCTATTGTTATGTACCAGATTATTGTTATGGATTATAACATCCTCTACAATTTTACGTGCTAATTCTAAAGGGAAATAATATGTTTTTTCAGGATCTACGGATGAAGGTACCCTATAGAACACTCTTAAAGCATTGTAAATTTCAGGGTTTGATTCAAGCCAATTTATAAGCTTTTGGTCTTTTTCAAACTCATCTTCTTTAGCTTGTTCTGTAGGCTGCTCTTCCATTGTAAAAATATGTGATACGGTAAGGTTTGTTAATATAAGAAAATATAGAATGTGTGCAATTTTCATTTTTTCAACTCCATTTGTTTATTTGTATTTTCATTTATATAATATTATTTTCTTCTAAATTATGTCAATAATTACAATTCATCTTAGAGAAAAATTCGAAGGCAAATATTTTGTATGAGTATCAAATTAAATGTATTTAAATTTGGTAGATTATAGATATTGTAAAAGGTATTGTAAAATTTGAGTAGGGCTTGAAGTATATAAATTAAGTATATAAATAATTTAAATAAATGTATTTACTTTTCTACCTGTACTTTGATAATCTTAAAAGTGTAAATGATAAGTAATTTGATTATATGGTGGAAAAATAATTAAGGAGGCTAATATGAAAGTAATGAAGATTTTAGTAATATTAGGTTTGGGAATACTACTTGATTGTGGCTGCAATAAGAAAGTAGGAGCATCCTATAGTTCCAGTTATACGGCCGAGAGCACGGGTAAGATCCCTGCTACAAAATATGGCATGTATAAGGTCCCGGTAGCTCCACCAAATATTGATATTCATTATCTGGAAAATAATTAAGGAGGTTAAAATGAAAGTAATGAAGATTTTAGTAATATTAGGTTTAGGAATAGTACTTGATTGTGGTTGTGGTAAGAAAGTAAGAGCTGCCTACACAGGTATGTATAAGACTCATCCAACTCCAGCATATAAAACTAGTCCGGCATACGGTACACAAGATTTTGGATGGCGTTCTGGTCAGGGTTATTATTACTAAATATTTAAAGTCAAAAAATTAGATAATATTTAATAATTAATTCATTTAGTTAATTTAATTATAATTATTATTAATAAATATGAAAAGGCAGATTGGTAGTTTATATCAGTCTGCTTTTTTTATTCTACATCGCCAGAATACCAAGTATTTCTCATTCTGGATAAATGGCAAATTATGAAGAATTATAGATTGCACATTTTAAAAAACGACTAAAAGTATACCGATCCAAACGTTTGATTGGTCTGTTTCTAAAAT
>Ga0207074_1087_pt1 | contig 15409 bp, 13 predicted proteins | sample Alteio_BWMinHeat_66_FD_153567 | JGI IMG/M metagenome (GOLD analysis project Ga0207074, IMG submission 153567) | Enriched cells from forest soil in Barre Woods Harvard Forest LTER site, Petersham, Massachusetts, United States -... | ecosystem: Environmental > Terrestrial > Soil > Temperate forest >...
GCGGTAACGCGCATTCCAATCGACGCCACCACCAGCACGGTGGACCACTTCATCCCTGGAATTGGCATTGACCCAACGACGTCGGGATCAACCGCTCATATTGGGGTTCACTATTACTACTATCCGAAGAGCAGTTGCACCCAGTCAACCTGCCAGCTTTTCGTGGGCTACATTTCGTCGGGCAACGGCGGATCTACATGGAATACTCCAGTAAGTCTGGCCGGACCGATGACGCTCACGTGGCTTCCCAACTCCCAGAACGGCTTGATGGTGGGGGACTACATTGCGACGGCCTTTACTGGGGGCGTGCCTTACGGAGTATTCGCGGTAGCCGCAGCCAAGTCTGGCTCAACCTTTAATGAGGCCATTTACACGGCGCAGGGATTGACTGCGGCCAAGGTCGGGCCGCAGTTGTCTTCGGCGGGCGATAAACCGCTACACCATCTATCGGACCCGCTTGGAGAGGAACGTCCGGAAAGAGGCATAATCCCACCTTCGAAGCGCGCAACCAGGAGCAGTGCAAAGTAAGTCGAGCTTGCAATCAGAGCGAAGGGCGGTACAATTCGAGCGCATAGATGTTGAACAGGAGACGCCGAATGCCGCCCCTTCGCGGGTCTTTATCTTTATTTTCGCCAAGCATCAAAGTTCCCTTCTTGCTTCTGCTCGTATTGATCGCGATGTTCGCCGGAGTATCGCGAGCGCAAGAGACTCAGGCTCCGGCAACGAATTACGACAAGGGTATCTTTCAGAACCCGATTCCGGGTGATCATCTGGCATTTCTAAATCATTTCGCGGGTATGCCGTCGAAGGACGCGGTGCGCGATAAGCAATTCCGCAGGCTGATCCAAAGCATTGTTCCTGATTGGATGTTTCACTACGGCTGGGACATAACACCGTATGAAGCATTTGATAGGGTGCTCAAGGATTCGAGCCTGCCGGTGCAAATCCGCGATGGGCGCTACGTGACAGTATCGAGCCGGAGTGGTCCGTATCTGCGAGGGCGGGGATTTGTGTGGATCGACATGCAGGAGGGTATTGCGTTGGGAGGCTTCTACTTCCATCCAACGAATGGCGAACCGACGCCGACGGTCACGATTTTTTCGCGGCAGGTGAAGGAAGACGCACTGAAGTTGAGTCAGCTTCCTCCAGCGTTTGCCGCGTACTTGAGCCAGTGGTCCATGGAATCGAGCATCCCGGCGGTGACGACGCGTTATTTTATTGGTGGCCTGGACAAAAAGATTCTGCTGGAGCACGATGAGGACTATTGCACGCCGGCAGACGGATCTCCCGCCGTAGATTGCGAATTGATCAATGCAGACGCGGCCGACACGGACCTGAATGCCGCCTATTATCTTGAACAGACCAACCATGCCACGAATGCAACGGCGTGGATGATCGTTGGCCCGGACCAGATCGCGTGGATCCAGGTGCGCAACAATACTTGCGGCATCGGGCCGGACCGGGTGCCGTGCCGCATCCGGATGACTCGCGAACGAACCAGAGTAATCATCCATAGGCATTCGGTGCCGCAACAGCCGCGTAGATAACGAGCGCTTGTGACGCGATGCTCCTGCCGTGCGATGCGAGCTCCGTCCTGATAAACTCTCTGCGTGTCGCGTCCTACTTACCTTGAATGTACCCGCTGCGGCGAGCATCTGCCTGCAGACCAGCCGCAAACTGTTTGTCCGCGAGATGGCGGCGTGCTCTATGCGCGCTACGATCTGGCTGCGATCAAGAAAACTTTTTCTCCGGCGTCGCTGCTTCCGCTCGCTCCCACCATGTGGCGATATGACGCCGTGCTTCCCGAAGCCGCTCCGGTTTCTCTCGGTGAAGGTTTCACGCCGATGCTGCGGAGCCGCGAGTTTCCAAACGTCTTCATCAAGGACGAAGGGCTGAACCCCACGGGTTCGTTCAAGGCTCGGGGACTCTCGGCGGCGGTTACGATGGCTCGCCACTTCGGGCTGAAGAAGCTGGCGATTCCCTCGGCTGGGAACGCTGCGTCGGCGCTCGCTGCCTATGTGGCCGCAGCCGGCGGCGGGATGGAAGCGCACATCTTCATGCCGAAAGACGTTCCCGCCGCGAACCGCATCGAGTGCGATTACTACGGGGCGAAGGTCACGCTGGTGGACGGATTGATCTCAGACTGCGCCCGAAAAGTTGCCGAATTGAAGGAGCGCGCGGAGTGGGAGCGCGAAGGGTGGTTCGACGTCTCTACCACGAAGGAGCCTTACCGCGTGGAAGGCAAGAAGACCATGGGATATGAGGTCGCGGAGCAGCTTGGGTGGAAGCTGCCGCAGGGGATTATTTATCCCACGGGCGGCGGGGTGGGGTTGTTGGGAATGTGGAAGGCGTTTGACGAGATGGAGGAGTTGGGATTTACTGGCTCGGAGCGCCCGAACATGATCAGCGTGCAATCTGCGGGATGCGCGCCTATTGTTAAAGCATGGGATGAAGGTCGAGCGGTGGCGGAAATGTGGCCTCATGCTTCGACTCTGGCTGCGGGCCTGCGGGTTCCGAAGCCGTATGGAGACTATCTGATTCTCGACATCCTGAAGAAGAGCGGAGGGCTCGCGCTGGCTGCGAGTGACGAGGAGATACTGCAAGTCACGCGACACTGGGCCGAGGTCGAAGGGATTTTCGCGGCGCCAGAAGGAGCGGCGTCGCTTGTCGCCTACCAAAAGCTGCGAGCCAGTGGATTTTTCTCGGGCGATGATACAGTCGTGCTTTTTAATACGGGGTCGGGTCTGAAATATTTGGACGTGTTGGATCAAAGGGCGGTCACGCAGGGCGCAACGGCGCAAGCACCGGCGAGCCGGTCGATAGCGGGAATTATTGGACCGTATTAGGGGCGAAGACGGCCTTCACCGTTCCACTCCGCAATGGTAACGATAACCGATTTTCATTTCTTTTGGTGGGCCAAAGGCCCATGGACTCTCAGGGCAGGCTGTGGGCGGCTGTCCCTTCATGAGCATCGACCGACGCCGGCGGCTTGCAAAATCGGCCGGGGTGGGGCAACCTCGGAGTGCATGCAGAGAACTTACAGATTCCTTCCGCTCTCTTTTCTCCTCCTCCTCCAGTTTTTCTTGATCTTTTTCTTGCTCGGCGGCGAGAGGCTGGCGTTCGCGCAGAGCGAGGCTGGGCCGGAAGAGGGTGGGCACGAGGTTCAGGTGTTTGCGGCGGGAGGATATTCGGTGCCGGGGGGGACTTCGCACACGGGCGTATTCGATATGGGTGCGCGGTATGGGTGGGTGATTACTGGTCCGCATTGGCCGGGAATTTTGCGGGGACGATTTGAGTATGCGGTGGATGTCGTGCCGGTGTATGAAGTTTTTCAGCCGGCGAATACGGCCTATGGATGGGGATTCGATCCGCTGGGGCTGAAGTGGGATTTTGTGCGGCGGGGAAAGTTGTCGCCGTATTTCGAGTTGACGGGTGGGACGGTATTCAGCCGGCAGGATATTCCAACTTACACGAACACGGTGAACTTTACGCCGAGTGCGGCGTTGGGGACGCATGTGTTGGGAGAAAAATATAACTGGAGCGTCGAGGTGCGTTATCTGCATATCTCGAATGCGGGACTGGCGACGCCGAATCCGGGGCTGAATACGGTCGAGGTGCGGCTGGGCGTGGGGAGGTTTTGGAAGAGGTAGTTGTGGTTCTGTTGACGGATTTCCAGCTGAAAATAGAAAAGCCCCACCTCCCTTCAAAAGAAAAGAGAATGGGGCGCGCGTCGAATGAATCGGTGATGTTAGCCAGTGACCGTGACTGTCTTGGTAGCGCTCTCAATGGAACAGCAGCTGACGACGTAGGTGTAGACATTGTTAGGCGAGGTCGTGTTCAGTCCGTGCGCGATCTGGATAATGGGATTCGCTGGATTGGGCAAAATAATATTGGGTCCGAAGTTGAACGGCCACGGCGTGGCCCCCGGGCTGATTGTGCAAGGTCCAACGATGCCGGTGAAGTTGATCTGCTGGCCCATGAGGGCGTTTCCAATATCCGTACATTTATCCACGTTAATCGGTGGAGGAGTGTTGTCGCGTGTACTCTTCTTGTCCTTGCCCTGATCTTTCGACATAAATGCTCCTTTTAGTTTTTATCACTGGAGTCCTTGGGGTCCGTGGAGTGCCGCAACGCCAACCGACCGCTCTCCGGCGGAATTTTCCGAGGATTTACTTAGACTTCATCAACTGCTGGTAGCCCGGAACATTCGACAAATTATCAAACTCGTGCAGAGCACGAATCTTATCGGCCGTGTACCCAGCCTGCATCGTCTTGCTCAGCCATTCAAGAGCGAGGCCGGTTTCGCCTAACTGGTTATACACGCCCGCCGCGTCGAGCATTACATCTTTGTCATTGCGGCCGTAGTGAAGGGCCTGTCCAAGATAAAGGAGAGCGTTCTTGCGATCTCCAAGCATGGAGTAGTAGCTCGCCAGGCTGCTCAGCAATCCGGCATCGCGGGGATTGACCTTTAATTCTGATAACGCAAGCTCCACGGCCTTTCGGTGGGGAGCCGTTGCCTGATCCTTCTTTCCTCCGTAATAGAAGGCTGCGCCTAGGTTGCCCCATGTGACCTGCTGTTGCGGGTCGAGCTTGATTGCCTCTTGATAGGTTTGGGCTGCGTCGTCGAATTTATTGAGGCCAAAGTAGGCGGCGCCGAGATTAACGTATCCGGCATAGCTGGGCCGTATCGCGATCGACTTCTTCAAGGGATCGATCGCCTTCTCGTACTGACCCATTTCGTCGTAAATCGATCCGATGTTGGCATAGGTGCCATACCAGTCGGGAGCAATTTCAGTGACCTTGCGATACATCTCTAACGCCTTATCGTATTGGTTGCGATGAAGGTAGAAGAGGCCGAAAGCGTTGTAACTGTAGCGGCTGTTGGGATGGGACTGTACCGCTTGCTGGTAGGCCTTTTCGGCTTCGGTGATCTTGCCCTCATGCTCGTAAGCATTTGCCAGGCCGACGGAGGCTTCTTCATTAGTGGGTTCGAGGCCGAGGGCGAGTTGGAATTCCGCAATGGCTTCAGGATAGTGGCCGGTGCCATCGTCGATGCGGCCGAGGCAAGCGTGCCCCGCCGCGCCGGCATTGCCGAGTTTGACCACATCGTTGCAGTCGGCTTGAGCCGGAGCGATCCATTGCTTCTGCTTGGTGTCGGAATACTTCAACCATAAACTTTCGCCGAGAACGGCTTTGGCCATGCCGAAGTTGGGATCGAGCTTGAGGGCTTCGCGTCCCATCAGTCCGGCGTTGTCGAGGTTTTCAGCCTTGCTGCTGTCGAGGAGATAGCCTTGGGCTTGCAGATAATAGCGGTAGGCCGCGGCGTTGTCGGTGCCGTGATATTTCAGCGCGGCTTCTTCTTCGGGGTGCAGTTGCAGACGCAGAGCCTTGACTGTTCCTTCCGTGACATTTTGTTCGACCGTGAACGCGTCAGCAACGGGAACGGTTAGGGAATCACCACCCAAGGTGTTGCCGGTTTGCGCGTCGAGCAGAGAGTAGGTGATCTTCAGCAACTCGTCGCCTTGGGGCTGGAGGCTAAGAGCCAGGCCGAGGTTTGCGCCGAACATGTGAGCAGCATCGGGCAACGTAGAAACCTTTCTCTCCTGCAGATTGCGTATGGGGACGACTTCGAAGGCTCGGTCCTCGGTCAGCTTGCTCAGCTTGGCGGCGAGGTTCTCAACCAAGCCCTCGCCGAGCGCGGTGAGCTTGGGGTCGGCATTGGCGGCGGTGAAGGGAAGCACTGCGAGGATTTTGGTTTGTGGCAAGCCTGTGGCTTGGGTCGCGGCCTTATTGGTGGCCGCATGGGGTAGGAACAAACGACGCAGCGGACCATAAGCGAGTAGAGCTGCAACGGCCATGACAATGATCGCAATCGCAGCGAGCGCGCGGTACCGATGAAAACTTCCGGGTGATGAGGGCGCGCGTTTTGGTTTTCCTCCTTGTTCGACGCGAAGGAGGTCCTCGAGCAAAGTGGCGGCGTTGGGATAGCGGAGGTTGGGATCTTTGGCCAGCGCGCGGGAGATAACGGCGGCGAGGGGTGCGGGAACGTTTTTGAGCGGCGGCGGATCGGTGTGGACGATGCGAGCGATGGTGGTGGCGAGGCTGGCGGTTTTGAATGGCTGCTCACCGCCGAGCATCTCGTAGAAGACGAGGCCGAGAGAGAAAAGATCGGAGCGTCCATCGTCGGGCTGCTGGAGGAGGACTTCTGGCGCCATGTAGGCGGGTGTTCCGCCGCTGGCAGTCATGGTTTGCATGCTCTGCGTGGCGTCGTCCGGAGTGCCGGCGCGCCAGGCACGGCGGGCGACGCCGAAATCGAGAATCTTCACCCGGTTGCCGGGGGTGAGCATGATGTTTTCAGGCTTGATATCGCCGTGAATGATGCTCTTTTCGTGGGCGGCTTGCAGGCCTTCGCAGCATTGAGTGGCAATTGAGAAAAATTCTTCGGTCGAGATGGGCCGCTGCAGGCGGTCGCGCAAGGTCTCGCCTTCCACAAACTCCATGACAAGCCAGAGTTCACCGCCATGCTCGACCACGTCGTACATGGAACCGATGTTGGGATGATTGAGGGCGGAGGCGCGCTGCGCTTCCTTGAGCAGACGTCTGCGGTCAGCCTCGGTCGATTTGGCTTGCGGGGCCATGCGCTTGATGGCGACAAAGCGCTTCAGGGTGGTGTCTTCAGCCCCGTAGACCTGGCCCATGCCTCCGGCTCCGAGGCGCTTGGAGATGACGAAGCGGCCAACGGTGGTGCCGGCCAGAGCATCCGCAGCAGAGTCCGCAGCTACTGCGGGAGGGGGCGTCTTGATCTGTTCTTCCATGAACGAAGGTGCCCGCCGAATTTGGTCATTCTAAACTTAGTTGCGGAGGAAAGCCAAAGGGGAAGAGGAAAGTTGTGCCGGAGCCTCCCAACTGCAAGCAGTTGCGCTCCCTAGAGCGAAACTCCGGCGCAGATGACAGCCCAGAACCAGTGAAAGCCAGACCTTTCACACTTTCACGTTCAAATAGATACGAGAAGGGAAATTCATGCCAACTTCGGCGGAAAGCAATACCGCACGCACGGACAGGTTTATCGAGCTTCGCCAGAGCAGCCCTCCCACAGGATGCGGCCAATAACCAAAAAGGGGGCGATAAGGCAAGGCGCGGTAAGGCGGTAGCGACACTCCAGTAACATCTCAAAATGGCCCGCGGGCGTTACTGGTATAACATTTTTCGGAGAACAGTAGAGAGATTGAAAAATGAGGAAGAAAACTTCTGCTTTCAACGAAGCCAAACCGAAAACGCCCAAGGGTGAGGCCCGTCAGCGAGAGATCGAGGTAATTAAGGCGATGCAAGATCTCAACGATCTCGAGGATGAGGAGGAATTCTAGCTCTCCCTTGCCGAGATTTACGGAATCCTGCCTGGACACCCCAGGTACGCTAAGGCAGTGGCTGCTTGGAAGGAGTTGCGGCGCGAGAAGCCTTAAGCTTCTTTACCCGCTCGGCGAACGCTTTCGTTCGGGCGTTTCTCTCGGCTTCGGAAAGACCCAGTTCATCCATTTGCTCTTCGAGAAGGCGCGCAAGGGAACGGAGCATCTGCTTGCGGGATTTCTTTTGCCGAGCCTGCGGTCGGGGAGTTGGAAGCGCTGACATTCGACGACCCTTTCCGTTCGTTCTCTGAGACATAAGTTTACTCCATCGCTAGACCCAAGTCTTGTTCAACTTTATCCGCTATCTTCGATGCGCGAAAGTTACGGAGGGCATGCATCAATAACCGATTCGCGGCCCGCGCGCGCTTGCTTCCATTGTCCGGCCCCAGCTATTCTTCTCGCCTATGTCAACTTTAGTGGAGTGTGTGCCGAATTTTTCCGAAGGGCGCGACAAGGCAAAGGTGGATGCCATTGTCGACGCCATGAAGCTGGATGGAGTTTACCTGCTGGATCGCGAAATGGATGCGGATCACAACCGCTGCGTGATTACGCTGGTGGGTGAGCGCGAAGCGATTCAGGAGGCGGCGATTCTTGGAGTAGGGAAGGCCGCGGAGTTGATTGACCTTTGTGTGCATCAAGGAGCGCATCCGCGGATGGGCGCGGCCGATGTCGTGCCGTTTATCCCGATCGATGGAGTGACGATTGAAGATTGCGTGGCGATGGCGCGGCACGTGGGGGCGGAGATATGGAAGCGATTTGAGATTCCGGTTTATTTGTATGAAGCGGCAGCGGCCACACCGGAGCGGCAAAATCTGGAGAATATCCGGCGCGGGCAGTTTGAGGGGATAAGAGCGGAGATTGCTACGAACCCGGCGCGGAAACCGGATTTTGGCGAGGCGAGAGTGCATCCGACGGCAGGTGCGACGGTGGTGGGAGCGCGCAAGTTTCTGATCGCTTACAACGTTTTTCTGAATACTCCGGACGTCGAGATCGCGAAGAAGATCGCGAAGGCAGTGCGGTTTTCAAACGGTGGGATGCGGTTTGTGAAGGGCGCAGGATTTCTGGTGCGCGGTCAGGCGCAGGTCTCGATGAATCTGACGGACTTTGAGCAGACGCCGGTGCATCGCGTATTTGAAATGGTAAAGCGCGAGGCGGCGCGGTATGGAGTGACGCCTGTGTCGAGCGAGATTGTGGGGCTGATCCCGAAGAAAGCTCTGGAGCAGGCGGCGGAATGGTTCCTGCAAGTGGAGAATTTCGATTCGTCGCTGATTTTGGAAAATCGTCTTGCCGCGGTGATGGTCGGGAAGACGGCGGTGGGCGGGTTGCGAGCGGGAGTAGAGCTGTTCGTGGAACAACTGGCCGCGCCAACGGCGACTCCAGGCGGAGGAAGCGCAGCCGCGGCCGCTGGGGCGATGGCGGCGGGGCTGGCGACTATGGTGGCATCGATGTCGCGAGGCAAGAAGGCGTATCTGCAATATGAAACGCAATTGAGTGCGGCGATTGGAACACTCGCGAGTTTGCGGGAGGATTTGAAGGCAGCGATTGATGCGGATGCGGAGGCGTACAACTCCGTGATGAAGGCTTACAAGTCGGCGAAGACGGCGAGCGCGCAGGAAGGCGAAGCGCTAATCGAGGCTGGATTGAAACAGGCGACGAGCGTTCCGTTGGGGGTCGCGGAGAAGGCGCGCGAGGTCGGTCAGATTGCGGCGAGCCTTGAAGGGATTTCGAATCCGAATATGAAATCGGACTTGACGACGGCGCAAGCCCTGGCGCGGGCCGCGATTGCGGGTGCTCTCGCGAATGTGGAGATTAATTTGGGGTCGATAAAAAATGCGGGATTTGTGGCGGAAGTGCGAAAGAGAGTAGGAGCAATAGCGCTATAATTTGGGCGTTGGAGGCGAGAATGTCTTGTGAACTTCCGCAAGCGAGGCCCCAAGCGGCAGCGGGATGGAACGGCCGATGGATAACAGTCCTGATCGTCATGATCGGCCTGTTGGCCATCGGTGTTTTCTCGTTCTTGAAATTATCGACTGGTGCCTCCCTCCGGTTGAATACATGCTTTCAAGACGCAAGCGGTCTTCGTTCCCGCGCGAAGGTGCGGCTGGCTGGTGTTGATATCGGAACAGTCCGAGCGGTGAAGGCCAAACCAGACAATAAAGCCTGCCCAGCCGCCGTCGAGATGGAGATCCAAACTCCTTACGAATTAACGGTACCTCGTGACAGCGTGGCATCGACAGCGACTGCGGGAATTCTCGGGGAAACTTACTTGGTGATAGATGCCTCGCACGCTTCGGGCTCGTCCGCACATAATGGTGACCAGCTCCCGAGCAAAGAGAGCGTGAAGGTTACTGCGGAGACTTTGGTCCGAGCCGTGAAGGCCGTCGGAGTTCTGAAACAGCTCGCTGACGAGGAAAAAGACGACAGATCTGCGCCAACCGAAACGCCGACCGCTCCGAAGACAAAATGAGCTGGCAGTGCGAATATGTGCCTCCCGTGGAGTCTCACCCGTCCGTGAGGCTCTTAACACTCTTAAAGCCTCAGAAAAGCAAGCGATGTGATCGGAAGAGATAAACGAGAAGGACGACTGGAACAAGAAACAACAGGCAGATCAGCAGGCAGGCACTGACGACAAATAACCAGTCTTGCCACGTGTGACGGCGTACGGAATGCTGGTCGCGGATGAGCAGATTGTAGTTGCGGCGATTCGCTTTCCAGGCCACGTGTGCGAAGTCCCCGACAATCGGGATTGCTCCGAAAATATTCTCGATCGTCAGGTTCAGCATCATTCGAAGGACTGTGATGCGTGCGGCGCCGCGCTTCCATGCGGACGCAACGATGAACATCGAGGCGAATGCGGCGAGGGCATCGCCTAAGCCGGGGATCCAGCCAATCAGAGCATCCAAGCCGAAACGAATCTGCGTGCCAGGAATTTACAAATCGATCATCCAACCATGTTGTGATGTAGTTGAGATCCTCATTCGAAGTTAAATCTGACGAGGGCTTCTCGGCGACATTCGACTTCGACAGGGGCGGAAGGATTTCGCCTCGAATGTACGTAGTTCTGGACATCGATGATAGACGATCTAGAAGAGCGTCTGGTTGTTAGACATTTAGAAACTGGGATGGGCGTCGATCATGTTGCAACGCCCATCCCAGATAAACAAATTACGCTCCCGCAATAAGACTTCTTAGTTGGGTTTCTTCTCCTTATCGTTTGGCGGTCCCTTCCTACCAGGAGGTGGTGGATTCTTCGGTTTTGGCGGAGCCGGAGCGGGTTTCGCGGGCGGGGCGGGTTTGGCTGCCGGAACCGGTTTTGCAGCGGGTGCGGGTTTAGCAGCCGGAGGAGGAGCAGCAGCGGACCTGGCCTCTGGTCTCCCGGCTGGTTTGGGAGCTGGACGAGTCGCTGCCGGTGGCGGCGTTGCTGGTTTCGCCGGCTGCGGACGCGCGGCAGGCTGTGTGGGTTGTGGACGCGCGGCAGGTGCGGGCCTTGCGGGTGTGGGTGCCGGCGCTGGCTTTGGCGCAGGTGCAGCCGGTCGAGCGGGAGCGGCGCGTCCAGGAGCGGGAGTTGGATTTGCAGCTGGTTGCGGACGATTTGGCTGTGGGCTATTCGGTGGAGGGTTGTTTGGACGAGCATTGCCGGGAGCCGGCCGCGGCGGAGCTGCGGCGCGGGCAGGAATTACCGGGGCGACGGGTTTGCTCGCGGCTATGGGTTGCGCTGCCGCAACCACGGCGGGTCTGCCGTGATTGGCGGATGCGAACTGCTGGCGATTCTGGGACGCCGCTTGCTGGTGCTGTACCTGCGTGGCCATGGGGGGAATGCGCTGTTCGCGCTTGGCTGCGACTTCGGTGGCCAGCGGCTGGCGAGTGACGCCGCCGGGTCCGTTGTAACTGACGCGCGTGTTCGTGACGTTGACGGTTGTGTTGTTAACGATGACCGTATTGGTCACGGTTCGGTTATAGACCGTGACATTGCTGACGTTGGTGACGTTGTTGACCGAACGGTTGTAATTGAAGCGATCGCCGTTCCAGTAGCCGCCTTGATAGCCAACACCGACATAGCCGAAGCCATAGTTAACGCCGCCGTAGTAGCCGATGTGGCGACCCCAATATCCGTAGTGGTAGCGGTATCGACCGCCTGAGTAGCCCCAATATCCAGGCGTCCAAAGATAGCCGGACTCGGGCGGACGCGCCCACGCGCCGGGCACCCAGTAGTAGCCTTGCGGAGAATAGCTCCAATATCCGGGCGTCCAGAGATAGCCGTCGCCGGGGCAGTCAGGCTGCGCGTATTCCGGAAGGGGTGGTGGGGCGTCGGACGCTTCTATGGCGGGCTGGCCGTAGGTCGAGTCGGCGTCGTCGTCATTATTGTACGAATCGTCATCATTGTACGAATCGTCATTGGAATCGTTTCGGTCACGTTTGTAGTTATCACGATCGCGGTGGTCGCGGTCGTAGTTGCGATCCCGGTTGCGTTCCCGCGGAGCAGGCCTGCGATCTGACTGCTCACTGGTTGCAGGGGCTGGCGCCGGAGCTGCAGCGGCTTGAGTGTCGCTAACGGGAGCTAGGTTGGCGGCCGCCGCTGGATCCTGCTGAGATTGGTCGGGCTGAGGCGGCTGAGTTTGGGCCGTGTTGTCCGGGGTTTGTGTCTTGTTGCAGGCTGCCACGCCAAATGTCAGTGCGACAGATGCGGCGGTGCCAAGGAAAAGAGAAAGCGGTCTGCTGTTCTTGATCATAAGGGTGAGTTTTCGAGACATAGGATGCACGTTATCACGGGAAGGTCATGGAGGAAATGATCGGATCTCGAGCAATGTGAACTAGGATGGTCCCGGGGAGGAAACCTCCCGGGCAACGAGGGCACGCTGCCAAGGTGTGAATGCGACGTGATTGCCATTCCAAAGCGGCTCGGGTATCTCGGCGATAGTCGCTAATCTCCAGCACTCGTGGCGGGCGCGGGCTCAGGTTTGGTTTTAGACCCCCACCACGCATCGAATCCCTGGTGAGCAAGCTTGAAGATGGTGGCGCGATTTTCCGAGATGACTTTCCACCAGGCGAAGCGGCCCAGCATGGGGAAATAAATTCCGCGGAAGCACAGGCGCGCAAGAAAAATGTTGACGCGATAGCCCAGCGGCTGATTGTCGAGCGAATCGACGGCGTGGGCAATGTCTTCCGGACCGTAGGAGTGGGACCAGCCATAGTTCACCTCGGCGTGGGCTTCATCGATGGTCATCTTGAGCGGGGTGTGGGCCATGTTGAATGGGATGAACTCCTGCCAGTGCTTGGGACGGGTTAAGCGGCCCGCGACATCGAGGCGCTTGTAAAGTGGAGTTCCGGGCAAGGGCGTGAGCAGGCCAAAAATAGGCAGACCGGGCGGCCACGTGCTGACCTGCGCCAGCGTGCGTTCGGCTGCGCCCACAGTGTCGTTATCCATACCAAAGATGAAGGAAGTGATGGCGTAGACGTTGCGCTGGGCGAGGCGCTCGAGCACGCCGGCATATTCTTCCGGCTTGTTGAAGCCTTTATTTACATCTTTCAAGTTGGCGGGATCGATCGACTCCATGCCGATGAAGACCCACTTTCCACCGGAGGCTGCGATGAGGTCAACGAGTTCCTGATCGCGCAGAAGATTGGCGCTGATCTGGGCGACCCAGTGGACTTGCGCGCCAGCGGCGATGATGTCGCGCAGCAGAGACTTGGTACGCTTGAGGTTGATGGCAAAATTGTCGTCGATAAAAAAGACGGCAATCTGGCCGCGCTCTTTCTTGGCGCGCGCCTTCAACAAAAGAAGTTCGTTGACCACACTCTCATTGGTGCGGAAGCGGATGGAGTCGCCGAAAAATCCGGTGACCGTGCAGAATTCGCAGCCATAGGGACAACCGCGCCCCGACTCGACGGGAACGATGCGAAACTCTCCCCAGCCAGCGCCGATCTTTTGCAACCATCGCTTTGCAACGTGAGGCACGAGATTGAATTGCTTGAGATCGATGGTGTCCCAGGGAATTACGGGATAGGGCTTGAGCGAGGGCTTGAGTTCTTTACCCGCCGCATCGACTGGCTCGTAAACATCTTTTAGTTCGCCGCGGGCGGCGTCTTCGACAATACATGGCCATGTAGCATCGGCTTCTCCGAGAGCGACGGCATCGGCGTGACGCGGTCCGCCATCGCGGCCGAGAGCTTCATCAGCCATTTCGGTGACGTGCGGTCCTCCCATTACAACGGGGATGCCGACGGCGCGAACCGCGTCAGCCATGCGATAGGCTTTGGCGATCATGCGAGTCATGGCGCCGATGCCGACAAGATCGATTTTCTCGTTGACGACATAACGGGCGATGGCGGCTTCATCCATGGGCTGGGCGTTTCCGTCGATGAGCACGACTTCGTGACCGGGAGGGGTGAGCGATTGCAACAGGAACATCCACAGATGCGGCATGAAATTGCGCGTGACCCCGTTGTCGGGGTTGTACAGTAGGATTTTCAATCCTCTCCTGACTGTTGCTGAGATCGTTCTGTTGCCGGAGTCGTTCTACAGATTTGTGCGCCCAGGAACCTGGGGTGGTATGTGCGGTAACGTACAGAAGGAATCTTACAGCTAATTCGCTCTGCTGGATTATTTAATTATTTTGTGGGTGGAATGAGGCGACCCAAATTGGTCATAGGGCTAGCACCTTTGGCAGAACCGGAGACGGATTCGGTGGCTTAGAATGGGATGGTAACGGCGGGGGACGAACTCGCATCTAACTTAGTTACGATCATGCTGCAAGAGTTAGGCGATTTTGCGTTCGTTTATAAAGAGAGCCTAGTCGAAATAGGTTGAGTTTGTAATACGTTGAGTTCGTAATTTAAGAAGACTCGTTTCAACAATCTTATCCGTGAGGTTTGGAACTGTGATGAAAACCGCGAAGGCTTACTTGGGATCGATGCTGGGCGCTGCAATGGCCGCTGGATTATTGATGGGGACGGCGAGCGCGATACCGCTGAATTCCTCGGCGCGTGCGGTGGTTCCCGCCGATTTGCAGCAGTTGATCTCGGTGGATTATCGCACGTTGAAGGATTCACCCACGGCGATGCAGCTTAAGCAGCAGGTGCTGCCGGACAATTTGAAGCAGTTTGAGGGTGCGCTGAAGGGGGTTGGAATCGATCCGGATAAAGATGTCGATTCTCTGGCGTTTGCCGCGTTCCGCACTCCGAAGCAGGGGATCAAGCAGATCGGTGTAGCGGCGGGGCCATTCTCCATGAAGGCTGTAGTCAAGAAGCTTACGACGATGAAGATCAAGGGGACCAAGTATCGCACCTCGCTTTACTATCCGATGGATGGCGGCATGGTGATGTGCTTCCTCGACGAGAGCACGCTGCTGTTTGGGGAATCGCCGGCGGTGAAGATCGCGCTGGATACTCGCGATGGCGAGGTGCTGGGTGTGGACACGAACTCAGCCATGTCCGACATGATGTCCAACGTGGACTCGGCTCCGGTGTGGAGCATTCTGGATCAGCAGGGGACACAGAATGTGATCCACTCCGCTATGGGGGATGCCGCCAAAATCACTGATTTCGACACCATTAAGAAACGACTGCTGGGGTGTAGCTACACCCTGAGCTTTAGCGGCGGCGTTAACTTCGATCTCACGGCCCTAACCTCGGACAGCGTGAGCGCAGCTACGCTCTCATCGTTGTTGAAGGGAGCGCTTCTCTTCAAGAAGATGAGTGCAACCCCAGTAGAGAAGGTCGCAGTAGACAACAGCAGCGTCGATTCTGACGGGTCCAACGTGAGGTACCATTTTAAGGCGAACGATACGCAGTTTCTGTCGCTTATGCATTCAGACTTGTTTGCGGCGGTTTCGCACTAGGTTCTCCGGTGAGTAAAGTCTGTCAGTAGAGGGGGCCGTCGTGGACAAACCTTTCTATTGGTTGTTTGTATTAAGTTTGGCGATCACTCCCGTTGCGGCCAGGCCACAAGATCTTCCATCCCAGCCGAATCCTGAGGGCAAGGTGTGCGTGGCGAGTGTCTCGAACTT
>Ga0207074_1089_pt1 | contig 15244 bp, 5 predicted proteins | sample Alteio_BWMinHeat_66_FD_153567 | JGI IMG/M metagenome (GOLD analysis project Ga0207074, IMG submission 153567) | Enriched cells from forest soil in Barre Woods Harvard Forest LTER site, Petersham, Massachusetts, United States -... | ecosystem: Environmental > Terrestrial > Soil > Temperate forest >...
GTTTCCGAATGTGTTCCCTCTACTACGCCAAGTCTCGTATCGGTTAACTTGCACGGCCAAGCTAGTTTCATCCGGCTCGACGATCGCTTGGCCAAGAACGTTCCCGACGGCCGTTCCAAGTTGTTCCCCAAACGTGAATATCTGGTCGACATCCTCCTGACACAAAATCGACAATTCAGCGATTTGCAGACCCGAACAGGCGTAATCGCCCGCCGTTTCGCCGACGGTTTTTGCCACAGCTGCCCAGCCAAGTAAAGTGTTTCCCGCTTGAAACTGAGTCACTGCATCATTCGCTCCGCACGCGAGATCGACTCCAACCTGAAGTCTACTCAAAAGATCTGGGTCAGCACCGCTCAACTCGCCGGTTTTGAGATCGTTCAGCGCCGTCATAAGGTCGACTGAATGACCGACCAGGTCGTTTACGTTACATGCCTGCAGAGTCGCATCGCCGGCTACGGTCGCAACTCCGGAAGAAAAGTGCGCCATTTGAACGTCGAGGACCTTGGTTTGGGAGTTATAAACGGCCGGAAACGATTGCCACGCCTTGGTCGATGCGTTAAACGTCCGATAGGTCAACGCCGGATTAGTCGGCAATGCCGCGGCCGCTGCGGCCGTCAGCGTGAGGTAGAGGTGAGCTGGCACCTTGAACGTAAGGCCCTCGGGCAGGAATCGCAAAGGATAGTTTACGAGGTGCTCTCCGATCAGGGATCTTTCGAGAGCCAAGGGTGAAAAGAGTATTTGCACCGCTGCATCCTGATCGAGCGCTCCTGGCGGTACGACCAGGCTGAGGCTTCCAAGTAGAGCGTTCGAAGCGCCCGTATCGATCGTGATCTGTCCACCCGCTGAGGCACTAATCGAAGTAGCTCCAAGTTGTGTTGTCGGGATCAACCGTGACTCGATATCGCTCGGGGGTGCAGCGGGTGACAGAAAACGTCCCTGCCGAGCGGCGTTTAAGCTAAACACAACGCTTTGTTCAGACGAGGATACTCGAATTGAACCCGTTTCGATAGATCCAATAGCTTGGAGATCGCCCGTTGATGTTACAAGTGCTTGTCCTGGCGCAAGGGTTAAACTAGATGTATACGAGACGACGCCATTTTTCTGACGAACTTGAATTGTAAATTGATTGGACACGCCGGACAGGTTCGCGAGAAACAGGATGGGACGTAATGTGGGCGTCGGGAGCCGACTTCGATCTGTCGAAGAAATATCCCAAGGTGTGTCTATCCCGGCAGTTGGAACGAAATGATCTCCCTTCGATGGGCCTTCAGCTTCCACATACTGATCTGATCCAGACGCCCTCAATTTGACGGCAAACAGCGCTGTCGCAGCTCTCAAACGTACATAGCCAACGTCGTTGGAGCTGAAGGCAGCCGCGTCTAGATACTGTTGTGCCTTTGGGTTAAGGACAAGCCTTTGAGCGCCAACGGCAGTCCCGTCAGCACGATAGAAAACAACCGTGACCGGCGTCGGAGACGTGGAGGGATTAGTTAGGACAATAATTTGAGGTTGTGGCACCGACCAACCCTGAGGCAGAATCGGGAGCGCCGCTTCCCATGTCGCTTCCGCTTGATCTTGAAGTGGCGAACGCGCGGCCTGAAAAAACATTGGGGTTCCGTCCCTCGATGTTTCGATTAGACCAACGATTGGTACGCTACCAACGATCTCAATGTGCCCGCCGGTCAGAGATTGTACTGCGAACACGTCGGCAATATCCAGGTTCGCCATCCCGTGCGCTGGCACAGTCGCGGTGACGCTTGCCAGGTCAGTTCCCGCAGAATCGTACAAAACCATCGTGCACGTGCATGCTATGGCGTTGGAGTTGACTATGGACACCGTTTCACTCTGGCCATTGATTAAGTTGACCGGCCCCAGGTACTGAATGACGTCGGCGAGCGGTATGCTGGGGACCCGCGACACTGAACTAGCACTCACTACTGCGGCCTCAGACGTGAAAGGCACATCGCCCACAAGTTGCGCCCAGCCAGTGAATTCTGAATTCCCTTGTAGCCGTACGAGGTCACCGATGGTTTCCTTAAGTTGTACTCCAGGGGCGAGCTGAAAATCTCTCTTTGAAAGGAGATTTCCGCCGATCTCGAAGAGTGAAATCGACAACCGTCCAGACTCCATGCCGGTGCCGAGCACGCTGATTTCTGTAAACTGGCCGCTCCGGTTGATAACAAAAGGAATTGTGACAGCCGTTTGTGCAGATGCAAACGAATATGCGAAGAGCAATAGCAGGAGAATGGTAATCGGATAGTGTCCGCGATGACTCAGACTTTGGGACCGTACTCTGTTTGGTCTCCAGACGTTTCGCAACGACTCGTGTGCGTCAAGGCCGTTGGTGAGTTCTGCACTTTGGGAACGCGACCGATCAGTCTGACCGCGACCCTTGGCCATCTTAAATTCCACTTGGCGATCCTCCATTTCCGGGATCTTTTAAGTTATCACAACGTGTGGATTAAAGGTTTATTGGTAAGGGTAGTGCGTCTGTACTTCATCCGAGTTTGTGACGGATCTCACTAAAATGGGTTTTAGGCCATACTGGTCGAACTGAGAGTTTCTTGAGGTAAAACGTCGTCGCTGCGTCGACGAGCAACTGGCAACACAACGTAGCTGATTAAGCCACTCGCGCGTGATAATGCAAATTCGGTCGCTTCAGCTCTGAGAACGTGCGGTAAAGAAATGGTCGGATCTTAAATGCGGGACAGCTCACTAGATTAAGATTTCGGCCCGCGCAACTAGCCTTAAGAGACGCAGACGGAGCCGCTCACATCCAGGAGGCGCCGGCACTTCGTTCATCTGAAAACGCCATAATCGATCGCAAGCACGCCTTACAGGAGTAGTCTTCGATTTCGGCTGGGTCGCTAGATCCCAGACGCAAACTGACTTCCGGAACCGGTCCGGCCGCGGCCACTTCCACAGCATTCTGACTGCGCGACCATCGCCTGTTTCGCTTACCACTTGGTTTGCGACCAAAACGCTACGAAGTCTCCAACCGAAGACGGGATTGTTCGAAGGTTTGACTGGGGCCGATAGACACTCCGACTAACAACTAAAGACATTCCGCTGTAAGAATGGTATTGTTCGGGTAGAAACTCCAAGGGATGTCCTCTCAGCCATCGTGTCGAGTAATCCCATTCAAGACTATCGACGGGGTCTCGCGGCGAGCACTCCTTCGTTGCTCCTGGCTCGACGATTCACTGCAGCAGATAGCTGGACGAAGGCGACAACACAAGATGGGACGCGCTACCTGGGACTGTTCCGCGAGCAGGAGCCCGATCTTGCGGCGGTACTGACCCATCCAAGGCTGCTCATACTCGGTGAACCCGGAGCCGGTAAATCAACCACAGGACGAGCGGTCGTCCAGCATCTCCAGGAGCACGGCCAAACATCCGATATCCCGGTGGTTGCGCCACTCAAGAGCTACACCGGAAACCTTCGCACCCTCCTGCTTCAGAGCGCCCCTTCTATTGTCCTTGACACGGCGGAATTGCATCGCACCTATGTACTTGACGGGGTGGACGAAGTACCGGCACCTCACCGCCGAACACTGCGCACTGACATCCAAGCGCTTGTGACCGCCGATGTCACCGCAAGAATCATTTGCACGGCCCGGCAGGCATTTTACGCACACCATCCCGAAGCGTTCCTAGACAACCTGAGCGTGTTCCATCTGCTGGACTTCGACGATGCCGATATCCGGGCCTGCGCCAGCCAACGAGGAGTCGATGCAGATGCGTTTCTGACTGCCGTACGGGAGGCAGATTGTGCCGACGAGATACGCAACCCTTTCGTGCTCGATGCCATGCTCAGGCAGTACCATGGTCGCGGCAGCCTCAGCGCCTTGCGATCCGAGAACGTCCGGTACGTCGTTGACCAACTCATCCAGAGCCGACCCACCTTCGGCACTATCCTCCAACGACGAGCACTAAAAATGCTCGCCATCACGTGCGAAACGGTTGCGCGCAACGAACTCACCATCGAGGAAGCACTGCGTGTCCTGCACGAAGCCATCGAATTTCCCGAGCAAACCGCCCGCGATCTACTCGACGAACTCTCCCACTCCATCCTGATTCGGACCACTGGAGGCATCAGCTTCCAAATGCGATCCTACGGCGAGTACCTCGCTGCCGAGGAACTCCACGACAAATCTGTCGAGCGACTGAAGGAAGTCGCGTTCCATCATGATACGCCAGTCGACTCGTGGGGGAACGCGGTCACGTACCTCGCGGAGATGAACCCCAAGGTCCGACAGTACTTCACTCGCCACTATCCAGAGTGGCTCGTCAGCGTCTCGCCGGCCGCGTTCGCCGACAACGAGCGAACCGCCCTCTGTAAAAAGATACTCGGTGACCTCAACCAAGAACAGACGTACCTTGTCGACCACAAGACCATCTCCGCGCGACGATTGTCACGACTCGTCACACCAACAGTCAATGCCGAACTGCGCACACAGCTCACCAGCAACCGACCGCATCAGCTCGCGAACGCCCTGATGCTCTTAGCAGCGCAACACCAGCCAGACATTGTGCCCGTCGCACTGCGGCTTGCAACGGAACACCGCAATGCAAGCACGTTGCGCTACTCAGCAATCGTTGCTGTGATCAACGCTGCCGACAACCGCATCGTCGATGACCTCATCGCCTTCGCGGACCGGAGCGATACGTACTACATCAACGTTGTCGACGCGATCGGGAGCCTCTGCATGCCCGCAGACTTCCCGAGAGTCCTCCCGCTCCTCAAGCGTACGAAAGCAGGGTTATCGTCAGCCTTCTATCACTTTCGCGAACTCACTAACAAAGAAGCGCTCATCGCAGCTATCGACTACGGCATCGCCAACCCCGCGACGCTCAACGGTTACGAGCTTGACTCCTACCTCGAACCGCTCTTTGACCTCATCCCTAAACATTGGAGCAACGACGTCGCGGCTGCGCTCGGTTTGCTTCTCGCTGCGCTCGAACGCGATCAGTTCACCGACCACCATGCCAAGCTGGTCCGGAACATCGTCAGGCACGTTGCCGCAAAAGACCAGGACGCGCTCGTAATACAATCGCTGATCACCGCGCTCGCGGCAGATGGCACGCGCTTACGATACATCGACCGCCGCATTACTCCGCTGATCACGCTCGCGGCAGCAAAATGGATTGCTGGGCATGCAACGCAGTACATTGACGACGTCATTCCGTGGCTCCCCCTTGGTCCAGCACGAGACTTCCTCGCGCCACGATCATCGGACATCATCCAATTTCAAGAAGAAATGAGGGAACGCCAGATCGGGGAACAGCAGGAACGCGACCAGGTAGTCACAACGACGAGGAACGAACAGCAACACGCGATTCAGACCGCCACCACCATCGGCGACGTCATCGTCGCCTGCGAACGCCTCCCAAAAGAACACTGGCCCGGGATTTCGGAAGCACAACGCTCATGGCTCGCGCAACGAGTAAACGACACCCTTGTCCAATTCGACCTTGCCCATAGCGTTACCTGGCAATCAGAGAGTCAGTGGACGCACCCCCGCGGCCTCGAACAACTCCTCGAACTCACGGACACCTATGCCCTACACCTGACAAACGATGTGCCCATCATCCTCGCGCTCAGATCGTGGCCCTACAACGCAATCAGCAACTACTACCGCAGAGAAGTGCTCTCAGTACCAGCCCAAGAAGTGCTTACCAACCTCCTGGCGACCGTCGAGCACGGCAACATCACCCGCCACGCACTCAGCTTTCTGCGTGAAACCAAGGTCAGTACGCCAGCAATAAACGACGCGGTCAGAGGCATCGCTCTCGATGCGACGCGCACCTCCGGACTACGCACCGATGCCATGGAACACCTTGCAAATGGACCGGCCGAAACGGACACGCTGCTCACCCTTGCGACTGACCACGACGCCACGATCCGCGACCAAGCATTCCGGCACCTCATCAAGCGACAGCACCGGGCCACCACAAGTCGGGCACTCGCGACCCTGACAGATGATCAACTTCGCGCAGGCGAAGCCCCTATTCCGGAGAGCTCCACACTCGATTGGATCGGAGATGTCACGGAAACATTCGCACTGGACGGCATGAAGCGACTGCGCGAAAGAGCACTCAGACTCAACCTGTGGCGAGCTTGCGCAATCCTCACCGGCACGATCGCAAAAATCGACAAACCACAAGCAGCAGTGATCATTCGACAACAACTTCCGCACACCCCAACAGCCTGGCAGCCACATCTGCGCGAAGAAGCAAACAACCTAGAACGAGCAGCGCGGATCGAGGCCGCCCAAGGAACGCCTTTCGACGATGTCATAAGGAAACTCAAAGGTGCAACATCAATGATCCGCATCAAAGTATGGTGTGAAGGATCAACCGACCGTCCAATCTTTCGCAAACTCTTCACAGAGGTCGGGGAGACGGAGATCGCAGAAACCCTAGACTTCGTCGGCGGATGGGCAAACCTCCTCAGCGAGCACGAACCCGGACGATGGCTCGACGGGTGCCGACAAGCAATCATCATCATGGACGGAGATGTAGGGCGCAAACTCGACAATCCGACGCGGCCGCTCACCCACGCGGCGAAGGATCTCCAGCGCAGGTTCGCCAAACATCCGCTTAAACTGCAAATTCTCGAACGATACGGGATCGAAAACTACCTGCCCCAAAACGCCTACGAAGCAGTACTCGGAAGGGACCTCAGCGCGTACTTCCCTCTTCCCGACAAGAAAATGGAGGACCACTTCCAGGAGCCACAGACGCTCTGGCAACGGCTCATCAACTGCATCAGGAGAAGGAAATCATCCTCCTTCTACCGCAAGCAGCTCAACGAACAAGTAGCTGCACATCTCAAGATGGCGGACCTCACGGGGACCGACCTCGCAAGAATCATCAACGAGGTACACGACGCTGCCAAGGCAGCCCGCCAATACTGAGTAGTGGTGCATCTAACACGCAGCACTAGAAGGCCTTGTCGGAGATCCACGCAGGCATGCGCCCCGCGGTGCCCCGTCAACAGGCCAACGGCCTCCCACTCTCCCGCGTTGAAATTCGCTAGAATCCATCCTCTTAGCCGAACGATAACACTTGACGCCCTAACCTTAAGAAGTGCCAAGGTTAGGCTGGCGAGTTCCAGCCGGATCGTCGCCGACCTTGAAACCGTCGGCCCACACTGACCTGCCGATGTGTTGTCGGATGACCCGCCTGTCGTGTTACTTGTGTGCGATCAACTTTCGATGCCCCAAAGCGCATTGCGATGCGAAACGAACCTGAGACTCCCTAGTTTGCCACGACCACTGTAAAAGAGAGCGTGGCGTTATTGCCGTCGTTGGTCCAGCCATACCAATCAACGCCCCGCGGCCTATCTACCGGAAGATCGTGCGGTTCAGTTTTGTATCGATGATTTCCGCAACTGCCGTTGTCAGGGCACTCATGCGTGAACTGGCACACCTTCTGGTTCTGCGCCTCGCATTGAAACCTTACCTCGACTATAGTGCCCTCGACCTCGGGAGGTAAATTGATTCGGCAGGCAAGCAAGTTTCCGCCGTCATTGCCTTCCTTCACGGGTGACCAACAGGTATTATTCAAGCCTTGCTGCTTGTTGAAATGAAACACGTGCTCGGTTTTACTCTCGTTTGGCGCTTCCTTCGTTTTGGTCGTCCGTTTACTTTGTCCGAACGCGACTTGGGGCCCAAACGTGGCAGTCAGGAACCAAATAGAGCCGAGACCAACGATCACTGCTGGAATACGTTTCATAAACCTCCTTGCGATTGCTGACATCGTTCGATTGGATGGATATTCGAAAGCGTGCAGACCACCCGCTCTCGTTTGCGGAGCACATCGTTGATATGTCACTGGTTGGTTTCGGGTCACCACAGCCTATGGACAGCGCGGACCGGTTGAGCATTAAGCGTGGTCGCAGCCATGAATCCGACCATAATTGTGGTAAGGCGCAAGCCGAGTGAACCGATCGGGTCCACGCACCCGTTTGCAAGTGATGAACGGATCTGATGAAGACCTTCCACCACTTGTTCCATTCCCTCCTGAACGCTTCCTAACCGAAATAAGTCGTAATTGGAGTCCAACAACGCTGAAAGGACTGTTGTTGGTTGTGTTCCGTCCAACGCACCTGCCGGTGAAACGGACATGAGAAATTGTCGCACCCTCATTCGGAATATGTATCCCCCAAATGAGGTACATTTCACTCAGAAGGGTGGTCTTAGCTCACGAGCCGCTCATGCTACGCTTAGAGGCCAGTATGGGCGGGCACCCCGATCGAGCGCGGGTCGAGATCGTCGGGCGAATTTACGAAGCGGCGGAAGATCCGCTGATTTGGTCGGATGTGCTGCGACTACTCGGCGCGGAGTTTGGATCTACCGTCAACGTTTTCACGTTAAATGATAAAACGGCTCCCCTGAGCGAAGTCGCCGTAAGTGACGGTGGTGATCCGAAGTGGGAGCGGGAATACAACGATTACTACTTCTCGACCAACATCGTTTTTAGGCGCTTGATGCCCCTCATGAAGCCGGGTCGAACGATTTCGTCCTCGGAAGCCATCACGGATCACGAGCTTATCCGGAGTGAATACTACCAGGATTTCTTGCGCCGCCGAGATGTGTTCTACCTACTTGGAGGTGTTCTCACCGCGAGTCCAACAGCAAACGCCGTCTTGACGCTGGCGCGGTCCAAGAGACTTGGACCTTGGTCTGAGAGCGACAAAAACATGCTGGCATTCTTGAACCCACATATTCAGAGGGCAGTGCGGCTCAGCGGCAGATTTGCACGAATGCGACAAGAACGTGACGAACTTCTCAATCGATTGACGATGGGCGTGATTGTTCTGGGAGAATCTGGCCGAGTCGAATTTCTAAACCGCGCAGCCGAGAGAATCCTGAAGAAGAAAGACGGTCTGTGTTGGAGCGAGAATGGTATTTCCGCAATTCACGCCGGTGAAGCTACTCATCTGCGCAGTCTCATTTCCGGTGCTAAGTCCACTGCGGCCGGGAAGGGCGCGCTCGGCGCGGGCAGTCTGGCTATAAGCCGCTCGTCTGCAGATCGGCCCTACTCGGTCATGGTAGCGCCGCTTCGGCCCACTCCAGCGTCGCCCCTAACGCAAACGCCGCGCGTCGCTCTATTCATTAGCAACCCTGAAGATTCGCGACCTTCGAATCTGCAACGGTTGGGTGCGATGTTTTCCTTGACTCCCGCAGAATCGAGATTGGCCGATAAACTGCTGCAAGGCAAGGGCCTCGCCGAAGCTGCCAACCTCCTTGGTATCACGGTACAGACAGCCCGCGTACATCTCAAGCGAGTTTTCGGCAAGACGTTCACGTGTCGTCAAAGCGAATTGATGCGGTTGCTTCTGAGCAGCCCAGCCGGCCTTCGCGACTGAATGAACCCATTCGGTGACTCATGAGTGAAGCCACGATTGGTTTGATTTAGGCACGACATCTTCGCTGCAAATCCGCTGCAAATGAGAGATGGAAATTGGTGGTATTTGGTATCAACTGGTGGAAGTCGCTCCGTCTGAAAAGTCTAATGCACTAGCCACTATTCTCCGTTCAAAGCAACCCAGGACAATTCCTAGATACGTTTGCCCTGCGCGATCCCCTGCAAATTCGCCGCAAATGGAACGCTTTCTTGTCCATCGAATCGTGGAGTTGCTGCACCCGTCGAACCCTAGGTGCGGTTTCTATTACCATGACCTCGACAAGCCATACCTACACTCACAACTTGTTATATGTGAGACTATTTCGATCCATGACAAGGTGGCACCCTCGATCTCTGATGGCGGATGCAAAGGTTGCATACCTCTGCAATAAATACTTCCATTTTCGATCGACACTCAGTTTCGATGCCACTCCACGTTAGTTCATTGCCCTCGTCTTCCCCCTGACTCCTTAGGTTCTTACGAGCTGCTGAAAGGGTGCATCATCAAGACTCGGTTCAATGGCACAGGAGTTGCAACGCCGAGTCAAACCGCCGGAGTTTATTGGAGCGCGGCCCTGCGCGATCCGAGAGCAGGAGATCCAAGTTCGGCGAGTGCAGCGTGTCGGAGGTGCCAATTGAGACCTTGTTTGCGGGTCGGAAGCATAATTCCCGCGCCCAGGCTTCGCCATAGAAGCGTCGGCGGCGCTGATCCTGATTTCCAATCACTTGCTTATCCGGGTCCTGCCCGTGGAAGGACGTCACAATGAAGAACCTTTGCTTGGTTATTTCACTTGTGGCTGTGGTCGCGGTCTTAGCGCCTGCGGCATACAGCCAAACTGGCTCGATCACTGCCAATCCGAATCCCTGTTTTGTTGCACTTGGACGATTCTCTGTGCCCACCTGCACAAATACCCTCACCTGGTCTTCTCAGGGCACCACCTCTGTTGAGATATGGGTGTCAGAGCACGGAAGCACAGAGACTTTCATGACGGGCACGGCCGGTGGTGGGCCGTATTATGCTTATCCACCCTGGATTCAGGCTGTTCCCGATTCGTACGTATTTTCTCTCTACGACTCCTCAAACGGCAGCCACGGTGCGCTTCTCGGGAGCGTGACCGTCACAGGTACGACCGCGCCGGTGGAAAACCCGAGCCACGAATATATTCACCTAGGCGGAAGAGTTATCGCAGTTGAGAATTTGACGACCGGGACACTCTCAGCCAGTCCGAATCCCTGCGTCATTGGATCTGGACAGTCGCTCTGCACAACGACCCTCACGTGGTCTTCCCAGGGTGCTACCGGTATCCAAATATGGGTGTCACAAAACGGAGGCGCTGAGACTTCCTTTGCGGCGCCCCCGCCCGGAGACGGGCATCAAGATGCGAATTGGATCACTGCCGCTCCCGATTCATATGTGTTCTCTCTCTACGACTATTCGAGCGGCAGCCGAGGTGCGGTTCTCGCGAGGGTGACCGTCACAGGAACACACTAATGCGGAATCACGGAAAGGAAGGATTCTTATGATGGAAGCAGTCCGAAATTGGAGGTTCGCCACCGATCGAGGCTTGGCGTCGGTCGCATTGCTGGTGGATTCCATTAGGGGTTCGGGTCGATCAATCGGAAAGCATTTATCAGCAGCTCTCCTCCTGATATTTGTCCTCGCGTGTCTTTCCTTCTCGCCTGCGGCTTCCGGTTTCGGCACAGCGCGCGACCCCAACAAGCTGCAAACGTTGACCATACAAATTCAAGTTGGGGGCTTCTTGCAGAGCTCACTCACGATTCCGTATGGATACTATTACGTCGTGATCGCAAATCGCAGTGGACGCCGCGATTTGCACCTGACACTTGAGAAGATGCCCGGCGTCAGCATAGTCGGTACAGCTCAAGCCCAGGTTTTCGCCGCGCAAGGCCGGGTAAACTCCCCGATTCTAGGCCAGACGGCGCACCTTGATCCAGGAACCTACCGCCTAAGCGTGGCCGAGCGGCCAAGCTGGGTCTGCCGTATCACCGTTCAATAGGGAGACCACGACAATGAGAACTCTATGTTGCGGTGCCGGCATGGCGGTGGCTTTTGCTACGGGACTGTTCGCGCAGGTGAGCGCTACTGACGGCATGACACCTAAGGGATTGGAGCCTGGCTCTCCCGCAGGCTCGTATGCCCTGAGCAATCTGGACACGGTGAACCTGTACAACGGTTCCGCCAACTTTAACATCCCGCTGTTGCAAATCGGCGGGCGGGGAGAGGCGGGTTACACGATCTCGGCGAAGGTGAGCCATAAGTGGAGTGAGGGTGGTAGTATGCAGCCCCCGCTGGATCAATGCGACCCTCCGGGATATAACTGTCAAGCTCCGCAAAGGTTCTACATGCTAGGGTTCGATGATCCAGTTGGGTATCTTCCGGCAGCGGTCCAGGTGAGGGCCACCGGAGACACACCCTACACGTGCTACGACGGGGGTTACTTTACCAATTCCATCACCAGAATAACCGTGACGTTGCAGGATGGCACCGAGATGGAGTTGCGCGACGCCAGATACAGCGGTCAACCGCAAGCAGTTTTTCCGCCCGGACCCTGCACCGAACCGGGTTCGGGGGTCAATCGTGGTAAGGTCTGGGTCTCCGCCGATGGCTCGGCAGCCACGTTCATCGCGGATAACGATATTTTTGACCCAACCGCCATTATTCAGGCGGGGACCTACGCAGTTGCCGGCACCCTCTACCTTCGCGATGGGAGGGCGTTCCGCTTTGCTTGTGTTCAGCCCCTATATCAAGGTTGCGCGTCGGGCATTTCCTGGACACAGGACCGCCACGGTAACCAGACGACATTCACCTATCCGCCCACGTGGGGAGGTACCGCTCAATGCCTCAATGGCGCGGCGAACGCGAACGCATTCTGTATCACCGATCCCGTCGGCAGACAAACGTCAGTCAGTATTGGGATTCCTTCTGGCGACGGCGCTGACGACCAGATTGTGTTCAAAGGCGCCGGAGGGGCGTTGCGGACGATCACCGTGCATCGCCGGAACTACTTGCTCGATCTGCGGGAGGACCAGACGGCCCCGAGTTCCTACGGGGATCTGTTCTCCTACGCGACTGATTTCAATTCTGTCGATGCGTGGGAGATCTCCAAGATTACGCTCCAAGACGGAAACACTTATCAATTTCGGTATACGAGCTATGGCGAAGTGGCTCGTGTGATCCTGCCCACGAACGGGGCTTACGAGTTCGATTGGGCGAACGGTCCGCGGACAGGTAGCTACTGCAGCGGTTCCGGCGACTACCCTGAGCTGGCGATGGCTTGCGATTTCTCAGCTCAGGATCCGAACCAACTGGTGGTCTCTGTGTACCGGCGGGTCACGGCCCGGCGTGAATATGCTAACGGATACCCTGGGGCGTGGACCCGTCAGACCACCTACGGTGTCACCGAGTATTATGCGAACGGCGCTCTTGGCGCTCCGGTCACTTCCGGCCAATACGGCTGTGCGGCTGGTTACTGCTCGGACGTCCTGACAACCGAGATAGATCCGGCGCAGGGCACGCTGAGCCGCCAAGATCACTTTTTCTACGGCGCAGGTTCCAGGGGCCTATTTCCCGAATTCTCTACTTATTATTCGCCCTGGACGGAGGGCCGGGAGTTCCGGACGGACTTTCTGCCAGCTACGGGATCAACGCCGCTTCGCCAACGGGTGCAGTTTTGGGCGCAACGCCTCTCTTCGCCTCCCTGGACTGATCCCGACGGGGGCCCAATACCTCCTTGGGACCCGAGGCTCTACATGGACCAGCAGTTCCTCGACACTGGCCAAATGTCGTACCGCTCCTTCACATTCTCCAGCGACTCTACCGACAACACCAATAATCCGATCGACGTCTATGAAGTGGATTACAGTGGAGCGACCATCCGCCAGACTCACACGGATTACCGTACTGATTACAACAACCCGCAGGGATCTCCGCCGGTGCATCTGAGGAGCCTGCCCTGGAACCAGATCGTCTACGATCAAGGCGGTAACATCGTGGCGCAAACGCAGTACGGCTACGACGAAGCCACGTCTTGCGGATCGGGAACCACGCCGTGCCAGTACGGCAGCCTCAACAATTACTTTGCCGCCGGCGCCCAGCGCGGCGATGTGACTCATCTGTACCGATGGCGGAATACGGACGGCTGGCTCACGACGACTATGGGTTACGACGCGGCTGGAAATCTGCTATTAGAAACCAATCCCCGTGGGTACTCCACGGCTTACACCTTCGATTCTTGTCAGAGCGCCTACCCCAATTCCTATGCATTCGTCCACCAAGTCACCAACGCCCTGGGCCACGTCACCAACTACGATTACGACTGTGATCTCGCCAAGCCCACAGTGGTAACTGACCCGAACAACGTTCAGACCCAGGTCACATACGGAGACCCTTTTGGTCTGGACCGGCCCATTCAAGTCGACCACAACGCGAATCTTGGGAGCAAGAGTGGCACACACTACGCCTATTATTCCGATCTGGTCACTCTGACCTCGCAGAGCGATCAGACCGCTTACAATGACCATACTCTTACGTCGGACACCGTGAACGACAAACTCGGGCGAACCATCCAGAGCAAACTCCACGCGCCGGAATGCATTATCGTGACCCAAACGGACCTGGACGCGCTGGGGCGCACCAGGAAGGCCTACAATCCGACCTGCGGCACACCATCGGATGGGACCAGCTACACTTACGATGCCCTGGGCCGCCCGCTCACGATCACGTACGCCGACAATTCGCAGGAGAGGTTCCAATACACCGGCACGAGCGTCCTGCATACCGACTCGGCCGGGAAGCAGCGCCAGCAGATCACCGATGCTCTGGGCAGGATCGTGCAGGTGATCGAAGATCCCAACGGCGCGGCGCTCTCGACCAGCTACTTATACGACGCGCTGGACAACCTCATCCAGGTCAGCCAGAGTTCGCAGTACCGAGCGTTCCTCTACGACTCGCTGAAAGAGCTCCTTGGCGCCAGGAGCCCCGAGGTGGCTTACGGGGTGAACTGTTATGGCTTTATGATGAGCGTATGTTACTCCTACGACGCCGATGGCAATCTGGCGAGCAATGCCGCGTCCGGGGTGACGACGACCTACACCTATGACGGTCTGGACCGAGTCACCAACCAGGCGTACAGCGACGGCACACCGAGCGTTGCATACCTTTACGACGGGCTTCAGAAGGGGTGCCTGGATTCGGTGTTGAATTCGGTGTCAGTGACCGACTTCCTGGGATACAATCCCGGATGCCAGGCGACGTCCAGCCAGCAGACCACGGCTGGCGGGGCGTTCGTTTTCCAGTACGGATACAATCTGGCCGGGGAACTGACCAGCGAAACCTATCCTTCAGGCCGGGTCGTTAATTCGACCTATGACGGTGCCGGGCGGGCTTCCGGGGTAGCAGGCACTTTGGCGAGCATCCCGACGACATATGCCACTGTGCAGACGTATTGGCCACATGGAGCAGTCCAAGCAATGACGCTGGGCAACAACGTCTTGGCCGAGTCGACGACCTACAACAATCGCCTGCAGATGCAGACGTTTACCGCATCGAGCGGTGGAGTGACCCGGCTGGGGTTGACTTACGGGTTTCCAGCGGGGACCAACAACGGAAACTTGTCCAGCCAAACGATCAGCTACGCGGCCTCGGGAAGCGAATCGGCGCTAAACCTCACCCAGAGCTATTCGCTTTATGACGGGATGAATCGGCTAGCGCAGTTCGGCGAAGGAAGCATTAGCCAGACCTACAGCTATGACCCGTACGGCAACCGGTGGGTGTCCCAGAACAGCGGATATCAGCTAAACAACCTAACGCC
>Ga0207074_1090_pt1 | contig 15182 bp, 12 predicted proteins | sample Alteio_BWMinHeat_66_FD_153567 | JGI IMG/M metagenome (GOLD analysis project Ga0207074, IMG submission 153567) | Enriched cells from forest soil in Barre Woods Harvard Forest LTER site, Petersham, Massachusetts, United States -... | ecosystem: Environmental > Terrestrial > Soil > Temperate forest >...
CGCAGTTCAATCTTCAGGGCCTATTTTTTTTACCGGAACCAGGATGCTATTCTCTGGAATTATTCTATTAGTTTATGAATATACTAAAGGAATCATAAAATTTGATAGTTTAAAGAATAATTTATTAAAAATATTTTTATTAGCTTTATTTAATATATTTCTAACAAACGTCCCAGAAATGTGGTCTTTACAATTTATCACTTCTGGAAAAGCTGTATTTATATATTCATTATGTCCATTTTTATCAGCCTTATTTGATCATTTTCTTTTTCAACAAAAAATAACTTTAAAGCAACTCATAGGAATGATTATAGGAGCAATCGGATTTTTAATAGTTTTAATAAAACAAACAAAATGTGAAGCTGAGCTTGGTGGCTTATTATTCTTATCTTGGCCTGAAATAGCGATGATTTTTGCTGCCTTATCAACCGTATATGGATGGATAGTAATGCGTCAAATTATGAAAACTAAACAGGTAACTTCTATGACTGCAAATGGAACAAGCATGTTTTTAGGGGGCCTAATGGCTCTTATTCTTTCCCCTTTTATTGAAACATGGAATCCACTCCCAATCTGCAATCTGAAAATTTTCCTTTTCACCTTATTCACCTTTTCGGCTTTATCTAACATAATTTGTTATAACTTATATGGTTATCTTCTACAAAAATACAGTGCAACACTTGTTTCTTTCGTAGGATTTACCCAATTAATTTTCGCTACTACCTATGGAAATATTTTTTTAGGGGAAAAAGTAGAACTCTATTTTATTATAGCTTCGACAATCATATTTATAGGTCTTTATATATTTTATTCTGAAGAACTCAAACAATAAAAATTACCAATTGCATTTTTATGAAATTGCAATATCCTTAAAGATATAAAGGTTAAAAAAATGGAGATATTCGTGTTTAAAAAATTAAAGTCTTATCTATATACTCTTATAACTCTTGGCTTCTTATGCAACTCAGTATTAGCTCAAGATTTACCCAATAGGGAAATGATTATACTATTAGAAACCGCAAATGAAGAACATTTAGGGCGTACTTTGAATACGTCACAGGGCTATGGATCTAACGAAGATTACAGATTTGAAGAACTTCTTCATCCTGCTGGTATAAGTGCAATGACTATAACATTACTCATAGCTATGCATCAAAAAACTGCTCCAATTATTGCTAACAAAGGATTAATAAAAAATCTTATTGACCATCAAAATCTCTTTTCTGACTTTATTACTTTAGATATGAATAGCCTTTATTATAAATATGGCCAGTTCAAAAAATTCCAAGGAAGAGCTCTTGATAATTTTAGGGCAAATTGCCGATATGTACATAATTCTATGACAGAAATAAATCAAGAATTAAATCAACTATCTCAAACGACAAACAATAAAGAAATCTATAAAATTTTAAATAAAATAGTTAGAGATAAACGATTTAATCTTCAGTTTGCTCCATTAAACATTCAGCAGCTAATCCAAAATGAATTAGCATTTAATGTGTTGATGATTGAAATGATTGCATATCTCTTATGCAATTGTATTGATTTCAAAAAAGATTGGGAAATAAAACAAGTTAATGAGGATATATTTTTATTAATACCCACTAATTATCTTCAAAAGTTAAATATCAACAAGCACAAAGCAGCAAAAATTCTAGAAATCACAAATTTATTTACAGAGCTAGAACTAGAGCTAGGTCTTAAAATTGACCACATGAAGAATGTCGAGCGCAGCTTCTTCGAAAAACCAATTCAGCCAAGCAAACAGGAACTCCCTTTTAAAACAAGCTTAGCTCAGATTTTTATAACTCATGATGACCTTAAACAAACTTCAAGTAATAAATTCTTATCAAAATATGTATGGGCATTATATATGGCAGGTCATGGATATCCCAGATGTAATAGAATCGAGTTATTACCCTGTTTACTTAAGCTTAAAAAATTTTATAAAAAAAAGCTGAAGTCCCCTAAATTTCAATCATGTTTAACTTATGAAAAAAGTAGACATAATGAGCTAACAAAAGATAAAAAACACCTTTCTTTTTGTAAAAATCATAGGCAATGCATAAAGCAACTAAATATGATTAAAAAACTAAATAAAGAAATAAAAAAAGCTGAAGATATAGTATGTTCTAAAAACAAAAAAGCTCATGGAATCATTCTTTCACTCACAATAGAAGAATTTAGAGAAGTACTAAAATTCTTTAACAATGATATAATAACAGCATGTTTATACTACACTTCTTGCTATGCTGGTGGAAATCATTTTATCAGGCCATTTATAGAAAATGACAAACCTCTTATTTTAAATTTCCCAATCATTTGTGGAACACCGACAGAAAATATATCAATTCAAGAAGTTCCTATGATAAACCTACCTCCTTATGCAGACAGATCAATATTATTTGAACCATTACATATTCAAGATATCGATATACCTAATAAAAAATTAAAATTTAATACCACATTACATTTTAATAGATTCTTTGAGGCTTTAAGAAATGGGGCAGGCACTACAAAAGAACAGCCAATTTTATTACCATATTCTCTACATCCCTATGTTGATAAATTTGGAAATATTAGACCCGAAGCTATACCAAATATACCACTTATAAGATTCGCAAATTCAGATCATTTTGAGATGATTCCTGGTGATCGTTCATCTATAATAGTGGATGATACAAATTCTACAAAACCGATCACTATTGATAAACATGCGGCTCTACTTTTTAGCGAATATATAAAAGGAAAAGTCACATTAAATAAACTAAGCAAATGCCAAGAAATACCTAGCTTAATTTCTATGTTACCTGGTTTTGCTTTACATATTTTTGAAGAAATAGATTCCTTTACTTTGACATTAAAAGAAATAGTAAATTCCTTTTTAACTTTTCCAGAACTCAGTGCATCAAAAATATTTTGGATTAAAAAGCTAAAATGTAAAAAAGAAAATACCAACCAAAATATAGAAAACTTCAAAGATGTAATAATCATGAGGAATGTCTTTAATTCTAATACCTTAGCTCAATGTTCAAATGAACGTCGACCTATACCTTTAGAAAATTGTGCCTATTTTTCAACTTATGCCAATAAAGAATCAAAACTAATCTGGAAAGGCCCTTTTATTGAGGACTATAATTGCAAAATAGTTTGTTGCAATGAAAGTACTCATAAAGAAGAATGCTTACATTGGTTTCCTAATATTACAAGCTTTCTAAATCCAATATTGCAAAACGCCTGAAGTATTAAAAATTGGAGTGTAAAATGTTTCAAAAACTCACCATTTATTTATTTGTTGTAGTATTTAATACAACCCTATTTAGTAGTACTATACCAAATAGAGAAATCATTATTTTATTGGAAACGCGAAATTTAGAATATGCAGAGCAGAGTCTTACTGAAGGATATGATTATCAAAAACCTATGGGCATAGGGGCAATAAGCGCCTTTATGCTTATTGCTCTTTATCAAAAAGCTGCTCCTATAGTTGCTAATAAATCTTTAATTAAAAATATTATAGATCATCAAAATATATTCAATGATTTTATAAATTTAGATTTCACTATCCTTTACAAAAAATATGGACACTATAAAAAATTTAAAACAAAGCAATCGCTAAAGGATTTCCAAATAAATTGCAAATATATATGCAAATCTATTAATGAGATAAATAAGATATTAAAGCAAAAAATAAAAAATAATGATGAAAATCATATTTATCAAATCTTAAATGAAATAGTAGCCAATAAACAATTTAACCTAAAATTCGCTCCTCCTAACATACAAAAATTAAGCAAAGATAATGCTATTCAAGATTTAGAATTAGAGATGATTATTTATATATTTTGTAACTCGATAAATTTCCAAAAAGATTGGGATATTAAACAAGTTAATGAAGATATTTTTTTATTAGTTCCAAAAAATTATATTAATAGTTTAAATCTCGATTTATTAAATTTTAAATCCGGAAGCAAAATACAAGAATTTACAAATTTGGAAGTAAAATTAGGCCTTAAAATAGATCACATGAAACATATTGACCGAAGCTTTTTTGAGCAACCTATACAAGCTGGCTATAAAGAAATCCCTTTTAAAAAAAGCTTAGAGCAAATTTTTATAACCCATAGTGATCTAAAAAAATATAATTTGCATAAGCAAATGAAACACATTTGGTCCGTATATATGGCTGGTCATGGCAATCCAGCATGTTTAGAATTGGAAGTTTTACCGCAATTAAATAAGCTAAAAAATTTATTTCAAAAAAAGTTAAACTCATCTAAGTTTAAATTTTGCCTAGATTATGAAAATAACAAATTCGACAATCTTGTAAAAGATAATCAACACATTGATAATTGCAAGCATCATAAATCTTTCAAAGATCTTATAGATAAAATACAAAAAACAACCAACGAAATTAAAGAAGTAGACAGCCTCTTAAGCCAATTAGATAATAACCATATCAGAGGTATTATAGCATCTTTACCAATAGAAGAATTTAGAAATATTTTACATTTTCTCAATAATGATATTGAAACGGCACTCTTTTATTATACTTCTTGTTTTTCAGGGGGAAATCACTTAATTAAACCTTATACAGAAAATGACAAACCCTTAATTTTAAAATATCCGATTATCACAAATACCCCAACTGATAACAAAACTGTACAAGAATTGCCTATTATTAACATACCACCTTATTCACAAACAGGTATATCAATTGCATTTGAACCTTCTCAAATACACATTTCAGATATTGATGTAGAAAATAAAAAGCTAAATATTAGTGTTACATTAGATTTTAATAGATTTTTTTCAGCTTTAAGAAAAGGAATTCATACCAATAAAGAACGCATGCTCTTAACTTGCTATTCTTTACATCCTCATGTAGATCAGTTTGGCAAAATTATAAATCAGCGAATAGCATCTATTCCATTAATTAGACCTGCTTATACTGATCATTTTCAACCTATACCTGATGATAATTCATCTGTAATAATAAACAATACAAATAATTCAAAACCAATAACAATAAACAAAGAATCTACTTTAATTTATAGCGATTATATCTCAGGCAAAGTCACATTAAATAATTTAGGCGAAAATCAAGCTATACCACAATTGTTTTCAATGGCCTCGGGCTTCGCCCTTCATGTTTTTGAAGAAATCCATTCTACCAATTTAAATTTACGAGAAATCGTTAATTCTTTTTTAACATTTCCAGAACTTAGTTCGCCAAAAATATTTTGGGTAAAGAAACTTTCTTGTAAAAATATCTCAAATCAAAAAAGCGAAACGCTCAAAGATGTAATAATCATGAGAAAGATATTTAATTCAAATACCCTATCAAAATGCTCAAATAATCAGTTTGTCCCATTGGAAAATTGCGCCTATTTTTCATCAGATGCAAATATCGAATCCAAATTAACCTGGGATGGGCCATTTATTGAAAATAATAATTTTAAAATAAGTCCTTGTAAACAAAGCACACATAAAGAAGAATGCTTAAACTTCTTCCCTTATGCAAAAAACTTTGTAAGCACAGTATTACAAAATATTTAAACATTATTTAAAAATGGAGAAAGTCGTGTTCAACAAAATTAACATTTATTTATTCGCCCTCTTATTTAACTCAATAATTTTAAGCAATTCTCTACCAAATAGAGAAATAATCATCTTATTAGAAACAATCGATTATGAAACTATTGATAAGACATTAGAAGCGCCAAATATTTATAGGTATCCCGAGATTTCGCATCCAGTAGGTTTAGGTGGCACATCGATATCACTATTAATCGCACTTTATCAACAAGCATCTCCTATAATTGTTAATAAATCATTAATTAAAAATATCATAGATCATCAAAATCTGTTTTCTGATTGTCTGAATTTAGATCGTAAAAGCCTTCATGGCAAATATTATAAATACAATCGTTTTCGAGGTCGATTGACTTTAGACAAGTTTAGAAAGAGCTGTCAACTCACGAATAATTTAACATCAGAAGTCAACAAGATGCTAGGCAACTTAATAAAAAATGGAACAAATAATTTTGATCAAATTTTGAATCAGATTATCAATTATCCAAAATTTCAATGCAACTCATATCCGGAAATACAAAATGCTATTGCAAATAAATCCTATACCAAATCATTAAATTTAGAAATGAGTATGTTTATCTTATGCAGCTGGATAGATTTCGATAAAGATTGGGAAATCAAGCAAGTTAACGAGGACATATTTTTATTAATCCCTAAAAATTATGTTCAAAATTTAGGTCTTGTTTTGCCTAGAAAATCTCAACAAATACCTCAGAATTACCCTGCAAAATTTACTGATCTTGAATTAGAGTTAGGGCTCAAGGTCGATCATATGAAAACTGTTAATCGCAGATTCTTTGAAAAGAAATTTCCATCTAATCCTACTCAAATTTCTTTTGTGACAAGCTTAGAACAAATTTTTTTAACAATTGATAACATTAAAACACTCGCCCACAAAAAAGTATTAAAACATATTTGGTCAATTCATATGTCAGGACATGGTTTAAATCTATGCTCGGAATTGGATATTCTGCCTCAATTATATAAGCTAGAAAACTTTTATAAATCTCAATTAACTCCCCACAAAAATTTTAAAAAGACTAATTCTTTAAACCTCAGTAAAAAAGATCAAAATGCTATTTATCTCAAAAAACTTAGAAAGCTTAATCATGAAATTAAAAAAGCAGAAGATAGAAAAAATTTAAACAACAAAATTGACCAAGCGATGATTAACTCTTTATCAATAAATGACTTTAGAGATACATTGAAATTTTTTAATAATAAAATTGAAACAGCATTTTTATACTATTTTTCCTGCTTCTCTGCTGGTCCAAATTTGATTGAGCCTTATCAAGAAAATGACAAACCACTCATACTAAACTATATGGTAATGACCGGAACGCCTGCTGAAAATGAGTCTTTACAAGAATTTCCTTTCATTAATATACCACCTTATTTTGCGCCAAAAGATGAATTCATATTTGAACCAATAGATATAAGCCAAATTAACATTGAGAATAAAAAACTAAGTATGACTACACCTTTAAGATTTGATCATTTTTTTAAATTACTTAGAAAAGGTGCTCATCATGATTTAAAAAATTTAATTTTAATACCTTATTCTTTACATCCACATGTTGATCAATTTGGTAAAATCATTCCTAGAAGAATAGCCAATATACCATTAGTTAGATTTGCCTATACCAACCATTTTCAGCCAATACCTAATGATGATTCATCAGTAATTTTAGATATTAAAAATAGTAGATCCATATCGGTAGATAAAAATACCGGCCTTATTTATAGTGATTATATTTCAGGAAAAGTTACATTAAACAAGTTAGGAAAAGACCAAGAAATACCAAAATTAATTTCGATGATTCCAGGTTTTGCTTTACATATTTTCGAAGACGTTAAGTCTTCAACCTTAAACTTAAAAGAGGTAGTAAATTCTTTCTTAACCTTTCCCGAATTAGGTTCATCAAAAATATTTTGGATAAAAAAGCTAAATTGCACAACCAGCAATGGTCTAAACAAAAGAAATGAGCTATTTAATGATGTAATAATTTTAAGAAATGTTTTTAATTCTAATACTTTAGCTCTTTGTTCAGATGTAGACCCTCTTTCTTTAGAAAATTGTGCCTATTTTTCTACCACTATTAATAGAGAATCAAAGCTAACTTGGAAAGGTCCATTCATTGATGACTATAATAGCAAGATACTTCCTTGTAATGAAAGTGAACATAAAAAAGAATGCATCAATTGCTTCCCTCATGCTGCTAGATTTTTAAGCCCGGTGCTACAAAGTATGTAAACAATTAAAATAGGCAGAGTTAGTCTGCCTATTTTAATTGTTTTTTTAATTATTAAACCAAATTTGATTATTTACCTTCTTGCTTTTCCTTTAATAACTCAATAATTTCGGACTCACCGCGCTTTCGTGCCTCATCTAAAGCCGTACGCCCTTCCTTATTTCGTATATTTAGATCGGCACCCCGCTCAAGTAATATTTTTACTATTTCTGGTCCATGCTCAAACCTAAATCCTCTGGCTACAATATGTAAAAGTGTATTCCCATTATTATTTTGTTGATTTATATTAGCAGCATGATCAAGTAACATTTTCACTACTTCAGGCCTGCTTGCATATATTAAAGCTGCATTCCCATTGTAATCTTGCATATTGGGATCAGCACCAGCCTTAAGTAATACCTCCACTACTTCTGGCCTATTATCCAACACTGCATTTGACAAAGCTGATGAATGATTATCTATTTGCCCATACAGTTTAGCACCTTGAAATGTCTTCATATCTGCTTGTATATTTGGGTCAGCACCCTTCTGAAGCAACCGCTTCACCATCTCTATATTTCCCTTAACAGATGCATACATTAAAGGGGTCTTAGATATATATATTTGAGGAGTTCTAGTCTCAAATAATGGACGGGTCATATAGCTCTTACTTTTTACATTGACATCAATATAACGCTTTTTTAGTAACCGCTCTATTTTATCTTTATCATCCTTCTCAAATGCTTCTACAAGAGCTTCCCCATTTTTGAATGCTATGATAACTCCTGCAATCATATCCAGTAATTCTGCAGGTAAAATATCAGTTTTACCTGTAAATTTACCCTCGGATCCTAATTCAGGATATGCTGCAGACATTGCTATCAAAAACCGTGCAACTTCAGGATCCAATGGTTTATACGGTTCAGTTTTTTCGCCAGAACCTTCCATCGTAAAAATAGATGGAATTACGGTAATGTTTGTTAATAAAAATAGATACAGTATATTTTTGATTTTCATAGCTAACTTCCATTTAATAAATTTTCATAACCCACTATAACTTAAGAATACATTCTTTTTCTCAACTGGGTCAATAATTGCCCACTGTTTATTATTTGGATTTAGAACTAGTAAAATAAGATATTGTTTAAATTAAAATTTGAGCTAATGGACTCTTCAATTTCGTTCAGAAATAGCATAGGTGATTCAATTCCGCTATACCCAATTCCACCTGAGCTTGTCGAAATATTTAAGGATACAGTCTAGGCATTACAAACTTCAAAAAGGCCGTAAATCTATTTGGATTAAAGCTCATATATCAAAATTCTTATTGCTTCGCCGTTAATAATTCAATGATTTCGCGCTCATCATTATCTTGTGCCTCATCTAAAACTGTCATCCCTTCATTATTTCGTATATTTATATCAGCACCTCGTTCAAGTAATATTTTTACTATTTTGGGACCCCACTCAAACAAATATCCTCGGGCTGCAGAGTGTAAAAGTGTATTTCCATTAACATTTTGTTGATTTATATTAGCACCATAATCAAGTAACATATTTACTGCTTTTGGATGCCTTGCCATCAATAAAGCTACAGTCACTCTATAATCTCCTATATTTGGATCAGCATTACCATTAAGTAATAGCTCCATTATTTCTAGATTATTATATTTTGCCGCTAATGCTAAGGCTGTCATCTTAAAGATATCACTTTGCATATCTGGATTAGCACCTTTTTTAAGTAGCATTTGTACTAGTTCTATATTATCTCGTCTATGAGAAGCATACATTAAGGGAGTCCAACCATGCTTGCCTTTTACATTTACATCTATATAGCGTTTTTTTAGCAACTGCTCTATCTCGTCTTTATCATCAGTCTCAAATGCTTTTAATAAAGCTTCGCCATTTTTAGACGATATAATAGCTCCCGCAATCATATCTAATAATTCTGCAGGAAAGTTAATTTTCCCCGTAAATCCTTCAGACCCCGGCATTGGATATGCTGCAGACATTGCTATCAAAAATCGAGCAACATCAAGATCTATTGCTTTGCGCAAAGTTTGAGTTGTTTGTTTCTCAGCTGGTTCTTCCATTGTAAAAATATATGGCATTATGGCAATGTTTATTAATAGAAATAGGTATAGTATATTTTTAATTTTCATATTTCTCCATTTAGTTAACTTTATATTCTTTTAGCGCTTAATAATTCAATGATTTCCTGCTTATTATATGATACCTCTTGTGCATCATCTAAAGCTGTTATCCCTTTCTTATTTTGCATATTTATATCAGCACCATGATCGAGTAATATTTTTACTAATTCGGGATCACCAGAACTCCAAAATGTGGCTCGCACTGCAAAATGTAAAGCTGTATCTCCATCCAAATTTTGATGATTTATATTTGCACCTTTTTCAAGCAATATTTTTACTATTTCTGAATATCCTTTTTCTGCTGCATGTGTTAAAGCTGTAAATCCCCATTCATCTTGCATATTTGGATTAGCACCACCATTTAGTAATATCTCAACTTGTTTTTGATCACCTGTATGTGCTGGATATGCTAAGACAATCCATCCATCGTCATTTTGTATATTTGGGTTAGCCCCTTTCTCAAGCAACATCTTCAATATTTGATTTCCACACTCTCCGGACATAGATGCTTTCGTTAAAAGGTTTTCTCCATATTCATCTTTTATATTTACATTTATATAACGTTTTTTTAGCAGCTGTTTTACTGCATTCTGATCATTATCCTTAACCGCTTTTAATAGAGCTTCATTATTCTTAGGCAATACAATAGTTCGTGCAATCATCTCTACTAATTCTGCAGGAAAGTTAATTTTACCTGTGAATTTTCCCTCGGAATCCAGTGGAGGATATGCTGCGGACATTGCTATCAAAAATCGAGCAACATCAGGATCCACTGGTTTGTGCAGAGTTTGGGCTATTTGTTTCTGAGCTTGCTCTTCCATTGTAAAAACATATGGCATTACTGCAATGCTTATTAATAGAAATAGGTATAGTATATTTTTGATTTTCATCTCACTCCATTTAGTTCATTTTGTGCTTTATAATATATTATAATATTTAAATATGCGTATTTCTCTCAATTATGTCAAATCTAACTTATTGGCTATTATCACTCAACTGCTCAAAAGCTATTAATAAGCGATCCATTTTTTTTAACGTTTCTATTTCTGAGATAAAGGCAATCCCAAGAAGCTCTAGCATCCAAAGCACAGAGCAACCAAGGCCGAATATGCCTGATACAATAATTGAAAAATCAACAGCGTTTTTTGCTAAAATCAGTCGTAAATTTTGACGAATTCTTAGCGCTAATTGTGAATTTAAGCATGCTGTATATTGTCTCAAAGATTCTGATATTATTTCAGATTTACCCAACTTATATAACATCCAACACCCACATGCAGTTATTGCAAATAGTCCCCAGCATTTTCCAGTGCTCTTTAAAATTTTTTTTAAGCTACTATTTGATTTTTCATTTTGCACACTTTGGTCTATACGCTCTTGCAAAATTTTTTGATATTCCCTAATTTGCTCTTTGTTCAGTCTTTGGAATGAAGAATCTACACACATTTTATCATAAATAGTTTGAAGTTCACCATATTTGCCATCGCGAAGACAATCAAGAATAGTTTGATGGGAATCGATTAAAAGTCTTGCTTCCAATTCTAACTTTTGATCTTGTTCTTTCATTTCTTGCAAACCATTGTCTAAGCTAGCTATTGTAACATCAAATTTATTTAGCGCTATCAACAAAAAGGCAAGAACATAATTGAGGCTAGTAAATTTCTTCATTTTTTTTGTCCCGCAATATCTAAGCTTTTTACATGATATTTTTTTACTAATTCATTCACTAAATGAGCATGTTTTATACAAGAAGATTTTATATATCGTGCAAATTCTAAAATCATAAAAAATCCAATCAAATATAAACACTTAATCTCAAATGTATCCCAATTTAACTCAAAATTTAAATGATAGAGCGGCGCATTAGCATTTTGGGGATCACGCAAAAAATATTCCCCATTATTCATAACCCCATACAAACCTCCGCCTGATGGACAAAAGGCTACAGCTGCTATTGCTGAACAAATAATCCCTTGTAGTAACCGATATTTTTTAGAATAGCGATTATTTTGTGCTTCCTTATCAGCAGCTTTCTTAAGCAAATCTTTCTCTGCAAAAATCTTTAAATCAATTTTACCTTGCTCTATAAATTTAATAATCCGAACTATAATATCCAATCTAGCATTTTCAATCGCTTTCTTGAGCTCTTCTTTGGGATTTTGCAAAATCACTAAATCCAGATCATACATCTCACATTCCATTGAACAAAAACCAGTCATAACCAAAAGCACCAAAAATATTAAGGAATATTTTTTCATAATTACCTTTCGAGAAAAATGCCTTAAACTAAAGCATAGCGCAAATTATATTGCTATCAAATGGATGCCTTTACTATTCAAAAACATCTTTTGGACCAAGCATATTTTGATTACATTATAAACATTACAAATATTATCTGATAATATAAATATATAGAGCAGTTCTTTTTTTAGTTTTCACTGGATGTATAATAAGGACAAACAACTTTTAGTTGTTTCTGAGATTGAAAATTAACTGGTTGCGGGGGCTGGATTTGAACCAGCGACCTTTGGGTTATGAGCCCAACGAGCTACCAGGCTGCTCTACCCCGCGTCGTTTCGATTTAAGATATTGTTAATTGTAAAGTAATTTGGTGCTTTGTCAACTTTTTTTAATTTACCAAAATAAATTAAATTCACTCTTAACATTTTTTTGGGAAATTCGATCAAAATAATCAGGTTCATCTTTTTGGTTCTCTATTTTTTGAGAGTCAAAAAATGTCTGAATTTCCTTCGCTTGCAAAAATGCTCTTTCCTTGCTATTTTTTAACTTATGATTCATTCATTAAACCTGTAGTTTTCTAATCATGAAAATAAAATGAAAAAACTCCCAATCGGAATAAGCAACTATAAAGAGCTTATTGAAAATGATTGTTATTATGTCGATAAAACGTTATTCATAAAAGAATTTTGGGAAGAACCAGGTAAAGTAATACTTATTCCACGACCGCGTAGATTTGGAAAAACGTTAAATCTCTCAATGCTACGTTATTTTTTCGAGCATACAAATGTAGATAATAGCAATCTATTTAGTAACACTTCCGTTTGGCAGGATGAATCAATTCGTGAATTACAAGGACAATTTCCAGTAATTTTTTTAACATTCAAGGATATAAAAGAGAATAATTGGAAAAGCTGTTATATAAAACTTAGAGAAGTAATTGCCAATGAATTTAAGCGGCATTTTCATACTCTTAAGCAAACTATTGCTTCATACGATATAGAAAAATATCTTAGTTTGCTAAACGAAAATGCTACCGAAGAAACTTACAGTACATCTTTACTCTTTTTGACTCAATTATTACATGACCATTACAAAAAAAAAGTTATAGTTTTAATGGATGAATATGATGCACCTATTCATGAAGCATACGTAAATAAATATTATTCAAACGTAATCGAATTTTTTAGATCATTTTTTGCTTCAGTGTTCAAAGATAATTCTTATTTGGAACGCGGTCTAATGACGGGTATATTAAGAGCAGCAAAAGAGGGTATCTTTTCAGGCCTAAATAATTTAGATGTGTATAGTATTACTCATAATAAATTTCAAGATAAATTTGGATTTACTCAAAATGAAGTAAAACAGCTTTTAAATGACCAAAATCTTCCAGGCAAATTATCAGAAATACAAGAATGGTATAATGGCTATTTATTTGGTGAAACTACGATTTATAATCCATGGTCACTCAATATGTATGCCAAAGAACGGGGCATACTGCTTTCGTATTGGGCTAATACCAGTGATAATCAACTGATTAAAAGACTTCTTATATATACGTCTGAAGATGTAAAAAAAGATCTTGAAGCTTTACTCAATGGTCAAACTATTAAAACAGAGATTGATGAAGCAGTAATTTTTCCAGGTATTGAGCGTAATCCAATAGCTCTGTGGAGCTTACTCTTATTTACTGGATATCTTACCTATACTAAAAAAGAAATTCTAAGATCTGAATTAATTTGTGTACTTACTATTCCAAATTTAGAAATTAAAATTTTATATGAAAAACTGATTAAAAATATAATCGAGGATGCTTTTTCCATATCTAATGCCAAAATACTTTTGACTGCGCTAACAACCGGCAATACTGAAGTATTTTCAGAATTGTTACAAGAATTTGTCAGTAGCAGTATGAGCGTTTTTGATCTGCCAAATAATGAGCAAGAAAAAAGTTATCATCTTTTTATCTTGGGCTTACTTGTTTATTTGATGGATACTTATGAAGTTAAATCAAATAGGGAAAGTGGATTTGGCAGATACGACATTATGCTTATTCCAAAAGATCCAAATGGGTTGGGTATAGTGATTGAGTTTAAAAAAGCAACAGATGATGAGACTATTGAGCAAACTGCACATAAAGCACTCGAGCAAATTAAGCAGAAAAATTACGTCCAAGAACTTAAAAGTCGAAATATTCATAATATCAAACTTATGGGCATAGCTTTCTTAGGTAAAAAAGTATTAGTTGTTTCTACTGATCAATAATAAAAAGCTATTGAGTATCTAAAAACATTTAAGCAATATGACTAAAAAGTTAAAAGAATTTAAACATTATTTTGCAAAAAAACTCAAGGATACTGAATATGTAATTGCATATCTTAATGAAGCATTAGCTGATGAAGATAATCGAGTTTTTTTAGTTGCACTAAAAAATGTTATGGAAGCTTACGAAGAAAACAAAAGTGCTATAGCGCAAGAAAATAAAATCAGTAGATCTACAATTTATCGTATGCTTTCCAAAAGCGGTAATCCACGTTGGAGTAATATTACCTCTATTGTAGATGCAATGGATTTACAAATTAATATTTCTCCTAAAAAATAAAGGAAATTAAAATGAGTAAATTATTTAAAGAATTAAAAGCGGGACTTGAAGAAGCGCTTGCTCATGAACAAGGCAAAATAAGTTTATGCTCTTTATGTATTGAAATTCCAGATGCTCCAAGTGAATACAAGCCAAAAAAAATTAAAAGCTAATTTTTATAAGGGCTCAACAATACTAAAGCTATTGCTGTTGTATTAGTATGAGTTATGGTAAGGCTACAAGAATAGTTAAGAAGCAAGCTATTGTCAGCCGACACCAAATATGGTGCTCCAGTTCCCTTAAGACTTACTCTAATATTTTTAAGAATATATAAAAGAGAATATTTTTTATCGGTCATTCCACTGAGCGCTTTATAAAATGCTTC
>Ga0207074_1092_pt1 | contig 15076 bp, 10 predicted proteins | sample Alteio_BWMinHeat_66_FD_153567 | JGI IMG/M metagenome (GOLD analysis project Ga0207074, IMG submission 153567) | Enriched cells from forest soil in Barre Woods Harvard Forest LTER site, Petersham, Massachusetts, United States -... | ecosystem: Environmental > Terrestrial > Soil > Temperate forest >...
AAGAAGGAATTTCCAAGTTTCTATTTTTAGGCCAATGGGCCCGTTTAACCTCAGATCTGGCCAGGAGCTTTTGGTTCGCTGTAGCCATAGGCTGGCCGGTGCTTATTGTTGCCAGGGCGCCGGAGATCTCTGCCAACTTTGCCAGGAATGCATCTGCTCTGACCGCCCAGCAGGTTGTGTTTTATCTTTCAGTGGGAGCGGGGGTCATAACTTCTGTGTACGTTGTCGGGCAAACTGTCAGGTGGATTCAAAAATTATATTGGCAGCCCAAGGTGGAACGGTTGCATGAAGAAGTGGACGATTTGTTTAAACAGTTAAATGGAAGGTATAACTATAACCAGAATAAATTAGACACATTAATGAGAGGAATCGATGTGCAGATGCAGCAAGGGGCATTCCCTCAAGTGCGTCAGTCCTATAACGAAGCTCGGGAATTATTGAGTTCAGGTGACAACCGGGAAGTAGTGTTCGCGAATCCAGCCCAGATCGCTGCCGTCCCATCAAGCGCAGATAGGGCCATGAAATCAATGAATACGGGAGTCAATCGGCTTGCTGAAAAAGCGCCTGGCGGTATTGATTTGGGACGCACGGCCGTGAGTGTTGAGAACTCCGGCGGTGAGATTCAAATGGCCTTTGATGATCCGGCAATGTTGCGTTTGTTGTTGAATTCAGATGGTCTTGCGCCTATAATTTATGACATTAAAACCATGACACCATCAATGGAAAATCATTTTGTGGGGTTGAATTAACGCATTATAAATGACGGAGGGCTTATGCGCTTAAAGTTAAAGAAAATATCAATGAAATCATTCATCCTTATTTTTTCCACCATCAATGTTCTGGCCGGTTTTATTTTAGGTATTATCGTGACCATTGCCTCCCTAGCTGCCCCTGAAGAACAGGGTGCTGCTTTAGGTGCATGGGCGATCCTGATTTTTCCCATTGTCAATGGACTTCTAGGGGTCATCACAGGGGCTTTTTTGACCGGTATGTATAATTTTCTAGCTAATTATTTTGGTGGTCTTGAATTTGAATTTGAGACCCTTTAATAGATGACTTCAAAGACTTTAATGCGGGTACGACCGGTCAGGTCTTTACTTAAAATAAGCGGTTTAAAGTATTTCAAGCCTTGTCCGTCGAAGTAATAAAGTTTCATGATCAAGGAATTAGCCATTGCATGGTCCATCAAACGGGCCACATATTGACCGTCTTCTTGATACAGCACCACCGAATAATTTAAGTTCCCATCCGGATTTTCGTGTTCCACCACAGCCCCATCTTTAAGATAAAAAACGCTAAAAGGCTGTCCATTTCCGTATTGCGAAGATTGGATTTTAGCATCCATGGTGTTAAGGTCAATGGATAAATTTTCGCGAAAGACCAATTGATTGTTGTTTTGACCGAGCAGGCCTAGGGCATCACTGTATTTGGGAGGGCCACCCATCGTGTTCCATAAGTAGTTTATGAATTCAGGCGAGTTGCGTTTAGGCACATCTTTTAACATCTCGGGATTGGAATTAATTTCTTCAATTTTTTTGATATTCCAGTGCCCTGTAAAGGCAATCATGAGATTATCATCAACAAGTTCAGTGTAGACTAAAACATAACTATGCGGATGTTTATCATGGGTCATCGAGAGTAGTTTTTGAATTTGATCATCACTGATAATGCCTTTGAGAGTGCCGGCAGCCTGGGCCCTGTCTTCAGAGGCAATGGCCAACAGCAGGGTGGTGGCATCAGAAAGCTTCAGGCCGCATTTGACCAAGAATTCCGCGGCCTGATTACCACTCGAATTAAGCATACGCAATATTCCCCGCGCCTGATTTTCATCCTGACTTAAAAACATATTTCCCATCCAATAACCTACCGCGCTCTGGTCTAAGGAAGCCCCGTCAAATGGCACACTGCGATGGGCAATAGCCTTGATAAAATGGCCAGGGGCCCACCAGGTATTTACAATACTGTCAGAGGGAGAATCTGTTTTAATTTTTGTTAATGCTTCTTCCCAGGTTGAATTAAAAATAGGGGTCAATATCGTGCGTATATCGCGGTTCGCATCAAAAAGCACCAAAGCGATTAACAGTCCGGCCAACGGTAATCCGACGGAACGTAAACTTGTAAAACGGTTAACAGCTGCTGCAGCCAGAAGGCTTAAAGGAATGGTTGCAAAAAGCACAAATCTTTCCCCATGGGTACTAAGTGTCAGGGTAACGACCAGAAAAATGGACAGGATGAGGGTATCTATGGTTTTGGCTTGACGGAAACCCTTAAGAGCCATGCGCAGGCCGTAAAACCATCCTCCCAGGGCCAATAGGATAAAAACCGGGCCGCCGGCGGAGGTGGTGATATTGCTGATGGAAGTTTTTTCCAATTCACCGACGGCCATAAATAAATTGGGCCATAAATCCAAGCCCCGATGGGTGAATTTTTGTAATTCTCCGAAGCCTTCTTTGATCAGGACGAAAAAATCCTGGAATGAAAAACACATGCTGATCATTAAAAGGGTGGAGCCAATAAAAATACCTAGGAATAATAAGTTTTGTCGGGCGTGAGGGAGGTCTTTTTTGATAAAAAAATTAATAGATGCCACAGTCAAGGCGCAGGCCGCACCCATAAAAAATAAAAATCCCCAGCCTTGCCAGAATAAGGCATATAGGCCTAAGGTTAAACCGAACATGACAGCCCAAATAATCCCGTCCCTTTTTGAGGCAGGCCTTAAGGCCAAGAATAGAAATCCAATGAGCAGTAGAGGAAATAAAATATTATAGGGGTCAGTGCGAAACCATCCCAGGGAGCCGCGTTTCAAATTAATAGGCGCCATGACCAGGAATAAAGCCCCCACAAAGGAGGATACCACAGAATAATTCAGGATTCGGCAAACCCATAAAAAAGCAATGATGATAAAAAGATAAGTAACCAACGGCACATAAGCCACTGCTGTCATCAAGGGAATGTTAGGGTCAAATAATTGCAGGGTTTTGTAAATAACAAAGCCCCAATATGGGTGAAGGGTAAAAGGCTGCCAAAAGCCAAAGGGTGCACACATCAAGGGATTAAAATATTTACTTCCTTTAATAACATCGGCGATACGGCCTGTATGAACGATGTTTTCCGTCAAATTATAAAAATCATAAGGGTCGGATTCCAGGAGATAGATTTTTTGGGGCGGGGCGCCTGGCTGATTAGCCATGCTTATAGTGAGCCTATCAATGGTATCAGTGACCTTTTGTTTATCGGTGTGCATGGTTTCATTGAGCTTTTGTTCTGCCAGGTGATTGGCCAGTGCCGGAGGCATGGTCGGGGCTTCACTCAAGATTTGATTAAGAAAGGTCTGTTTGATTTTGAAAATAACAAGAAGTGTCGCCTGCTCATGGGCATTGTCCCACATGTGCGAGCGTAAAGGATAAAGCCGTACATAGCAGCTTAGAATGGCAAGAACCAACCAAGCCACCGCCCAAGGCCAAAATTTAGATTTTTTATTCATAATATGGAAGGATTATGGCACATTTTCTTTATATTGCAAATATTGCTGGTGGATTTTATTGGATGCGATGGCTATACTGGAGTTTGACTGTGATTCGCGTTTGGCCATGATCATCCCTAAGAGCCGGCCCTGATCATCAAGGATAGGCCCACCGCTGTCACCATGGAAGAGATCAAGGTCCAATTCGAGAAAGTCTTTTGTGGAAGTAGACAGGCTTTGAATGATGCTTTTAACATGGCCGGACATAATAGATTGATTGTCATAGTCTGAATTACCGACAGCAATAATAGTATCTCCAACGTTAACAAGCGAAGAATCTGCCCAAGGCACTCTTTGAAGCGGATGGGGGGGATTGATCTTAAGAAAACTAAAGTCATACTCTCCCGAAGCAAACAAGAGCTGTGCCGGTAATTTGGTGCCATCCCGCAGGATGACAAAAATATAAGGGGCATCAATAATCGTATGCGTGTTGGTCACAATAATACCGGAAGGGTCAATGACAAGCCCTGCAGCCATTCGATAGTAAGTGGCTGACCGGGGCGGGGTGGTATGCATGATCCTGGTCAGTTCAGTCCGGACTGTTACAATAGATTTTTCAGTTTGCTGAATACGGTCAATCAGGTCACTGTCTGCCCAAGCGTATTCTATTGTCATTCCCGCAAAAGCGGGAATCCATAACAAGAACGACATCACAATTGTCCAAAGGCCCAATTGCTTCGACGTCGTAGTTTTTTGTATCATAGGAATTACTCTTGACGTGAGTTAAGTATGCTATTACTATTCTCTCATAAATTTTTATGAATAAAATAAATATTAGGCCTTACCAAGCCCAAGATCGGGCTCTTTTGCGCACACTTTGCTGCGATGTCGCAGATCGGGGGGGACCTATTGAAAATTTTTTCCCGGACCGCGAAGTAGCTGCTGATTTGCTGACCAGATATTATACAGATTTTGAACCTGATTCAACCTTTGTGGCCCTTTGCGATAATCAGCTGGTTGGGTATATTAATGGTTGCATGGATAATCGCCGTCATGGATTGGCGATGTCTTGGCTCCTAATGCCTCCTTTGCTGATAAAAGCGTTTAAACACGGTATTTTTTTCCGTCCTGAAATAAACCAGCTGTTACGTGGGATTTTAAAGAATTGGCGCAGGGTCTTTGTTTATCGTAAGAAATCTTTTCATAGTTATCAAGGACATTTGCATATCGGTATCGCCGCAGATTTTCGTGGTCAGCAGGTGGGGCGTAATTTATTAAATATCTTGGTGGAGCATGCTGCTGGATCGGGGATTACTGAATTAACAGCTTCAGTCCATGAGGCTAATAAAGCCGCCAGTGTTTTTTTCGAAGCCCAAGGTTTTGTGGTCCGAGATCGTTATCCGATGGTCTTAATCCGTGATGGAAAGGAAGAACACTATCATTCTCTTTTATATGTCAAAACAATTTCTTAAATTCCATGTCATTCCCGCGAAAGCGGGAATCTTAATTAGTATCATTGCTGTACTTCTGGGCGCGCCTGCTTTCGCTGATCAACTGAAGATCGGTACAGTGGTTTTGTCAGCGACGGACCGTATCCTGGTGCTTGCCCCTCATCCGGACGATGAAGTTTTAGGTGCGGGGGGTGTGATCCAGCAGGCCGCAGTCATGAAACTGCCTATAAAGGTTGCATTTTTAACCTACGGGGACAGCAATCAATGGTCTTTTTTTCTCTATCGCAAGCATCCGGTGGTTTGGCCGGCAGCTGTGGAAAATATGGGATTAGTACGGCATGATGAAGCGATCTATGCTTCCCGAATTCTCGGAGTGGGCCAGCAGAATTTGATATTTTTGGGTTATCCTGATTTTGGGACGTTAAATATCTGGTATTATCATTGGGACAAACGCCCCGCGTATAGAAGCTTAATGACCCGCGTGACAGCAGTTCCTTATAAAGGTGCTTATCGATTTGGTGCGCTTTATAAAGGCGAGGAAATTGTTAAAGATTTAAGATCAATCTTAAGAGATTTTAAACCCACCAAGATATTTGTTTCTCACCCGGCTGATCATAACGGGGACCATTTAGGGCTGTATTTGTATTTGCGCGTGGCCCTTTGGGACGAAGGGATGGATGAGGGTGTCCAATTGTATCCTTATCTGATCCATTATCTGACCTGGCCTAAACCCAAAGGCTTTCATCCTGAAAAGTACCTGACACCACCGGATGCTTTAGCCAGTGATGAGACTTGGAAACAATATCATCTAACTCCGCTGCAGCTGGTGAACAAGAAAAAAGCTTTACAGGCCCACAAGACCCAGTATTTTTCTTCTCCCAGGTATCTTTTGTCTTTTGTTAAATTTAATGAACTATTCGGTGATATCCCGCCGTTGAAATTGCATTTGAATGAAAATATTTCCATCATTTCGGGCCAGAAGAAATTAATGTCGACGATGGAATTGCCTGAAGAATTAAATGACCAGGAGCGTTCTGCCTTCGTCGGTGTCGATTGGAAATCTTTACGCTGGGAACCTCAAAATCTGGTTGTCACCATTGGGCTCTCCAAACCCTTGGCTCAGAATGTGGAAGCATCGATTTATTTTTTTGGCTATAATAATAAAATACCTTTTGGTCAAATGTCAAAAATTAATGTCCGTTTAGGGGTTTTAAGTTATAGCGTTTATGACCAGAACAAACGGCTGGATCAGGGGGTAGTGCTGGTCAAGAGGAGCCCCAATGATGTTACAATCACTGTGCCTTTGAAATTACTTGGGTTTCCCCAAAAAATCCTTTCCAGTGCCAGAACTACCTTGGGTAATTTCCCTTTAGACAACGCATCGTGGGTTGTCATAGAACTTCAATGAAGCCAATCATCAAACAAGCATTTATAACCGCTGTTACCGCTGTAAGTTGTCTGTATATGGCAGAATGGTTCAAATTACCTCAGCCCTTTTGGGCGGTGATGAGTGCGATCATTGTCATGCAATCCGATGCCGGTGCTACCATTAGCGCCTCCTGGATGAGGCTCGTCGGTACCTTTGCTGGAGCCCTGGTGGGTGGAATATTTTTAGCTCTTTTGGGGAACTATGTTTGGTCATTTGGTGTGGCTGTTGGGTTGGTCGTTTTGATCTGTGCTTTTTTAAGGTTGATCGAAAGCTATCGTATAGCTGCTGTGACAGTTGCCGTAGTTATGCTGACGGGCCAGACAACTTCTCCCTGGATGACGGCCACTTATCGTTTTCTGGAGGTTTCCTTCGGTATTATTATTGCACTTTTAATTTCAGCCTTATTTGATCCTTCGTATTTTTATAGTAAATTCAAAAAATAGTTTTCTCTATTCCTTTCAAGCGATGTAAAATAACGACTGATGAAATTATTCATTTTGTTTTTATTGATGTTGGCTCCATGTCCAGCATTTGCTGTTTCAAGTCCATTTGCTCCACAATCAGGTAAAACACTGCTTTTAGTCGGCCAAGACCGGGACACCATTGCCCATTATGTCTCTGCCACCGGCAATACTCCTGGCGGGACTATGTTCTATACCTCTATCCAAAACATGGATGGATTGGCAGGTGAAGCTGATTACGGATCAGGTCCCCAAGATGCTCAGGCCCTTTTGCAAACATACCCAAATTCTGTTATTCAAGTCGGCTTATACATGGTCGATGCGCTCGATAAAACTTATTCAGGAGCATATGATGCTAATTTAAAAACATTGGCCCAATGGATCAAAAAGGCCCACAGGCCGATATACCTGCGCATCGGTTATGAATTTGACAGTCCTTTAAATCATTATAATCCCCAGCAGTATAAACAGGCTTTCCGTTATGTGGTTGATTTTTTGCACAAAGAAGGGGTGGACAATGTCGCCTATGTGTGGCATTCGTATTGCGCGCAATATCCTGATCAGCATTGGATGGATTGGTATCCAGGGGATGACTATGTGGACTGGTTTGGGGCATCTATATTTTCAACTTATCAGATTTCATATGCGTCAAATTTCTTGAAATTAGCTAGAAAACACCATAAACCTTTTATGATCGCTGAATCGACCCCTTGGGGAATGTATACCTTGGTGGCTAAAGTGGATTGGTTAAAACATATTTTCAATTTTATTAAGGACCAGAACGTTGAAGCTTTCTGTTATATTGATTCCAATTGGGAAGTAATGCCGATGTTTAAAGGCCAGCATATCGGAGACGCGCGTCTTGAAGAGAACTCTCAGATCAAAGACCTCTGGCTTAAGGAGATCAATAAGGACCGTTACCTGAAAGCATCGTCGGATTTATTTTAGAAAGGTCTAACCATGAAACTACTTTACACCAAACGTTCACCTTATGCCCGTAAGGTCAGGGTTATAGCTTTGGAAAAAAATATCCCTTTAGAATTTGTCGATGAAGATCTTCAAAAGAAATCCCAGCGTCTTTTGGATGCCAACCCTTTGGGTAAAGTTCCGACGCTGGTGTTGGATAATGGGACAACAGTCTTTGACAGCCCGGTCATCTGTTTGTATTTGGATGGCCTTGATGATAAGGTGATCATGATCCCGCGTGAAAAAGATGAACGCATCGAGGTTTTAAAGTGGGAGGCTTTTGCCGATGATCTGATGACCGCGGCCATTAACCTTTATATGGAAAAAGTCCGCCACCCTAATGATTTTCATAAAGATTTTAGCGCTACTTTAGAAAAGAACATCTATTCAGCTTATGGGTATATCGAAAAGAATTTGCCCAAGCTTAAAGATTTTAATCTGGCTTCTGTAGCTGTGGCTTCAGCTATTGGTTATATCCATTTTCGCCTGCCACATCTAAAAGTGCAGGGAGCTTTGTCACAATGGTTTGAAGAAATATCTAAACGACCGAGCATGGCCCAAACAATCCCGGTGGCATAAGTGAGCCGACGCAAATTAGAAGTCAGACGAAATCATGCAGTTAAACTGCCCAATGGCCGCACCATCCGTATTACCTATATCAATCATCCCGGTGCCGTTATCATTGCCCCATTCTTAAACAAAAATAAAGTTGTCATGATGCGTCAATTCCGTCCGGCGTTAAAAAAGTATATTTATGAATTGCCCGCTGGTACGCTTGGTCCCAATGAACCTATAGCCACCTGCGCCCGTCGGGAATTATGGGAAGAGACTGGACTAAAAACCAAAAAACTGACTAAATTAGGATCCATCTATCCGGTGCCTGGTTATTCGACAGAAGTCATTCACATCTTCAAAGCCGAACAACTGACCTTGACTCAAGCCCAACCAGAAGAATATGAAGTGATTGAAACCATACCAATGACCAAGTCTAAAGTACGGCAACTCATGGCCCAAGGAAAACTCATGGACGCCAAAAGCATCTGCACCCTAGCCTTCTGCGGGTGGCTATAGTATAAACACTGTCATTCCCGCGAAAGCGGGAATCCATTATGAAACAATCTTCTTTTTTAAAACACTACAGTTCCTCTTTAATCCTCCTTGGTTCAATCTCTGTTGGATGCGTATTGGGCTTGATCTTCAAAGAAAAAGCAGTTGTTTTTAAGCCTTTCGGTGACATTTTTCTTAATATGCTTTTTACCATTGTTGTCCCATTAGTATTTTTCTCCATTTCTTCGGCCGTCGCTGCCATGAACAATATCCAGCGGCTGGGGAAGATTATTTTATGGATGATGGTGGTTTTCATGACAACAGGTATTATTGCCTCGGTCCTTATGCTGATTGCTGTGCATATTTACCCACCTGCAGAAGGTATAAATATTACTTTGCCAACTGATGTTCATTTTCAACAGCTGAAGGTATCTGATCAAATCGTCAAAGCTTTTACTGTCTCTGATTTTTCTGACCTTTTTTCCAAAAAGAACATGTTGGCCTTGATCATCTTTGCTTCGCTGATAGGCCTTAGTGCCTGCACTCTTGGAGAAAAGTCAAAAGCATTCACTGCTTTTTTATTGTCAGGCAGTCATGTCATGATGAAAGCCATTTCTTATATCATGTGGTACGCACCCATCGGATTAGGGGCATATTTTGCGTATTTGGTTGGTGTGCTGGGGCCACAATTACTTGGCACCTATGTTCGTGCCATGACGATTTATTATCCGATGGCCATTGCCTATTTTTTTATTGGTTTTTCATTTTATGTGTTTTTAGCTGCAGGCAAAAAAGGATTAAGGGTTTTTTGGCCCAATATCATGCCCGCGGCAGTGACAGCACTGGCAACCAGCAGCAGTATGGCCACGATGCCTGTGAATTTAGAAGCAGCCGAACGAATTGGAGTGCCTGCGGATATCCGCGAGATGGTCATTCCCATTGGTTCAACGATTCATATGGATGGTTCCTGCCTTTCTGCAGTGCTTAAAACAGCTGTACTTTTCGGATTGTTCCATATGGATTTTTCATCCCCGTGGGCCATGGTCACTGCTGTGGGAGTTGCTCTTTTAAGCGGTACGGTCATGTGCGGTATCCCGGCAGGCGGGTTTTTGGGTGAATTAATGATCGTCACGCTTTACGGTTTTCCCATCATAGCCATGCCCATCATCTCCATGATAGGTACGCTTGTAGACCCTCCAGCGACGATGGTTAATGCTATCGGAGATAACGTCAGCAGCATGCTGGTTGCCCGCATCCTAGGCGGCAAAAACTGGCAAAATCCACCTAAATAGTGCATACTTCCTCTATATGAGAAAGTATTTAAATTTAAGACCTAATATAGGCCTAGGCCTTATTTTTGCCTTTTTGGTCAATTCGATCGGGCCATTACCTTCCGCACAAGCTCAAGAGTTTACTTTGCCTGCACCTGGTGTGATGGTGCACCTAAGCCCAGAATTTAACCCACCAATTTTAAAAGGCATCAAAGTCCACCCCGAAAATCCCTTTAGGTTTGATTTTATTTTAGACGAAGGAGATTCTAATGTCCCCCGCCAAGGGCGGGGCCAGAATCAAGAACAGCTAAAACAAGAAGCTACAAAATTAATAAAATACTTCCTCGCCAGCCTAACCATCCCCGAAAAAGACCTATGGGTCAATCTATCCCCGTATGAAAAGAATCGCATTGTCCCAGCGTCTTTTGGCCAAACAGAAATGGGACGTGACCTATTGGCCGAAGACTACATGCTCAAACAAATCACCGCAAGTTTAATTTACCCTGAAGATGCCATAGGCAAGAAATTTTGGAACCGGATCTACGAAGAAGCAGCTAAAAAATTCGGCACAACCAATATCCCGGTAAACACATTCAACAAAGTCTGGATAGTTCCTGAGAAAGCAGTCGTCTTTGAAAATGCAAAAGCAGGAACAGCCTATGTGGTAGAAAGCAAACTCAAAGTCATGCTAGAGCAAGACTATTTAGCTCTTGATAAAAACCGTGTCATTGCGAGGAGCCCGCAGGGCGACGCGGCAATCTCTTCTTTAGGCTCCCAAATCGTCCGCGAGATAATTATCCCCGAACTCACCAAAGAAATCAACCAAGGCAAAAACTTCACCCAACTCCGCCAAGTCTACAATTCTCTTATCTTGGCGACATGGTACAAAAAGAAAATCAAAGACAGTATCTTAGCCCAAGTCTACGCGGACAAAAACAAAATTCAAGGTCTTGTCATTTCCGGGTCTTCTTCTGTCATTCCCGCGAAAGCGGGAATCCAAAAAATGGATGTCAATGTCATTTATCAACAATACCTCCAAGCCTTTAAGAAAGGCGCATACAACTACATCAAAGAAGAAATAGATCCGGCTACTCAGCAAATTATACCTAGAAAATATTTCTCCGGAGGAGTCGGTTTGACTAATTTAGCAACTGAGAATATTTTATTTCTTACAAAAGACCTTCCTGATTCAGCAATGCTTGGGCATGATTCAGACATGGTTATTAATGTCAATTTACAACGCTCCGATGCAGCAATGCAGGTAGATCAAATTCTAATAGAAGCTGAAAAATTATCTCAAGAAAAAGATTTTGAGGCGTCGTATGCATTATTAAAGAAAGTGCTTATGTATGATTACAAAGAAGACATAAAGAAACAAGAATGGCATTTTGATTTTGGAAGCATCATCCGGCTTCTAGTTATTTTGGTTAATGAGTTTGGGAAGGAATCCACGAAGGGAAAGGGTATTAGTAAGATCATTGATATATTGTTGGCTTGGCGAGAGTATATTGAACAGGATAAAAATTATATGGAGCATATGCAGAAATACATTGAAAAGGTTTTAAAAGATAATGAGGTGTCAGACGGCATTGATCCTGGCAGGGAAGATTATTTGACAAAACTTTTAATGAATAATGCCGAATCCCGTTTGCAAGGTGTGATTAGAGGGATCAAGATTGAAAGAGCCCCTTTTAATAAAATCGTTATAAAGGAAAAAGCCACTGATAAACAAATTGCCTCATTGTATTATTATGTGTTCAAGGGGGCCAAAGGTGAGTTAGGAATGACAGTTGGATCACAACATGTTATTAATGATCCGAACTTTCGTCGTAAAGGCCTTATGTCGCTTTTGTATGCATATATTATTGATCTATATGGAGTGGAATTATTATATAGTTCCGATATACATCGCGATGGTATTAGTTTTTTTAACGGAATAGAGAAAGAAATTGGACTTCTTTATGATGTCCAATTTAATGGAGAAACGTATTTTGCAAGAGTAGACAGGACGGTAGCCAAAAAGATCTTAGGAGATGCGGCAATGGCGGCAAATGCTGATTTTGCTTTGTTAAGTTTAGACGAATTTTGGGCAAAAAAGATCAAAGAAATAGATATCACGGAGTTACTTAAAGGACGAGTGATAGACGGAGGGTTCAACAAAACTTTTAGGTTCGAAGGAAATGGTTTTAATCCTGGTCGAGTTACATTGGGGATTGGTTATGGAAAAGAGGGCGATCGTGTGGTGATGAAATGGAATGAATATGGGGAAATTATTTTTGAACGCCGCAGGGATGGGAATAAAGTGGCAGATGCCGTGTGGGTCAAGGGAAAAAAGCGAGATAAAGAAGGGCATGCGATATGGGAATATAAAGGAATTCCATTCTTGTGGTCATTTTGGCAAAAAAGGATCAATGAGGCAGATATCACAGTAATATTGGGTTCTACAATTACAAGAGGGACATTTAATGTTAATTTTCGGTTTGAAGTGGACGGTTATCAGCCAGGTTCAAGTGCTATTGGGATCGAACCAGGGATAGAGGGAGACCATGTGGTGATGAAATGGACCGAAGACGGAGAGATAATTTTCGAGCGGCACAGGGATGGGAAAATACTGACACGAGCAGTGTGGGTCAAGGGAAATGAGAAAGATAAAAAAGGGCAAACAAAATGGGAGTATAAAGGGAATCCTATAATGTGGTCATTTTGGTCGTCATGCCCGACACGCACTGAAGTTCGGAAGCATGTGGTCAATGAAGTAGAAATTACTGAAGAACTGGGCGAAGGTGTGTTGAGAGGAACATTTAATCGGGCATTTAGATTTGAAGTATTCGGTTTTCAACCGGGGTTTACTGCTATTGGGATTGGTAGGGGAGTAAAAGGCGACCGTGTGAAAATAAAGTGGAACGAATACGGGGAGATCATTTTTGAACGGTATAGGGATGGGAATATGGTAGCAAATGCAGTGTGGGTCAAAGGAAATAAGCGGGACCAAGATGGGCATGCGATATGGGAAAACAAAGGAAATCCTTTGTTGTGGTTATTTTGGCAAAAAAGGACCAATGAAATAGATATCACGGAGGTCTTGAGCTATGGTATTAGGAACGGGATATTTAATGCAGCTTTTAGGTTTGAAGTGGATGGTTATCAGCCGGGTCAAGTTGCCATTGGAATTAATCCAGGACAAGAAGGCGACCGTATAATAATGAAATGGACTGATGATGGGGGGATTATTTTTCAACGCCTGCGGGAGAATAGAGTGGTAGGAGAAGCGGTGTGGGTCAGGGGTCAGCAGGGGAAAGACAGGTTTTCCCAGTGGCATAAGGGAAAAGTGTTTGAGTATTCACTGTACGGGATTTTCGAATTCCTTCAAGAGCAAAAAAAATCGGTAACGGTCGGAATTATATCTGGATATCTATCGAATCTTGGGGAACAATTGGTTGAAAAAATGATCGTTGGGAAATATGTTCACGAGGTATTAAGGCAATTGGGCCTTGTTAAAGTCAATGATCAGAAGATCATTCTTAGTAGTTTTGCTCTTGAGAATTATGAAGTGATCGCGGGTGAATTAAGAAGTTTTGATAATACAAAAATAGGTGATGAAGTAGGGCGCTTGAGACGGGATATATCCATTGAGTTGAAGAAAGTAAAAAGTATTTCGTCAGAGGGCAATTATGAAGATGACGCTATGTCTTCAGTGAATGTCGATTCTGCCTTGCTTAGTTTAGATCAATTTTGGGAAAAAATGATTAAGGAATTAGACATCACGGATTTGCTTAAAAGCGGGCTATTAGATGGTAAATTCAATAAAGGTTTTAGATTTGAGGGCAACGGTTTTAAGCCCGGAGAAGTCCCAACCGGTCTTCTTTTTGGAAAAATGGGGGACCGTGTGTTAATGAAATGGACTGAAGATGGAGAAATAATTTTTGAACGGCGCAGGGATGGGGAATTAATGGCCGACGTGGTGTGGGTCAAGGGAGAGAAAAAAGATAATAAGGGGAATGTGATATGGGAAAAGAAGGGTAATCCTTTGTTATGGCCATTCTGGGCATCATGCCCGATACTCACAGAAGTTCGGATAAAGATGATTAATGAATTGGATATTACAAGTTTATTGATGTACGGATTTAAAGACGGAACATTTCCTTTAAATTTTAGATTTGAAGGGAATGGTTTTCAGCCGGGAAGAATTGGTATTGGGATTGGACATGGAATAGAAGGGGACCGTGTCATCATGAAATGGACTAAGGACGGAGAGATTATATTCGAAAGATGGCGTGATGGAAAAATGATGGCTAATGTAATCTGGGTCAAAGGAGAGAAGAAAGATGATGAAGGCAATGCGGAATGGGAAAACAAAGGTGATCCTTTGTTTTGGTCATTTTGGAAGCATGCGATTAATGAAATCGATATTACTGAAGAAATAGGCCAGGGTATAGTGGGAGGTAGGTTTAATAAATCATTTAAATTTGAAGGAAACGGTTATCAGCCAGGTATAAGTGCTATAGGTATTTTGGGGGATATAGGTGACCGTATAGTGATGAAATGGAATGAATATGGTGAGATCATTTTCGAGCGGCAAAGGGAGGGAAAAGTGTTGGCAAGTGTAGTCTGGGTTAAGGGAGAGAAGAAAGATGAACATGGCAATGCGATATGGGAGAACAAGGGAGATCCTTTGTTATGGTCATTTTGGCAAAAAAGGATCACGGAGTTTGATATTACAAAAATATTAGGATCCAGGGTTATAAACGGAGCATTTAATGAAGCTTTCAAGTTTGGAGCGGATGGCTATCAGCCGGGTCAAATCGGCATTGGGATCGGAAGAGGAGAAGAAGGAGATAGTGTGATAATGAGATGGAATGAATATGGGGAGATCATATTCGAGCGCCACAGGAATGGAAAATTGCTGGCCGATGTAATTTGGGTCAAAGGGAATAAATTAGATAAGGATGGGAATGCTATATGGGAAAACAAAGGAGATCCTTTATTGT
>Ga0207074_1093_pt1 | contig 15024 bp, 8 predicted proteins | sample Alteio_BWMinHeat_66_FD_153567 | JGI IMG/M metagenome (GOLD analysis project Ga0207074, IMG submission 153567) | Enriched cells from forest soil in Barre Woods Harvard Forest LTER site, Petersham, Massachusetts, United States -... | ecosystem: Environmental > Terrestrial > Soil > Temperate forest >...
TGCGGCAACACCCGCCGTCGACGCGTGAGCGCGATGCACCGCGCCAAAAGCATCCTGGACGAATCCATCGGCCAAACGCGCCAGCTGCCGTGCGAAGTTTGGATCGTTTGCTTCTTCTTCGGCGTGAAAGCGCAGGTTTTCCAGAAGGACAATATCCCCCGGTTTAAGCGCCGACGCCATGGCTTCGACCGCTGGTCCCACGCAGTCGGGAGCCATTTGCACAGGTCTTTTCAGCAGCTCTTCGAGGCGTTTAGCGACGGGTTTAAGGCTGAAGATGGGATCCGGTTTCCCTTTGGGCCGACCGAGGTGGGCGCACAGGACGAGGGCCGCGCCTTTCTGCAGAAGTAAATTTAGAGTAGGAAGGGTTTCGCGGATGCGAGTATCATCCGTAATCGCTCCTTGATCATTGAGTGGTACGTTGTAGTCCACCCGTACCAGAATGCGCTTTCCCTCAACGGGCAATGTATCAATGGTGCGTTTAGCGATGGTCGGGACAGCAGCAGTGGCCATGCCGCGTTAGCGCGCGGCCATGACGGCCCCGCTGCCTTTGGCGGTGGACTTCTTGGCGATGTAAGCGACGAGGTCGACGACGCGGTTGGAGTAACCCCATTCATTATCGTACCAGCCAAACACCTTGGCAAAGTTGCCATCGATAACGTCCGTGGAAAGGGCGTCGAAAATACAGCTTTTTGGATTTCCGATGAAATCGCGCGACACCAGCGGTTCATCCGTATATTGCAGATATGTGCCCAGCGCTCCGGCAGCCGCTTTCTTATAGGCAGCGTTAATGTCGTCCCGGGTGGCCGGGCGATCGAGCTCAGCGGTCAAATCAACTATCGAGACATCCGGTGTGGGCACGCGAATAGCAATCCCGTTCATTTTCCCCTTCAGCTCTGGGATGACGAGACCAATCGCTTTGGCGGCGCCGGTGCTGGTCGGGATCATGGACAATGCGGCCGCGCGCGCGCGCCGCAAGTCCTTGTGCGGAAAATCCTGCACCACCTGGTCGTTCGTATAAGAATGGATCGTGGTCATCAGTCCGCGTTTGATGCCGAAGGCTTCGCGCAGCACTTTGGCCAGCGGCGCCAAACAATTCGTTGTGCAGGAAGCGTTCGAGATGATCTTATGTTTTGCCGGATCAAATTTATCTTCGTTGATCCCCATGCAAACGGTGATATCTTCGCCTTTAGCGGGAGCTGAAATGACCACTAACTTGGCTCCTGCCGTCAAATGGGCTTTGGCTTTATCGGCATCGGTGAACCGGCCGGTGGATTCGACGACGATATCGACGCCGAGATCCTTCCAGGGGAGGGCGGTCGGATCTTTTTGAGCAATGACCTTGAGCGGTTTGCCGTCAATGAGGATATCCGTATCACGGGCTTCTACTTTACGCGAATCGATGCCAAAAATAGAGTCATATTTGAAAAGATGAGCGAGGGTTTTGGCGTCCGTCAAATCGTTAACGGCTATCCACTCGATATCCTTATGGCCCCACCCAGCTTTCAATACAAGACGGCCAATACGGCCAAATCCATTAATGCCTACGCGAACACCCATTGTCTTGCTCCTCCCTGGATTCATCCGATTTTACGACGGGTCATCTGGATGGAATATGTCGGTATTCTACTGTTTTTAGGGGGGTTGTCAAGATTGAGAAAGGGAGGTTGTGTTATGATCTGCGGGCCATGTACTTGAGAGCTACTCCTTTGGAATTCTATTGGTTTAATTTGAAATTGGGGCTTGGGACGGATTACACGCGCTATTTGGAATACCCCAAGGTATTAGAATTCCTGGAGATCCCCAGCCAAACGTCGCAGACGTTGCTCGACGTGGGTAGTGGACGTCGGGGCCAGTTTCCCCTTTTCCTGGCGCATAAATTCCGCCAGCTGACGGTTTATTCCACCGATCCGCGGGAAGATTTTATGGAACAGATGCGTCTTGTCAAGAAGCTGGGGTTGGAAGAAGATGTCCAATCCAAGAGGCTACGGCTACAACAAGTCGATGTCCTAGCCCCCGCTTTCGATGGGGAGAGGTTTGACCGGATTTCCTGTATTTCCACGATTGAACATATTCCCGGCAACCAGGATACAAAAGCCATTCAAAACATGGCGAAATTACTCAAACCGAACGGTCTCCTGGTCTTGTCGATCCCGTTCAATACGTATCGTTATGCCGATGTCTATCAGCGCTCACGAGCCTACGCTGTTCCAGGAAAAGCCGAAAACGGAAATCGTCATTTTTTCGAGCGGATTTACGATCCACAAACGCTTCAAGAGCGATTGATTTCCCCTTCTGGGCTGACGTTGGAAAAACAGTATTACTTTGGCGAACCGGGATTTTCGCTAGGACGCTGGATGCATCGAGGAGCGAAAGGCAAAGACTTGGTTGCTCGTATCGTGTTCAAAAGTTATCTGCTCCATCTGCTGATTCCTTTTCTCTCGCCCCTCTTCCTTAAGGAAATTGCTCCGGATTCCTACGATACCGAAGATTGGTCAGGGGTTGGAACCATTTTACGCCTGCGAAAATCTAACTAGTCTCGAGCCAGTACCAACCCCTGTACCTGTCTTGCACCGGCACGACGGAGCGCTTTGGCGCACTCCTGCAGGGTAGCTCCCGTCGTGCAGATATCGTCGATGAGCAGAAAAGACTTAGTTCGAAGATCTTCTGGAATGACCCGTTGAATCGTAAAGGCGCGATGAAGATTGGCCAGCCGCTGGACCCGGGTAAGCTTGAACTGCGCCGCCGTCATTCGAGAACGCACAAGCAGGCTATCGAGCATCGGTCGATCGGACCATTCGGATAGCGCTTGTGCCAGAAGAGCTGCTTGGTTATAACCGCGTTGCCGCTGGTTGCGGGGATGCAGGGGAACAGGAATCAGCACCTGGCTTGCCCGCAGCTCCGGCCAATGGTCCCAGGCGCTGCGCAGTAAAACACCGAAGCTGCGCATCAGCGTTTTTCGACCCCCGTATTTAAAACGATGGATCGCCGGCGGAATGACGCCTCGATATTCCACCGCCGCGCGGATCCTCAGAGAAGGGGCGTCCGTACGACACCGAAAGCAGAGCGACCCTCCTTCCTTCAGTGGAAGGCCGCACCGACTGCAGATCAACCCTGTAATTCTCCGAAGCGAAAGCCAACAGCGGCCGCAGAAACCCTCATCCTCAAGACTGGAGAGCGCGCCCCGGCATCCCGCACATGCCCATGGGAGGAAGAACCGTAAGATGCGGCTCGTGATGACGTGAGTACGTGAGTGCGTGATGGGGTTCATACCCCTTAGAGGGATAATCGGCGTATTTATTCACGTTAGAATTGGATCGTCAGCAGGCTGTTGAACGTGTAGCTGTAGAAGTTGGCGTCGGAGCTAACCTTATTCACCGTGTAGGAATACCCGCCACCGATCGTCAGGCGCATATTGGCCGTGAGTTCATAGTCTTCACTGGTCGTAAATTGGTAGCTATCCGTATTGGTATTGAGGGTGTCGAGGCTTGAACGCTGTTGTGTCAACGACAATGTGGAGGTTGTACGGATACGATTGGAGAAAACCATGAGATCGGCAAAAGGCAGACGGAGACCGGCCGGCAGGAACAAATCGGCGTAAGCTTGTATGGCAGGAGTCCGCTTCGTTAAATCTGTGGTGGCCTGCCCCGCCGAATTCACGGCGAGCTGCGTGCTTTGATCGTATTTCGGGGTGAGACGCCATTTTCCGACATTAAATCCGAGTTGCGCACTCAGTGTCGATCCGGTGGCGTCGTTGCTGATGATTTGGTTGACTTCATCGAAGGTGTTGTCGGTTGTGCGCGTGTAACTGAAGAAAAAGTCCAGCTTCTTCCACGCCGTAAATCGCCAGTCCCCCCCATTCGTTGAAGCCCTTTCACGGGAGACATTTTCGGTTTCCACTGTTTTATATTGGCTTTTAATGTTCATCTGGCTGTTGGACATCCAGTTTTGTGCACGGAAGAAGTATTCCGTCTGAGTCAGGCTCAGGATTAAATCGGGAAGGATCAGCGTATTAATGCGCGAAGGGGTCCCTGTGGTTTCTTGGCGTTGATGTGTTTCGGTGACCGTATGCGTCAGCGAAAGCGTTCGCAGGGGTTGCAGCGATCCCGTCCAATAGGTCGCCCAGTCAAATGGGTTCCACCGCTGAGTCGATCGGATCGTATCACGCAAGGTCAAGTTGGCACGCTGCGCGTCGGGGTTTCCGGGATTCAGGGATTGCCGAACCGACAGGAGGCCGAGACTGTTGTAGCCGGCCGCAACCTTGTTCCAGCTGTCACCATCTTCAATGAGATAACTGGACACCACGTTCAATGACTGGAGTGGCCGGATTCTCGCGGAGAAATCCCTCCAGGCGAAATCCCATGAAGTTTCCCCTGTTGCTGTTCGATCGACGTTTTTAAACATGGACGAGGGTTGATCCGGGGGATCCGAGGCCAAAGGGATGCCGTAGGTTTCCCGATTGGTGATGGAATAGCGTACACGCGGTGCCAACCACTTTCGCAGCGCCAACATGCCGTCGAAACCGGCGGTTTGCGTCTTCGCTTTATCGTATTCCCGAGACATTATATTGGCGATAGCGACACTCCCATCCGAAGCCGTTGTTGTAGAAATCGCATCTTTGAACTCTCGCGTCGTTGACAGGGAATAATTCGGATTGAAGGTAAGGTTGGGAAGCGGTTGAAAGGAAAGCTTTGCTGAATAATCATAGGTATTGTCACGCGTACTCGATACCGAGAAAGGATCGACACCAGGGGTCTGCAGGGCCGCGGGGTTCCCGAAATCTAATTTGTATCGAGTGATTTTATACCCGAGCGAGACGCTGCGTGGAGTAAAGAAATGAGTGGCGGCTGGGCGGTAGTCCATCGTTAACCCGTAATGATCCGTCTTATCGGTCCGGAAGAGCTGGGCGGTCTCTGTCTTGTCCGTGTCGTAGAGGAGACCCAGAGTTGGGAATTTAGGAATCAGGAGAGTTCCGGTACCGGAGAAGGCGTTTTCGTCAACCCGTCCCTGGGAAAGAATGGAGACAAGATTCGTATTGCTAGTGGTTAATACGTTGGGAGTCACAGTTCGCCGTCGAAGCCCGGTGAATTTCATTGGGAAAAACATCAGACGCGTCAGATTCAAATAGGCATTAGTTTCATGCCGGGCCTGATTTGTGATAGCGCTGGTAAACGTTTGGAAGTTGGCATCGATGTCACGTACGTTGGCCCCGAAGGTCCCCCATCCGAAAATCTCAAAGTCCGACTTCAAGACAGCCGCATAACCGATGCGCGTGATGACATCGGCCGCGAAAAATTCGTCCACCCAGAAGGCAAGACTGGAATTGGCCGCCGAATTGTTATTGATCACGCCTGCCGTGAATTGTGAGATCTGGGCGAGACTGGGCGGAGGGATTCCCGGAGGTGAAACACATTGGGCGGTAGCGCCGGGCGGGTTGCGCGCGTCCGTCGCCCAATGATCAGGGAGTTGACTGTTTCCGCTCGCGACCTGCTGGATGTACAGTTCTTTCCAGGTATGGATCGGCCAAGTAACGGGAACCGTAAATTCGCAATAGCTTGTATCGGATCCCGCCCGGAAAAGGAACGTATTCCCATTGCCATCCGACGCCACAAACATACGCAGGCTGCCATAAGGCGTCAGATCCACGGGGGATGTGAGCACGCTTTTGATCGTCACAGACGATCCTTGAGCTCCTGACGGGAAGCTGTAATCAATGGCCAGGGCTTGTTCTTTCCGGCGGGAAGGAGTCGGCCCGCTCAGCGCCGTATTGATCTGATTGAGACTGTCAAAATCACCCACACCGGAGGGTGACCCATAGTTTCGCGGAGGCCCCCCATCGTCTTCCGTATTGACCGCGGCGACGTTCACAGTCGATCCCACCGTTTGGAAGGCGGGCACCCAGCGATTTCCAACGACCGAAATCTTGGCGATCTTTATTAATCCTGTCGTGGGTGTTGTCCCGGCCCTTAAGGAAATGCGAAGCTCCTTGACCGACGTGGCTGTCGTGGAGCTTATTTCCAAGGGGATTCGAACAAATTTCCACCCGCTAAAGTCGACGGCGTTATCTACGGAAGCGCCCGTCACGCTCCGCGGAATAACCTGAGACCCATCGGAGTTGCCGTTATAACCAATGTTGCTCGCAATGACTTCCTGCGTATTGAGGATACCGTTCCGGTCGAGATCTTCGCTGTCCAAACGCAAATTATGGTCGTAAATCGCGTGGGGTGTTCCGTTCGGATTGGCTGTCCCATCGGGATTGGGATCATGATACGTCCAGCCGATATCCTCCCCGGAATCTAGAGTTCCATTATGGTTAAGGTCTTCCGTCCGGGGTGTTCCGTCCCCTAGGAGATGGGTGCCATTGATATCCGTGAAGCCGCCGCCATTGGTGCCATCAGCATCCTCATTGACCTGCCCGATCGCGATGTTCATCTGAGTTCCAGATTGTGGCGCAGTGGCACTAATCCTATCCCCGAAGATATACATCTCAAGGTAAAGCTTTCGTGTAAAATCCAGTCCCGTTGGACTCAAGATGGTCACAATCGAGGCCTCGGTTGAAACCGTCAGGTCGTAGCTGATGTCCAAAACTTGGGTCCGATCGCCATCAAGAGCCGCGGCATTCGAATTGATGTCCAGTGTGCGGACGGTTTCATTGTTTAGATTGCCGACGGGTCCACTGGGGACCGTCTGTCGGCCCATGGCGGACAGAAAAGCAACCGTTCCCGGGCTTCCTGTGATGGGGTTTTGCGGATTTCGCGCCACCTGCCAGTTGAACTCTGACATCCCCACCGAAGAATCATCTTTAATCCCTTCCATATTGTCGATTAACGCTTGTCCGAAGCTGTTGGGATTTCGTGCGCTTCGCGCTCCTTCGGCGGAAAAACTAGACTTCAGGAACGGCAAAGGATTGAATATCAAGTCTTTGAAGTGCGCGTCAGCTTCTGTGACCAGAAAACTCCCGGCGGTCTGTCGAATATCGGGGGCCGCCGTTTGTTGGGGAGCGAAATCGTAGAGCACGGTCGATCCGATCAGACTCTGTCCGAAAATCGGCGCGATGGGATACAGGGAGAGCTCCGTTCGAGAGCCCACGAGCGTGTCCTGTTGGGCGCCGGCGATCCCAAAAGGCGAAAAGTCATAAGTCGCTGTGATCCGGCTATCCTGCGTGATCTGATCTTCATTGAAAAAAGTTACGAAGCCAGAGGCGTAATCAATGAAATAATCGACATCCCGTACCAGTTGGCGACCATTCAGCAGGATGCGTTCGCTGTTTAACACTATGTTGGGGCGCAGGGTGTAGGTCTTGACCCGCGCGCTGTATTGCACGAAGAAACTGACGTGATGTTGCGGCGTAGCTGCGTAGAGGTCGTCAAACGGGAGTCTGATGTTGTTTTGCAGATTGAAGATTCCGGCTTCAAAATCAACAAAAATCTGTCCAGAATTGTTCGGTTGATAGACGACAGGTGGGCTAAATGAAGCACCGACATTATTCACGTTCAAATCCTGCACCTGAAGGATGAAGCTACCCTGGCCGTTGTCCCGGACGATTTTCTGCGCTCCGATACTGTAATGCGTCAAATCTTCGGTGCGAGGAACGGAACCGCTAAAGCGCGGGTCCGTTTCATCGAATTTTAAGAGGGCCAGTTTGCCGGTATAGGGGCCGCTGGTCGGAGGGGTAGGTGCTGTAAAGATGGGTTGTCCGCCTGAATTGAAACTGATCGCCACAACATAATTGGGCAGAAGAATAGTATTGAACGTGATAATGCCCTGCTGCGGATCGATGGTGTAATCGATGCCGGGGTTCTTCTGCACGAATTTCCCGATGTAAGTAATGGTTGAAAAACCCACATAGGACCCATCGGCAGGCGCACTGGAGAACGTAATGCTGTTGTCCGGTCGTGTCGTATCTTGTGTGTCCAGATACACTTTGATGGTGGCGGTATCAATGACAATTCCGGGGGGCAGCTTCATGTTCCCGAACTTGTAATATTTGTGCCTGACGTAGCTGGTGTCCGGAATCGTTATCCGATTCAAAATCACATTCCCAACAAATTCTTTTGTCTCCGTCGTACCTTTTGTCCGGCTGCCAATGATATATTCATGGAGGGCTTTATATTTCAGCTCGGCTGAGGCCCCGAAGACCTGCTTGCTGTAGCCGGCGAATTCGGTGGCGGGCAATGACAAGGTGATGTCGCCGAACGCCGCGCGCTGAACGACTTCATCTGGATCGCCTTTGTATACGATGGAGATGTCTTTCTTGTCTTCTTTGGTGTCATCAAAATCCACATTGACCGTCACTTTTCGTCCGATCTGACCGTTGATTCTCACCTGCAATTGCTGTTGAAGCAAGAAGCTGCTGGTCACGGACGGAACGCCTTGCTGGACGGCCAGGTTACTGTTCGAACTGTATTGATATGTGATCCCGATGGTCTTTCGGCCGGACACGGTTAGACGGGATTCATACGGCAGCTGAACCGTGAAGCCCGGAGGCGGCGGTACCGCTGGCGCCAAACGTCCCACCGGACTGGTGGAAAGCGCAATTTCCGAAGGCAGCGGGGTAAACATGGGTTGCCCCGTTTCAATGAGCTGACGCATTTCGTTCCATCGTTCCCGGTTGTTTTTAAGGTCTTGGTAAGGTTCCAGGTCAAGGGAGGCTTGTTCGATGACTTCGGTATTGCTCGTATCTTCTTGGAGATCCGGGAGGAGTTCTTCGATCGGTTTTTTGAGAAGCCGGACGGAATCCAGAGCAATATCTGGAATCGTATTGTCGCCATGGAGGCTGTAAAATGCTACCCCCATTAAGCCTGTTAAAATGGCGAAATAGATGGCTTTTCGCTTCATAATTCGCACTATTCTGTCCCTTAATGTTTAAAACTGCAAGTCTTTTTAAGGATAAGTGTGAATTGTTGCAATCATGTAACAGGAATGTAAATTAACTGTTAAACACGGTATAATTCGATCATCGTCGACGGGAGTTTGGGTATGAAAATCTTGTTCCGCTACATTTTGAAGGAATTTCTGGGCAATTTGTGCCTTGGGTTGATTATTTTTACATTCGTAATGCTTCTCGACCATCTCTTCGAATTGATCGACTTAGTGCTTAATAAGGGTGTCGGTTTCTGGATGACGTTGCAGCTTCTGTTTTTGCTGCTTCCTTCCTCTTTAAGTCTGACGTTGCCCATGTCCAGCCTTTTAGCCGCCTTATTAACTTTTGGTCGACTCTCCGAAGACAACGAGATTACCGCTGTTAAAGCCAGTGGTCTTTCGGCGTGGAACTTTGTCCGTGCTCCGCTGACGGCCGCTTTGGCTGCTGTGCTTTTTCTGATCCCCTTCAATACTGTTTGGGCTCCGCATGCGCATTCTCATTTCAGACAGCTTTACCTGCAAGTGCTACAGCGGAATCCGCTGGTACGCATCGAGGAAAAAACGTTCTTTGAAATTGGAGATTACCACTTGTACGTTGAAAAAAAGGACAGGAAAACCAAGGAAATGAAAGGGATTGAGATTATCCAAACTCCCGCGGATAACGCACCGCTGCGAATTTTTGCCAATCACGGAGAGGCCGCTGTGGATCCGGTTCGCGGCATGACCTTTAATTTGCATGACGGCACGATTGCACAGATCGATCCGGCCCATCCCGATCAATGGTTTTACACGGGGTTTCAAACGTATGTCTTATCCATCCCTTTTCAGCAGCAGAGCCAAGCTTCTAGTCGCTCGCTGGAAGAGATGGATAATCAGGAACTCCAAGCCGAAATTCGCCAGCGGCGCAGTCAAGGATTGCCTTACCCTCTCTTTGCCGTTCAGAAACAACTGCGCTGGGCTCTGGCGATGACGCCCTTACTCTTCGTGATGCTAGGGATTCCGCTGGCGATTCGCGTTCATCGCGGCGGCAGGTCTATTGGCTTTGGGATCAGCCTAGTGGTGCTGGTCGTGTATTACGTGCTGGTCATGGGGGGAGCGGGCGCGGGGCAACGTGGATTGTGGCCGGCATGGCTGGCCGTCTGGCTGGGGAATGTGGTGATCTCTGTCTTGGCTGCCGCGTTGGGCTGGCGATTCCTACACCAATGAAAGCCCCCTTCAGCGGATAATAACGGCTTTGCCGGATTTCGATTCTCCATCCGCGCGCATCAGATAAAGATAAACCCCAGGGGCCACCATGGCTCCATCGCCGTTCTTCAAATCCCACATATATTCATACACAAATTTGAAGTTGTCATCGTCGCTTCTACTATTGTGAACGATATCGGTTTTACCGACCTTTCGGACGAGATCCCCACTCAACGTATAGATATTCATCGAAAGATCGTTCGGCGGTCTGGATAATTGCACCTGAATGGTGGTATGACCTTCGCCATTGGGATGAGAATAGCCTTTACCGGCCGGATTCGGATAATTGATGACCTTCAAAATTGATTGAGATGTTCCCACCTGGAAATTCTCGACAATCATGGATGCCGTACCGCTGCCAACGCCTGAGATATCCAAGACGATAATTCCTGAGGGTTGCCCATTAAAATTATCGGATTTCGGACTCGTAAAATTGTCGGCGTTCCCAAAGGCGTTGGCGCCATCCGGAACGCTCGGCGAAATGGCCAAGCCGTTCTTTGTGACGATCGATACCCCATAGTGAGGATGCCCGCTGTTGACGGTGTTCTGTAGACTGGGATCGGAGGATCCAATGCCGCGGGTTAGAGCAATATCGTCATCGATGTGCCAAATGAGGAGACCGTCTCCAGGGATATTCTGGTCGAACTGAGCTCCGCTGCTGCGTGAGCGATATTCAATCAGAAAATATTCATTGGGAAGGCCATTTTGAACGGGGATTTTAAGCATGGAGCCAGGAGAAGCTTCGACATATCCCAATTGGCTGGTGGCTTTGAGTGTGACTGTCGTTGGGGTAATCCAATTCAAAAATTTTCGATCCCAGGCGCCGGGATGCGAAGGATTACCTCCGCACCCGTCAAAGGGCCCTGAATCCATGAGTTCCCAATTACCGACCACGGAAGTGCCACCCGAGACGGTGGTGTTGTAAAGGTCCGGCAGGCCGAGTTCGTGACCGAACTCGTGGCACATGACCCCTAGGGGGGAAAGCGGCGGACATCCATTGCCGCCGGCTTCTGTTTCGGGAACCACATCGCCTTCGGTAAAACCTCCTCCGCCGGATTGAATGACAGGGCTGCCGGCGTCATCCGCATAAAAAATCGACCAGATATCCCCGTTGCTCAGCGTTGTTTCATTCCCGTTGCCGGCGTGCATGACCACGACAGCGTCAAAATTCGTCGTGTTTAAGTTCGCGGCGTAATTGACATGAAGAGCTCGAGCCGCGGACAAGGCATCGCGAATAAGATAGTTCCCGTTAGCGTTCACGATGGGAAAAGTGGGCGTATTCACGCCGGAGCATCCCAGACCTTCATCGCCGCAGCCATAATATTCCATCGAATTAGCCATAGTAATAGCGCCCGCGGCTGTGGCCGTGGTCTCTCCCTTCGGATTTAGCAAGGGTGTGCCATTGGGGCCAAAAAACTTAAAGGTGATGGAGGGAATTTTGTTGTAGGAAACTTCCTGATAATAGGCTCCCATTTTCGAGAAGTATTGATTAATGTTCGCCAAACTGCGGATTTGGTTTTGTTTGCCGTCGCAAGGCGGTGTGTTGTTGCAAGATGTTAATGATGCGGAGGCGCTGGGAAATTGAACAATAATGACCGCCACATTCTTGGCGCCGGAAGCCGAACCAATAATGGCGGCGTGGTACGATCCCGCCGCCCGGAGTTGCGTGTTGGTGACACGATGAACGTCATCCTTACGAGCGTTGGGATAGGAACCCGGTTTGATGTGCATTACGGACCATACAGGTCGAGGAACGGTGAAGGAGAAAACAAGCAGGAAAAGTAAAAACTTACGCACTGAAGTCAGAACATTTACCTCAGATCTCAGAGCGCAGAAAAAACAAGATCGGAGGTGATCAAGTCCCTTCCTGCCAGGAGGCCATGTATTTTTCCTGCTCCGGGGTGAGCGAGTCAATAGCTATGCCCATGCTTAACAATTTTAGACGCGCGATCTCACGGTCGATTTCTTCGGGGACAGCATAGACACGTTTTTCTAATTTGCGGTTATTCTTCACCAGATACTCCGCAGAAAGAGCCTGGTTGGCGAACGACATATCCATCACACTGGCGGGGTGGCCTTCCGCAGACGCCAGATTGATCAAGCGCCCTTCTCCCAGTACGCAAATGCGATGGTTGTTCGGCAGCGTAAATTCCTCAACAAATTCACGCAGAGGCCGCCGCGTTTTGGCCATTTTGGCCAACGCCTCCAGATCAATTTCAACATTGAAGTGCCCTGAATTGGCAAGGATGGCGCCATCCTTCATTTTGCGGAAATGTTCTGGCCGCAGGATGGCCTTGTCTCCGGTCAATGTGATAAAGATATCCCCAATACCAGCGGCTTCGCCCATCGGCATCACGAGAAATCCATCCATCGCCGCTTCCATGGCTTTCATCGGATCCACTTCCGTGACGATGACGGTGGCACCGTGGCCTTTGGCACGCATGGCCACGCCGCGGCCGCACCAGCCGTACCCGGCCACGACGATTTTTTTCCCTGCCAGCAGGATATTGGTGGCGCGCAGAATGCCGTCGATGGTGGACTGCCCGGTTCCATACCGGTTATCAAAAAGATGTTTGGTGAGCGCGTCGTTAACCGAAACCACCGGGTAGGGGAGAACACCGTCTTTTTCCATGGCGCGCAAACGCACAACGCCGGTCGTGGTTTCTTCGCTGCCTCCAAGAACGCCGTCCAACAGTTCCCGGGAACCTTTTTGGAGCGTGGACACGAGATCCGCTCCGTCATCCATCGTGATGTGTGGCCGATGCTGGATCGCCGCCTGGATGTGCCGGTAATAGGTTTTATGATCCTCACCTTTGATGGCATACGTTGAAATGCCGTAATGTTTGACGAGAGCGGCCGCCGCGTCATCCTGTGTCGATAAGGGGTTAGAGGCACAAAATACCGACTCGGCGCCTCCGGCTTTCAAAGTAATCGCCAGGTTTGCCGTTTCGGTCGTAATATGAAGACAGCAGGCGAGGCGAATATTCTTCAGTGGCTTTTCTTTTGAAAAGCGTGCGCGGATCTGGCGCAACACGGGCATTTCCCGCTCCGCCCATTCGATGCGCTTGCGACCGGCATCCGCTAAACGAATATCTTTTACATCACTTCCTTTACTCATAGAAATCCTTTCGCGTTCTAATAAAGGGATAGGCATATCAGATGAGGGCAAAATTACCGGGGCGCCAGCAGCTCAAAATCAGCCGACGGTGAACCTTTTCCGTTGGAACGCCCTGAATGGCTGTTGCCTGGACTCAGACCGAGTTCTTTCCGAAGTGCCGCTGTCTTGTCGGTCTTCTCCCAGGTAAAGGTGTCCTCCGTGCGTCCGAAATGTCCGTAGGAGGCCGTTGCAAGGAATACCGGCCGGCGCAGTTTCAAATGATCGATGATTCCTTGCGGGGTCAACGCGAAACTCTTGCGAACGGCTTTAACAAGTGATTCTTCGTCAATCTCGCTGGTGCCTGCTGTATCAATCATGATGCTGACCGGTTCGGCCACACCAATCGCATAGGCCAACTGAACAGTGCAGCGCTCAGCCAGATCGGCCGCGACGATATTTTTAGCGATATAGCGCGCCATGTAGCACGCGGAACGGTCCACTTTGGTAGGGTCTTTGCCGGAGAAAGCGCCACCTCCATGCGCCGCCATGCCGCCATAAGTGTCCACGATGATCTTGCGGCCGGTGACACCCGTGTCCGATTGAGGACCGCCAATCACGAATTTTCCCGTTGGGTTGACGTAATATTTTGTGTTCTTATCTAGCATCTTGGCGGGAATAACAGGGAGCACGACTTTATCGATAATTTCCTCGATAGCCGCTTTTGTAATTTTCTTACCGGTGCGATCGAGGATCTCTTCCGTATGCTGGGAGCTGACCACAATCGTGTCCACGCGAAATGGTTTTCCATCACGATACTCGACGGTGACCTGTGATTTTCCATCTGGGCCGAGATATTTAAGGACGCCCTTTTTGCGAACCTCCGCAAGACGGCGTGAGATCGCGTGAGCTTGCATGATTGGCATGGGCATCAATTCTGGCGTTTCGCGGCAGGCGAAGCCGATCATCAGCCCCTGGTCGCCGGCACCACCCACATTGACGCCTTGTGCAATATCCGGAGACTGTCGGCCTATGGCGTTCAGGATGGCGCAGCTTTCATAGTTAAATCCATATTTCGCATCAGTGTATCCAATGTCTTGAACGACACGCCGGACCAAGTCGCCGACTTCGACATAACCCTTCGTGGTGATCTCGCCGCCCACAATGACCAAGCCAACGGTAATAAAGGTTTCGCAGGCCACGCGTCCTGAAGGGTCCTGGGCCAGGACTTCATCCAAGATGGCATCTGAAATTTGGTCGCAAACTTTGTCCGGGTGACCTTCCGTCACCGATTCGGATGTGAAGACGTAACGATTACTCATAAACGATCCTTTCTAGGCTGAATCAATTGGCAGGTGGAGAGGATATCATTTTTTCAGGGGCTATTGCGAAATGTTGATGACGGCGCCTTCATAGACGGAAATATTCTCAGCAACGCGGGCGCTGTGGCCGATGACGCAGTTGTCTAGATGCACGCGGTGATCGACCGTGACATCATCCCACAAGATACAATTCCTTAACTGAGACTGGCGACCGATTTTGGCACGGTTGCCAATCACCGTGTAGGCACCTATCACAGTCCCCCTCGCAATGTGGCCATTCTGGCCGATCAGGCAGGGCGGTTCGAATTTCACTCCGGGTTCGATAACCGTGCTCTGATCCACCCAGATTCCTGGACGGATCTGTTTACCGAATAACTGGATTTTCACTGTCCCGTTGAGTACATCGCGCTGGGCGCGGCGGTATTCGCTGAGGTTTCCAACATCACACCAATAATCATCGACAGGATAGCCGAATATCGCCGTTTTCTTTTTAAGCAGTTCCGG
>Ga0207074_1084_pt2 | contig 14912 bp, 13 predicted proteins | sample Alteio_BWMinHeat_66_FD_153567 | JGI IMG/M metagenome (GOLD analysis project Ga0207074, IMG submission 153567) | Enriched cells from forest soil in Barre Woods Harvard Forest LTER site, Petersham, Massachusetts, United States -... | ecosystem: Environmental > Terrestrial > Soil > Temperate forest >...
GATCGGATTGACGCCCGGGACACCTTAGACCGTGAATGTCGTCGCAAATAATCGAGGGGGCGGCAGCTGGCTGGACAGCAACGCGGTCAATGTCCCGCCAGGATTTACTACCAAGGGCAACAGCGGAACATTCACGGTCACCAATATTACTGTGAACAGCGCTGACTTCAATTTTCCAGCCGGGTTCGACACCTCCGGCGCACAAACATGGCAGGTCCTTATTAATGGCAATCCAACAGGTCCGTCCGGGAGTGGACTACCACCCAGCACTATCCATTTGAGTGGATTAATCTCGAACACCCAATATTCAATTCGAATACAGATTAACGAGGCCAGTTGTCCTTACACAGTTCCAGTGGCGCCCGGTGTCCAGTTCTATACGCTGCCCGCGGCACCGACAGCAGGGAGTTTTGGGACCGCCACAGCGTCCTCGCTAGTCGTCAACTGGACCGATGGCTCGACCAATCCAGACGCGTCAACGAACTATCATCTCCAATACTCCGCCAACGGTGGTTCAACCTGGACCGATTTTGCCACCAATCCGGCGAAATCAGGATCAGCCGAATCCACGACAATTACCGGACTCACTCCGGAAACGACCTACAACGTCCGAGTCAAGACGATCAGTGCTTCGGGTAATTCAGCCAATGATTCCATCTACTTCCAGATTCCCGGGACAGGAACGACGCTGGATACCAACCCGACCTTAACCCCGATCCAGGTGACGCTGTTCACGTCCTCGGCGGCTCTTTCGATGACCGCGGATAATGGAGGTCGTTCGCCCCTTTCCTATCATTGGGATGTGACCGCGAACCCGGCTGGCGCGACATTCAGCTTTACCGCGAATGATTCGGGGAGCGCCAACAATACAGTCATTGTTTTCAATCCGACTGGCAGCTATACGGTGAAGGTCACCGTGAACGACCACAACGGAGTAGGTCCCGGAACAAATAATGAATCCAAGACCTTCAGCCCTGGTCAGACGCCGACCACGATTACCATTAATCCACCTTCAGTCCTCTTAGGGCAAGGAGGCACTCGGGTCTTTACCTCTTCCGTGGCTGACCAATTCGGCAACGTCATTTCTGGCGAGCCGGTCACCTGGTCCATTGGGAGCTGCGCTACACTGAGTGGCGCCAATCCGGATACGCAAATTACCGTGACCGGTCTGAACGTAGGGGTTTGCCAACTGACCGCGACGGATGGGTCGGCCAGCGGCCAGGCAACGATCAACGTGTCCGCCACTGCGCCGGCGATTCAAAATATTACGATCAATCCCAACCCGGTGACGGGGACGACGGGTGTTGTGACGGTTACGGCCACCAGCTTTAATCCTGGAACAGGTCCCGACCCATTGACGTTCCACTGGGCCTTTGTCTCGGGACCGGTAGAGCCTGATTTCGCGCCGAACGATTCGAATGCGACCTCATCGACCGCCACTTTCCATGCGGCCGGAACCTATACGATCAGCTGCACGGCTACGGACCAGAAAAACGGCCAGTCAACACCGGCGAACTTCTCCTTCCAGGTGACGCCGAAATTACAGAGCATTAACGTTTGCCCTGTCGGGTTCATGGGCTGTCCTAACGATATTACCATCCAGACATTTGCCAATCAGCAGTTTGTCGCGAACGGGATCGACCAATTCCAGAGCCCGCTGACGCTGTCGGGCGTCCAGTGGACCGTCAACGGAGGCGGTTCGATCGGGTCGCAGTCCGGCATCTTCAGTTCACCGACGTTAGGTCAGCGGATCTCCGTCAAAGCCACCGATCCGAGCGGCCTGTTCGGTACAGCCACGGTCAACCTTGTCAGTTATGATGTGAGCGGCGCCTTTGCTTATCCTGTGCCGTTCAAAGCCACGCAGAATACGACCGGAGGGGTTTGTTTCAGCGGCCTGGGAACGGACGCCACAATCCGCATCTATACGCCCAGCGGCCGCCGAGTATTTGATAAAGAGGTCAGACCCGCCATCATTGGCGGGTGCGAATATTTATGGCCCGTACAAAATTCCTCTGGCGAAAATGTAGCAAGCGGGGTATACTTCTACGTGATTGAATCGACACAGGGCAAGAAGGATGGCAAACTCATTATCATTCAATAACCGATTTCGCGTCATTCTCGCCGGGGTCTTCACCTTTCAGTTTATTCCCAACGATACCATGGCCGAGTCGGTTCGACCTTTTCCTGTGGTCGGATCTGTCTCCGTAATGGAAGGGCATTGGAATGATGTGCCCGAGTCAATCCTGCGGTTTTCGGACGTCGTCAAAGAAGATCCCCTGCGCTTTCAGTTGACCGCCTCCGCCGCCGAACAATTCTTTTCACAAAGCCTTTACGAGGAAAGCCACCGGGGATTCCAGAAGCTCCTGAAAGCCAAAAAGCCCTCTCCTTCCGTATTCACGCAGCAGATCTCCGGCTTGCGCCTGGCCGAGATTTTGCTCTTGCAGGGAAAAGCGGACGACGCCTTGCGGGAAGTCGATCCGCTCTTGAACGATTCCAATCCCTACATTGCACAGGAAGCCACGTTCCTTCAGGCTCGCTGCTTCCTATATAAGCGGCAGTGGGACCAGATGAACAAGATCGTTAAGTCCCTGCTTCATATGAACCCGGCCTATTCGAACGATCTCGCCGTCAATCTCATGAGAGGCGTCGCCGCGCTCGAACAGAACCACCCGGATGAAGCGCTCCTTTATCTGAAGAAATACCCGGATGAGCCGTCCGCGCTTTATTATGAAGGGGTTTGCTTCATTAAGAAGAAGGAAATCTCCAACGTCCTTCCGCTTTATCAGCAGATCTTGCAGAAAGATGCCCGCAGCGAATGGGTGGACCGAATGCGTCTGGTGTTGGGCGAAGCTTTCTATACCGGTCACGATCTAGCCCTCGCTCAGGAATTCTTCAGGCCGGTCACTCGTCCTCAGGCGGATCCGGCTCTCCGGCCGCTGGCCCTTCACCGGCGGGCCTGCGTCTTCTTTGAACAGAAAAAGTACGAGGAATGCGAAAAGATTTTCACCGACCTGCTGAAAGAATATCCGAATCATCCGTTGCGCTCCCAGTGGACCTATCTCTACGCGTCTGTACCCATTTTCAAGAAGGACTGGAAAAAAGCCATTCAGGAACAGAAAATGGCTTTGGAGTTTGAACGCGGTTTAGCCCCGCGACTGCACGGCGCCGATGCCTACCAGCTGCGCTTGTCCGCGGAATTCCGCATTCTCTGGGCGCATCTTTTGCTCAACGATTTTAACGGGACCCGGATTCTGGCGGAGAAATTCATCGGTCGCTATCCGAACGAGATCATGACGTCCTACGCCTATCTCGCCAAGGGACTGGCGCTCTATCGCATGGGAGAATATGACCGCGCCCTGGAAACCTATCAGGAATTACTGAACAAATTCCCGCAGAGTTCGGCCTGCGGCAAAGCGGTCTATTTGATGACCTTGTGCCTCCATTCGGCACAGGATCCCTTCCGCATGGCGGGCATTCTCAACGAGGTGCACGCCCGTATGTCCAATGCGGAGACCAAAGGGGTGGATGAATGGACCCAGAACACGCTCTATTGGGTGGCCGACGCGTATTTCCAGCTCAATGATTTGATCAGCGCTGAAAAAATCTATAAGGAATTTGTTCTGCGGGCGCCGGAAAGCCCGCTGGTGCCCTACGCGCTGGAGGGACTGGGAGCGGTGCTCTCGGCTCAGGGACCGGCGCGAGACGGTGAAGCGATTGTCGCCCTGCAGCAGGCTGAATTGCGCGCCCGAGATCTCAATAATAAGGAATTTGCCGAACAAGTGGATCTCGAACTGGCCAAGATTTACTACAACCAGCGGGATTTTGCCAAGGCCGGCGCCTCCTGGAATCATCTGGTATTGACCTCCACGCAGACCGCGGTGCAGACAGAAGCCATGTTCCGGGAAGGGGAAGCCCTAGCGCGGCAGGATTATTATCAAGAAGCGATCAAGAAATGGAAGACGCTGGCGCATAATTATAAGACCAGCCCCTGGGTCGCCGAAGCGCTGATGCGCGTCGGAAACACGCAGGCCGGACTCGGGCAATGGGCAGAGGCCGCCTCTACCTTTAACACGATCAAGCAAAGCTATGCGGGCACGGAAACCGGCAAAGAAGGCGCCTTTCAACTCATCCAATGCGCCTTCAATCAGGGCAATATGCCCCTGGCGGTGAACGAGCTCCTATCATTCTCCAAGCAGTATCCGGATGACGCACGCATTCCCAAGGCCGCCGATAACCTGTTGAGTTCTTTCCACCAGAAGAAAGCCGCCATCTCTTCCGAGCAGCAGGCCGCTCTGCTGAAGCTGGCCCCCGGCAGCGCCGGCGGCGCAGCGCTTTTGTGGGAACGTGGCGCATCGCTTTTCAACGAAGGCAAATATGAACCGGCGCAGAAGCTCTTTGAAAAGATCATGCTGAGCTACCCGAACGACGAATATGCGCCGTTGGCCTACTTCTACAACGCCGATTGTTTCTTCTGGATGCAGAAATGGGATGACGCCGCCAACGCGTATCAGAATTTCTTCCTTTCCTTCCCGAAGCATGAACGCGTCCCCAATGCCATGTTCCAGAAGGCCGTGTGTCTCTTCCGCAAGGGGGCCTACGATGATTCCGTCACCGATTTTCAGGCGTTCTTAAAGAAATACCCTCAGCATCCGCTGGCCAAGGAGGCCTGGCTGAATATCGCTTTAGCGCACAAGAAAGCCTTCCAGCTTGATCAGGCTGTCACCGCTTATCGGTACGTGATCGAGCACTATAGCGCCGACCCCAAAATCAACGCCGTGTGGCTGCAGATGGGTTCGCTCCTGGAAGTCCAAGGAAAGCATGGGGAAGCCCAGCGCGTGTATGCGAAGGTGCCGGAAGGCGTTCCCGAATATTCCGAAGCGCTTTACCGCCGAGCGCTTCTCAGCGAGCAGCAGCACCATGTAGCCGAAGCCCGTCAGCTTCTTGAGAAGCTGCGCGCTTCTTCCGAAAAGAAAAATGAATTCCGCATTGCGGCCCTCATTAAACTCAGTGAGATTTATGAGCAAGAATCCGCTCCTCCGGCAAAGCTCAAATTACTTTATCAGGACCTGCAGGCCTCGGCCACTGATCCCGAAGTCGCCAAGCAGGCCGGGCTGCGGTTGAAGGAACTTCAATGAACGGCATGGTAAATGGCAAAAGGCAAATTTTAAATGGCAAAAGTGGGTTGAATGCTTTGTTAAGGAAAAGCTTCCTTCAACTTTTGCCATTTGCCATGTTCCATTTGACATTTGCCATGTCGTTAAGTGCGGCCCCCACGGCAACGGCCCCCGGAGCAGGGGGAGCCGCGATTCCTGGCAACGAGCAAATCGTAGAGATTAAAGGGCAGTTCAAAGGGCGCTTTGCCGTGAAAAAGATCATTGCGCCCGTCACGATGAACCTCGAAAAGCTCCAGGATTTCCCGGAAGATCCCTCTCAGCGGATTTTGCTCGACCCGTTGCCGATTTCTCAGGGTTCCGAATTCAATGCCCGCAGCGAAGTGAAAGGACACGCACCGTTTTATCCCTGGATCATGGCGATACCCGAGCCGCCTTTCTTGCGGATGACACCGCCTAAAAATGTTCCGACGGAATCCTGGATGTTCGAAGTTTTCAATCCACAAGGGCAGACGATTTACCGGCAGCGGGGAACCAACAATTTGCCCGATGAGCTGATCTGGGAAGGACGGGATTCTGAAAAGAAATTTGCCGTCGTGGACCGGCTCTACAGCGCTCAGTTGACCCTGATTGCCCCCGGCGGAAAAGCCACTATTATTTCGGGTGACAGCGTCGTGCTGCCGGCGATGATTTACGGCTCCGCCGAATCGGAAACTGTGGAATTTTCGCTCAATCGGATGTATTCGGCCGGCAAACCGGACCTCTCTCCCGAAGGCCATGTCATGCTCGGCAAAATTGGCGAACGGGTTCGTGAGATGGGGACGACCCGGATGCATGTACGGATTGCTGCGGATAATCAAGACCTCTCGGCCCTGCGCGAAACGACTTTGGTCAAGGCTCTGGAAAAATCGCTGCACCTCTCCGAGGGGTTGGTCGAACATGACCACTCCAAACCGACGACGCGCGGAGAAATCGTGTCCTTCTGGATCAAGACAGGAGGCGGACGATGAACGGCATGGCAAAGGGCAAATGGAAAATGGCAAATGGGGGGCGGAAAGCTGTTATTTTTGCCTTTTGCCTTTTGCCATTTGCCATGCCGTCCGTGTGGGCCGCAAATGGTTTGCCGGAGAGCGGTGGCTTCTACAGCCATGGTCTGGAGCTTTATCGGTCTGGGCGCTTTAGCGATGCGACGGAAGCCTTTGAGCAGGCGGCTAAGCACAAGGACCATGCGCAGGAGGCGATGACCTACATTGACCGTATCCGCAAGGAAACGGTGGAGCGGATCCGCAACCGTGCGCTTACCGGGATTTCCAAGTCCAGCTGGCAAAGCAAGTTCTATTACATGCACTCTGTGGAAGGCCGCGTCCGCGTCGGCATTTCTATTCAGGAACTGTTTGAGCGCGACAGTGTGAATTTCCGCCCGGGGGCGATCGAAGCGCTGTCTCAGGTCGCCGATGCCGTGTCCAAGGCCGATAATACGCGCGTGGACATTGAAGTCATCAGTGAAGTTAATCAGGAAGTACAGCCGAATCCGGAAATCACAACCCAGCAGCTGACCACGGTGTTTTCCTATCTGTCTCTGGCCGCTCGCGGCCAGCTCCCCAAAAACTAAACGGAATTAAGTTATAGTTTTACCCATGGTATTCCCTCGTGTTCCCTGGTATTCCCTCGTTTTCCTTGTTTATGGTTGTGCCACAGCACCTGCGCCTATTGTTCAGCTGCCTCCTCCGCCCCCACCGCCGATTGCCAGCTATCCCGCGTTGAACCGGATCGCGGAGAATGAAATGCCGTCGTTTTCCGACGATGCCGATACCACTTCTCTGCATGCCGCGGCGCGAGCGAGCGCCGCCTATTTTCGGACGCTGCCGGCCAATCAGATGTTCAGTTTGGCGGCGGATACCTACACGGCGCAGGATCTTGCCTTATCCATGGATTACCTGGCCGTCTTGCTTGAGAATTCCACCCACCGCGCTCAATGGTTGTCGCGCATCCGTTCCGATTTTGCGCTGTACCAATCCGTGGGCGTCGACCCCCATCATACGGTTACCTTTTCGTCCTATTACGAACCGACTATTCAGGGGAGGCTCATGCCGGACCCGGTTTATCGATATCCGATGTACAGCCGGCCTTCTGACCTGGTGAAGGTGGACCTGGGCCTTTTTGATCCCCGTTGGCAGGGCTCGCGCTTGTCAGGGCGGGTACAAAATCAGTCGCTCGTTCCCTATTCCACGCGCGGAGAGATCGATTCCGACGGGATTCTGAAAGGGCAGGGACTGGAAATTGCTTGGGCGAAGGATCCACTGGATATTTTTTTCCTTCAGATCGAAGGTTCTGGCTGGCTCGATATGGGTCACGGAAAAACCGTGCGCATCCGTTACGACGCGGATAATGGACGCCCGTATCGATCGGTGGGGCAATACCTGATCGCGTCTGGGCGCGTGCGCCCCAAAGGTTTTGATCACAACGCTCTCGTCCGCTACATGAAGCGCCACCCCAGGGAGCGGCAGGAACTTCTGAATGTGGACGCGCGCTATGTTTTCTTCCAGACCGATACCAGCACGACCAGTGTCTATGCCTACGGCAATATCAGTCAGCCGTTGACGGCAGGACGGTCTATCGCGACCGATCCTAAATTCTTTCCCAAAGGGCTGTTGGCGTGGATAAATCTCGCACCGACGCGTCGTTTTGTGTTAAATCAAGATGAAGGCGGCGCCATTCAAGGGCCGGGACGGGTTGATTTCTTCGCGGGACATGGCCGGAAAGCGGAACAGTTAGCGACGCACTTCTGGTACCCGGGAGAGCTCTATTTTCTGGTTAAGAAACGTCCCGAGGTCCGTTGACGAAAGCAGCGAGTCGTTTGAAGAAGCGCAGAATCCCTTCCTGACCGTAATGCGCATTGCGTCGACTGGGGGATGGAATGGCGAATAAGCGCGTGGTCCCAATGCGCTCCGCCACTGGGCCGGGCTGGACGCGCTGGCCGAGAAAAGCCGTGGCCCCCAGCAATCCAACGAAGCAAGCCACCTGCGGCGCATACGTTTCAATCGTCTGGACCGCGCGTTTCACACCTGCATCAAATTCATCCTGCCGGAGGTCTCCCGAACTATGCGTCGGCCGCTTCACGACATCGGTTAAACCGATCCCCCAGTCCAGAAGCTTTTCGTCATCTGAGGGAGTAACCGGCCGGGGAACGAGCCCGGAGTTCGAAAGTCCCCACCAGAACAAGTTCCCCGGACGCGCGTAGTAACGACCCACTTGGGCGGAATAATGGCCGGGATTAATCCCGATAAAAATCAGCTTCAATCCCGGTTTGAGATAATCCGGAAGCGTTTTCTCCGGGGTGGGCGATGACGGATCAAGAACGGGCATAATTCAAAACGTAACGCGCGACGGCGTTCGCCGGCTCCGTGGAGCGCCGGATAAAGTGAAAGCGGCGGTTCATTTTCCGTCGGACGGAGGCGAAAAATCCCTTTCGAAACCAGGGGTCATCCAGAACTGAGCCTGACCAACTCACCGGAACGGGAGCCTTCCAGTGCAGGTTCTCGCATAGATCTTTGACGAGGTCAGCCAGATGGTCCTGACTTTCGATCGCCACTCTCCTGGCCCTTCGATCACCTCGGCGCGCGTTCCGAAGAATCTTGCGAGCCAAACCTGCTGTGGCTCGGACTTGGGTGGGTTCATAGTGGCCGCCTAGTTCTGACCAGCGCTTTCCAATCCAAAAAGCCGAACCTTCGTCACCTTTCCAAGGACCTAGACCACCGGCGCGTCGGGCGCAGCCATCGGTATCTCGCGCGTAGGCGATAGAACCCGTCCCGGCAATCACGATAATACCAGTCCTTCCGTTGCCAAAAGCGGCCAGCCAAGCGGCTTCCACATCCGACATCACCGTCACCTTTGCGGCGAGGGTTTTCAGCTTCTTTTTTAACGCCTGACGCTGCGTTGAACTCCAAACTCCTCGCGAGCCAACCGCCAAGTGACCGGGTTTCCCTTTCCACCGTCGGAGAACTCGTTTAATGAAAGCCGGTAAATCATCTAAAGCGGGTGACGGTTTTTTCAAAGAGCGAATCGGGTGCCCATCGTGGTTCAACGCTTGAAGACGTATCCATGTACCGCCATTGTCAACGCCGATGGCCGCAATGGAATCCCCTCTCCCCTCGTGGGAGAGGGCGGGGGTGAGGGGGGGCTTTTTGAGCCCCCTCATCCTAACCTTCTCCCACCAGGGGAGAAGGGACTTCGAGAAATACCTTTTTGAGAGCAGCATCGATGTCGCAGACGCGAAAGCCGTAAGCGGTCGCACAGAGGGTATCCGGTTTAACGAATTCAACATCATAGACATCCCGCAGCAGAATAACGACAATCCGTTTGGCGGCTTGTTGAATCGATTCCAGCAGCTTTTTTTGTCCTGGATAGATGTGGGCGTCAAACAGCAAGAGGAGGGTTTGTTCCGTGCCGGCGGCCGCCGTAGCTGCCGCCTGAATTTCTTCATCGGAGGTTTCGACTCCCACTAGGGTTATGGACGGGTTCAGTCCAAATGGGCGCAGACGTTCCTGAAGGAATGTTCGTTCGTTCAGCATTTCTTTCTCAATCATGATTCGCGCCGCGAAGTCCGATGTGCGAGGAGCGATCACGGTGGTGGAAGCCGATGGCGAAAGGCCGGGGCCGGGGCGGAGGACCGTCGCCGCGTTCGTTCCGATTTCGGCGACGAGCGCTCGGGCTTCTTCCTGCTCCCGTTGCGCGCGGGCGGGAGTCCCGGGCAGCGGGGCAAAGCGCTCGGATCGCTTGGATTGAAGATTCTGGACCCGTTGCACGCTTTCCTCCAATTCTTTTGTCGCGAGGCGCTTGGACTTATAGGCGTCCAGCAGACCTTCAAAGACTTTGCGCTGAGCCGTGAGATCGTGGCAAGCCAGGATCATGTCATGTCCGGCCTGGGCGGTCTGTACGGCGGCTTCTCCGATTGGGCACAACTCGGTGATCGCTCCCATTTCGAGGTCATCGCTGAAGATGGCGCCTTTGTACCCTGTTTTCTGACGGAGAAATTCGTACACGATGCGCCGCGAAAACGTGGCGGGCGTGCGGGGATTGGGTTCGAGCTGCGGGTACAGGGGATGCGATGTCATGATCGAATGAACGGCGGTACGCATCGCGCGGTAGAACGGGATCAAATGCACGCGTTCGAGTTCTTCCCATGTGATCTGAATTGTGGGAAGCTTCAAGTGGGGATCCAGCGTGGCAGGACCTAGCCCAGGAAAATGTTTGGCACAGGCGGAGACACCTTCGACCTGCATGGCCGCGATACGCGCGGCGCCCATTTTAGCGACCAGTTCGGGTTCTTTGCCGAAAGCGCGAATGCCGATGTTGGGACTGTAGGCCTCGGTCAGAACATCTAGCACCGGTGCAAAGTTGACGTCGATGCCGAGGCGCCGCAGTTCCCGTCCTTCCTGTTCGCCCTGCCGCCGGGCGAATTGGGTGTTGCCTGTTTGTCCGATCGCCTGAGCGGAGGGGAAAACGGTCACGCCGTCCTGGAACATGATCACACGGCCCCCTTCGTGATCGGCGCAAACCAACAGACGGCGCTGAAGAGCATTTTCCAGATCGGATATGAGTTTGCGCAGCTGATCGGGGGATTCAAAATTAATGCGGTAGAGGATCAGGCCGCCGGCATAAGTTTCTTTGAAATGCCGGACGATCTCTGGCGTCACCTGCGTGCCGGGAATGCCAAAGACAAGGCGCGAACCAATGAGTTCTTCGGGAGTCATAGATCTCCTGGAAACCCCTCTCCCCAAAAGGGAGAGGTAAATGCTCGTCAATTATACAGGAGAAAAGGTTTACGTTGTTGCGCGAATAGGGCGAGATCATCTTTCCAATTTCGCTCCAGGGAGGCGAGGGAACCATTCGTTTCAATCGTCTTGCGAATGCCATCGGTCCCGCACAAGATATCGAATGGCAGCTTGACTCTTTCGTATTCATACGGAGGATCTCGCCAGGCAAATGCGGATGGATACAACGCACGGACTTCTTGGATCAGGCGCACAAAGGTATAGAAGGGTTTAAACGTTTGGCGGTTGGTTACGTGCACCTGCACGCCGCCGCACGTTTTTCCGGCAAACTTGTGAAAGGTCGGCTCAAATTGGCAGGCGCGGAAGGTGACGCCCGGCAACTTGAACGCGTTCAAGTTGCCAGCTAGTTTATCCGGATCGATAAAAGGCGCACCAATAAGCTCAAAGGGTCTCGTAGTGCCACGTCCCTCGGATAAATTTGTCCCTTCAATCAAGCATCCGCCTGGGTAGACCGTGGCTGTATCCAGGGTCGGCATATTGGGGGACGGCAGTACCCACGGCAGGCCGGTTTGATCAAAATACATCGAGCGGCGCCAGCCTTTCATGCGAATAACTTCAAGCTCAGCGCCCACGCCCAGGCCTTCATTGACCCATATCGCGATCTCCCCGATGGTCATCCCATGCCGCACCGGGGTGGGATAAAGTCCAACGAAAGAAGCAAAATTCAAGTCCAGCACGGGTCCTTCCAATGTTTGCCCATTGATCGGGTTCGGCCGGTCCAGCACCATAAATTTTTTGCCGTGCTTCGCGCAGGCTTGCATGGCCAGCGCCATCGTCCAGACGAACGTGTAATAGCGGCTGCCAACATCCTGGAGATCGCAAACCAGCACATCGACATTCTGCAGTTGTTTCGCGGTAGGAGTCCGGTGGTCGCCATAAAGGCTATGAACGGGCAGTCGGTGGTCTGTGGTCTGTGTTACTGACCACTGATCACTGACCACAGTTGGGATTGGAACCTGATCCTGAGCCGTGCCCCAGAGGCCATGCTCGGGGGCAAAAATAGCGGTTAAATGGACGTGGTTTGAACGGAGGAGTTCGATGAGGTGACGCAGGTGCGCATCAACGGAGGCTTGGTGGCAGAGCACGCCCACGCGGAGTCCGCGCAATGGCGCAAAGCGGCGTTCCAGCAATACGTCCAGACCAGAACGGACATGAAACATGCCATATGATAGCAAGCAGTCGTCATTTAGTTCGCGTACCGTTTAGACAGCCGCATCCATCGGCGGATTCGCGCGAGATGGTCAACCAGCCTTGGCCGCGAAAGGGTATGCGCCTTGCCCGCCAAAGCTCTTTTCTTAGCCTTTAATGTCCGAAGCGGTACCGTGCCTACAACATAGCCCGTGGTGGTGGGTAGAATAATAATCATCGGACGCTCCACCTCCTTTGCCTGAGCGCCGGCAAGGGTTGTGGCTGCGGCAATCGGCCTGCCAGAGCGGCGGCCCGATTCAGCATCCCTTCCAAAAGCTCGACTTTCTTCTGGAGTTCCCAGATGCGTCTGTCTCGATCTTCGATGCATTCCCTGGCGATTGCCAACTGGTGCGCCAGGACCTCGGTTGCTGCGTCGTCTGTATCCATCGTCTCTCTCTTTTCTGGCTCCCATCCACCCCTAAAATGAAAAACCCATCCTCGGGGAGGATGGGTGCCTTAGGTTTTGGATGTCTAGTCTCTTGTCTCGGTCAGCTCTCCAAATCCGAAAGCACCCCTTGGGGATACCCCTTACGGGATACCCACATGCAAAGGTGCGTCGAAATGGAGAACATTTTGTTCATTACCGTATCAGTATAGTAGAATAACGCCTCATTTTCAAGAGAAAGGAACGCCAATGTCATTCCAAAGTTCCCCGGTCAGCAAAAATATCACGTGGCACCACGGCAAATTGACGGATGGTCAGCGCGAAGAAAAGCTGGGCCAGAAAGGCGTTGTCATCTGGTTTACCGGCCTTTCGGGGTCTGGGAAGTCCACGGTGGCCCGGGAAGTCGAACTCGCCCTGATTGAGAACGGCAGGAATGCATTTGTGCTCGATGGCGATAATGTTCGCCATGGCCTGAACAAGAACCTCGGATTCTCACCTGCAGATCGCACTGAAAATATAAGGCGAATTGGAGAGGTCGCCAAGCTCTTCGCCCAAGCCAATGTCGTATGCCTGACGGCCTTTATCTCCCCCTACAAGGCCGACCGGGACGCGGTACGGGCTCTCTTGGGACCGGGCCAATTTATTGAGATCTACTGCGCCGCCACAGCCGACGAATGCGAAGCCCGCGATGTGAAAGGCCTCTATAAGAAGGCCAAGGCCGGCGAGATCAAAGAATTCACCGGCGTCTCCGCCCCTTACGAACCCCCCGACAAAGCCGAGCTTGTCCTGGAAACGGGGGGAAAAGAAACCCTCGAACAAAGCACCCGCCGCGTGCTTGCTCTCCTTCAACAACAAGGTATTATTTAGACGTCGTCGAATCGCGAAGGAATTTTGCGGCTTGGGTTTTGTCGGCCTTCCCCTGCCCCACCAACATCACCATCTTTTCAAATTCCTGTTCATCGGCCTTTAAATCAATGCCGTTAATAGCGAGAAAAATATCAGTCACAGCTGCACCGGTCCGTTTGTTTCCATCAACGAAAGGGTGGTTTTGAACAATATGAAAGAGATAAGCAGCCCCCATTTCGAACAAATCCCCATGTAGAAATCGTCCTCCAAATTGAGCCATAGGCATGGCGATAGCCGATTGCAAGAGTCCCATATCGCGAACTCCATGAGAACCGCCATATTTATCGATTTGATCTTTATGGATTTCCAGAAGCTCTTCTAGCCCTAGGAATTTGGGATCCAGCTCAGCCATGAGAAAGCCGCTTATACATTCGACTGTATTTTAGGTGTGTTTTGGCAAGAGCTTCTTCGAACTGTTTGCGTCGCTCGATATCTTTCACCGGAGCGATAACTAGAACCCGCCCGTCAGTAGTAATATCTAACGGAGTTTTTTCATCGATGTTGAGTAAATCCAATACGCCTCGGTCCATTACTAAGGCCAAGCTATTGCCATGCTTCGTCAATTTTTTCATCATGGATGCGCCTCCTTGATACTACATTGATACATACAATGTATCACCAAAATCGGCCCGTGTCAAGGGGGATGGGCCGATTGCAGTTAACGGCGATTTTACCCTCCCGTCATAGGCCTGTAACATTCATCCGACACACTTGGAACGGTCGTAAATGATGTACCAGGGAGGGGGGACGTTCAATGTTGAATCAGAAAATTGGTCGGTCGGGTCAAATCCTGCTTCGCAGCGTTCTTGCCTTAGGGTCCATCGTCAGCTTCCTTTGTTGGCATGCCGTTCGACATATCCCCAGCAGTTTGATCGCCTTGATCGCTGTACAGCCGAATCCGGGTATCCGCAATCCTTACCACAAACCTCTGGTGCACAACAAAAAAGTATCCGCCCGGCATCAGTCTGCCGAGCGCTCAATCGAAGCTGGCTACACGCTAAATGAATTTGACAATTTCGCCAGATATCACTGCTCGATTCAAGGACTGACCGCTCGCGACGGACAGCCCAAGCCAGGATTGCTCGTCCGAATCACCTTAGAAACCAATCGTAACAGGCAAGTACAGATAGTACACACGGATGACCATGGGCATTATGAAGCAGGCATGGCGTTCAATGCGGCGGTGGACGAGCCGATCCATTGGCGCATTGAAGCCGGCGCCGATTCTTCTGAAAAAGGAGAAGCCGAAGGCCAGCTGATTGCTTTGGCCGACCAGACCACTCTAACCTTGGACGTGCCCGTACGGCTTGAGATCGACAACTCCAATATCGATATGCCTCAGGCGCTTTCTGAAAAAATCAACACGCAGGTTCAGTAGGCTGAATCGACAAAAGACCCATTCCGACTCCTCCTACCTTATAAGTCGCTTTCTGCCCGGCCATTTAACCGAGAGTTAACCCAGCCGCAATAAGCGCGTAACACAAATCC
>Ga0207074_1095_pt1 | contig 14882 bp, 17 predicted proteins | sample Alteio_BWMinHeat_66_FD_153567 | JGI IMG/M metagenome (GOLD analysis project Ga0207074, IMG submission 153567) | Enriched cells from forest soil in Barre Woods Harvard Forest LTER site, Petersham, Massachusetts, United States -... | ecosystem: Environmental > Terrestrial > Soil > Temperate forest >...
AGTCCACCAGATATTAAGGGATATATGACAGTGGCAGGTCAAAATTTGAAAGACCAAATTAGAAAACTCGTTGAGCTTCAAGTCATAGACGAGGAAATTTTCCGTTTCAAGCGCGAATTACGCGAGAAACCAGCCCAACTGGAAGCATTAAAGCTTGAATTCGAGTCCCAAAAAATCAAGCAAAAAACCCTGGAAGATAAATTAAAAGCCATCCAGGTGGCGCAGAAAGAATTGGAGTTGGATCTTAAAGTCAAAGAGGAAGGCATAGCCAAAGCTGATGCATCCTTAAGTCTTTTAAAGACCAACAAGGAATACCAGGCCAGATTACTTGAAATTGAAAATATGAAGGCCGATAGATCCGTCGTCGAGGAGAAAATCCTTTTAGGCTATGATGAAGTGGATGCCGCCAGGAAAGCCCTGGAAGCGGAAAAAGCTACGGTTATCCAATACGAAAAAGAATTCAATGCCAAGAAAAAGCAGGTGGATGATGATGTGGCAGTTATCGGGGACCAGCTTAAAGTCAAAGAATCTCAACGTGCACGCATAGCTCCTGAAGTCAGACCCGATTGTTTAAGCCGTTACGAGCGCATTTTAAAAAATAAAGACGGTCTGGGTATTGTTAAAGTGGTCAATCATAGCTGTGGGGGCTGTTTCATGCATTTGACTGAACAGGTCCTCAATGAGCTTAAAAAGTACGAGCAGATCATTGCTTGCGATATGTGCGCCAGGATCCTTTATCTGGCCGATGAACTATAGCTATGAAATTGGAGATTTTTACCGACGGCGGCTGTTCAGGGAATCCTGGGCCGGCTGCCATCGGGGTGGTCATTAAACAAGGTGCAAAAACCATCCAGACCTTTGCCCGTGACATCGGCCAAGGCACCAATAATATTGCGGAATACACAGCCCTTATATTTGCACTTCAAGAGGCGTTGATTCTAAAAGCGGATGAGGTCTCTGTTAAAACCGATAGTGAATTGATGGCCAAGCAGGTATCTGGCGAGTACGCGGTCAAGCATGAGAATATAAAGCCGCTTTTTCATCAGGTTAAACATTTGATCACGGGTTTTAAATCATTTCAAATTACGCATGTGCCGCGTGAACAAAACGCGCAAGCAGATGCACTGGTTCGTCAGGTTTTAAAAAAAGCAGGTCAGGATGGCCGCTCTGATGCTTATGGCGTCGGAGAGGAAAGTCCGAGCTCCAAAGGATAATGCATCCCGATAACGCGGGACTCCCGCCTACCTCAGATAAATTTGAGGATGGCGGGAAGGATCAGAGCTACAGTGACGATGCCCCGCTTCTGCGAAGCGGCGGGGAGTGAAACGAGCAATCTCTGCATGGAGCAATGCCAAATAGGAGAGAAGTCTAACGACACGGGGTGATCCGCTCCGTCATACTCTCGGGTAGGCTGCAAGATATCTGCCAAAGGCGGATGTTAGTCAAATGGTCATCGCCCGAAAGGGTCACAGAACTCGGCTTATTGACTGCTTTTTTAAATTAAAGTTCAAGAAAAGTAACATTACGGGGAGGTTTTTTAAATGTCAGGTCATTCAAAATGGGCAAAAATTAAACATAAAAAAGGTGCTGAAGACGCCAAGCGCGGGGCCTTGTTTACAAAATTGAGTAAGGAAGTTACAGCGGCGGCCAAGGAAGGCGGCCGTAATATAGATACCAATTTCCGTTTACGCGCGGCGATCGCCCGTACCCGTGAATATAACATGCCTCAAAGTAATGTTGAAAACGCCATTAAAAAAGGAACAGGTGAAATTCCCGGGATCGTTTTTGAGAATGTCGTTTTTGACGCGTATGGCCCTGGCGGTGTAGCACTTTTGATTGAAGGTCTGACCGATAACAAGAACCGTACCACCGCGGAAGTTCGTAATTTATTGAATAAAAGAGGTGGTTCATTAGCCGGTGCCGGTTCAACTGCTTTTATGTTTCATAAAAAAGGTTACCTGGAGATTGAAAAAAGCAAAGCTTCAGAAGATGCTGTTATGGAAATTGCCCTTGAAGCCGGCGCTGAAGATGTCAAGGCTGAAGGTGAAACATTTGAAATATTCACTGATCCAACGAGCTTCGAAGCTGTACGGACAGCGTTTGCTGCGAAGAAAATTGATACGGTTACAGCTGAAATCACCATGATCCCTGCATCGACCGTCAAGGTCGAAGGCAACGATGCTAAGAATTTGTTGGGCTTGATTGAGCTCTTGGAAGAGAATGAAGATATCCAGCACGTGCACGCCAACTTTGATATTTCTGACGAAGAAATGGCCAAGCTTGCCCAAGAATAATCTATGCGCATATTAGGCATTGATCCCGGCCTTATCACCACGGGATATGGCGTTGTTGACATTAAAGCTGGCAACGTTAAAATCCTTGAGGCGGGTACTATTGAACCTGAACCCAAGGCCCCCTTCGAGCTGAGGCTTTCAAAAATACATCTACATATTACATCAATACTCCAAGCCCATCATCCTGATGTGGTGGTTTTAGAAAAATTATATAGCCATTACAAACATCCTGCCACTTCTGCAGTTTTGGGCCACGTGCGCGGGGTGATTTGTTTAAGCGTAGCTCAACAGAAAATTAAACTTGTTGAACAAAGCGTTAAGCGTATCCGCAAGGCCCTGACCGGTAACGGTAATGCCACTAAGATCCAGTGCCAGGAATTTGTTAAAAGATTATTGAATATCAAATCGCCATCGTTTAAATTAGATGCCAGTGATGCGTTAACTCTGGCTTTGGGGCAAGCCCACATGATGCGGTATAAATTGACATGATCACAGCTATAAAAGGTAAAATATCACGTCAAAGTGATGTGGCCATAACCCTTGAGGTTAACGGGTTAAGTTATGAAATTTTGACTCCCTTGTCAGTCCTGCAGCGTTCACAAGAAAATCAAGATAGCGATGGCAATCTACGTTTAATCACGTATCATTATTATCAGATGACCCCCTCGAGCGGTGTGCCGGTTTTGGTGGGTTTTTTAAATGAAGTGGAACGAGATTTTTTCCTGGAATTCATCAAGGTTTCCGGCATAGGCCCGCGGGCAGCGGTTAAGGCACTGAATAAAGCAATCGGTGAGATTGCCCAGGCCATTGACCGGGGAGACACTAAATATTTAAAAACACTTCCCGGCATAGGTGAGCAAAAAGCCAAGGAAATTGTGGCCAAGCTGCAGGGGAAGATGGGTAAATTTACCCTGATGCGGGACCGCGTTTCAGTTCAAACTTTATCGACGGCATCCCGTGACATTGAAGAAGAAGCCTTGCATATTTTATTGCAGTTGCAATATAAGAAATCAGAAGCAGAAGAGATGATTAAAAAAGCCTTTGAGCGGTCAACGAAGTTGGCCACTTCCGAGGAATTACTCAACGAAATTTATAAACAACGAAGGACTTCTTGATATGGACGAACAAATTCAAAATTATAAAAGCGCCGTTGAAGCCATTTTATTTGTCAGTGAAAAGCCCGTGGTTTTGGACCAATTAAAAGAAGTGTTCCCAGAGCTCAAGCCTTCCCAAATCCATGACCTGATGGTGCAAATACAGGAAGAATACGTCAACCGTGGTGCTGGCATGGCGGTGGTGGAAATCGCCGGGGGTTTTCAGATGCTCTCGGACAGCCACGCAGCCACCTATATCCGTGAATTTTATAAAACCAAGACCAAAGAAAAACTTTCCCGTCCGGCATTAGAAAGTTTAGCGATCATTGCCTATAAACAGCCGGTGGGTAGGGCTGAGGTGGAAGTCATCCGCGGGGTCAATTCCGACGGGACAATTGCCCATTTGCTTAATAAAGGACTTATTAAGATCACCGGCCGCAAAGAAGTGCCTGGCCGGCCATTTTTATACGGCACCACCAAAGAATTTTTGGAATACTTTGGCTTAAAATCAATGGATGATATGCCCAAGATCGAAGAATTTAATCAATTAGGCGTTGATGTGCCTACTGGGAGTGTTGTCTCGGCGGAGACTGCTTCAAGTGTCATTGCGAGCGAAGCGAAGCAATCTTTTGAAATGGAAGTTGAAACATCAGGCCAAGAAAGCAGCGGCCAGTCGCGCACGATGAATACAGAAACATAAAGGATCCAAATGGATTTAAGTCATTTACGTAAGAAAATTGATGCACTGGATGCAAAGATCATTGGTCTTTTAAATGATCGTGCGGCCATTACTTTGTCCATAGGAAAAGAAAAAATCAAAAATGGTAAACCGATTTACGCGCCTGAACGCGAACAAGACGTACTAAAACGCATCAAGGGCCTAAATGGCGGCCCGATTAAAAATGAGGCGGTTGAGGCGATTTACCGTGAAATCATGTCAGCAGCTTTGAGCCTGGAGAAACCTTTACATATTGCTTATATGGGGCCTGAGGCCACTTTTTCACATTTGGCTTCCTTAAAAAAATTTGGTTCTTCGGTCGCGCATGTAGCCTGCGACAATGTGGCTGAAGTGTTTAGCAAGGTGGAAAGCGGGGATTGTGATTATGGGGTTGTGCCTATTGAAAACTCCATTGAAGGGGTGGTCACTCATACAATGGATTTATTAGTTGAATCTGACCTTAAAATTTGTTCCCAGGTTTTATTGGATGTAACGCATCATTTGATGTCTAAAGTAGCTTTATCAAAGATCAAAGAAGTTTATTCACATCCGCAGGTTTTGGGACAATGCCGTCAATGGCTCATGAAAAATATGCCTAACGCCCATCTGATACCCGTTGTATCTACCACCAAGGCCGCCCAAATGGTGGTGCATAAGAAAAATGCAGCTTGCATTGCCTCCCAGGTCGCGGCGTCTTTATACGGGCTTGAGATCCTAAAGAAAAATATCCAGGACAGTGCTCATAATATCACGCGATTTCTGGTGATATCCACAATGGATGTACCGCCGACAGGTTCAGACCGTACCTCGCTTGTATTTTCCATCAAGGATAAAATTGGGGCATTGCATGCGATGTTGACCCCTTTCATGAAACACAAGATCAATCTCACCAAAATAGAATCCCGTCCTTCTAAAAAGAAAGCCTGGGACTATTATTTCTTCGTTGACTGTGAAGGCCATCAAAGTGATGCCAAGGTGGCCCGTGCACTGGCCCAGCTGGAGGGGATGTGCAAATTCCTCAAAATCTTGGGATCTTACCCTGACGCTTAAAAGTTATGGAGGAACAGATGAGCAATCGATTATTGCGGATCCAAGCCGTGAGTATTTTTTTGTTGTTGGTAACACTAGTGGGGAGCGCGTACGCGCAAGCTCCGGTGAAAAAGATTGGGGTCCTGCTCTGGACAGACGATCTGAGGTATGAGCAAGGCTTGAAGGGATTCATTGAGGAATTAAAAACCGAAGGATTTGCTTCTCCGCAGGTTGAATTCATCATCCGCAGGGCTGGCGGGAAAAAGGTCCTGGCCTTGAAGTATTCCGAGGAACTTGCAGCTTTAAATCTGGATCTTTACTTTTCTGCAGGGACAAGCGCAACGGATCTGTTGTCAGGAACGATTAAAAAGGCTCCGATCGTGTTCACTATCGTTTATGATCCGATCAATGCGGGTTTGATCCAAGGGTTAGCTTCTTCCAAGAATAACTTGACCGGGGCAACAAATTCGGTACCAATGGACAAGGTGTTGGAGTTAGTACGCCGGATCATCCCCATCAAGAACATGGCTGTTTTGTATACACCTAATGAGAAGAATTCAGAGTGCCAGTTAAAGGATTTACAGCAGGTCCAGGCGGCTTTTGGGATCAGCATCATTCCGGTGCCTGTTGTCAACAAAGCTGAGATCGCCAGAATAATCCCTTTTTTGAAAGGGATGGCCCAATCCATTTTTATCACAGGCAGCTCAGTCGTTATCAAAGGACTTCCTGATATTACTGATTTCGCGTCTAAAAACAAGATATTGACGGTTACGCATCTGGGGGACTTGGTGGCAGAGGGTGTCATGGTGGGGCTTTGCGCGGATGATACGGAACAAGGAATGCTGGCTGGAGAAACCGCGGTCGAAATTCTAAAAGGGACCAAGCCTGAAGATATTCCTATTAAAAAAGCAAAGGACTTGGTGGTTTTCATCAACAGGAAGTCTGTAAATTCGGCGGGGATCTCAATACCTCAGGATATTATTCAAAAAGCAAAGATTTTCTAAGGAAGGATTTGTCTGTTCATCTTAGGACCATGGGGTCCGAGGGAGAAGAAAATGAGTAAAAGATTTTTTGGGAACCAGATGGTGAGTATTCTTTTGTTGTTGGTCACTCTGAGTGGTAGCGCGTATGCGCAGGCTCCAGTGAAAAAGATAGGGGTCCTGCTCTGGACAAACGATACGCGATATGAAGAGAGCTTGAAGGGATTCATTGAACAATTAAAAGAAGGAGGCTATGCTTCACCGCAGGTTGAATTCATTGTCCGCAGGGCCGCCGGGAAAAAGGTCCTGGCCTTGCAATATTCCAAGGAACTCGCGGCTTTAAATCTGGATCTTTACTATTCTGCTGGGACAAGCGGAACGGGTTTGTTGGCAAGAGAGATCAAAGAAGCGCCGATCGTGTTCGCTGTTGTTTATGATCCGGTTAATGGAGGTTTGATACAGGGATTGACTTCTTCCAAGAATAACTTGACCGGGGCAACGAATATGGTGCCGACGGACAAGGTGTTGGAGTTGGCACTGCGGATCGTCCCCTTCAAGAGCGTGGCGGTTTTATATACACCAAACGAGAAGAATTCAGAGTGCCAGTTAAAAGATTTGCAGCTGGTCCAGGCGGCCTTTGGGCTCAGCGTCATTCCGGTGCCCGTTGTCAACAAAACTGAGATCACCAAAATAATCCCTTTTTTGAGAGGGATGGCCCAGGCCATTTATGTCACAGGCAGCTCAGTTGTTAGAAAAGGGCTTCCTGATATCGTGGATTTCGCGAATAAAAATAAGATACTGACGTTCTCGGTTTTGGGGGATTTGATGGCAGAGGGTGTCATGGTAGGGCTTTGCGGGGATGATACGGAACAAGGAATGCTGGCAGGAGAAACTGCGGTCGAAATCCTAAAAGGGGCCAAGCCTGAAGATATTCCTATTAAAAAAGCAAAGACCTTGTTGGTTCTTATCAACAAGAAGTCTCTGGACACAGCGGGTTTCTCGATCCCTCAGGACATTATTCAAAAAGCAAAGGTCTTTTAAGGAAGGATTTGGGTGTTAGACCGGTTATTTTTAAATTACGGTTTGAGGAGCAAATTCCTATTCGTGTTTCTGTTGATCGTTGCAGTATCCGGCACGATCTCCTGCGTGATCGTTATTAATTATGAGGGGGGTGTCCACCGGGAGTCGCTCAGCAATAAAGGTGCTAGCTTCGCGAACTATGTGGCCGAGCTCAGTAAAGACCCCATCCTTTATAAAAACACTATTGGGCTTGATAATATTGTCAAAAGCGTCAATATCGATCCTGATGTGGTGTATGCCTTTGTCTATGATAGCAATAATAATCTCCTCACGAGCTTTTTTGCATCGGTCGATCTCAGTAATGATAGTGTGCGTAATGTCCTTAATGGTCTGCCTAAGAACAGTTCGTTGGCAGATTCTATCGCTGCAATCAGGAACGTGAAGGATATCAAGGAGGTCTTGAAGCCTGTTCTTATAGATTCAGATAAGATCGGAACTGTTGTTATCGGGCTTTCTGAGGCTCGCATCAATATTGTTATCCGTAACAGCCTGTATTGTGTTTTATTGGGGAATTTGGTCGGCTGTTTTGCTGCATTTTTGCTGGTGCTGGTAGTACAGAAGACCTTTATTAATCCTATCATCAGCCTTGCCGATTTGATGAAGCTCGTTTCAAGCAACCGGGACTATTCCGTGCGTGCTAAGGTCCTGTCAAAAGATGAATTGGGAGATCTTTCTGTTGGATTTAATCATATGCTTGAACAGATCCAGTCGCGTGATTCTGATCTGGAAAAGCATCGTAAAAGTCTTGAGAATTTGGTCACACAACGGACGCTCGAGCTGTTCCAATTGGGTGAGCGCCAGCGGATCATCCTCGAGTCCGCAGGTGAAGGGATTATTGGCCTTAATGATGTCGGTTACCATTCTTTTGTGAATAAAGCGGCCTGCGATCTTTTGGGTTGGTCCCGGGAAGATCTGCTCGGAAAGTCGTCGCATTTGATGTGGCATCATACGAAGATCGATGGTTCGCCTTACTTACAGGATGACTCCAAAATCCTGGGGGTTTTACGTTCCGGTAATGGTGTTTTTATTGATGACGAGGTTTTTTGGCGGAGAGATAAAATTTCTTTTCCTGTTGAATATGTCGTGTCACCTATCAAGGAAGATGGAAAGATTACGGGCCTGGTGATTATTTTTAGGGACATCACCTTGCGCAAAAAAGCAGAAGAGACACTAAAGCAGGCCAAAGAGACGGCAGAACTGGCACTTGCCATTAAGGAGGAATTCACGTCAATGGTCTCCCATGAATTACGTACGCCATTGTCAGCCATTAAATCTTCTATCGATATCCTGGATACGGAGCTCCCTGGAGGCCTGACTAATGACCAGAAAGTTTTTATCAAGAGGGTGAAATCGAATATTGACCGGTTGGCCCGCTTGATCAATGATGTCTTGGATTTCACGAAGCTGGAGTCAGGCGGAATGGTGTTGGAGCTTTTACCACTTCGTCCTGAGGCGATTGTCCAAGAGGTCGTTGAAATACAAGGACCGGTGGTCAAAAGTAAAGGGTTGACGATTGAGACCAAGTTTGGGGAGAATTTACCTGCGCTTAAGGCAGACAAGGACCGCCTGATCCAGGTATTGGATAATTTGATCAGCAATGCTTTAAAGTTTACCAAAGAAGGGGGAATAGTTATTTCAGTCCTTTCTGAAAATAAAAAGCGTGTGGTATTTTGTGTACATGATACTGGGATAGGGATTAAAGATAATGAAGTGCCTAAGTTGTTTCAGAAATTTCAGCAGGTGGGCGGCCCAAGTCAGCATATTGGCGGAACCGGACTTGGCTTGTCTATTTGCAAGCAGATAATTGCAAAACACGGTGGCCAAATCTGGGTTGAGTCGCAATTTGGCCGTGGCAGTGCGTTTTATTTCACTATACCTACAGGAGAATACAATGAGCCAAGGATCTAAAATACTGGTTATAGATGATGAGGAAGATTTGCGTGAAAATTTAAAATATATCCTTCAGTCAAAGGGGTACGTTGTTGAACTTGCGCAAGACGGGATCCAGGGGTTAGAAGTATTAAATGACGTCAGTCCTGATTTAATCATATTAGATCTCAATATGCCCAATATGGACGGTATGGAATTTTACCAAAGAATCTGTGTTCAGAATATTCCCAGGTATCCTGTTTTTGTACTCACAGCCAGGTCCAACATGGAGAAATTTTTTAAAGATTCCTATGTTGAAGGTTTTATGGTTAAACCTTTTGATATCAAAGATCTGATGACCGAGATCAATTATATATTTAATAAGAAAAAGCCCTGATCAAGGAACCAAAATCTAAGGTTTTTTATGAAGACCATCTTAATTGTTGAAGACGATACTGATTTGTCAAGCAACCTTAAATATATGTTGACCAAATTCGGGTACAATGTTCTTATCGCGAATAACGGGGTAGAAGGTATTGGAATGGCCAAAGAAAAACATCCTGACTTAATCATTATGGATTATCTCCTTACCGATGTTTTGGGCGGGGAGGCTGTTAGCGAGATTAAAAAGCACGCCCCATGCGCAAATACCTCTGTTATTTTTTTGACAGGTTTACTGAAGAGTAAAGATCAAAATGAAGGTGTTGATACGATGCTCGTAGGTGGCAAGGATTACCCTGTTCTTGCCAAGCCTTTTCACTTTCCTCAATTATTAAAAATCATTCAAGATTTGTCCTAATTTAGCAGTGCCATAATTGCTCATTGACAATCAGATATTGTTATGATACTAATAATACTAAATTAGTATTTTAAAATTTTAGTATGAATAAAAGTGATCCGGTCAAAACAAAGATTCTTAATGTTGCACAAAAACGTATGGTTCAATTCGGCTATCGCAAGGTGACCATGGATGAGATCGCCTTAGACCTGCACATGAGCAAGAATACGATTTATAAACTGTTTGTTGGTAAGGAAGAAATTGCCAAGGGCTTAGTCAAACGCCTGCAGCAGCAATTGAATAGTGGTTTGGATAATATAGAGAAGGCTGAAAAAGACCCTTTGCGGGTCTTTTCTGACAGTGTTTTACTTTTGCGTAAAGAGCTGGGGCCATGGTTTGAACATTTTTTCAGAGAAATCCCTACTGAGTTACCTACTCTTTGGGAAGAATTTCTTCGTTTCAGGAATGAAAAGATTTTATCTATCCGGTCATTAGTAGAGAAGGGAAGCAGAAACGGGATTTTTCGCAGGGTCAACCCATCCATCGCGACAGAAGCGTACCTGGGAGCGGTGAAAGCAATTATGAACCCAAGGTTTCTTGAGCAAGAAAATCTTACCTTTGAGCAAGCTTTGGATGCGGTCCTTGATATTTGGTCGAATGGGATTTGGATAAATAGGAAACCAATAATAAAGGAGAAGAGATGAAGAAAATCGTATTAACATTAACAGCTGCAATACTTTTTGCCTGGCAAGGGTTAAGTTTTGCCACTAGTTCAGTGGACGCGCTTATCCAAAAATTAGAGGATAAAGGAATCCTGACAGATCAAGATGCCATTCAGCTTAAAGGCGAAATTTCCTATAATGAGCAGACTTCCCAGAAAGCCACTTTTAAAAGTATGCTGCCTGATTGGCTTAATTCAATAAGACTGACAGGAGATTTCCGTTTGCGTTATCAATATCAGCGCAGGGACCTTCCTTCAGGCGGATTGGTGCTCCCACGTAACAACGGCAAGTACCGCGGCCGTTTGCAATTGGAAGATCAGATTAATGATAAGTTCAAAGTCATCTTTGGCATTGCCACAGATGGCGGTAATCCGCGCAGCAATAACGTTATTATGGGCGGTAATTCGACGGCCAATGATGCTTTTGGCAAAGGGTTCATTGTTGCCAATAAAGCTTATGCCATTTATTCACCAGCCAGCTTTGTAACTTTAAAGGCTGGTAAAATGGATAACCCTATTTGGGAACCTACCTATGTGCTTTGGGATCCGGATACTACCCCTGAAGGCGGGGACATCGAACTCCAAAAGAAAATTAATGATTGGATCACGCCATTTTCAACAACCGGTATTTTTGTCCTGCATGATGCGGCTCCTACCGGAGCTTTAAGGCAGGACCCATTTTTGTTTTTTGAACAATATGGTATTAAAGGAAATTTAACGGACAAGGCCTATTATAAGGCAGCTGGCATCTATTATAATGTCCATAATCCGTCCAATACTTTATTGACTAATTCGTTGGGGACCAACACCATTATTCAAGGGTATGGTTTGCGGTATAGTTTCAATGATGTCATCGGTGGAACGGCGGAATTGGGTTTGAATAATCCGTTAAAAGACGTACTGCCTTCTTTCATTAATGTTCAGCAGGTGGGTGTCATCGGTCAATATACAGATAATACAGCTTCGTCGCGTACGGGTGCTTCCTGGTTGATCGGTGGATATGCGGGAAATTCTGTAGTCAATGGGTGGGGGACCTGGAGAATCCTTACCGGGTATAAAGTCATCGAAAGAGACGCCTGGTTAGATTCCCTTCCGGATAACGACTTTTATTCCGGCGATACTAACACCGCGGGTTACCGCACACAACTGGACATAGGTCTGGCTAAGAATGTCTGGATGACACTTGCCCTTTTTGATACACATGTGTTCAAAAGATTCGACAGTATTGTAACTTCTGTAACGCCAAACAGCGGTACTTCAACGGCATTTGCTACCAGGGCGAGTGAAACCCAGGCACAAGTGGATTTGAATTTTAGATTTTAATTTCGGGAGCGTATAAAACACTGAGAAAAAATATGAAAAAATTAATTCTTATCACACTTACATTTTTATTGGCAGCACCATTGGCTGCTTTTGCCAGTGAAATCACTGTTGCGGGTGCAGCAAACCTACAATTGACCTTGGAAGATTTAAAAGCGGAATTTACCAAGGAAACCGGTATAGATGTTAAAACAGTCATAGGTTCGTCCGGAAAACTGACTTCTCAAATCGAAAATGGCGCTCCGTTTGATGTGTTTTTATCTGCGGATATGAAATACCCTGCCAAACTTTTTAAAGATGGTTTTTCGTCCCAAGAGCCTAAAATATACGTTTATGGCACCCTAGTTCTTTGGACGATGAAAGATTTGGATTTACCCACAGTAGGTATAGGCGCTTTAGGGGGTCCCGGTGTTCAAAAAATTGCTTTGGCTAATCCTGAGCTGGCGCCTTATGGCAGGGAAGCAGTCAATGCCTTGAAATTTTATAAAATATACGATCAATTGCAGAAAGAATTGGTTTTTGGGGAGAGCATTTCGCAGGTCAATCAGTTTATCAAAACAGGCGCTGCAGATATAGGCTTTACAGCCGAATCGGTTGTTCTGGCTTCTAATATGAAGGGTAAAGGCAAATGGGTTGAAGTAGACCCTCAATCATATAAACCTATTGCCCAAGGGCTGATTGTGTTAAAATACGGCGATCAGAATCATTCCAAAGAGGCTAAAGAATTTTATGATTTTCTTTTTTCTTCTGAGGCCCAGGAAATTTTTAAGAAATATGGCTATAAGCTTCCGTGAATAAATTGATCGGCAAGATTATTTTGATTGAATCATCCCAGCACATGTCGATGGTGGACATTGATGTAGAGGGAGATGTTTTTAGTTCGATTGTCCTTGAAACGCCTGCCACAGCTCCTTATTTAAAACAAGGAAATAGCATCACCTTGCTTTTTAAAGAAACTGAAGTATCTATCGGAAAAAATTTGACCGGTCTGATCAGCCTAAGGAACAGATTTAAGGCAACTATCAGGCGGATTGAAAAGTCTGATATTTTATCCAAGGTTTTCCTCAGTTATAAAAATAAAGAAATGATTTCTATCATCTCAACAAGGTCAGCCCAAAAGCTTGGACTTGCTGATGGTGATGAGGTTGAATGGCTGGTTAAAACCAACGAGGTTTCTTTGTTCAACGAGGAATAAATGCGTTACGATTTACAGCCTCTATTTTTGACTTTTGAGCTGGCGTTGGTTGTGACAGTGATTCTTTTTGTCTTTGGCATTCCTTTAGCCTATTGGATTGCCTTTTCAAGAAATAGATTTAAATACATCGTCGAAACCCTTGTCAGCATACCTTTGGTTTTGCCGCCCACCGTCATCGGTTTCTACCTTTTAATTGCCTTTAGCCCCAAGAATTTCTTGGGGCATTTTTTATTGTTTTATTTTGGAATCAGGGTCGCTTTTAGTTTTATCGGGCTTGTCATTGGTTCTGTTATTTTTAGCCTTCCTTTCATGGTCAATCCGATCAAGGCAGGCTTTCAAAATTTTCCGACGGCATTGATGGAGGCTTCCTATGTTTTGGGTAAATCACCATGGGAAACTTTGCGAAGGGTCATTTTACCGAATATTAGGCCGTCCTTGTTAACAGGCATTGTCATGGCTTTTGCGCATACCATCGGTGAGTTTGGGGTAGTGCTCATGATTGGCGGCAATATCCCTGGAGAAACAAGGCTTGCTTCTATTGCCATTTATAATGAAGTTGAGGCTTTAAATTATGATACCGCAGGACTCTATGCCTTGATCTTGGTGTCAATATCCTTTATTGTCCTGCTTGTTTTTTATTATTTAAATCGTCGTGTCATAAAGGTTTTTTGATTATGATCAAAGTCCATTTAAAACGGCAGATGCAAACATCAGTGGGAAAAGAGTGGCTGCATCTTTATTTAAATATTGAAAAAGGGGAATTTGTCACCTTGTACGGGAGTTCTGGTGCAGGTAAAACAACGGTTTTACGCCTATTGGCCGGATTGACTCAAGCCGAAGAAGGGTACATAGAAGTCGACGGTGAAATCTGGTTTGACAGCGTGAAAAGGATAAATCTGCCAATCCAACAAAGAAAAACGGGTTTTGTTTTTCAGGAGAACAGTCTATTCCCTAATATGACGGTCCGTGAAAATTTAGAATATGCTTGCGGCGGTAAGAAAGAACACAAAAGTATTCAGGAGTGGATTGTCATCATGGATCTAAAGGGTTTGGAAGGGCAGATGCTGGACAATATATCCGTCGGGCAGAAACAAAGGGTGGCTTTGATCCGTGCTCTTATGAGCCGTCCTAAAATCTTGCTTTTGGATGAGCCTTTATCGGGTTTGGATATGCGTTCGCGTTTAAGCCTGCAGGATGAGATCGTTAAGGTTTATCAAAAAACCAATATCACAACGATCCTGGTAAGTCATGATTTGTCGGAAGTGTTTAAATTGTCAAAGAAGGTTTTCGTTATCGATCGGGGCAAAATCATCAAATCAGGAAGCCCCCAGGAAGTTTTTGTAAACAGTGATTTGAGCGGAAAATTTAGATTTACAGCTCAAATCATTGAAATCGAAAAGGACGGTATTTTGAATATTTTGACTTTAAGCATCGGCAATAATGTGACCAAGGTGGTGGCCACTGATGAAGAGATTTTTGGTTTAACTATCGGCAGCAGGGTGATTGTTGCCGCTAAAGCTTTTAATCCGCTTATTTTATCCCCAAATAAATAAAGCATTTTTGAAATAAATTTGGTATAATTTTGCGACTGTATAAACTTCAAAACAGAGGAGGATGCATGAAGAAAACGATAGCTGTAGTCCTGATTGTCGCTTTTTTTACCACGGGATGTACCGGTTCCTTTAACCTGACACGTAAAGTCTATAATTTCCATCGTTCTCAAGCTGACAAATGGTCTGATGAACTTTGTTTCTTACTTGTTGCTTTGATACCGGTATACAGCCTGGCGACCTTGGCTGATGCC
>Ga0207074_1096_pt1 | contig 14831 bp, 8 predicted proteins | sample Alteio_BWMinHeat_66_FD_153567 | JGI IMG/M metagenome (GOLD analysis project Ga0207074, IMG submission 153567) | Enriched cells from forest soil in Barre Woods Harvard Forest LTER site, Petersham, Massachusetts, United States -... | ecosystem: Environmental > Terrestrial > Soil > Temperate forest >...
CGGTCGCGGGACCCGCTACGTCCGCCAATTTGGACGATCCTGTTGGTGTTGCCCTGGACACGGCGGCCAACCTCTACATTGCCGATTCGGCAAATTACAGTATCCGTGAGGTTCCGGGCGTCACAATGCGGGATCAATCGGCTCGACATATTCAACACCATCGCTGATCGATAGCATTTTTGGTCTAGCAAGTTTACCCGCAACTGCCTGCCATGATTCGCGTAGTCATAGATACCAACAATCTGCCATCAAGTGTCTCATCGCCGTCGGCAGCGTTTAAGCGATCGGTGAAATTGATTCAAGAAGGCGTGATTTCAATTTTGATGCCAGGTGTAATTGCCGAGGAATGGCGTACACAGCAACTGGATCATCTGCGCAAGCATTTTCAAAAGGCAGCTGACTCGCTCAAAGAAGTGCTCGCTGGAGGCCACCTTGAAGATCATAGAGAGTTCGGCGCTCTGATAGTTGCTGCTATGGCGATTGAGCGAACTGCGTCTGGCCTCGAGGCCATATCTCAATTGGCCCTTGAACGTCTTCTACATGAGCTTCAAACAAACGTGATCCCTATTGCGGACGATCATGGCTCACGAATTGCGGCGGCGTACTTCAGAGGCTCATCTCCATTTGCCGGGATCAAGTCCAGAAAGGACTTCCCTGATGCTTTCGTGTATGAGGCGGTGATTGATTTGGTCGGACATGGAGATAGGGTTTTGATGGTAACGGCCGATCGGAATCTCGCGAAACACCTGGCTTCAGTGTCCGGTGTTACATGTGTCGAATCTTTGGAGCAACTGGTGGAGTCGGAGCAGGTCAGGGACTCCACCGCTGCAATTGCACTTGAAGCAAGGTGGCGGCAAGAGCTACCGTCAGTAGTGACGTCCGTCAAAGGATTTGCAACGGATGTATTTGGAGCTGACTTTGTCAATTCATTTATCAACAAGCTTGCTGGTCGCGAGGTCGAGCATCAATCGATTCCGTCCGACAATCACGACGCCAGAGTATCGATGGTCCACGATCCCGAGGACATTGAGATCGACTGGGGCGAGTCTGAGGATTACGGACCCGGCGTGCTCCGTGTGCCTTTCTCCTGCACGTCAGAAGTCCTGTTGGACTTCTACATCTTTCACGCCGATGCCTACAGCCAACCGGACATTGTCAGTGTCCAATGGGGCGATCACGAAGAAGACTCTTATTTTGACGCACAGGCTACGTCATTAGCCAATGTCAGCGGATTCATTTCCGTGACGCTCAACGACTGGCCTGAGAGCATGAATCCCGAGAGTATCGAGGTAACTGTAGATGAGATCACGGAAGTCGAGCTGAGTGAGGACGACGTCGGAAATGCCCTAATCTAATTCCGGGGCCGGGATTATTACTTAGCCTTCGTACCCGTCGAGTTAGTCCTTCCAAAACCCCTTAAACCGATCTGGGGCCAAGTCGGTATAACGTACGGTATGAGCGATGTTCTTGTGGCCGAGATAGTGCTGCAGGGACCGTGTGTCGTGCCCCTCATTGGCGAGCTTGTATCCGCAAGCGTGCCGAAACATATGCGGATGAATCGGAAACGTGAGCTTGGCTGCATGGCCGCCGCGGGTGACCAGCTTCCGTACATTGCTCGCGGTCATGGGCCCCCCGCGTTCCGAGACAAATAGGTACGGGCTGCCTGGCCATTCGCGTCGAAGCTGCCGCGGAGCTCGCAGTTCCGGACCCCGCAGCGGGTGAGTGGACGGAACGCCCTTCTTTAATCGCCGGACCGAAAGGAGGCCTGCCTTGAGGTCAAACTGTTCCCAACGCAAACTAATTGCTTCGCTGACTCGTAGCCCATGCCGATACATGAGGAGAAGCAGGGTGCGGTCGCGATGCCCATAGCGGCCCGAGGAGGCGGCGGCCTCAAGCAGCGTCTCCATCTCGGTTGGCGTCAGGTACTCTCGAGACCGGGTATCTTGGTTGGGCCGGCGACGAGGTGGCCTGACTTTCCCGTTTACGGCGTTTGGCGTGCCTCGACGGCGTTTTGTAATTTCAACGACTTGGCCCATGGAAGGAGACTATACTCTCCCTAAAGCGGCCATTTATGGGAAAGATGTTCTCGGAGCTTCCCATCCGCTAGGATGGTCGGTTCGCCGAAGTTCTAGGGAACAATTTGGAATGTGACCTGAACGGGACTTCCGATTCCACTGTTCGCCGTAACTGTCACCTTTTTCGTAGCCGCCGTTGTCTTTGTGTTGAAAACTGGGCTGGCGCTGAAGAGAGTGTAGGGTATCTCCGCCGAGGAAGCGGCGGCGACTACTAGACCAGCACCAGGACCAGACCATTGAAGACTAACGTGAGCATTGCTTGGTGGGGCACGATCCGTCGAGATAATCGTGATTGCGACCCCGGTTCCTCCTTTGATTGACACGAGGGCGCCACCGCCAGCGATGGGGTGTGGTTCGGCCGTGATTTGCTTTAGCGGTGTATGCGGATAAACACGGACCCAATCACCAACGTCCCAATACCCAGTCTCCGTTCCACTCAGACAATGAAGAGTGGATTTAATTTTTGCGGGCAGGGCGGGATTGCCGGGAGCTGCGGGCCCATATGTCTTGTCGGTGGTTGCGTAAAGGTTGTAAGTGCCCGGGTCTACTACAGTCACGTTCATGCCGTTGTAGGTAATCGTATGGGCGACTCCTGGCGTAACCAGCGGACCGCTGGTTCCATCACCCCAGTCGACGCTATGAGTATAGTTGTCGACCGAGCAGCCGATGGTGACGCGTCCGACCGGAGTTGCCTTCAAAAGCGGTACGCCTTCTTCAAAATAGGATGGGGCGATCCAGTACAGCGGGAGTTGTTGAGTTCGAACCGGGGAAGCGAAAAATGACAAGAATAGAAGGGCACCAAGAAGAATGGGCGACGTTCGCATGTGCACACCTCCGTGTGGGTTCAATTTAGCTGCGCAATTGTCGTAATCCCTGATCGACACATCTCCAAATTTTCTGTCGTAGCCTATCTATGGCAATTGTAGGGGAAGTTTCTAATTCTGGTAAGAGCCCGAATATTCCTTTCGGTTGTGGGCGACAAGTGTCCAGGTTAGCTGGGATTGCTGCACAGCCACATCTCACCCGGCAACTATAGTTACGACCGATTGCTTGAACTAACGCGTACGATACAATTTCACAGCGGGAAGGCGACGATAAAACACCAGGGGACCAGTAGCGGTTCAGGTACACGGCGCCTGGGCCGGTCTGGGAAATTAACGCGCGTCTAACAGGTGGCTGGCAGCGCATCGACTTTTGCACCCCGAATCCCAATACGAACACCGGAACGTGCCAGGGATGGATTAACGGAGGTGATGCAGTGGTGTTAGTTTCAGTACGGTGGCAACAGCCATGCAATCCCGCAACGCTCCGCAAGATTTTTGAGTACCGTGATACGGCGTTAAACAAGAAAGGGTAGGCAACGGTAAGTCGACGCCGCAAGGTCTGACTGACCGGTGATTAGAAAAGTGCCCGTCGGCGTGGCCGGCGGGGTCAACCCTTCGCCAGGATGCAAGGACGAATGGAGCTTTTCCCCCCGTGCCGGTCACAGATCAGCTATTGTGCGCAGCAATTAGTGAGGCGACGAGTCTTGTGAGGGTGCATTTGATCTTGGTTTCCACACGATGACTCGCGCGAGTGCCCTTAGCCCAGGCCAGGTCCTGACGGGCGCGCTGTTTAACGAGCCCATGCGGGTGGAAACCGTGCAAGCCAACGGCCCATCGAGCTGGGTAGTTGGCCTAGCGGGAATTCAGTCCGAACGGTTTCGCAAGGTCACATTAACTGCGACCGATCTGGATCGGATTACGATCCTTGAGGCGCAACATTCCTTTGACGGCGACGGGCGATTGATGCGCCTTGGTCTCCAAGCCTATGCGCTCAGTATCGCCTACGAGTTTGATCCATATTTCGGTCTTTCAATCTCTCGTGTTGATCCATTGCCGCATCAACTTGAAGCGGTGTACGACCATCTCCTAAAGCTTGCGCGCGTACGCTTTCTACTCGCCGATGACGCTGGTGCGGGCAAGACAATCATGTCGGGACTCCTCATCCGCGAACTCGAACTGCGCGGCCTTGCGGAACGTATCCTGATTGTCTGCCCGGCAAACCTCGCTTTCCAATGGCAACGTGAGCTGAAAGAGAAGTTTGAAACGAAATTCCTCGTAATGAAGGGCCAAGACCTGCGTGAGCAGTTCGGCGTCAATCAGTGGATGGATCGTCCTCGTGTCATCACATCGCTCGATCTCGCTAAGCGAGCAGAGATCCTACCGGGCCTACGGCAAGTGCACTGGGATCTGGTCATTGTAGACGAGGCGCATCGAATGTCGGCGTCCGACGAATCGCACAAGAGCCTGCGCTACAAACTCGGCGAGCTGCTGCGTGACACATCAGATCACATGTTGATGCTGACAGCGACCCCCCACCGGGGCGATCCCGTGAACTTCAGTTTGTTCTTGCAGCTACTTGATGCCGACTGCTACGCCGACGTGAAGTCAATTCGTGAGGCCATGGATCGGAAACGGGCTCCCTTCTACCTGCGCCGCACCAAGGAGGCGATGGTGTACTTTCCTGAGCGTCGCGAAGATGGCACTTGGGGCGCGAAACCAATCTTCACAAAACGCATCCCTCATACGGTGGACTTTCAGATTGATGGAGCTGAGTTCGATCTCTACCGCGACGTGACTCGCTTTGTAAAGCGCGAATGCGCCCGCGCGGCTGCTGATGACGAGGATCCGCGCGCTCGCGCCGTTGGCTTCCTAATGTCTTTGTACCAACGCCGGCTCGCATCAAGTACGTTCGCCATGCGGCGTTCACTTGAGAACCGAGCAAGGCGCCTAGAAGAAGGCCTCAAGCGCGCTCAGGACATGGCTCGCCATGCGCCACCAGATATTCCTGACGCGGAAGAGCTCGAAGAAATGGAGGAGAGCGAGCGCGACCGGCTCGAGGCGCTACTCGAGGCGATTACACTCGCCGGAAGCGCTGACGTTGTACGCCAAGAAGTTCAGGAGCTGCGCCGTCTCGCTGTCGAGGCCCAGGCAGTTGAGGATGCAGGCACCGAGGCGAAGCTCACGGCATTGAGAGGATTGCTCAAGAAGGAGGGCTTTTTTGACCACGGGGACCAGCGTCTACTTCTCTTTACCGAGTTTAAGGACACGCTGGATTACCTAATGGTCCGCATGAAGTCCTGGGGTTTTCGGGTCGGCTGCATCCACGGCGGCATGAAGTCTGGTTCGCGGGACGAACCCGGCACGCGCCTTCACGCCGAGCAGCAGTTCCGCGAAGGCGAGATACAGGTTTTGGTGGCCACAGAGGCTGCGGGCGAGGGAATAAACCTTCAAGTTTGCAACATTCTTTTTAACTACGACATTCCGTGGAACCCCAATCGTCTGGAGCAGCGTATGGGGCGCATCCATCGCTACGGTCAACGCAAGGATTGCCTGATCTTCAATTTCGTGGCTACCAATACCATCGAGGGTCGAGTATTGCAGCGACTGCATGAAAAGCTGCAGGAGATTCGCGATGCGCTCGATGATGACGCCGTTTTCAACGTTGTCGGCGAGGTCCTGCCTGCTGCTCACGTGGAGCGAGTACTTCGCGACTACTACGCCGGAAAGCTAGGCGATGCCGACCTTGAAGAGCGGATGCTCCGAGATGTAGATGAGGAACAGTTTCGCGCTATTTGCCAGAACGCCCTTGAGGGCCTCGCGAGCAAGAAGCTCAACCTTGAGATGCTGATCGAGCGGCGAGCGAGGGCTCAGGAGCGGCGAGTAGTTCCTGAGACAATCGCGCGTTTCCTCTGTGAAGCAGCAGAGTTCGTGCCTTTCACACTGAAGACTGTTGCTAGTATGCCGCATGCTTTTGATCCGGCCCGCACACCCTCCATTCTTCATCGCTACCAGAAAGATCCGGACTGGAAGCTTCCTGCTGTCGCCGATCGTTATCCGCGGTGCTCCACGGACCGCGATGCTGCGGAGACAGAGAAGCTAGAGTGGGTGACACCCGGTCATCCGCTTTTTGAGGCGATACGCCGGCACACACATGCGAGAGCCCTTGATGTGTTTGGCAAAGGTGCAACTTTCTACTCGCTGCAGCACGAAGAACCGGCGCGCATTGACTTCTACCGTGCGCGGGTTGTTGACGGGCTTGGGCAGATTGTCCACGAGCGGCTCTTCGCTGTGGAGATCCCCCAGGACGGTGAACCGCGATTACAGGAGCCAGGCGTGCTAGGCAACTTTGCGCCTGCGAATCCTCCGGACCAACTGCCGACAGTCGCGACCCTTCCCGAAATGATGACCTGGATTCATACGCATGCGCTCTCCCCGTTCCTTGAAGAGACACGCGAGGATCGCCTGTCCGAGGTCGATCGCGTGAGTGTCCACGTTGAGCTATCGCTTACTGAGCTGCTCCAGCGTGCGGACGAGGAGATCGGCCGCGCCGCATCTGATGTAGAGCAGAAGCTTGTCGGCGCAGAGGGGCGACTCGCACAGGCAGAGTCACGGCATTCGGAGCTCCTTGGGCGCCGCGACCGCCGCAGGATCGACCTCGATCGACAGCGTGCGTTGACGCTCCAGGCTGTAGAGCGACTCGCAAGTGTCCTCGTGCTACCACACCCGGAGCGCGAGGCCCCGGAGGTGCGCCGGCTGAAACAGAACTTCGAGACCGAGGCCGCGGCCATGCGGGTGGTTATGGAGCATGAGCGTGCAAAAGGCCGCCAAGTCTACGACGTATCCGACAAGAACCTTGGTTACGACATCACGAGCCTTGACCTTGCGTCTGGAGAGCTGCGCCTCATCGAAGTGAAGGGGATTGGTGCGGCGACTGGCACGATCCTACTCACGCCTAACGAACGCCGCGTGGCAGAGGACCGGCCCGACTGCTTCTGGCTGTACGTCGTCACGAACTGCGCAGATGCTCCTCGGCTTGAGGAACCGATACGTGACCCAGCCCGCCTCGCATGGAACGAGGTGACGAAGGTGGCGCATTACTATCTCTCGGTGAACGCAATGACGAACCATATGCAGGTTCGCGAAAATACCCCGCCTCGCAGCGAGAATCCATGATCCCCAAGGACTGCAAACGCCTCGCTGAAGTAGATTTCCCGATCGCTGCCGTATCTGTACACGCACCAAGAGAAAAAGGAATTCCACAGGGCCATCCATCCAGAATGCACTTATGGTGGGCGCGGCGGCCATTGGCATCAAGCCGAGCCGTCTTGTTGGGCCTTTTGTGGCCCGATCCCTGCGATTCATTGTGTCCGACACGCTTCAAAGCGGAGGCCAGAAGGCGTTTGCGTGAGGTGGGGGGCTGCGATCCCGGCAGCACGGATGAGGATCTACAAAAAGCGCTGCTTCAGTTCATCGGTAGCTTTGCTGCATGGGATCACGGGACGAACCGAACCTTTCTCGATGTAAGCCGTGCGTTGGTTAAAGCGGCTCACGGTCAATCGAACGACGATACCGAATACGAATCGCCGCTGGTCGTGGATTCGTTTGCGGGAGGTGGCTCGATCCCACTGGAGGCGTTACGCCTAAATTGTCAGACATTTGCAAGCGACCTCAATCCGGTCGCGTGCATGATACTCAAGGTGATGCTCGAAGACATCCCCCGTCAGGGGCTGGGATGGCCCGAGCAATTGGAGCTTGCAGGCGCCAACATCAAACAGCAAGCCGACAATGAGCTCGCCGAGGTATACCCGAAAGATTCAGACGGCGCGAAACCAATCGCATACATTTGGGCCCGCACTGTACGTTGTGAAGCCCCGAACTGCGGTGCCGAGATCCCGCTAATACGATCCCTATGGCTCTGCAAGAAGACAAGCCGCAAGCGGGCGCTCCGTCTCAGGGTCGAGCGAGCGCAGAACACGACTCCGCGTGTAGCTTTCGAATTGTTCGAGCCTAATCATGATCATGAGGTTTCCAGCGGCACTGTCGCACGCGCGAAAGCGACATGTATCTGCTGCTCCGCAGTGCTGTCGCCGGAAAGGGTGCGCGCGCAGCTCCATGCACAACGCGGTGGCGCAGACGTGGTCTTCGACGCGAAATGGCGACGCCTGGGAGGTGCGCAGTTACTTGCCGTAGTCACGCTCCATTCTGGCGAGATCGGGCGACACTACCGCCTACCGACCGAGAATGACTATGAGTCGGTCCAGAAGGCACAGGCCCGCATAAACACTATGCTAGCGGCATGGGAGCACGCTGGTAGCAACGGAATGTGTCCGGTACCCGACGAGCCGCTGCCACCAATTGGGACATTGGGCTTCCGGGTTCAGCGCTACGGAATGCTTAAATGGGGCGACCTCTTCACTGCGCGACAGAAGCTTTCTTTGACCGTAGTCGCTGATGCTGTTCGCAAGAGCAATCAGCCTGCATTGGTACTTGCGCTAGGAAAATTGGCAGATCTGAGCACCTCAGGTTGTCTTTGGCACACTAAGAATGAGTGCCCGAATCAGGTTCTTACGACGGCACGAGTCAAGCCATTCTGGGATTTTGCTGAAGGTGTCCCAACTTCAGGATCGAGCGGAAGCATCGAGGTGTGCATAGAAAAGCTCATTGGAGGGATCTGCTCGGCTTACGTCGGAAGCAACGCAGGGAATGTTACGTCTGCTGCAGCTCAGGCCATACCACTTCCCGATGAAGCAGCTGACATTTGGTTTGTGGATCCTCCGTACTACGACGCTGTGCCGTATGCAGATCTCTCCGACTTGTTTTTCGTTTGGTTCAAGCGCGCACTTCCGGGAAACACTCTGCTACGAGATCCATTGGATTCCGAGAATCCGCTTTCGCCTAAACGGCAAGAGGCTGTTCAGGACGAGACTAGGAAGAATGAAGGTCGCACCAAGGACCGCGGGTGGTTCGAGGAGACGATGGCCCTTGCGTTCGCTGAGGGGCGTCGAGTACTGCGAGAGAACGGGATCGGAGCGGTTGTCTTTGCACACAAATCAACAGAGGGGTGGGAAGCGTTACTTTCGGGAATGATTCGTGGAAGATGGACAATTACGGGTTCGTGGCCGATCGCGACTGAGATGACAACGCGGCTTCGGGCGCGCGAATCGGCTGCGTTGGCGACCAGTGTGCACCTCATCTGCCGCCCCCGTCCCGACGACGCAGCGGTTGGAGATTGGGCGGATGTGCTGCGCGAATTGCCGACGCGCGTCGCAAGTTGGATAGATCGGCTCCAGAACGAAAACGTGCGTGGCGCCGATCTCGTCTTCGCGTGCATCGGGCCAGCGCTTGAAATCTTTAGCCGATACAGGAGGGTTGAAACCGCTGATGGCCATGAGGTCAAGCTCGACGAGTACCTTGCAAAGGTGTGGGAAGTAGTGGGCCGCAGCGCTCTCGCCCAGGTGCTCGGTACGTCGAATGGGAAGGAAGACAACGAATCGGTTGGCGCGATCGAGGAAGACGCTCGACTCACTGCCCTATTTCTCTGGACGTTGCAGAGTACAGAGGGAGAAGTTGTGCAGGCCAAGTCGAATGAACCTGATGATGATGATGAATCGTCTGACGAAGATGACGACAATGATGGCAGCTCGCGAGGAAAGGCTAAAGGATTCACATTGGTCTTTGACGTGGTTCGCCGATTTGCCCAACCGCTTGGTATCGAACTCCCAAAATGGGAAGGCCGTGTTGTCGAGACTAAAAAGGGCGTAGTGCGCCTTCTACCGATCGCTGAGCGTGCCTTGCAGCTCTTTGGTGACCAAGGTGCACAAGCCGTCGCGTTCCGCCTAGAGCAAGAAGTCGCACCTGGAAGCAATCCGTTACAAGGCCTTCTCTTCCCGGAAATTGTGATGCTTCCCAAAATCCGAGGACGAACCAGGGCAGGTAGCAACGTCACAGAGAATCAGAGCTCCGCCGATAGTTTGGCAAGCGCGCGCCGCCAGGCTACTACTCTTGATCGGGTCCATGCGGCAATGCTCCTTCAGGCCGGAGGTCGTACCAACGCACTGCGCGCGCTGCTCAAGGCAGAACAAGAGCGCAGCTCGGAGTTCCTTCGCCTAGCCAATGCACTTTCCGCGTTATACCCAAAAGGCAGCGAGGAGAAGCGATTGATAGACGCAATGCTCCTATCCATACGCAGATGATCGATCTGCCAAGGTCCAGCGCGGGAGCCGTGGTGTGGCAAGTCTCGGGTGGCCCGCCCGTCCGCGGATACTCCGATGTCCTCTTGCGATACGGAGTGGCCTTAATTGGACCCGGAGATGCGGGACGTTGGGAATCAGGCCGCAGCGATGATGATTTTGAAGGGAGCTTTGTTCGCCGTTTCGCCGAAGAACTTAAAGAAGGGGATGTAATCGTCCTTCGAACTGGCTTGTCAGTGATAAATGCCATAGGGCTCGTTTCCGACGTCTACCAGTACGCAAACGTATTTGACGACGTAAACGGGTGGGACCTTCAACATACGCGCCGTGTTCGTTGGTGTGTTCTTCCCACACCACATACCTTTGGTTCATTTGCCTTCGGCGCCAACCCGCCACGTTGCGCACGGGTATGGAACAAGGAGGTCGTGGACTTCGCGGAAAGGTTCCTCAGATCTCCACCCACGTACTGGCAGACCGCTGCTCTACCAGAGCTTCCGCATGAGGAGCCGCCACTCGATCAAGTACCTGATGCTCTACAAGGAATCGTCGCGCAGGCTGCTGATCTCGTACCGCTCCTGCAAGACGGTCACGCGTTCGGCGAGCATCCGAGCGAGGACGAGCTAATCGCGCACTTCGTCGTGCCGTTCCTGCGCGCTCTTGGTTGGCCACCGGAGCGGATCGCAGTGCAATGGCGACACATCGATGTTGCGGTGTTCCGGGGATTGCCGCGCACACCGGAGAATTGCCATCTCGTGATAGAAGCCAAGCGCCTTGGCGCGGGTGTTGAAGGTGCGCTTGAGCAGGCAAAAGGATACGTGGCGGCGCTAGGCCACTCGCGCGACGTGATCGTCACCGACGGGATACGTTACCGAATGTACGCCGGGGAGCGCGGCTTTGCCCCACTCGCCTATGCCAATCTTATGCGCCTGAAACAGCCGGCGGCCGACTTGTTCGCGCGCATGAAAAGACAGTAGGAGGATCTAAATGGAACCCTGGTACAAAATCGCTACGCCACGCAAGGAAGTTCGCGAAGGCCGCTCGTTCAACCCAGACGAGTTCGCGATCGCCCTCGAGCAGGTCGTGGCCGGTACAGCGCCGGAAGACTACCGGGACCCTGCTCAGTTCTTTGCGCGTACCTGTTTCACACGCGCGTTGCGCGAACACGCGGGGATGGTACTGCGCCGACTGTCGGGGCTATCTGAGAATACGGCACCTGTACTCACGCTAATCACTCAATTCGGTGGCGGGAAGACTCATACACTGACGACGCTGTACCATTTGGCGAAGAACGGAGAGGCCGTCGCTGGCTGTAACGGGGTCGCCGATCTGGTGCGCGATGCCGGCATCGGCTCAGTGCCCAAGGCGAAAGTCGCCGTGTTTGTAGGCAACGCTTGGGACCCTCAATCCGGGCGCGAGACGCCGTGGATCGACATCGCACGCCAGCTGGCAGATGACAACGGTGTAGATGCGCTCGGTTCTTCGTCCAAGACGACGGCGCCGGGAACCGATGCCATCACCCGGGTCTTCCGAGCGGCTGACGCGCCAGTACTACTTTTGTTCGATGAGGTACTCAACTACCTGAACCGCCACCGTAGCGGTGCCGAATCGTTCTACGCTTTCATCCAGAACCTGACGGTCGCCACCACTGGGACGACTCATGGCGTGGCGGTGATCAGCTTACCCCGCAGCCAGGTCGAGATGACGGCGTCGGATCAGGAGTGGCAAGACAAGATATCCAAGGTTGTGCGGCGCGTGGCTAAGGACTTGATTGCTAACGACGAGACTGAGATCAGCGAGGTTGTCCGACGACGTCTCTTTCAAGACCTTGGTAGCGAGAAGATTCGAAAGAACGTCGCCAAGGCCTACGGTGACTGGTGCTTTGAGCGCAGGGCCCAACTCCCGCCGGAGTGGACAGCAGTAGATTCTGCCGCAACTGAGGCCAAGGCGCGCGAGTTCCTGCATCGCCGATTCGAGGCTTGTTACCCATTTCATCCCGCCACTCTGTCGGTCTTTCAGCGCAAGTGGCAAGCATTGCCGCAGTACCAACAGACGCGGGGTACGCTGGCGATGCTCGCGCAGTGGATCTCAATCGCCGCCCAGGACGCGTTTCGTAAGGCTCGCACGGAATCGCTAATAACCCTCGGTTCAGCACCGCTCGGGGAGCCAGGCTTCCGAAGTGTTGTATTGGGTCAGCTCGGCGAGTCACGCCTTGTCGCGGCAATAGACACAGACATTGCCGGTGAGCAGGCACACAGCAAAGCTCTCGATGCGGATACGAAAGGGCCGCTTCGAGACATCCATCGCCGTGTAGGTACAGCAATTCTCTTTGAATCCTCGGGTGGCCAGACCGACAAGGTTGCGCACCTCCCGGAGCTACGTTTCGCTCTCGGCGAGCCTGAACTGGACACGACAACAATCGATAACGCAGCACTGGTTCTCGAGGGTAGGTCGTACTTCATAAGAAAGACGGGCGCGGATGGCTTCCGTATCGGGTACCAGCCCACGATGAAGAAAGTCGTGAGCGATCGGCGAGCGTCCCTTGACGAGGAGACCGAGGTAAGGCCGGCAATCCGAAGGCTTGTTGAGGAGGAGTTCCGGCGCGGCGCGAGCATTTCAGTTGTCGCGTTTCCAGCTGATGGGGCGGAAATTCCGGATACTCCGCGACTGACTCTCGTCGTAGCCGATCCCGAAGTGGAATGGTCAGGTAGCGGCTCCTTGCGTTCGCAGCTCGCGGAGCGGACGCGTCAGCGCGGAAAGTCGCCGCGACTATACCCGGGAGCGCTGGTTTGGTGTCTCAAGAAACCCGGGCGGGATCTGCGCGACAAAGTGGAGCTAGGACTTGCGTGGAAGCGGGTAGCGCGAGAGGTTACAGAGGGCACTCTAGGTGGTGAGTTCGACAGAAATGACCGGTCGGAACTCCAGTCGAAGGTTAAGGATGCGGAGGAGGCGGCTAAGGACGAGGTGTGGGGAGACTATCGATTCGCGGTCGTTGCAGATGGAAAGGAGCTCGATGGGCTGAAGGTGATCGACCTTGGCGCGGGACATTCTTCGAGCGGCGAGACACTGTGTGGTCGGGTCATCGCTGCACTCAAGTCGGAGGCGCTCCTTAACGAGTCCGTCGGCGCCGGTTACATTGAGCGCAATTGGCCGCCAGCCCTAAGAGAAGAAAACGCGTGGCCGCTGACTAGCCTACGGCAGAGCTTTCTAAATGGATCTCTCACCCGCCTCATAGACCCCGATGTAATCCTTGGCACCAAGATCATCGAGTTCGTAAGCAGGGGCGACTTCGGAATGGCGTCGGGGCGGAAACCCGACGGAAGCTACGAGCGCGTGTGGTTTGAGGAGATTGTCGCGCCAGACGAGGTTGCCTTCGATGCCGGCGTGTTCCTGATCAGAAAGGACTTTGCTAAGAGCCTCAAGGATTTTGCTCCAGTGGAACCTGTGCCCGGACCGACACCCGGGCCTCTGCCAGAGCCCTCGCCGCAGCCGAGCTCCACGCCAACGCACGAGCCAGCACCTACAACTACGAGGCTGCGTCTTGTCGGTACGGTGCCAGCGGAAGTATGGAATCGTCTCGGGACAAAAATTCTGCCGAAGCTGCGAGCGGGTTCGGACCTCCAGATTGGTTTGGAGTTCACAGTCACTGTCCAGAGCGACACCGTGGGCAGTCTCGTTGCGGACCTCCAACATATCCTTCAGGAGCTTGGGCTTAGTGACGTGGTGCGAGTCGAATAGCGACTGCACAAAGGGGAGGCTGAACGAAGTATGGAACGCGGGCAGATAGAGCCATTAAAGAGAACGCGGAGATCGCCAAATCGGGTGATATGGCGAAGATTGCGCATCAAATGCATAGGTAGCATGACGGGCGTGAGGCTTGAGCGCAAAATGGGGCATCATGCCTTCGATTGTCCTTCAGCAGGTCAGCAGCCCGTACGCGCGCAAGAACGCTGGGGCGACGTTAGACAAGCCCGTTGGCATTAAGCTGTATGCGAAGTTCCTCGAGCCCGCGCTCGTCACGGCTCTATACGAACTCTCGCCTGACGGAAAGATCTATATATGGGGCTCAAAAGATGAGCGATGGCCGCAGTTCGAGAAAATTTCCCCTCGCAACAGCGTCGTTCTATTTCGTCGCGGAAAGCGCATCATCTACCATGGTCTGATTGTCGAAACGACACGCAACGAATCTCTTGCGCTGAGCCTGTGGGGCCGCGATGCGGACGGTGAGACGTGGCCTCTGATCTTTTTTCTAAGACGGGTGGTTAGAATCGGCAAAGACGCGGCAAAAATGAATGAAGCTCTTGGTCGCAAGCCGAACGACAACTGGCAAGGCATGACAGCCGTTTACATCAAAGACTCTAAGAAATTACAGGAGTACCTCGCAAGAGAACTCAACGCCACGACCTAGCTGTACCGTGTGCGGCTCCTAAGATTTCTCTGCACAACGTCGTGGTATCGTCACCGAGAACTATATTAGTCGCAGGGGTTTCGGATCACGAATAGTGAAAGCTCATCCGAACCTGTGGCCAGATCTATCGCGTAGGTGTGGGGGTAACTATGGGGGTAACTATTGGACCTATTTGACGCGAAAAAGCTGAAAAATAAGCAAATTCGTTGTCAGTGTGATGGCCTCCCTGGCCAATACCCATTCTGGGTAGTAACATACCCAAAATGGGTACTAAGAAACGGAAACCAAACAATCGTGCACCGGTAGGTTCAAGTGTCGCCGACGCATTGTTTACGAA
>Ga0207074_1072_pt2 | contig 14512 bp, 12 predicted proteins | sample Alteio_BWMinHeat_66_FD_153567 | JGI IMG/M metagenome (GOLD analysis project Ga0207074, IMG submission 153567) | Enriched cells from forest soil in Barre Woods Harvard Forest LTER site, Petersham, Massachusetts, United States -... | ecosystem: Environmental > Terrestrial > Soil > Temperate forest >...
GGACCGCCGAGATCCACGTGGGTGGTGAGGTCAAAGACCGGAGTGACATTGCGGTTCGGGGAGTTGGTGGAGCGGCTCATCCAGAACGAGACGCCGTCGTCCGCGCCCGTGCCCACGGTGAAGACTTCCCCGTTCGGGCCGATGTCGAGGGTGCCGAAGTATTGCATGTGCGGGAGGGCAATTGCATCGAGCCAGCTTTGCCCGCCGTCGGTGGAGCGGGTGAAGAGCTTGCTTGAATTGTTCGCGTAATTTGTGAAAGGACTCCAGAGTTCATACAGATTGCCCTGACCGGGGCCGCCGGTGGCGTCGATGGTCATCCACTCCTTGTCGCCGCCCAAGGCCCAACCGAGCGGTTGCCAGGTGACACCGCCATTGGTGGAGCGAAAAAGGTCGGTGAAAAAGTTATTCGCGTTGGAGATGCCCAGACAGTAAAACCAGCCATTGGCGCCCGCAGCCAGCACCGGATCACTGCGGAAAACCCCGGCCTCGATGCTGCCGGGAAAGGTCCACGCCAGCCCGCCATTGGTGGAATAGGCCCAGCCCGTCTGGCGGAAACTGCTGGTGACGGTGTCAAACTGCCGCCAGCCCACCGCCATGTGGCCGGGGTTGGTGGGATCGATGCAAATCGAGGGTTCGTTGGCGGCATCGCCCGTGATATTCTGGCCCGCGGCGTTCACGTTGACTTGGTGGCTGATGCCGAACGAGGTGGAGATTTGCGATGCGCGAAGACCCGGGAGATGCCCGCCGAATGTGACCCACGCCAGGATCAGGCAGCCCAGTTGCGTTGCGTTCATAGGCGTTGATGGTTGGAATTGGGAGGAGCGTAGCAGAGGGACCGCCCAGGTCAAGCCTTGCGGCGTTCTGTCACGAGGCTTAAATGCCCTCGATGTGAGGAGTTGGTCGAATCGGCTTGCCCGGAGGGCGCGACCGTGCGAATGATTTCGCTGGCAACTGGAAGGGTGGCTGAGTGGTTAAAGGCACCTGACTCGAAATTGGAAACGGCACTTTTTGCCATTTTTTGCTCTGGTTAGCTACCCCCATTTCACCCCGTGTTTATGCGGGTTTTATTCACTTTTGGCGTTTGCTGCGTTTAGCCATTTTTGGCTCCAAAAATCAAAACAGTATAGAAAAGGAGTATAGAAAAACCTCGAAAACCCCAATGAAATTTTTATCCTGCTACCGCGTCTTTTGCTGTTGGTTCTGAGCGGGCGCTTGCCTGTGCGGAGCCGTCCGCTTGCATCGGCGTATGAATCAGTCCGCCACTCGGCGTTCGTTCCCTTGCCGTTTTGCTCAATCACCCGCTCCGCGAAGAATCCCGCCTTTTCGGATGCTTTACAGAAAGCATTCACTTGTTGCTATCTGCATACGTTGTGTAATACTGATCCGGTGACAACGAATCACGTAAAAAAGCTGCTGAAGCTCTCGCGGGAGCACGGGATACTGCGTCCGCGTGATCTCCAACCGGCTGGCATTCCCAGGGCTTACCTGAAACAACTCGTGGATCGGGGAGAACTGCTAAAGACCGGGCGTGGGCTTTATGTACGTGCAGACGCACAACTCACCGAGAACCAGTCCCTGGCGGAGACCGCCAAACTGGTTCCGAATGGAGTCGTTTGTCTTCTGTCCGCGCTTCGCTTTCACGGCCTCACCACAGAGAATCCCGGCGAGGTTTGGATTGCGATTCACCGGGGAGCACGCCCGCCCAAGTCAGGCGTTCCGGCCCTGCGCGTAATGTGGTTTTCAGGAAAGATGCTGACGGAGGGCGTCCAGAAACACGTCATCCAAGGCGTGACCGTGCCCGTCTATTCGGTCGCCAAGACCGTGGCCGACTGTTTTCGCTTTCGGAACCGCATCGGCGTTAATATCGCCGTGGAGGCGCTTCGAGATGCGTGGCAGAACAAGAAAGTCACGTCTGACGAACTCTGGCGTTGCGCCAAGGTCTGCCGGGTGCTCAATGTCATGCGCCCCTACTTTGACAGCCTCGCATGAAAAATCTCGCTGCTTCAGTCCAAGCCCGTTTGGCCAAGCGCCGCGCCAAAACGGGAGAAGATTTCAACGTGCTGCTGGTCCGGTTCTGCCTCGAACGATTGCTCTATCGCTTGTCCCGTTCAGTGCATCGCGAACAGTTCGTCTTGAAAGGAGCCATGCTGTTTGCCCTGTGGGAACCGACGCTTCACCGGGTGACCCGTGACCTGGATTTACTCGGGTTCGGCGATCCAACACAGGAGAGGTCGGCTACCGTCTTTCGTGAACTTTGCCGGGCGGAGGTTGAGGGCGATGGAGTTGAATTTGATGCCAACAGCGTCAAGACTGAGGATATTCGCGCGCAGGAAGGTCCTTGGTGGCGCGTTCACCACCTCAGCCGGACGCGACTGGATGGTGGCAGGTCATGGCCGCAACTATCGGCGATCTCGATAAAATTACGACGGCGCTCGTGCGCCAATTCGGCGTCACTCTGTTCGGTCGTTATCGTTGCCACTCTCCGTTCTCCAACGGGCCGACATCGAATTGACGAGGCTCCACACAACTTATGTATTTCCCTGAAAGCCAACGCGTGGAAATCTGTCCGCGTCAATGAAAACGACTCTTGAATCAGCTTTGAGCAATAAACGACGCGCCCTTGAGGGCGTCCGAGTTAAAATCAGGGAGCGAAGAAGTCACGATTTTGCCGTCGGCGCTCGTGGCAATGAGCTTTATTTCGTATGAGGAAAAAACAAAAGAACTTGCCGTCCACACGTGCCGCAAGTTACGTGAGAACAGCAACGAAGCCGCAGCAGGACTCAATCAGCAACCAGGTGGATGCAATTCGGAAGTATGCCAAATGCTGTGGATTGCAGATCGTCAAAGAATATGTTGACGAAGGCAAGAGCGGGCTGAATGTCCAAGAACGCGAATCTTTGACTCAATTGATTCGGGATGTTCAGAACGGGCAAATCCATTTCTCATTTGTTCTCCTGTACGATGTCAGCCGATGGGGACGATTCCAGGACGCCGACGAAAGCGCCTATTACGAATATATCTGCCGCCTGGCCGGGGTTTCGGTACATTATTGCGCCCCGCATCTTAAACGGGATAACAGGCCGGATTCCCCGACAACCGAAGGCGGAAAGGGGCCTTATTTGCCATGAGCGCGGCAAATGCTAAACTTCCTCCCGGAAACGCGGTGGCATACGTGAGAATGTCCACTGAGCATCAACAATACTCCACCAGCAACCAGATGGATGTAGTTCGGGAGTATGCCAAGCGCCGTGGCTTTGAGATTGTAAAAATTTACTCGGATGAGGGAAAAAGCGGTTTGAACATCCAGGGGCGCGATTCGCTGGCCCAAATGATCAAGGATGTCCAATCCGGGGGAATCAATTTTTCCGCCATTTTGGTCTATGATGTCAGCCGATGGGGACGGTTCCAGGACGCGGACGAAAGCGCCTATTACGAATACATCTGCCGCCGGGCCGGAGTTTCGGTCCATTATTGCGCGGAGCAATTTGAAAATGACGGCAGCCCGATGTCCTCGGTCATGAAAACCATGAAGCGGACGATGGCTGGTGAATACAGCCGCGAGCTTTCAGCCAAAGTGTTCCAAGGTGCCTGCCGTCTAATTCAAATGGGTTACAAGCAGGGCGGCACGGCTGGGTTTGGCCTGCGGCGGATGTTGATCGACCAGAACGGGCAGCACAAAGCCGCGCTCAAGATGGGCGAACACAAAAGCCTGCAAACCGACCGGGTGGTTTTGATTCCGGGGCCGGATGAGGAGATCAAAACCGTGTTGTGGATTTATCAGGCTTTTATCGGCGAGGGGAAAAGCGAATCGGACATTGCAAAACTGCTTAATGAGCGTGGCGTGGTCACGGATTTTGGACGGGCGTGGAACCGGGCCACGGTTCATCAAGTGCTGACCAATGAAAAATACATTGGCAACAACGTCTATCACCGCACCTCCTTCAAACTGAAACTCAAGCATGTGGTAAATCCGCAAGAAAAATGGATTCGGGCGGATGGCATTTTTGAAGGAATTGTGGAACCCAGCCTTTTCCACACGGCACAAGGTATCATTTTGGCGCGAAGTAGGAAGCTGTCGAATGATGAGATGCTGGATAAACTGCGTGGAGTGCTAAGAAAGCACGGACGCATTTGCGGCATGTTGATCGACGAAGCTGATGGCCTTCCTTCCAGCGCAGCGTTCAGTCACCGCTTCGGCAGTTTGGTATCCGCGTATCGGTTGATCGGTTACGAACCGGGTATTGATTACAGTTTCATTGAAATCAATCGGAAGCTCCGCATGGAACACCCAAAAATCGTTGCGTCCGTCACTCAACAAATCGGGAACCTGGGCGCCGTCGCCGCATGGGACGACCAAACGCACTTGCTCCACCTAAATAATGAATTGCGTGTTTCTATTGTGCTGTGCCGCCATTTGGTCACAAACGGCGGTTCATCGAGATGGATCATAAGATTGGACGAGGGACTGAAGCCAGATATTACGGTCGCCGTTCGGATGGATGCGACTAATGAGGGTGTGCGCGATTATTATCTCCTCCCGGCAATAGACATGACGTGGGAAAATCTGCGCGTCGCGGAGGAGAACGGCGTTTACCTGGATGCTTACCGATTCGAGACGCTGGACTATTTTCTTGGCATGGCTGAACGCATCAAACTTGAGGAGGCTGCATGAATGATGAAATCAAAATGATCCCAATTGACAGGATTCGCATCCTAAATCCCAGATACCGCGACCGGAAAAAATTTGAGGCAATTGTCCAGAGCATCAAAAATCTCGGATTAAAAAAGCCGATTCAGGTGAGTCTTCGTTCCGCGCAGGAGGCAGAGGAACCGGGTTACGATTTGGTTTGTGGGCAGGGGCGAATTGAGGCGTGCATGGCGCTTGGGTATAAAGAGATTCCTGCGTTGGTTGTTGAGATTTCCAAGGAGGACCGCCTATTGCGAAGCCTCGTCGAGAATATGGCCCGGCGGTTTGCCAAGCCATTGGATTTAATTCGGGAAATCGAGCGCCTCAAAACGCAAGGGTACACCAACGTGGAAATTGGCATCAAATTGGACATTTCTGACTGCACTGTGGGCGGACTAATCGCGTTGAACAAGGCGGGCGAGGAACGGTTACTTGAAGTGGCTATCAGTGGAAAAATTCCGCTCGGTGTGGCGATGGACATAGCCAAAGCCGATACGGTGGAGGTGCAGCGGGAACTGCTGAAGGCTTATGAAAACAAACAATTGAATAGAGTTTCAATACGGACGCTGAAACGATTGATTGACCAGCGGCGATTCTTGGGAAAAGACCGAAGCACAAACCACCCGGCGAAAAGAGCGCGGACCACGAGCGCCGACAGTCTGGTGAATGCGTACAGGCGGGAGAGCCAACGCCAGCGGCAGATAATAAAAAAGGCCAGAATCTGCGATGCAAGGCTGGTCTTTATTGTGACTGCGTTTGGGAAGCTGTTGTTAGATGAGAATTTCATGACCCTGTTGCGGGCGGAGTCATTGTCCACGATGCCAAAGTACCTTCATGCCAAATTAGGCAGAAAATATAAGGAGGCTGCATGAGCGAATTGAAAGTTGGTTTTGAAATGAAGAAAATCCGACTGCCATTGGGCGATATACTGCCCGTACGGCAAATCGGAGGCCAGCAAAGGATTGATCGGTATCAAACGATTGTGAAGTCCATCAAAGAGGTTGGCCTGGTCGAACCACTGATGGTGCATCCGCAGAAGAGCACATCGGGAAAATATCTACTGGTTGATGGACATCTCCGTCTTCATGCATTGCGAGAGCTTGGCGAAACCGAAGCGGACTGCATCATTGCAAATGATGATGAGAGTTACACCTACAATGCGCGTATCAGCCGCATGGCGCCAATCCAGGAACACAAAATGATTTTGCGAGCGGTGCAGCAAGGGAAGGTGAAACCAGAGCGGATTGCGGCGGCATTGAACGTGACCCTCAGCTATGTTCAAAACTCCCTGACGCTGCTGGATGGAATCAACCCGGAGGCAGTTGATTTGCTAAAAGACAAGGCAATTGCTCCGAAAGCCATCCGTTGTTTGAAGAAAGTGTCGGGCGTGCGCCAGATCGAAATCGCGGAATTGATGGTCAGCGTCAACAATTACACGGCTGGCTATGCTGAGGCGCTGGTTTTCGGGACACCGAAGGATCAACTGGCGGACCCGGCCGAGCCGAAAAAGAAAGATGGACTTTCTCCAGAGGAGATCGGTCGCATGGAACAGGAAATGGAAACGCTCGAACGTGACCTCAAAGCCGTCGAGGAATCGTACGGGGAAAATGTGCTGAATTTGACTTGTGCTCGCGGTTACATCAAAAAGCTTCTCGACAACGCAAAGGTCGTGAGGTTTTTGAATGCCAATTATTCTGACGTTTGCTCCGAATTTGAGGCAATCGCGGCGACTGAGACTTTATGATGTATCCACCAAACGGCCAGGAATGAGCCTTTTGATGAGCATTTCCGCGACTGAAACCCGCCGGAACCAACGCGTGCTCCGCGCCGTAATCGCACCCTGACGCCTGTGCGATCACTCTGCTTCGCGCGCGCTCGTTCCGGCTTGAGGACGGCGCAATCGCGAAGCGCTTCCGTTTAGAGCTTGGCTCCGGTCTCTCCGCTCCTTCCAGCGTTCCGCTAAACGCTTCACTGTGGAAACGCTCCGTTCCCAGGCAGCCAACCTCTCAACCGAAGCACCCGACCAACCCATTCTGGCCGACTTTTCATGCTCGCAATCGGCAGCTTGACCTGATACTAGGATGAAACCACGCTGAGGAAAATGCCGTGCGGATGCGGCCTTGGCGCGACGCTTAAAAAACGTAGGCAGCCAATGACCAGACATTTTGCACCAGCAAACGAAGGCGGTGAAACGTGAGCCGACCTCTGTTCCCCGTCTTTTTTCAATCCGCCACGGGCAATACGCCCTGTGACTACCAATCCCGTTTGGCAGGAAACGATTCTGGCGCGGCCTGCCGCTCTCAACTCATCAACGTCCCAATTGGTCTCAGCAAAAACGCCGCCGTTGTGCTCGTATGGCTTTGGAAACATGCTCACCTTCAGAATCCTAAGTGGCCGCGCCGACTTCTTTATTGCCTGCCGATACGGACAGTTTTCAACGAAGAAACCATAATATGAACGCAACAAAAGCAACCAAACCGTTAAACCTCGATAGCCTCAAAAAGGCTGTCACCGAGAATGCAGCAGCCTTTCGCTGCCGTCGCCGACTCCAGCCGGCAGGAGGCGAGGGCGACAAGGTGTTCCCGCCGACTTTCGTGGGCGCAGTCTATGCTGTGGAGCAGCGACGGGTATTCGGTAACGATGGCAAGGTTCTCGCCCAGCCCGTAACGTGTGTAGTGCTTGATACAGTGCAGTCGCAAGCGAACCGCATGGAGCAGGCGTTGCAGGAGGCGCTGGATGGAAAACGGTTGACGATTCCGGTGCTGAAAGTGGACTTCTCGCAGTGGTCGCCGACGGGAGACTTGGATTCGGACAAGACGGCGGGAAGATTGATTGATGCCGTCGGTACTATTACTAGCTTGCAGGTGCCGCACCGGCTCGCAGATGCGATTCTTCGCGACAGCGAAATCGCAGAGGGGCCGGAAGGACCAGACGGAAAGAAGGGGAAAATCTCTTTCCGCAAAAGCAGCAAAGGCAAGGCGCTGAACACTGTCAGCCAGCAGAATGCCACAGCGCTCTACCAACTGTGCCCCACAGCGTTGATTTTCGGGATGTGGGACTCGACCGGGCCGAAAGGCGGTCTCGGAGCGAAGTTTGAGCGGGCGATGGTATCGGAGGTAGTTGGCGTTGGGGCGACCGTAGGCGACCTTGTGCGCGGCGTTCGCCGCGATCCACTTGAAATTCGCGCTGCGGTAAAGGTATTGAAACCCGGCGACAAGAACTGGTCGTTAGCAGCCGCGAACGCAAATTCAGCAGTTTCACCGTCGGAGGTAAATCACAGCAGTGTTCCGTTTCCGAAGCAGAGAGACGAGAAAACCGACAAGAACCTCTACGCAGGGACAACCATCGAATACGCCGAACAGCTCACCACGCTCTCCCTCATTGCTCTCCGTCGGCTACGTTTCCCAGCCACAGACAAGACCTCGCCTGAAATTGACGCAGCCGGTCGCACGGTTCTCGCGGCGCTTGGACTCTGTGCAGCCACGCTTGCTTTTGAATCAGGGATGGGCCTCCGCTCGCGATGTCTGCTTTGGCCGGAGGCGGCGATGAGTTGGGAATTGCTCGAAAAGCCGGGTAACGCTCCAAAGGAGTTTTCGCTGACTGGCGATGAGGCGGTTGCCTTGCTTGCAGATGCCATCAAAGCCGCTGCCACTGCGGGATTGAATTGGGAGGAAAATCCCATCGAACTTGTCCCGCAGCAAAAGCTCGTGGACCTCGTACGGTTAAGCCAACTCGAAGCGACGAAGGAAGACGGCCAAGACCCGAAGTAACATGCTCGCCATCGGCATCCGCTACCTCCACGGCGTCGCGGTCGGCTCGCACGGCGAGCACGGGCGCGTCGAGTGGCCACCGCATCCGGCCCGCGTATTCATGGCGATGGTGGCGGCGCATTACCAGACTGGTGCGGACGTTTCGGAACGTGCGGCGCTGCGTTGGCTGGAGGAATTGCCCGAGCCGGAAATTCATGCGCCCGATGCGGAGCCATGCAGAGTGGTCACGCAGTTTGTCCCGGTGAACGACAAGGCTGGCCCGTCGAAAGCGCTGATGCACTCTTTGCCAATCACGCGAGATCGGCAGCCGCGCATGTTCGCCCGCGCATCGCTGGCGAGTGACACCGTAGCGCTTCACTGGCCGAACGCCGAGCCGACGCCGGAAGCGCGACAGGCGCTGACGGCGTTGTGCGGGAAGGTCACGCGCGTCGGGCACTCGACTTCACTCGTCCAGATGTGGCTCGCGGATGCGGTTCCCGCTGAGCTTCAGCGATGGATCGTGGATGAGAAACGCAGCACGCATCTCCTTCGCGTTCCAAAGGCCGGAACTCTTGCGGAACTGGACCGCGTCTTCAACGGCGAGGCTATCGCTCGATACTGCGACCTAAAAGTTGCCGAGGATGAAGCGGAATCCGTTGCGGAGGCAGCGGCCAAAGCCCATGCGCTTGCAAAGGCGGGAGGGGCTACCAAGGAAGCGAAGAAAGATGCGAAAATGGTTGCGGATGCGGCGAAGGCTTCCGCCAAAGCTGCCGGGGAAGCCCGCGCCACCGCCTTTCCAGCAGGAGAGCCGCCACAACAACGGCCGAGGATTTCCACGTATGCGGGCTACGTGAAGGCTGAGGAAACTTCCGAACCTTCGGTAGCTTCGGGCAGCGTGTTCAGCCCACACTTGGCGGTCTTTACGCTTGAACGTGAAGACGGCCCGTATCGTCAACTCGACCTCGCTTGCACACTCGCGCTGACCGACCGCTGGCGCGAGGCGCTGGCGAGCCAGGCGAACGACCTCAGCCCGGAAGCGCAAGGACTGATCACCGGCCACGCGCCCGGCGGCGCACCCTTGCAATTTGCCCACGCTGCATTCCTGCCGCTCGCCTTTGTTGGCCATCCTCATGCCGATGGCCGTCTGCCGGGTGTCGCGCTTGCATTGCCGGTCGGCAGGTCGGGCGAAGTGCGTTCCGAAGTACTCCGTGCCGCCGCGCGAGTGTGCAAAGAGGGGCTGAAACTGGGACGCCTTGGCGTGTGGAAACTCGCATTCTCGACGATGGCTTGCCCTCTCGAAACGCTCCGCCCCACGACTTGGACGGCGCATCCTGACGGAGCGACGCAGTGGAGCACCGTCACGCCTATCGCCTATGACCATCACCCGAAAGCCAAGGCGAAGTCCGAATACCTCGCCGAAGTTGCAGCGATGATTACCTCCGGCTGTAAGCGCATCGGGTTGCCACACCCGCGCGAAGTCATCGTGACACCCGTCTCGGCTCACCTCGGCGCACCGCCGTCGCACGCTTTTCCCCGGCTCCGGCGCAAGGACGGCAGCGAACGTCGCCACACGCACGCCATTCTCCTTTTCGATGAAGCTGTGCGTGGTCCAGTCATCATCGGCGCGGGGCGGTATCGTGGCTACGGGTTGTGCCGCCCGATGGGAGTGGAATCATGAGCGCGTTTCCTTCATTCGCAGATTTCTTTTGCACGCTGTGGAGCAAAGACCCGTTCCCGTGGCAGACGATGCTTGCCGAACGCGCCGCCGCTGGGCGCTGGCCCGATGCGATTGACCTGCCCACCGCGAGCGGAAAGACTGCGTGCCTCGACATCGCCGTGTATGCGCTTGCCGCGCAGGCCAGCGACCCGAATCGCAGGAACGCGCGGCGCATCTGGTTCGTCGTGGATCGGCGCATCGTGGTGGATGAAGCCTTCGAGCGGGCGGAGAGGATTGCGAAAGCTCTTGAAAATCCCACCTCCCCCGCCATTCGCGCTGTCGCCGAGCGACTGCTTGATTTGCGCGGATTGCCACGGCGCGAACGCCCGTTGGCCGTAGGTCGCTTGCGGGGCGGCGTGCTATGCGATGACCGCTGGGCGCGCATCCCGTCGCAGGCCGCCATCATCACAAGCACAGTGGACCAGCTTGGCTCGCGCCTGCTCTTTCGCGGGTACGGCCACAGTGCGCTTGCCGCGCCGATTTTCGCGGGGCTGGCAGGAAACGACAGCCTCATCTTTCTTGATGAAGCGCACTGCGCTGTGCCATTTCTACAAACGCTGCGAGCGGTACAGATGTTCCGCGCACCGAAGTGGTCGGAGGTCGCCAATCATACGCCGTTTCATGTCATCGTCCTTTCCGCGACTCCGCCTGGAGAAGACGACGAGGAAAAGGCCGACGTGTTTCCTGCTTCCGATGAGGAGCGGGCGAAGGCGTTGAATCATGAGGTGCTGCAAGCTCGCCTGACCGCATCGAAGCGGGCTGTCTTGGAAAAGGCGAAGGACGAGGAAAAGCTGACAAGCAGGCTTGCCGAAGCCGCTGAGAATCTCGCACGCAGTGGAACGCTGCGCGTCGGTGTCATCGTGAACCGCGTTGCCCGCGCCGCGCAAATCACAGAAACACTCCGCAGCAAAGCCCGCGGGAAAATTCCTGACGGAAAGCCACCCGCTTTCGATGTGGAATTGCTCACGGGCCGCATCCGCTCCGTCGAGCGCGATACACTCGTCGGCGAAAAACTGCACCCGCTGCTACATTCCTCCCCGAAGCAGAATCCAGTTCGTCCGCTTATTCTCGTCAGCACGCAATGCCTCGAAGTCGGCGCTGATTTTAGCTTTGATGCGCTCGTCACCGAATGTGCCAGTCTTGATGCGCTCCGGCAGCGGTTTGGTCGCCTCGCCCGACTCGGCAAGCCAGAGATTTCCAATGCGTTCATCATGGTCGCGGAGTCTGCGCTCAACGAAAGTGACCCCATCTACGGCAATGCGCTACGGGCGACTTGGGAGTTCCTTTGGAAAAATGATAAAGCCACTATCGAAACTGATGAAAAGGGGAAAGAGACGCGCAGCGTAAATTTTGGTTTTGAAGCCCTCCGTACGCTTCTCCCGCCGCCCGAAAAACTGCACGAGTTGCTGGCTCCTTCGCCGGACGCGCCGATTCTGCTCCCAGCGCATCTTGATTTGCTCTGCCAAACTTCGCCGCTTCCGTATCCCAATCCAGACATCGGCGTTTTCCTCCACGGCAAAGGTCGCAGCACCGCCGAAGTGTATGTCGCCTTCCGTTGCGACCTCGACCCGGAACGCTCGCAAGACTGGGCTGAGATCGTGAGCATTTGCCGTCCGGTCGCGAGCGAAATGTTTTCCATCCCGCTCTACCGCTTCCGGGCGTGGCTGCAAAACGATGACAGTGCTGACACCACCGGCGACGTAGAAGGCGAGAGCGAGGATTCGGAAGCCAGCCATTCCACGCGGGGACGCCAGCCAAAATTCCTCCTCTACTGCGGACGCGAAAAGTCCACGGTGTCCAGCAATCCCGCCGACATCCACTCAAACAGCATTGTTCTCCTCCCCGCACCGCGCGATAAGGAAGGCGTCGCCGCCGTGAGGAAACTCGGACAAGCATTGTGCGAACGAGGCTTCGGGCATCAGCAGTTGGATGTGTGGGAACTCGCCATGCAAAGCTCAGGAAAAACTCCTATGCTCCGCATCCAACGCCAATGTCTCGCTCCGTGGCTCGGTGTGAACGGCTGCCCGCCGCTGCGAACCTTGCTCGAAGTGGTTGAAAGTGGTGAGTGGATGGCCGACGAGTTGCGCGAGGCGCTCGCCGTCATAAACGAATGGAAGCCGGACGACGAATCCACAACTCCGCTACCCGAATGGCTGCTCAAACTCTTTGGCAAAACAGCCAGCTTCCGAGTCAGTGACATCGCCCAACTTCCCGGCGGGGGCATCCTTCTCTGCGCAAAACGGCAGAACCCGGCTGCGGATGAAACGGACTATTTCGCTGACGAGGACGACGCACCAAGCGAAGCACCGGAAGAAGTTCCCTTGGCGGGACACTGCGCCCAAGTGGCTGCCATCGCGGAAAAGTTGGCCCGCGCGTGCGTCGGCGAACCCGTCGCACGGATCGCTCAAGCCGCGGGTCATTGGCACGACACCGGCAAACTCGATCCACGTTTTCAGGACGTGCTTCGTGGTGGAGCGCCAGGTAACGGCAGCGAACCGCTCGCAAAATCTCCTCGCAAATTCCGTTCACGTGAACAGGCGAATGCCATCCGTGAAGCCGCTGGTCTGCCCGATGGCTTCCGGCACGAAATGTTGTCTGCACAATTGGCCGAGAGGTTTTGCGATACGCCATTTTCAATCGAAGAATCTAAGCTATTGTTGCACCTCATCGCCAGCCATCACGGTCACGCCCGGCCTTTCGCGCCTGTGTGCGAAGACGACGTGCCATCCGCAGTGAACGCTCGACTTTCCGAAAAGACCTTCGACCTTTCCGCCGAGCAGCGCCGCACGCTCATTCCACCTCACCGTCTCGACTCCGACGTGACCGACCGGTTCTGGGCACTCATCCGCCGCTACGGTTGGTGGGGTCTCGCCTATCATGAAGCCATCCTCCGCCTCGCCGATTGGTATGCGAGCGAGCATCCAGATTCGGTTTCTCAAAAGCCTGCACAGCCATGAGCGAGACCATATCCCCATTCAACCTGACCGCCTTGGACGGTGCTAACCCGCTTGGGTTTCTCGCAGCCCTTGGCACGCTCGCTGTCCTCTCGGAAACCGACCCGCACATCAAACTCGGCTGGCACTTAGGAGCGTTCTGGACGCCCTTTCTTACCTCGCCCAATCCAATCCAAAAAGCTGAAGTCTTGCAGCGCCTCACAACCCGGCTTCGTGGAAAACCAGTGGATGCCGAAAAGGAAAAACTGCGTGACGCAGCGCAAAAGCAGTTCGACACGGCTAAGAAGCAACTCAAGAACGCCGTGGATCAATTCAAGAAACGCGGTCTGCGTGGAAAGGAACGCGATGCTGCGCGAGCATGTGACATTGTGCCTCACGAACTGGCGCGCAAAAACGCGTGGGATAAATTGCTCGCCGCTTTGAAGGACGCTGTCCCTTCCCCCGAACTTGCCCTCGGCCAGCGCCCCGATTGCACTATCGAAGAATTCAGTCAGCACGCGTACTCGTTGCGCGGCGAATCGCAACTGAGCAAACGAGCCGCCGTGGACTTGCTGGCATCATTTGGCGCAGAAGTGAGCGGCGACTCTGGCGAGCGAATCGTCCCGACGCCATTCTGCTTCATTACTGGCAGCGGGCATCAATGGTTCCTCGACACCGCACGCGAACTCATGGCTGTCACGACCGAATCGAAGCTAGACGAGGCTCTTTTCAAACCGTGGGCCTACACCGACGAGAAGCTGACCATGCGCTGGGATCCGCTTGATGACCGCCGCTACGCCCTCATGGACCGCGACCCAACCGCTACCGGCAATAAGAGCACAACTGTGTGGATGGCGAACTTGCTCGCCTACGTCGCACTGGCCTATTTCCCATGCGCGCCTGCTGCGCGCGGATCCGCTACCGCCTGCTGGACGCGCGGCAAAGAATCGCCCGCCTTCTGCTGGCCCATCTGGAAAAAACCACTGCGCGCCAGTTCAATCCGCTCCATCCTCACTCACGGTGCGTTTGCGGTGTCAGACCATGAATCCGACCGCAAGGAGCTTCGCGCTGAACTTCGCGCGCGTGGCGTCGAAACGGTTTTCTATGCGCGGCGCATTCAAGTCGGCAATCCACCTCTACACAAAATCAACTTTTGCTCCACCTGCGCAGTATGAATGATTGGTTTTCAGGAAAAATGTCTTCCATCGCACTGCTTGAATACTTCAGCCTCGGCCTGTTTAGGCCGATTATGCTTTCGGGAGCCGCGCAACACGACGGCGGCGACTCCAACACGTCCATTCGTAACCAATCAAAACTATGAACGACCAAGATTCATCGGCCCCGTCCGAAAATCGTTTGAGCGAACCGGAATCAGCACTGAAGCCGATGGGACTTTCGCCCGGAACGTCCGGGGCAAGGACAGGAG
>Ga0207074_1002_pt1 | contig 14434 bp, 13 predicted proteins | sample Alteio_BWMinHeat_66_FD_153567 | JGI IMG/M metagenome (GOLD analysis project Ga0207074, IMG submission 153567) | Enriched cells from forest soil in Barre Woods Harvard Forest LTER site, Petersham, Massachusetts, United States -... | ecosystem: Environmental > Terrestrial > Soil > Temperate forest >...
TTTACTATTTTAGGTTTGCTATGTTGTGCTGCCAAAATTAAAGGTATATGACCATGTTCATCTTTTATATTGATATTAATATTTTTTTTTAGTAATTGTTCTATTTCATCTGTTCTACAAATATGTACACATATATTACAATTTCCTATCAACTGTAATAGTGTTTCGCCATTCTGAATTATTCTAACATTCTTTATAATCATGCATCTTAATTCTGGGGGTAAAGGGCATTCTAGAGAGCACATTGCTCTTATGAGGAGATCAATTAACTCGGAATGCTTTTTGGTATGAGCATTAATTAAGTTTGCATGTATTTTAGTATGCGCAAAAGATATCATCTGTTCTATTTGGGACTTACTTTTGGGTTTCGCCCAATATAAAGCAGTTTGTTCATTTCTATTTTGCATATTTGGATTAGCACCGGCTTCAAGTAACATCTGTATTAATTTTAGATTGCCTTGTTTTACTGCCGTAATTAAAGGAATTGAGCCATCATTGGCTTGTATGTTTGGATTAGCACCTTTATCAAGTAATAACTTTACAATATCTGGATTGTTATATTTTACTGCCCAATATAAAGCGGTATAGCCATAATTATCTTGTATATCTGGATTAGCGCCTTTATCAAGTAATAACTTGACAATATCTGAATAAGTTCTTATTGTTGCCCAAATTAAAGCTGTCCATCCACCTTTATCTGGTACATCTGGATTAGCGCCTTTATCAAGTAACATCTGTACTATTTTTGGATTGTTATTTCTTACTGCAAAGATTAAAGAGGTGTTTCCGCAAATATCTTTAACATTGACATCAATATAAGATGTATTTAGTAAATGTCTTATTTTATTTTCATCATTAGCTTTTACTGCGTCCAATAAATCTTGATCATTTCTGGTGCTTTGTTGTTTATTTGGTTGTTCCATTGAGCCAATATCTAGTGACACTAAAATGTTTATCCATAGAAATAGATATGGTATATTTTTAATTTGCATATTTAATCTCCATCCAAATTTTTGGTTATATTTTTAATTTTTTAATAAATTATTCCGATTATGATCCACTACTGCCGATATCAGAAAAAGTAGAATCAGCTCTTTTTTGAGCTTTTATTAGTAAATTGATTATTTCTTGATTCTTATTTTTGACGGCCCAATTGAAGGCAGTATGGCCTTTATTATCTTGTATATTTAGGTCGGCACCTTTATTAAGTAGCATATGTACTATTTTTAGATTGCCACTGCTTGCTGCCCAATGTAAGACTGTCCATCCATTCCTAGTTTTGATGTTTGGATTAGCGCCTTTATCAAGTAACATCTGTGCTATTTCTGAGCGGTTAAATCTTACTGCCTGGATTAAGGCTGTGCAGCCCAAATTATCTTGTATATCAAGATTAGCATTTTTTTTGAGTAACCTCTGTATTATATATGTACTGTTATTTTTTGCTGCCCAATGTAAAGCTGTCCAGCCATCTTTATCTTGTATATCTTTATCAGCACCAGCATTGAGTAGCATCTGTACCATTTCTAAATTGTTATTTTTTGCTGCCGAAATTAAAGATGTGCATCCGTTAGTGGAAATATAGCTATTTACTTTTTCTGTGGCTTTTTTTAGTAAATCAACTATTGCTTGATTATTACAAGATTGTGTACCATATAGTGCCAAATCTAAAGCTGTCATTCCATCATGATTTTTTATATTTATATTGGCACCGTTTTCAAGTAATATCTTTAATAATTTTGTATTATTTCGTTGCGTAGCCCAAATTAAAGGTGTATTTCCCTGATCATCATGTATATCTGGATCTGCGCCTTGTTCAAGTAATATCTTCACAATTGCTGAAGAGCACCATATTGTATGCCACAATAAAGCCGTCTTTCCTCTATGGCCTCGTATATTCGGATTAGCGCCATTATCAAGTAATATCTTTACTATTTCTGGAGAAGAATTTACGTTTGTGTGCAACAAAGCTGTATCAGCTTCATGATTTTGCATATCTGGATCAGCGCCTTTTTCGAATAAAATTTTTACTAATTTTATATTATCTTGTCTTACAGCCAGCATTAATGAAGTGCAGCCTTGACTGTCCTGCACATTGATAATATCAGGGTAATCTGACAATAAATTTATATTCATCAATATTCCAGACCCCATCGTTCTAGCCTCGGTCAATAATTTGAGTGCACTTAGGTCTCTACGAGATAGGTCTTCCTTTAGTAAATCTATTATCTTTACGTTATTATTATATAAAGCCCATTCTAAAGCACCCATGTTATTTCGATCCTGTATATTCCTATCAATAGGTATCTTAAGCAGCATCTCTAATATCTCCAGCTTATTATTTTTTGCTGCTAAAATTAAAGCTGTTTCACCAAGGTAATTTTGTATATTTGGATCCACTCCGGCATCAAGTAGTATTTTTATTATTTCTAAGTGATTATTTTTTACTGCAATAATTAAGGCTGTTTCACGACCTACGTTTTGTATATTTTTATCAGCACCATGATTAAGCAATAGTGTTACTATTTCAGGCTTATTATTTGTTGCCGCTATAATTAAAGCTGATTCTTTGCGCTTATTATGTAGGTCTGGATTTGCGCCAGCATTTAAAAGTAATTTTATAACGCCAATTCTAAAGTGATCGATAGCAATGATTAAGGGGGTATTGCCATAGTAATCTTTTGAATCAATATCGATATAAGGTTCTCTTAATAATTCTTTTAGTTTACTACAATTGTTATATAGAATCACTTTAAATAAAGCCAAATGATCTGCATTAATTTGTCCAATATCCCCTATAATTTTTTTAATTAACTCGGTTGGAAGTTTGCTCAAATGAGATTTTCCAGATTCCCATATTCTTGAAAGTAGTATCTCTATTATTTCTAAGTTATTGCCTTTTGTCGCCAAAGCCAAAGCTGTATCTCTATTCTTATTTGCTGTATTTGGATTGGCACCATGATCAATTAGCATCTGTACTATTTCTGGATAGTTGTATTCTACTGCATAAATTAAAGGTGTGTCCTTATCCTTATTTTGTATATTAGGATTAGCGCCAGCATTAAGAAGTAATTTTACTGCTTCAATTTTAGTGATACCGAAAAATCTACGAATGGCTACCATTAAGGGAGTATTACCATCGGAATCTCGTGAATCAATATTTATATAAGGTTTTTTTAGTAATTCTTCTATTTGATCAACTTTGCCCCATTTCGCTGCATCTAATAAAGCGGTATGATCTGCCTCTATCTGTGGAATATCTTCTTTTATAATTCTTGTTATTAATTCTGCTGGTAGTTTATTTAAATGAGATTTTTCAGATTCCCATATTGGTAAAATTTGCTCACGCAACTTTTGTTGCTTTTCCATTGCTAAAATATATGGTGCAATAGTACAGGTGCTTAAAAGTAGATATAGTATATTTTTGATTTTCATATTTAATCTCTACTCTAATTATTCTATTTTTATATATCTTTAATAATATATTATTGGAAATTTGTGTCAATTAGAAATTGTTATTTTGTTGATAATTTATTCAAATAGTGTATTATATTTAAATATAAAAGAATCAAAATTGAAAAAAATGGGAGTTGATCATGAAAATTACCAATATGTTATATTTTTTTATGATAGTTAGCATTTGCAGCATGATATCAATTATTGGTATGGAAGAAAAATCGATTTTAAAATACCCAAGTGAAATACTTTTAGAGGTTGTTCGAACAGGAAATGTGGATCAAGTAAAAGATTTATTAATAAATTTTCCTAACATTAATATAAATATACAGGATGCTGAAGGTAATACCCCTTTAATTTTGGCTGTACTGCACGATAATTTAGATATGGTAAGGGTGTTGCTTGATCATGGTGCCAATAAAAATATAGAAGATCAAGATACAGGTGGGATGAATGGTTTAGATTGGGCATTATATAAGCGCAACCTAAAACTGATTGATTTGCTAGAGCCAGATTTACTAATATCTGAAACCTCTGAAGGATGGGCGCAATATGAAAATTGGGCTAGGGGCTGGAGTTCTGGTGTAAACTGGCAAAGACAAGACATAATTGAACTTGTACTTTTAGAAGCAGCTAGAGCTGGCAATGAACCTAAAGTAGCAGAATTATTAACAGGCCATTCTGATATTAATATAAATATACAAGATGTATATGGAAATACTCCTTTAATTTGGGCTACTAAAAATAATTGTTTGGAAATAGTGAAAATGTTGCTTTATTATGGCGCTGATAAAAATATAGCTAATAAGCATGGATTGAAACCTATAGATTGGGCTATTAAGATGCATAATCTAAATTTGATTAATTTACTAGAGCCATGGTTATTAAAATCCAAAGCATCAAATAGATTTTCACTTATGTTTCTAGAGGCAGCTAGAGTTGGCAATGAACCTAAAGTGACAGAGTTATTAACAGACCACTCTGATATTAATATAAATATACAAGATGTATATGGAAATACTCCTTTAATTTGGGCTACTAAAAATAATTGTTTAGCAATAGTGAAAATATTGCTTTATTATGGTGCTGATAAAAATATAACTAATAAGCATAGATTGAAAGCTATAGATATTGCATTAGGATATGATTTTCAAGAAATAATAGGGCTTTTAAGCCTTTAAAAAATTACCATAATTTAGATTCTGGGAGGTATTTTGGTAAATATCTATTGTGCTAAGTTACATTTTTAAATATCTGGTAAAAAAAATAAATTTTTGGTAAACTGTAATCAGGTAAAAGTTTTTTAAGGCGAACAGACCTCCGATAGGAAGGGTTTTTTATGTTCTGCTTAAATGAAAAAGTAGTTTATCCTGGACAAGGGGTAGCTAAAATTAATCGCTTTGTACAAAAAACGGTAGGAAATCAAGAAGTAACTTTTTATGAGTTAACTTTTATAAATAAGGATGTTACCATTTTGGTTCCGACCAGTAATGCTGTATCAATTGGATTGCGTGCATTATGTTCAAGTGATTACATAAAAAGTGCATTTCAGTTATTTAATTATTCTGATAAGAGAAAAGACTTGTTTGAATATGTAACCATTAATTGGAATAAAAGAAATAAGGAATATCAGAACAAATTGCGAACCGGTAGTTTAAAGGATCTGTTAGAGATTTACCGAGATTTGAGAATGATGTCTGGGCAAAAGGAGCTTTCTTTCGGGGAAAAAAACCTGTTGCAACAAACGGAAGCACTTTTGGTTGAGGAAATTGCATTAGTTGAAAAAATAACACATGAGAAAACAATAGAGCAACTTAGATCATTATGTTCGATTCATTCACAAGCGAAAAATTCAAGAACCGAGAATTTTGCAGTTTAGATAATAGGAATCTGGTTAATTTAAGCCAGATTCCTAACTTAAAAAAAGAAAAAAAAATCATACTGATTTCCGGGCCAACAGGCGTTGGTAAATCTGATTTTGCTGAATTTTTGGTTGCTCATATGAATGGGGTCATTATAAATGGTGATATGGGTCAAATCTATACACCTATCTCTATAGGGACAGCGAAACCTGAAAATACAAATAATTGTTATCTATTTAATATAATGAATCAGCCATTGGATTTGAGTGCTCATACATTTAGAAATATGGTTATTAAAAGTTTAAATGAATGTTGGGCAGCTGGAAAAGTTCCTATAATTGTAGGAGGCTCAGGATTCTATATAAAATCGTTATTTTATTCTCTTGCATCGTTTAGTATCAATGAGGATGAAGATAAGGAGATTATGGTTGATTTTAGCAAATATTCAACTGAAGAATTATACTTAAAGTTAGAGAATATAGATTCTGAAAGAGCAAAAAGCATTCATCCAAACGATCGATACAGAATAGAAAGAGCATTGTTTTTATGGAAAAAGACTTTTTATAGACCATCAGATCTTGAGCCCAAGTTTGAACCTTTAGGTTCATGTTTTTATTATTTTTTAACGCGTGATAGGCATGAGTTAAGAAATAGGATTGATGAACGAGTTGGTAAAATGCTGAAAGCCGGTTGGATATATGAAGTGAAACAATTAGATTATAATTGGAAAACATTTTTATTGAAAAAAAAATTAATAGGGTATCCTGAGATAATTCAATATCTTGAGGAAAAAAAATCTGATTTAGAAGACTTAACCAAAATAATTGGATGTAAAACTGCCCAGTATGCCAAAAGACAATTTACTTTTTGGCGATCTTTAAAAAAGCAGTTAATTGAATCGGATCCCTATAATAAATATATAAAAGATATTCAAGAGTTTGATTTAACAAATAATTTTGGATATTTAAGAGATATTATTATAAAAAAGATAAATGAGAGTTGAAAAGATTAAGAAAGGTTTTCATGGCACATTCTAAAAGTAGAAAAACTATTTTTTTTGGAAATAGAAAACAAATGAATCAAGCATTTAAAATAGTAGCATGGTTAACGGTAATCTCATTATTTGCCGGCTATGGTATTTGGGGCATTAAAGATTTATTGTCCGGAGAAAGTGGTTCGGGTATAGGGACTGTAAATGGTTTATCTATCCCTATAGCAGAATTTAAAAGAAATTATATAGCTTTGAGCAACTTTATAACTATGGCAAAATCCCAATATGGAACAAATGCAGATATGATTTTACAACTTTGGGGAATTGATTCTAGCAAGAAGTCGGAAGACGTTATTTTGCAAAAGTTAATACAAGAGAAAGTGGTCACCAGTGTTGCGGATTCATTAAAAATGAAGGTTAGCAAAGATTACGTTGATGCAAAACTTCAAGATTCGTCTTTTATGAACAATTTTGCTCCTGCAGATGTATTCCAAGGTGGAAGATTAAATTCTAAACTTCTTTCGGAATATTTAAAAAATCAAAATATGAGTTTAGATGATTTTGAAACTCAAATAAGTGAATCTATTAAAAAAAATGTTTTGCGCGATATTTTGAAAGGCTTAGGCTATATTCCCGATTTTGTGCTGAAAGATGAATTTATTAAGAAATATGCTAAAAGAAAGTACTCTATAGTTGCAATCAGCTTAGATGAATATTTAAAACAGGCAAAAGAAAAAGGTGTAACTGATTCGGCATTAGAATCATATTTTAAGAGTCACCAAGAAAATTACAGAGTTCCTGAAAAGCGTCATGCAAATTTTTGGGTATTTGAGCCTAAGAACTATGATATTGTAATTGAGGATAAAGAAATAGCTGATTATTTTGAAAAGAACAAAAGCTCTTATCTTAAAGAAGGAAGTTCTAAAGAAAAACCTGTTTATAAAGATTTGAATGAGGTACGAGAAGCCATTGCAAATAAATTGAAACTTAAGAAATTTACTAAGCAATTTGGTATTGATGTTAACAAAGTTTTAATTGAATCTAAACAATCTCCTGCATCATTTACCTCTTATGTAACTAATAAAAAGGCTGAAGCTTTACCATTAATGATATTATCTGAAGATAACACTAAACAATCTCAAAAGATTTTTGGTTTAAATAAATTAAAGGATAAAGCTTTCTTTGTTGAAAATGGAAAAGGTTATATTGGCGAGCTGGTAAAGATAGAGAAAAGTTATATACCTGCATTAAAAGATATTGTTGATAAAGTAAAACAAGATTGGTTTAAGAAAGAAGCTAAAGATTTAGCGCAATCAGTTCTTAATAAATTGGCAAGCAATAAACAAAAAACAATAGCGGAGATTAATACCGTAGTTAAAGGTAAATTAATTAAAACCGATTTGTTGGATCCTCAAAAGTCTGAAACTTTTAAAGATTTAAAAGACATTGGAGTTCGAAGTGATATGCTATTTAATCTTGAAGCTATTGGGCAACGTGCAGCTTTTATTACCGATTCTTCAGGTCTTATAATTCAGCTGGATGTCATTGATTCAATTGATCAAGATCTTTTTGAAAAAAAGAAATCTGATCTAAGAATGCAAATAAAACAGTCGCAAGCGCAGCATATCTTTAATGATTGGCTTAAAGATCTTGAAGGAAGAGCAACTATAAAAATTCAACATAAGATATTAGCACAAATTTTGTCGGGAAGATAAGGTGTAGTATAATTGTATTTATTGCTTATTTTACAAAAATTGTTAAAATGCTAATAAGTATATAATTAAGGGAACAAGTATAAACTTCTTTATTAATATATTAACGGTTGCAGTTAATCAACCCAACGGAAAAGATCTCAAGGGTAGTATGCTAGTGTATGTGTTCTTAAAAGTTTAGCTTAGGATAAACAAATGAAAGAAAAGTTGAATAAAACCGAAGATCCAGAGAATCAAGGTTCTTCAGAAAAACGGCAAGCTCTAGAAGCTATGTTAGCACAAATAGATAAGCAATATGGTAAAGGTTCCGTAATGCGTCTTGGTCAAAGTGCTGCTATGCGTGATGTGAGTGTGATCTCTACCGGATCAATCTTGGTTGATCAGGCTATAGGTATTGGGGGATTTCCACATGGCAGAGTTATTGAAATATTTGGACCGGAAGCTTCCGGAAAAACCACTATAGCTTTACAGACCATAGCACAATCGCAAAAGAGTGGAGGAATATGTGCCTTTATTGATGCAGAACATGCGCTAGATCCTATTTATGCACGTAAACTTGGCATAAATACTGAAGATTTGCTTATATCTCAACCTGATTATGGTGAACAAGCGCTAGATATTGTTGAAATGCTTGTACGTTCAAATGCATTAGACCTAATAGTGGTAGATTCAGTTGCTGCTTTGGTGCCTAAGGCTGAGTTAGATGGTGATATGGGTGATGTGCATATGGGTCTTCAAGCAAGACTTATGTCCCAAGCGCTCAGAAAGCTTGCTCCTATTGTTAATAAATCAAGAACAGTTTTAGTATTTATTAATCAGGTTAGGCAAAATATAAATGCTATGGCATTTGGTAATAAAGAAACAACAACCGGTGGTAATGCATTAAAATTTTATGCTACTTTAAGATTAGAAGTTCGACGTGTCGAGACGCTAAAAAAGGATGATGTTAGTATAGGTAATAGAGTAGCTATAAAAATTGTCAAAAACAAAATGGCACCACCATTTAAACGTGTACAGGTCGATCTTTTATATAATGAAGGTATTAGTAGAGAGCTAGATCTATTAGATGCAGCATTAGAGTTTGGCGTTGTTAAGCAATCGGGCTCATGGTTTTCTATGGGTTCTGAAAAAATAGCGCAAGGTAGAGACCAGGTACATCAGTCGTTGAAAACGAATCAAGAGTTTTTTAAAAAAGTACAAGAGGGTATATTTGCGGCTATCAGTGCTGGAAAACAAATAGACCAGGTAGAAAAATAAAATAACTGATAAATTTTAAGGTGTTAACAACATTGAAAATGAAAAACGAAGCTAAAACAGGACCTAAGGTAAATGCAGAAATTCCATTTGAAGCTATGCAAGTTATTTCTGCAGATGGTAAAAATTTGGGTGTTTTTTCTCGTAAGGAAGCATTAAAGCTTGCAGCTGAGGCACATCTTGATTTGGTGCTTATGTCAGAACAAGGTGGAGAAGGGTATCCTATTGCAAAGGTTATGGATTTTGGGAAAGCTATTTATGCTAAAAAGAAGCAAGTAGCTGATGCTAAAAAACATCAAAAAACCATACAAATTAAAGAAATTAAGATTAGGCCTAAAATTAGTGTGCATGATTATCAAATTAAAATTAATCAAGCAATACAATTTTTAAAGGAGGGTAAATTCGTTAAAGTTACCCTTATGTTTAAAGGTCGAGAATCTATTTCTTTGCAAGAGCGTGGTTCCGAATTCTTTGATAAGATAGATCAATCTTTTGCTGAAGCCGGATTAGACAAAGTAAGTCAAGATAAGGATCTTAAAACATCGCAATTTTGGTCTAAAATTTTTTATTTAAAAAAGTAATTAAGGGAATAAGGAAATGCCTAAAGTTAAAACACACTCTGGTGCTAAAAAAAGATTTAGAAAAAACAGCAATGGGCTTATAAAGGCTGGTAAAGCTTTTAGGCGAAAGTTGCTTGAAAAGAAGTCACCAAATAGAAAACGTAGACTTCGCCTGGGGTTATATATAAAAAAATGTGATATTGGGCATATAAAACCATTATTACCATATTCATAAATTTTAGATTTAATAAGGAAAATAGAACATGACACGAGTAAAACGGGGTGTTGTGACGAAGAGACGTCATAAAAAAGTTTTTAAAGAAACTAAGGGATTTTGGGGGCAAAGGAAAAACGTTTTTAGAAGAGCTAAAGAAACTCTTTTAAGAGCGATGGCATTTGCATTTAAAGGAAGAAAATTAAAGAAGAGGGACATGCGGTCCTTATTTATCATGCGTGTTAAATCAGCTGTTGAAGCATTGGATTCTAAATATAATGTCTTTATTCATAATCTAAAAAAGGCAAATGTTAATCTTAATAGAAAGATGCTTAGTCAATTGGCTATCTATGATCCTAATGTTTTTACCAAAGTGTTTAATTTGGTTCAAAAATAACTTAGGTCTTACGCAAACAAAGAGTTAGTTATGAAGAGACATCTAAAAAGCAGTGTTTATTAATAATTGATCCTCGTGCTGCTATGTCCGCCGAAATTTTAATGAAATAGACTTTCGAGTTATACGAGCGTATTTAGTTTTGATTGCGCTCGTATATTCTTCGATTCGCTCAAGATGAGCTGTGTGCAATTGTGATTCTGCCATGTCACCTAAATTTTAATGATTTTCTCATTTATCCTTACCGTGTCAGTTGAAATTTTAACGGAAAATAGAGCAAAATAGATAGGCGAGCGAAATTTTTACTTTTTAGGATCCAGTTTTTCATATTAAAATGGTAGAATATCTAAGAATGTATTCAACAGCTAACTTTATTAATATTTGCTCAACTAAGGAAAAAATATGTTAATTTTAATAGCCATTTTACTTATCACAGCACTTAGTGCGGGTGCTTTGATTTTGCTTATTTATGCTTATAAAGATAGATATGCTTCTAAAGCTGCTTTAGCAGAAGTGCAATCACGATTAGAAAATGCCAAAAAAGAAATAGATGCTGAAAGAAGAGAATCTCTTTTACGCTTAAAAGATGAATTATATAAAAAACGTACGGAATTTGATCTAGAAATTAAGCGCGAGAAAGTAGAATTAGAAAGATTTCAATCTAAATTAAATAGTAAATATGAAAGTATTGAAAAGAAGGATCAGCGATTAGAAGATTTGCGAAAAGAACTTCAGCAAAAAGAGCGTGTTATCTCTAGAACAGCAGATCATCAAAGAGCAACTGAACAAAAATTAAAGGTCCTTTATGATGAATTAATAGCAAAATTGGAATCTTTAAGTGGTATGACTAGAGATGATGCACGACAGGCACTTTTTAACACTTTAGAGAGTGAAGTCAAAATGTCTAACCAAAAATATATTCAAAAAGTAGAAGATGATGCTCGTCAATTTGCTAAAGAAAAGGCAATTAATGTTCTTGTGACTGCAATGCAAAGATATACTGCAGATCAAGTTGCTCCTCATTCTACCGGTATAGTCCAGCTTCCAAATGAGGATATGAAAGGTCGAATTATTGGAAAAGAAGGACGAAATATAAAAGCGCTTGAAACTACGACTGGTATGGAATTTGTAATAGGTGAAGCGCCAGAGATTATAACTATTTCCGGTTTTAATCCTATAAGAAGAGAAGTTGCACGTAGATCTTTAGAAAAACTTATTGCTGATGGCAGGATTAATCCGACACGAATTGAGGAAACTGTTGCTAGTACAGAAAAAGAGGTAGAGGATATTATTCAAGAATACGGAAAGAATGCAGTTCTCCAGTTTAATCTTCAAGGAATTAAACCTGAAATTATTGGATTATTGGGTAAATTGCATTTTAGAACTAGTTATTCTCAAAATGTATTGATGCATAGTATTGAGGTAGGTTTATTTGCAAGAATGATAGCTGAAGAACTTGGTGTACCAAATCCGGAAATAGCCTTAAGAGGTGGATTGTTACATGATATTGGTAAAGCAATATCAGCAGAAGTTGAAGGACCTCATGCTATTATTGGTGCCGATATTGCCAAAAGATGTGGTGAAGATCCATTAATAGTAAATGCTATAGCAGCTCATCATGAAGAAGTTCAATTCATGTCGGTTCATAGTCTAATTGTTATGTTTGCCGATACAATATCTGCATCTCGCCCTGGAGCTAGAAGAGAAACATTATCTGCTTATATAAAACGTTTAGAAAAATTAGAGGATATTTGTAATGGTTTTGAAGGTGTAAAGAAAGCATATGCTTTACAAGCCGGTAGAGAAGTTCGCGTTATAGTTGAAGAGGATTTCTTAGATGATGAAAGAGCTGCTATACTAGCAAGAGAGATAGCAAAGAAAGTTGAACAAGAAATGACGTTCCCAGGTCAAATAAAAGTAAATGTTATAAGAGAAAAACGGGCAATAGAATATGCAAAATGATAATGGTGCCAAATTAAGAATTTTGCTCTTAGGAGATATAGTGGGTCCTGCAGGTTGTGCTATGTTTCAAAAGCATATAAATCGAATCAAGGAGGCATATAATATATCCGGTGTTATAGTTAACGGTGAAAATAGTGCTTGCGATGGGCGAGGTATAACAGTAAAGATCATGAACTTTTTTAAGCATAATGGTGCGAATGTTGTTACTAGCGGAAATCATATATGGGCTAAAAAAGAAATTTACCAATATTTGAAGGATAACAAAGATCTTTTGAGACCGGCCAATTTTCCAAGCGAATGTCCTGGAACTGGGGTTACTACTTTTAATATAGGATCAGTTGTTATTGGTGTTATAAATTTACAAGCTAGGATATTTATGAAAGATAATCTCGCTTGTCCATTTAAAGCTGCTGATAGTTTGCTAACTTTCTTAAAAACAAAAACTAATATTATTTTTGTAGACTTTCATGGAGAAGCTAGTGCGGAAAAAATGGGATTAGCCTATTATTTAGATGGGCGAATTACCGGATTAGTTGGAACTCACACACATGTACAAACGGCGGATGAAAGAGTATTGCCTCATGGATCGGCTTATATAACTGATTTGGGCATGGCTGGTGCTTTGAATTCGATGATTGGTATGAAAAAGGAGCCTATTATACAAAATTTGATAACTCAAATGCCTGTTAAATTTGAAGTAGATATTGTGGGACCCATGGTTATATCTGGAGTTCTTGTTGATGTTGATATTAATACAGGAAAAGCTTTACATATTGAGAGAATATATATTATTGATCATGATATTAAGTTAAATTAATGATAATAAAGCAAGTTTGGTTTTTGTGTTAATGTTATTAATATTTTTAGTTAACCTTATTTACGCGCTTGTGAGTCCCATGAGCAAAATGGCTTTGAACTACTCCACTCCAATGTTTTTAGCTGCTTTTAGAATGATATTGGCAGGCTGCTTAACATTAGCGTACCAGGTTTTGTTCATTAAAGAGAAAGCGACACTTTCCAAAAAAAGCTTTAGTATTTTAGCTTTTGGTGGCATATTAAGTATTTATGTTTCAGGTATTTTGGAATTTTGTGGTTTAGAATATTTAGCTTCATCAAAGATTGGCTTTTTATATAATTTATATCCGCTAGCTGCAGCATTAATTTCATATCTTATTATTAAGGAAAAATTATCTCAAGATAAATGGATAGGATTATTAATCGGATTTATGGGAGCATTGCCATTACTTTTATCAGCTTTCCAGGGGGATATTCCTCTTCATAAGTATTTTGGGATATTCTCTTTATCTGAAATAGCCATATTAGCAGCAATATTTGCCTGTCCACTTGGTTGGATTCCGGTACAAGTAGATATTGCAACTCAAAGATATTCAACTTATATTGCTTTAGGTGTAACCCAAATTATTGGTGGTATGATTGCGCTAGTTAACTCTTTTCTTTTAGATACTTGGGATCCTTTACCCATATTTCATGTGGGATATTTTTTGCTTAGCGCCGTAGTTCTAACTCTTTTTTCTAATATTATTGCTAATATTTTATATATAGAATTGCTAAAAAAGTATACATATACTCTTATAGCTTTTTCTGGTTTTTTAACCGCATTCTTAACTGCTTTTTTTGATTGGTTGTTTTTTGGGTATCATATTAATTATAATTTTTATACTTCAACCTTAATTTCATTAATTGGTTTTTGCGTATTTTATAGAGAAGAATTTAATAGATAAAATATTTGTATTATACTGATAATACTTATTTCTTATTCATTGATATTTGTATTGCATTTATATTATATTTGAAATATATATGCAGCAAAGGGAAAGAAAATAGTAACAAAAAATTGGAGGACATTATTATGAGTTCTACTCGACAAATTACAAATGTTATATCGCTTATATTTCTAACAATCATTATACTGCCTTTCTATTTAATTGGGATGGAAGAACCAACTAAACCAAGAGAGCCTTACGTAGAGTTTATGGAAATTGAAACAAAAAGACCTTATTCAGAAATTGAA